>Ga0105162_1002208_pt1 | contig 10425 bp, 6 predicted proteins | sample JNZ201metaG_FD_81532 | JGI IMG/M metagenome (GOLD analysis project Ga0105162, IMG submission 81532) | Hot spring microbial communities from Jinze hot spring, China to study Microbial Dark Matter (Phase II) - JNZ 20120812A | ecosystem: Environmental > Aquatic > Thermal springs > Hot (42-90C) >...
AGCTATAGCTGTTTATGGTATTATAGCACATTATAAATCTTTTATAAGATTGTTTAAGAGCATATTACATGTCCCCTCTCTTATGAAGAAGGATGGTTACTTTTCACTAAGATTTTCATTGCTGATTTACTTTATAGGCTCACTTAGCTTTGTCGCCCTCTTTATGTCACTTATACCAGATTTTCCGTTTTTAGTATGTCTTCTTATGTTCGTGGCTTATCCATTTTTGTTCGCGCTTGTAGCGGGTCGAGTAATGGGCGAAACTACGTTTTCAATTTCTATCCCATATGCTTGGCAAGGAGCTCTTTTAGCTAGCGGTTATCCTAAAGTTGATGCTTGGTTTGCTCCAGCTCCTTTAACAGCTGGAGAACATGCTATTCTTCAAATGTATATAATTAAGATTATGACATTAACAGATACTCGCCCATCTGATCTGTTTAAGGCTATCGCCTTAATTTTTCCTTTATCCGTCTTAGTGAGCTTTATGTATGTGTCACTTTTTTGGATGATTGCTCCTATACCATCAATTTTTTATCCCGGTACGATTATCAGCTGGCCTCCCCAGGCTGCTGTGCAAGCACTCTGGATCACTCGCCAATTCAACATATTTAGACCTGAATCCATATTCTTCGGATTTATAGTAATTCTATCGCTTTCAATAGCATCAAGATTCCTACGTACCATACCACTCTCTGTGGCTGCCTTTGTTGGAGGAACCTTTCAGACCGTGCCTACGCCCCTCTCTCTGTTAATTGGACATTTAATTTCAAAATACATTTTAAGTAAAAGAATCAAAGAATGGGAGGACATTAAATATCATATTGCTGGGGGTATAGCTTTAGGAGAAGGAGCATCCATAGTTATAGCTATATCTACTGTTATACTTGCCAGGTCCTTATGGTCGTTACCATATTAGCCTCTAAATAATGGATCTACAGATATTGTCTTCTAAATCTGCTAGCGCATTCTTTCCTAGATTCTTATAACTAAAGGTTCATAAACTCCTCAAGCATGCTCAAAAAGAATATCCAAGTAATTTTTTATATTAGCTAGACTTAACATTATTATTTTGGGGAGAGAAAATGACAGTTTCAGAAAAATTGGAAGCGATGGGGCTAACACCAAGGATAATAGTGTTTTCGATTTTCTGGTGCATATTTAATACTTTGATCTTCGGCGTGCTGCTCGTTGGATCTTACACAAATGCGTACATTCCATGCTTTCTTCTGCTAGTCATTGAGGCTGCAATAGCAAGATTTCTTGGCTCAAAATACCAGTTTAGCGCTCAAGAGTGGGCGGTCTACTTCTCTATTGCCATGTCAGGACTTATGACGACGCCTTATTGGGGAAATGCCGATCTCTGGCATCAAGGGACAAATGATGCTTTCCTACGCTCCTTTTTAAGAATTTACGCGACTGCTTTTGAAAGTTGGAATACTTTTGAAGCACCCGTTCCTGATGTGTGGATTGTTAAAGACAAAGCTATTGTCAGCAGTTATCTTTATGGCGGGCCTGTTCCCTGGCACCTATATGCTCCAGTGATAGTCTTTTGGATTGTAAATTGGCTTTCACTGTATCTCGCTTTTCACTTCTTAGCTGTCATATTTAGGAGACAATGGATAGAAGATGAAAAATTGCCCTATCCTCATGCTCGAGCAATCTATGAAGTTATAAAGAACGCAAAGGGTTTAGAGAATAGGCCCATTCTTTGGAATATAAGCCAAAATAAGTGGTTCTGGCTAGGCTTTGTAATAGGCGGAATCCTAGCCATAACGGATGTTGCAGTTGTCTGGTTTGGAATTTATTCGCCACTAATAGGTGAATTTCAGAATTACCATATAGATTTGCGTCCTTACTTAGAGGGCGTTTTTCCAGCGAGATTGTGGGATTTGCATTGGTACTGGCCAGGACTAGCTGTTGCCCTACTCATGCCCATGGATATTCTAAATACGGCGATTATTTTTTGGATTATATGTGAAGGGTTTTTCACATGGATAAACTTTGTCACCGGTACAACCCCTGCTGGAGACTACTGGGGGAACGGTAATACATCCGGCATAATTAGGTTTGAATGGATGTTTACCTCCGGAGGAGGGGGGAACTTCTCACCTCTCTTTACAGCTATACCTCTAATGCTGTTATGGCGAGCTAGGAAGCATATTATACGCTCTATTAGAGATGCTATATCAGGTGCACCAAGAGAGACCGAGGAACCATACTCTTGGAGAACAGTTTGGCTAGGCTTTATTATCTGTTTCATTATTTGGTACATTAGTATGATCGCTACTGGTGCTCCATGGTATATTTTCTGGAGTTTCATTGTACTAGTATTGTTGTTCCTCTTTTTTGCACGGTGGATGGCTGAGATGGGAGGGCTTCACCATCCGTGCCATGATGTAACGCAGCATGGAATAATGTACTATGGTCTTCTACCAATAGATATCTCAGGCAACATTACTCTGAACTCCTCTAATATGGCTATGGTTATGGCGGTAGGAAACTGGAATACGTGGTGGGCACCGATGTTCCCAATGGGGCGAGATCTGATGGCATTCAAATTTGGATATGAAACTAAGACAAGGAGCAGAGATATTGGTTTAGCTATAATCCTTGCTACTACAATCGGCATAGTGATAGCTGTTCCTGTAGCTATATGGATGCTGCATCATTGGGGTGCATCCATACTATATTTGAGGATGCATGGAGGAGAATTACAGTATATCGTGCAAGAATATAGCTACAGTTTTATACCTTGGCTACAATCAGGGGACAAATGGTTCACATACACCGCAACACCCTCTGATTTACTATTAGGATGGTGGATAGCAGGCTTTATCATCATCATAATAATGGAAGTATGTAGAACGAAGTTCGCATGGTTTTTCCTAAATCCTATGGCTCTTCCAATTGCCGTGGGCGCAATTTCAGGATGGTTCTTTAGCGGAAGCATAGTATTTGCTTGGATAATTAAGCAGGCAACCTTTAGGGTTCTCGGAGGAGTTGGTTACGAGCGCATAATAGTACCAATAATAGTGGGCTGGCTTATCGGTTATGCCACCTTATTCATGATACTTCAACTTCCAGTTTTGGCAATGGGACTTTAGTACCTTAAAATTTCCTTCCTTTTTTATGTTGCTTAGAAATAAGAGGAAATTTATTTAAATTTAGGAGTTAAATTTCATAATAGAATTTGGGGAAGCAAACTTTATAAATTGATTTTCTTATTTCAAAACTGATGAAACCAGATATTATTTTAATACATCCACCGACGAATTTTAATATGCCAAAAGGATCCATTTCTGCGCTTCCCTCCTATTATATAGGTTATGGAATGCTGCATATCGCCTCAACTCTATTAGCGAATGGTTTTAATGTAGTTGTCTGGAACCTTGAGGAAGCGCTTCACTTGGATGGCATAACCTCCAGGAAATTTAGTGAAATAATTGAGAGGATAGATTGCGGATTAATAGGCATCGAGCTAAATTGGCTACACTTTAGTAAGGGTGCGATTCAAACGGCCAAGATCATTAAGAAAGTTCGCCCAGATATAACAATCATCGTTGGAGGGACTCATGCGACTTTATTCGCTAGCCAAATAATTAGGGGATATCATAAAGTTATAGATGCTGTTTTAAAGGGAGAATCTGAAAAGACTTTTCTTCAGATTGCAAGGAAATTTGAGGAGAAAGATTCTTTAAACAATATGGATGTCGGTGGCTTAGTTACTTTTAAAGACGGCCGGGTGATAGAGAAGCCACTTAAAAAAGAAGATATATTTGAAAATATTGATGAAATCCCTCCTTTTACATATCGCGTTGTAAAACGCGTTAAAGATGGCAACGAATCACGACGGCTGTTTGCTGGAAGTGCTATAAATACTTGTAGAGGCCCATGTCCTTATGAATGCCTATATTGTATTGATCGAAGCATAAGCATTATCTCTGGAAGGAGAGGATACACTGCTCACTCACCAGAATGGATAGTGAATCAGATAAACTTACTTTTAGAGGAAGGATGTTACGAGTTCGCTTTTCAGGATAACTTATATCTCAGTGGAAAAAAGTATCTTAAAGAATTATCAAAAACGTTAATTAGAGAAAAAATTAATGAGAAAATCAGTGGTTTTAACATGATATCTGTTCCAGGTTTTCTGGATTCTGAAACATTAGAGGAACTATCTAAAGCCGGATGCACAAATATTGATTATGGCGTAGAATCCGGTTCTGAACATATACTGAAGTTAATTAGAAGACCCACCAATATTAATAAGATCATTGATTCCATAAAAAATACAATTCAAGTGGGAATAATTCCTTTCACATGGTGGATGACGGGGCTCCCTGATGAAGGAGAGAAGGAAATCAAGGAAACATTAAAGCTAATTGTAAAGACGAGCTATCTTGGCGCAATACCTAAGTGGGTTACACCTTTAATCCTTCTCCCCCACACAGAGCTCTTTGAAAGGGCGGAGAAATTTGGGATTAAACTGAAATTTAAGTCCTTCAAAGACTTTATGGTTTTTTCAAACTTAATCAGAAAGAGAATTTCATTTTACCCAGAAGCTATCACTCATGAAACTAATAAAATGAGCCGTGAAGACATAGCGAAAGCTGCTATCTATCTCAAAACTGAAATATTTAAGCGAAAAAATGAAATTCTCAACAACTTTAAGCGTAAATTTCTTAAAACTATTCTAAAATATCATTCAAACTTTAATGAAGCTTATTTAATGGATGTTTTAGAAGCAATATTAAGTAGACAATTAGAATCATTTTTTTAATTGGGGTGTTCTTGCCAGTAAACTTAGGCTTAAATTCCGTCTAACACCAATTTATCGGATAAAAAGTCTAAAGTTACATTCCAGAACTATTTTAGCTAGGCCTTTTACAAGGTAAGGTGGCGGCTGGAAGGGATACCGTAAGATACGAGACGAGGGCCTAATGACTCTTATTAATATCCTGCGAAAAATTACTGAGGTTTACCTGAATTTAACAAAATCCTTTTTATAAATTCTCGCTCAAAGATTATTGTGTGACCTATATGAATGAAATGAAATGTTGTTTAGATGGACCTGTTGAGCTGCTTTGCGAATATTGCGTTAATCCACTGGGCTTACAAATGTCTAAGCCAAGGTTCTCATGGAAGTTAATGCATCATGAGCGCGGGCGCATGCAGTCAGCCTATCAAATACTAGTTGCATCTTCTGAGGAGAATTTAGATAAGGATTTCGGCGATATATGGGATAGCGGTAAAGTTAATTCAAGCCAGTCAGTAAATGTTGAGTACGCAGGAAAACCCCTAGAAAGTGGCAAGACCTATTATTGGAAGGTTAGGTGGTGGGATGATAAGGGGCAGGTTAGCTTATGGAGCAGAACGGCTAAATTTGAGATGGGGCTGCTTAAGCCAGAGGACTGGAAAGCGAAATGGATAGGTGGCGGAAATTTACTCAGAAAAGAGCTTACACTACATGGTAAGGTTAAGCGGGCAAGAGCCTACGTCAGCGGCTTAGGCTATTATGAGCTGAGGATAAATGGGTGTAGAGTTGGTGACCGCAAACTAGACCCCGGATGGACAGATTATGAGAAAATAGTCCTCTACGCAGTTTATGATGTTACTGGACACCTTAGGGAAGGAAGAAACGCTATCGGTTTAATGCTAGGCAACGGTCGATACAACGTTAAGCCCTATAGAAGGAGGTCTCAAGAACAATTGCCAGCGCATAAGCATTATGGGGAGCCAAGAGCGATACTTCAACTGATGATAGAGTTCTCTGATGGAAGACAGGAGCTTATTGTCACTGATGAAGGCTGGAAGGTCTCTAAAGGCCCAATAATCGACGACGATATCTACGATGGCGAAGTTTATGATGCTAGGCTGGAGAAGGATGGCTGGGATCTACCAGGCTACGACGATTCTTCATGGGATAACGCTAAGGTTATGGAACCACCAGGCGGAACTATGTTTTCACAGGCAACCTTCCCGCCGATAAGGGTTGTAAAGAAACTTCAGCCAGTCAGCATCAGTAATCCAAAACCCAACGTCTATGTTGTTGACTTTGGCCAGAACTTTACCGGCTGGGTTAGGTTGACCGTTAGTGGGCCGAGAGGAACGGAAGTTAAGCTCAGATACGCGGAACTACTTAATCCAGATGGGACAATAAATACCGCGCCAAATAGAAGCGCGAAAGCTACGGACATATATATTTTGAAAGGGTGTGGTGTTGAGGTCTATGAACCAAGATTCACTTATCATGGATTCCGCTATGTGGAAGTTACCGGTTATCCAGGCGTGTTAAGTATTAACGACATTGAAGGCAGAGTAGTTCATACAGATGTTGAGTCTATAGGGGGCTTCTCATGCTCAAATCAGCTGATCAATAACATTCACAAGAATGTGTTGTGGGGTCAGGTAAGTAATTTAATGAGTATTCCAACCGATTGTCCGCAGAGAGATGAGCGTATGGGTTGGATGGGTGACGCGCAGCTCTCGGCTGAGGAGGCAATATACAACTTTAACATGGTGAACTTCTACACTAAATGGCTTAGGGACATAAAGGCAGCTCAAAGCGAGGATGGTAGCGTGCCGGATATTGCTCCACCATACTGGAGCCTTTACCCAGCCGACCCGGTGTATGGGGCAGCATGCGTGATAATCCCATGGTACCTTTACCTCTACTATGGCGATAAAAGGGTTCTTGAGGAAAACTATGACGTCATGAAGAGGTGGGTTGACTTCTTAACCAGTAAGGCTGAGAATTACATACTCAAGTTCAGTAAGTACGGGGATTGGTGTCCCCCCGGGCAGATAATATCTTTAAATACTCCTGGCGAAATCGTCTCTACACTATGTTACTATGAGAATACGCTGCTATTATCTAAAATCGCGTATGTGCTCGGAAAACATGAGGACGCTAAGAGATACGCTGAATTAGCTGAGAAGATTAAGGATGCGTTTAACAAGAGGTATCTTAGAGAGGATTATTACGCGACCTCAGAGACATCTATTTATAGTCAAACAGCTAATGCTATCGCACTCTACCTAGATATCGTTCCTCCTGATAAAAGAGAGAATGTCATAAAAAAGTTGTTGAACGATATAGTTGTTGCTCACGACAACCATCTTAACACTGGAATAGTCGGCACGAGATACCTTTTTGACGCATTAACTAAGTGCGGCTACGCCGATGTAGCATATAAGATTGCGGCGCAGACAACTTATCCGAGCTGGGGATATATGATCCGAGAGGGAGCAACAACCATTTGGGAGAGATGGGAGTATCTCGCGGGTTCAGGGATGAACTCACACAATCATATAATGTTTGGCAGCATAGATGCATGGTTCTATAAGGCTTTAGCGGGCATAAATGCTGACCCGTTATATCCGGGCTTTGAGAAGGTGGTGATTAAGCCGCATATCGTCGGCGACCTAACGCATGTTAGCGCCTCTCTGAGAACAATCCGCGGACTGATAGTGTCAAGATGGTGGAGGGAGAATGGCTCATTAACCCTAGAGGTCAGCATACCAGTGAACAGCGTAGGGGAAATATATGTTCCAGTAAAGGGTGCTAAGAACCCGTTGATTAAGGAGGGAGAAATGATTGTCTGGAAGAATGATGAGTTAATCCAGAAAGTGCAGGGCATAACGGCCGCTAGAAGAGAAGGAGACTATGTAATCTTTAACGTCAGTTCAGGAAAATATATATTCCGAGTAGAGTGGAGATAAAGGAATCTTAGCGACCTACAATCCGCTTACTTTTGTTCAGCTGCCTTCACACATGACCCCTCATGCCGCTTTTAATCAAGTCCTTTCGACAACGTCCTTTTATCTCCTCAACAGTTGGGGCATCGTCATCACCAAAGAGCATCCTCCTAAGAAGTTCAACGACCTTATCACTGAGTCTCTCAGCCACCCCTATCGCGTTCCCTTAACCGTCTTCGCTGCTTCTATATCACTCCAGCTATTCTATTCTGACCAACGTTATAGGTTCATAGTAATAGAATTCTATTCTCTAAAGTACATTCCTGACATTATTTCGTCTTAAATTATTTGGTTCTTTACTCTTTCCTAACTCGATCGATTAACTCTTTATAATGAGTCCCGCTAAGTTCAGTTCTCTTAAAGTTTAAGTTTTTGAATTTTAGGAAGAGATATATGACTTCCTTAAGCAGTTTATAGGCAAATTCCTAGTCTTGTCATCGCTAAATTAGGGCAGCTCTTGATAAACCTCCGAATTCGGGTAGCAATGATATTCTCTCCCTATTATAATGCATGCCATTGAGACTATGATAGGCTTCTATATTCGTCCCAAAAGTTTTCAATAAGAAATAAAATACTTAAATGTATATTTTAACTTTAGATAATCTAGGTGCTATTAATGGTTGATGAACTTGAAGATAAAGTTATGGGTTGTATTATAGGTTCTGTTATTGGAGACGCGGTCGGCAGCGTTTCTGAGGGATTATCTAGAGAACAATTCATAAATCTCCCATGGAACATTAATAAAAAAAGAGTGGCTGGAAGATATGATGCCTCTTCAAGGAAGAGGGCCTCATCCTTTAGGTATATGGCTTGCTGATGCTCCTCGGGGAACAGGCACGGACGACACGCGTATGAATAACATCTTCATAGAGTGCGTGATAAAAAATAGGGGCGATATAAATCCTCATCTACTGGCATTTGAATACATTGAAAGATATCGTGATATAGAGAAATATGTTCCAGAATATTTCACAAGCGAAGATATAGAGAAGTTAGCTTTACCTTTCTATCGTAGTCTCTTTAGGCGTGCTTGCATTTATTTGAGAATTGATGCTCCAGAGCTTTACGAGCCCTTCGATACTAAGGAGCGCGTTCCTTGGTACGTGATTGAGGAGTCTGCTGGATATGGAGACTTCCCAAACATATCGGGCTTAATTTCACTTCAATCTGCTGGCTTACTTTACGCTAATGAACCTGAAAAGGCCTACAAAAAGGCTTACGAATTATCGACAATTACTGATATGGGATACGCTCGTGATGCAACAGCTATACTGGCTGCAACAATAAGTGCGGCATTAAGTGAGAAAGATAATCCTCTGGAAGTCTTGGAAAGAGGTATAAAGACCAATCCGTTTGGTTTAAGGAACCGTAGGATGACGGCTAATCAATGGTGGCAACACTACCCGCAACTTCATGAATTATTCAGGATGGCCGATGAATCTAAAGATGAAAAGGAATTAATTTTGAAATTGGCTAAAGCATGTAATCATCTTCACCTCTTCGATCCATTCGATGTCTTAGGAGTTCCCTTAACCATTATTCGATATTGTAAAGGCGATCCAGTGCGCTCCATTATTATGGCGGCAAATCATAGGAAAATAGATGAAGAGGGCAGGTTAATCAGATTTAGAGACACGGATTGTACGGCTATGGTGGCTGGCGCAATAGTGGGTGCAATTAATGGCCTTACCAGCTTTCCAAAAGACTGGGTTAAAGATGCGATTGAAGCGAACAAAAAAGTCTATAACGTAGATATAGAAAAGAATAGTAAGACGTTTTATGCCGTTTTATATCAGTAATAGACGTGACAACTAAATGAGATACGATTTACATCGAACTACACCTTTCTTTTTTCTTAAAAAGTTATTACGCGACTTGCTCGATGCAGAGAAGAGCCTATCTTAAGCATCGAGAAATAAAGGTGAATGTGGAGGTCAACTAGAGGATTAGGTTGATGTCTGTGCCTAGTGCTCATCTATCGGCATTTTTTCTTTGGATATAAACACTATGAAATCTGCATCCAGCATCGCTTGAAACTGCAATAACGTGAACCTATGGCAATACTGAGCATAGTAGGGCATAAATATTGGTGATTCTCTGAAACCTCCAAGATCATACCAGCCGTAAAAGCGACTTTTATCTTTATCCCGTGCTTGACAAGCTAATGCCTGGCTGCAGATTTTTCCTCCGCCCCTTGTCCCCCTAATTGTTGTGCGGCACTCGGTTTCTCCCCATCTAATATATTCTAAAACGTTTTCTGGCAGTTTCTCCCTTGGCGCATGGCACATGAAAACATAACATCTCGAGCCTTTCTCCTTTATTTGTTCCCAGTCATCCCTTGTGAAGGTGAACCATTTCGCATATCTTGCACTAATCAGCGCTGGATAAACATGCTCCTTCTTAACCCTAAAGAAATCAGTGTGAATCGTGTTCACTTCGGTTGAGGGCGCCCCTAATGTAGCGTGTCACTTGAATGTTTTTGAAATGTTTAAGTGTTCTTTAGGGGTGGGGAGGAGGGAGAGGCTATTCCGGAAGATAAGGAGATATCTATGCTTATTAGGGCGTTTGATCTTACAGTAGTTTATGGGCTCCAGATATAGGTGGCTTGTTTTCTCCATATTCTTCCTATTCATGCTTGTGCATCAGGCTGATAAGCTCCTTATAGGC
>Ga0105162_1002209_pt1 | contig 10417 bp, 9 predicted proteins | sample JNZ201metaG_FD_81532 | JGI IMG/M metagenome (GOLD analysis project Ga0105162, IMG submission 81532) | Hot spring microbial communities from Jinze hot spring, China to study Microbial Dark Matter (Phase II) - JNZ 20120812A | ecosystem: Environmental > Aquatic > Thermal springs > Hot (42-90C) >...
AACTAATAAGTCAAAGCAGCCCGAAGAGCTCTTAAAGGGAATTCTTAGGGCAAACCTGGGACTTTATGTCTACAAGGATGGGACGATAAGATTTGACGCCGTTAATGCGCCGTTGACACACTTCACTCCCTCACAGATAGGTGTAAGCCCAGAGAGGCTCAGGGAGCTAGGCTACGAGAGAGACATATTTGGACAACCACTCGTCTCGCCGCACCAGATATGCGAGCTCCGAATACAGGACATAGTCGTCCAGAGAAGAATGGCTGAACATCTCTTCAACGTCTCAAAATTCATAGATAAGTACCTCAAGATAAATGGCTTCGATGAGTACTACAAGCTCCAGAGCGTCGAGGACGTTGTAGGAATAATGGTTGCAGTCTTGTCGCCCCACACCTATGGAGCCGTCGCCTGCAGGGTAATAGGAATCACGGATGCAAACGTCCTCTATGCCCATCCATTACTTCACGCAGCTAAGAGGAGAGACTGTGACGGAGACGAAGACAGCGTAATGCTACTATTAGATGTCTTCATCAATTTTAGCAGAGAGTACCTCCCAGACAGGATAGGCGGAGCAATGGATTCCCCCCTCCTCCTGACAGTGAAGGTTTATCCCGAAGAAGTTGACGAGCAGGCCCATAACGTCGATACTGCTTGGATTTATCCACTGGAGTTTTATGAAGCCGCGTCAAGGAAGGAACCCGCGTCAAGACTGATAGGAGTCATTCCAATAATCAAGAATTATCTCAATTATCCTGAGTGCTATTTTGGATTTGCCTACACTGTGCCGACAGAAGATTTATCGACAAAGCCCCAGTCATCGGTTTACAAGAGGCTAAAAACAATGCTTGAGAAGGTCGAGGCGCAGTTAAGGCTCGCAGAGAAACTGGCGGCCGTGGATGAGAAGAGAGTTGCTGAACGCGTAATGGCCAGCCACATACTCCCAGACATCATGGGAAACATGAGGGCATTCTTCTCCCAATCCTTTAGATGTAAGAAATGTGGGGTCAGGGTGAGGAGGCCTCCGCTAAACGGTAAGTGCTACATTTGCGGAGGCGACGTTGTTCAGACCCTTTACCGAGGTGCAATCGAGAAATACGTAGAGCTTGCATCAGGGCTCCTAGAGAGATACATCGAGGACCCATACATTAGGGAAGGAGCATTGACTGCGATTGAGAACATCTACAGCGTCTTCAGGCCTAGGGGAGATAATCTCCAAGGCACTAGGCAGGCAACGCTTAAACGCTTCTTCTAGATGCTTGACGGTTCGCCGCTACTTCCTTAGCAGCTTTAATTATTCTTCCAAGATCATCTATGCATCTCTCAGCTAGCGTTCCTGTGACTATCATATCGGCTCCCGCCTCAACTATTGTTCGAGCCTGCTCCGGAGTCCTGATGCCTCCGCCGACTATTAATGGAACATTGATGAGACTTTTCACAATTGATACTCCTTCGGGTGGCACTGGAGAGGCGGCTCCCGAGCCTGCCTCAAGGTATACAAGTCTCATTCCTAAGTATTGTGCGGCGAGTGCATATGAGGCTGCTATTAGTGGCTTACTGGCCGGGAGCGGAAAGACTCTGCCCATTACTGCTACAGATGTGTCTGAGCCGAAGACTATGTATCCCATCGGTATTGCCTCAAGTCCATACTCCTTGACGAGGAGCGATCCATGAATCTGAGCTCCAAGTATAAACCACCACTCAAGCGAGTTTAGTAAGGACATAAAGAAAATAGCATCTGCATGCTTACTTATCGCGTTGACGTTATTCGGAAAAATTATCACGGGCAGCGATGTATTCTCCTTTATCGTCTTGATTGATTCGTCGAAACGCTCATGCGAATATACAGTAGAGCCTCCGACCATGAATGCATCCGTTCCCTGACCCTCCGCCATGCTTGCAAGCCTTGCGAGCTCCTCTAACTTCTGGTTCTCAGGGTCGAAGAGGGTCAGGTGGACGCATCCATCAGACTCTAGTCGCTCAAGTAGGTAACGCTCAGTCCTGCCGAGGCGGAGATGTTTAAACGCCTTAAACGAGGCCTCGGCGTTGCCTCGCATCGCTCTATCCCTCGGAGGATTGCTTCTCAGGGTTCTGCATTGTGTCTTCTGCCTCCTCAGCTGTCTCTACTGGTTCTTGGGGCTGGCTCTCGGATTCTTCCTCAATGGGCTCTTCTGCTTCCTCAACAATCATAGCCATCTTTTCGATCTCTCTTCTAAGGTCCTCTGGGCTTCTTCTGCCCGTCACGACGTCGTACCAGACGGAGTATGCATCTACCGGCATGTAGCTGCGGTACCATGGTACTTCGTGGCTTACTCCGCAGTTGCCGCACTTGACGACTGCGATGTTGCGTCTCTCGACTGTTACTGTTACGGCTTGGGTATTGCATAGTGGGCAGAGGTATACCTTTGGATAGGGCCTAGCCTGCTTTTTAATAATCTTCCGTCTCTTCCTACCCATCTATCCCATCTCTCGGACTAGACGTTTGTGGTATATAAAAAACATGCACCTTTAATTCTGGAAAAGTTGAAATTGGTCCCCTAGCCTGGTGGTGATTGGTTGAGGATAATAGCCAGGCCGCCGGTCATCGGCGTCGTAATTCGGGACCATGCGTTGGCGATGAGGATAATAGATAATGCTCGCGAGCTTGGGTTTGAAACGCATTGGGCCGTTAGTATCGATGAGCTACCGCTTACTGCTCGCTACGTCGTGCTGAGTAGGACCGATGGAGAGGCAGATACTCATGGAAGGACTCCTATCTATGTCGAGGATTATCCATCCATTGGATGCATGTTTCTTAACTTATTATCCAAGGAGCGGAGCGGGCAGGGACCGAGGAGAATCGAGGTCGCGATAGATCCTGGGAAAAACATCGGGCTGGCACTGGCGATCGACGAGGTCATCATAGGAGTCGAGACTCACGTATCAATCGAGTCCCTAGTCAGGAGAATTGACGAGTTTTTAAAATGCTTCGGCAGAGATAGAGGGGCAGCGATATATGTGGGAGAGTCTGGGGGAGAGATGGCGCATGAAATCGTCGAGAAGTTAAAGAAGAGATTCATGAATGTAAGCATACTAATGATACCTGAGGAAGGCTCTAAGAAGACGGAGATCGGCATGAATCTTACAAAAGACGAGAAATCAGCCCTAGTGATTTACCAGAGAGCCAAATCCCAAGTATAGCGGCAGAGCTTAATGAATGTTCTCGGCTCAAACTAATTAATAGATTTAGCTTGGTAATAATTAGTAACGTGCGGCCGTGGTCTAGCCAGGTATGACGCGGGGGCCCCGGCCCCGATGTCCCGGGTTCAAATCCCGGCGGCCGCACCTCATAGTATGTTAAAGCGGCTGAAGACTAGTAGTATCAGGAAGCTGACTAGGGGTACGGTTATGTTGTCGTCAAGCCACTTGTATTCGAACTTCTCGATGAGGGATGCAGCCACCCCGGATATCAGTCCGGGGATGCCTATGACGGCATATCCAACAGGTGCACAGATAATCATCATTGCTATGTTTCCCCACCAGGACTTTGTCCTCCTCTTATAGATCGAGTTTCTGACGATTCCAGTAATGCCGTCTCCGAAGCTCATGAAGATTGTTGGCAACACTGCTAGCCAGATATTTCCGATCATGAAGCCGATTGTCATCACGACTCCCCACATGATTATGAAGTGGACTTCATACATGTTGTCCTCGACTTGGTACCAGTAAAATAGTTTATTCATTCTGTGCGGAAGGTAGTTCCCAATTGCTAGTATCGCCACCATCAGTATAAGGAGCAGTGGCCCCTGGAATATGTATGGAACTAGAACCGCTATCAGTCCGCCAGTCAGCATATGCAGAATCTTTCGATTATAGTAAACAGCCACTCGTTGAGGAAAACCCCTACTCAGGAAGTGGCTATATATTATTCTTGTCAAAAAATGAGAGACAAAAATCACCCAGAGAAAAAGTATAACCGCAAGAATAATCTCGCGTAGCTCAGGAATTAAAATCATGAGAGATGGATGAGTATTATTAAATTTAAGTCTTTTTAATCTAAAGAACAGTAGCAAGATATAATAGATGTGTCGTTGTATTATTGTTATGCCTGGAGACATATTGTTTGAGCCGGTCTCAAAATATGTTAGACGTGGCTTTATTGTGCTTGAAGAGTCAAGCAGAGTTGAGGATGCTGTGAGAGCCATGAGGGAAAACGGCTATGGAAGCATCATAGTTACTAGTGGGGGTCGGCCAGTCGGTATTCTTACCGAGAGGGACGTTCTCTACCGAGTTGTAACCGAGAGCATAGACCCAAAAAATACAAGGAAAGGCGAGGTCATGACGACTCCGCTGCTCACGGTCACTCCTGAGACAAAGGTAAGCGAGGCAATAGCACTAATGTCTAGTAAAGGCATCAGGAGGCTCGTCGTCACTTGTGGGGAAAAAATAATAGGAATCATCAGCTTAATGACGCTTGTCGGAGACTCCACTGGTAGGGCAATCCTTCTTCCAGAGATCGAAGTGGAGGAGAGGGTTAAGTGTCCATATTGCGGAGCAGTCTTTGGGACTGTTGGTGAGCTCTCAAGACACATAGACAGGATTCATATAGGGTTTGGTCTCCTTAGCGATGAGCGACTTAGGCATTAAGAAGCATTATCAGTACTTGTAAGTCTTTCAAGCTGCTCTTTAAGCTTTATATTTTCTAATAAAAGTTCATCTACTTTGTTCTGAAGATTCTCAATACTACTCATTAGTCGCCGCTTTTCCTCCTCAAGAATCACAAGCCTATTTGATAATTCTTGATTAATCTGCGTTATTGATATTAGTTTTTTCTTTATTTTTTCTGAGGCCTCAACAGGTAGTCCTGTTTCTCCATCAATCCAGCTCATACCGTTTACACCAGCCCAATCATATCGATTATTGGTTTGCCTGAGAGGACTGTTATTATGCGTGCGGGGAAGTTGAAGTTTTGTGGCGCAATATATGAGTCCCCACTATTTTGAAGGTATATCATTGCTGATTTATGCTCATTTATCATTACTAAAGTATTGGCTTCTGTCGCCGTTACTCTTAATATGTACAACTCAGTGAAACCAAAATCTCTCGGCGTGACTGGATTCTTATTATAATATACATTGAATTGTGTAATTGCCCTCGTCGCTAATCCTGCACCCGCGGCCCATATCTCCCACCTGAGACTTGTCTCAAGTGGTATTCGTATGCGGGGAGCAGTGGCTGGGAGGACTACTATCTTTGTCTGTGAGGTCGCAGAACTAGTAGTGATTGGTATTGATAATGTATAGTTATCAAATCCCGCGAACTCCATGCTGCTTGACGTTTGAGCCATGACTAATAGTCCAAGTATCGTGACTGCGGGAGCCTCTATGTCTATCGCCGTCCTTGTGCCCTCATATATCTTTGTGTATTGTACGCCGTCTATCTTGAAGCTCAGGTCTGTCGCCGTGTTTATTGTCCATGTGTTTCCCGCGTCCGTGGAGGTTATGAAGTATTCGAGTAGGCCGGGTGGTGTGGTGCCTGTTCCTCCGTTTTGGACGCTGTATCTATTTGATGAGTCTCCGCCAATTGTGTAGGCCACGATGGCATATACAGTATCTGGCCTAAGCGCTACTGGTGTTGAGAGCGATACACTATACCATGCGGCCGATGTCCCGATAGATGTTGATTGTCCACTCGCTAATACGGTTTCTCCTGGATAAATTCTCTTGGCATAAACTTTTAGAAATGTAGTTTTATCACTTGACTGCGTCCATCCATTTCCCTCGTTAATAAAAATTTTTGGTAAATCATTTTGATACCCAGCGCATATTTTGTAATAATTATCTGTGTCTCCCCCAGCCGCATGAAAAACTATGTAAAATGTTTTTTTACTATGATAAACTTTACTATAACTAAATACAGCAGTTATCCATGACAAGGCGTTAGGTATATTTTCTGGCGCTATTGTTGTGTATGCAATTAATTCTCCGTCGGGTTCTCCGCCCCGTAGCTCGACGATTAGGCCGCCGGGGTTTCCAACACGGCAGGCAAGAAATTCTATTTTACCGATATCATAATAAGTAGTAAATGGCATAGCTATTTTTCTTGAGCCATAAACTTGTTCGGGCTCGCTTGCTATGTAGACTTGGCAGGCATAGTCTCCAGAACCTTGATTCCATCCAGAACCATAATACCATGAGCCAGGAATTACATCACTACTATTATACTTCAAAGCTTTACCGCTGGATAATTGAATTGTGAAGTAGTAGCTTGTGTTTGCATCAAGTAGTGGCGGGTCTGATAAATCAATATAGCAATAATTAGTGCCGTCACTATTGATTGAGGCCTGGATTGGGCCGTAAATAACTGTCCCGCCTGGCCCGCCCGTCCTAATGGTGAACGTTGCGGTGTTAGCTCCACCGCCAATTATGAATCCATACCTAAATGGAACAAATTTTTTAGTATATATTATTTCTTGAGAAAATTGAGTATAACCTATGGTGGTTGCATTATTTGCAGACACGGAATAAACTGGAGTAAAACTAGTTTCTAATATCGGGTTATCATCGGTCACTAATTCTTTAATGTCCCGAACCTCGACGATAAGGGGATTCGGAGGCGAGCCAGCCTTTGCTCCATAGAGCTGGACAGCCGTGACCTTAAGTGCATTCTGAGGCGTAATAAATACTTGACCAATCATATTAGCTCCGTAAACAGGATTAGATGTCCCCGTATTTGCATTCTGAATCAGTGTAGCCGGTGTAGTTGAGACGCTCCACGACTTGGGAGTGTTGTCTGCGGTCTGCTCGCCCTCCACGGGGACTGCTTGGAGGTAGGGCCACCTAAGCGGCTGGCCCTCAAGCTCCGTATAGACTATCTGGCTCATCCTCCCTCCCTCCAGACTATCTTGACTAGGCCAACTCTAGGGGACTCATCAGTCGGGCTCATTCTGGAAAGTGTAAAACGCATAGTGATTTTCTCATTTACGGCAGGTATCAATAGGAAGTCAGAGTCAATATTGAGCGTAGGCAGCTCGGATTCAAGATTGATCCAGTTTAATGTCTCGATATCAGCATCCGTCAGGTAGGTCTCGCTTCTAGTCCAGACCCCAGCATGGACGCGTAGATTCGCTGTGAGGTAATTCTGCGATGATTGATGCAGCCTCACCGTGACGTAGCCATCATTCATCGAGTATAGATATAGGCGAAACATCTTCATTCCGCTTAGTCTCCAGCCGAGTAGCCTCGAGCTTGGATAGATAAGCCTCATAACTCCAGGGCCAGTCCTATTAGCCATGATGCTGCGGCCCGACACGATAGATAACGCAGACCTAGTAACTGCCGCGTTCTCAGATATCCATAATGATTCGTCACTCGTCAATTCTCCCGGCACCTTTGGGAGATACCTGAATTCATAGTCTGGCGGTAAGTCTTGTTCTACTACTTTTCCATCACTCTTCAACAACTCAACTTTTACCTCTCCTTTATTCTCTCTGCATAGATAGTGTGTCCTGAGCCATCTCGTGAAGAGTGAGGACTGCGGCGTGTAGCTAAACTCAAAGCTTCCAGATGTATATCCAGCCGCTAGGCATGCCTCGCCATTCTCGTCCAACACGATGTTTGTGGGGTTCTCTAATACTAGTGGAGGCTTGTTGATGATTCTTATTGTCCTCGTGTCTGCCTGTAGTTTCTGCGCCATCATGACCGTGGATACGAGTGCAGAGACATCGCTGAGCGCCTCGGCGGCTGATAGGCGATGTCCAAACCTAGAGGTAGTCTCTCCCCTCATTAATTCATCGAGAAATTCTTCGAGGTATTCCCTGACCCCTCCAAGCACCACTGTCCTAGTCCTCTCAGATATTGATGGCTGGTATTCGATTCCGAGGACGACCATCTCTTTCTCCAATAATCCAAGTGATGGTAGATTGATGGTCAGCGTCTCTCCTATGTCTATCCCGATTGTTCTGAAGGTCTCAGAGGCGACCTCGAGTTTTAGGCTGAGTCCCCGCTCCTTCTCCATCATTAGCCTAGTCCTGGCACGTCTCTCAGCCTCAGCTCTACTCGTCAGGAATGGGTCGTGAACTACGAGCGGAGAGTCTCCGGGCTCCTCTGAACACTCCGCCAAGACTTCTCCATCACTTCCGACATAGATTATCCTATTCCTCATTCTCCATTTGTCCTCTAGTAGTTCAGCCCTCCTCACCTCGTTCTCGGTTATTGTTCCGAGCGGTGTCTTGGCTGTCTTGGGCCTAAAGATGAGTCTCTTGCCGGGCTTCATGAGTAGGAGAAAGTTTACTCCGCGTGCAGTGTCTCTCATTACTTCTAGTGCCGATACATTCTCTATCGGCCAGTCAGTCACGAGTTGTTCCCCATCAGCTACATCTGTTGTGTCGACGTCTTTCTCAAGCTGTGCGAGTTCTCTTATTATTTCTCCCGCGTATGTGCCGGGCCTGTAGAGCCTGAAGACTATGTGTCTGTCATAGCTTATCAGGTAGCTGTATGCTAGGCACTTCGCCCTAGTCAGTCCCCGCTCCCTTCTAATCTCTCGCTGATAGATTATTCCCTCGAAGACCGGCTCCTCGTCCTCGAGAAGCATTACTTCCCCGCCCGGAGAGACCTCGCCTAGGTCCGGATTAACTACTTCAAATTCCAGGCTCTCAAGCATGTTGTGCGATATTCTCCTAACCGTGGCTGAGGCACGGTCAGCGTAGTTGTTCTGCCCTATCAACAACTCGAGGGTCAATTATATCACGCCCCTCAGGCGACGCATGATTGTTGCTCCCAGTTTTTCAGCAAGCATCTCCCAGTTATTTTCGCCGAGTGGTTGGGCCACGTTGACTTTGATTGTTAGGCTGATATTGTTTACTCTGGGCTGAGGCATGGTCAACGGATTGTCCATCTCTATGACTGTAATGGTATCTCTCCTAAGGTCCTCAAGCATACTCATTGTTTTTCTAGTTCCCCAGTCATACCAGCTGATTATTCCCCTCCACATATCTGGCACGACTGAGTGTCCCACCAGCGTGTCGTGGAGCCACTTGAATGCATCCTTGACGGACTTTGTTAGTCCCTCTATCCATCCAGTAATCGTGTCTATCGCTGACTTAATCACCCTAGTTATTGCTTCCCAGATCTTCTTTATTGATTCTTGAGCCCACTCAAATGCCTGGATCCAGCTCTTCACATAGTTGATGAAGAGTCCGGCAATAAACTCTCCTAGAGGTCTTAAAACCTTCTCCCATAGCCACGTCAACGCATCTCCAAGCGATCTACCAGCAGACGAGAATACATCAAGCATGCTGATTACTACTTGGATGCTCTTCTGGAAGACTGAGGCCAAAAACTCGGCCAGCGGTTTTAATACATTCTCCATGACCCAGCTCAGGACTGGGCCGAAGAAGTCACCTATCGCTCGGGCTAGCGAGTTTACTGCATCCCTAAAGCCGAGGAAGTTTGTCTCGTAGGCGGCGATTAGGGCGCCGATAGCCGTCAGGGCTATCCCGATCGGGCCTAGCGCGACGTTAAGACCCATGAAGCTGACCTTCAGTGAATTAATTCCGCCGACCATCATGGGCACCGTCTTGGCGAGTGCTGCTAAGGAGTTTGCTGCCTGTATCCCCTGGGGAACTAGTCCAACTAAGCTGACACCCATCGCGACTACTTGCATCTGTGCATCTCTCTGAGCATCTTCTAGGCTTCTTGTAGCCTTCTCCAGGTCCTTCTCGGCCTTCTCCAGTTCTCGCTGCGCCTTGATAGATTCCTCGACACTTCCAGCAGAGAGGAAACGGTTCAACGCCTGCTCGTATCTTTCGTGGGCCTCACTCAAGGCGAGCTGCGCAGTATTGACCCTAGTCATCGCGGTGTTCCAGGCATTGAAGAGTGAGAGAGTCCTAGAACCGAGCGCGGCGATGTTGTTTAGCTGTCCGGCCACGAACTGCGCTCTTTCACCAAATATCTGTGATTCTTCAGCAATAGCTCGAAGGATTTGTCTCTGTTCTCTAGACTCCCTGACGACATCTGCAGCCATCCTCTTAACGGTCTCGTTACTTTCTCCAAGCTCCTTTACTGCCTCCGAGACCGTCTTTATGCTAGGCGTAGCCCTATCCTCAGCGACAAAACTAATCCTGACCTCTTCTCTGGACATCTAAGAATAATCATATCAAAAGCCAGTTATTATAAACTCTCAAATAAATAATTAATTATTGATAACAAATTAAAATTAGAGTATTTTTAGCTGATTGTTTAGTATTTTGTCTTTGTTCTCTTTCCATGTGTCTATTGCTCTCGAGATGAATCCTGAGGGCTTGATTCCTGGATGAATCTTTATGAATCGCCAGCCGGCACCATTGATCAATACTGATCTTTGGAGAGTGAATGGTTTGACTCCCTTCTCGACGTATAGTGTGTATGGGGCCTCCGAGACGACTTCATAGAGTAGTTCATCT
>Ga0105162_1002211_pt1 | contig 10406 bp, 17 predicted proteins | sample JNZ201metaG_FD_81532 | JGI IMG/M metagenome (GOLD analysis project Ga0105162, IMG submission 81532) | Hot spring microbial communities from Jinze hot spring, China to study Microbial Dark Matter (Phase II) - JNZ 20120812A | ecosystem: Environmental > Aquatic > Thermal springs > Hot (42-90C) >...
ACCTTCTTTATTTTCCATGCTGTTACTGCTACTCCAAGTATTGATGCTAGGGCTATTATAGCCCAGACTATTGGGTGAATGTATTTAACGTTTTCCCCAGATAGTTTTTTACTGTTTACAGGATTGTATGGCTTGAAGACGATCTGCACCGTGTCTGGCGTGTATAGTATCGCCTCCACCCCGATTCCCAGGCCTCCCTGACTCTTCAGTATCTCGCTTAGCAGTTTTTCACTACCCTCCTCCACGTGTAGCTGTAGGATGTATTGCTTGTCTGGGTGGAGTTTGAGTCCGAGGTTGCTGAGCTCATATATTGCGAAGTTGTTTGCAGCCATCTCCTCCTCGAACTCGCTTCCAAATCCAATACCTTTATACAGGAATATTTTATGTGCGAGCTCATGTAGAACCGTGAATATTGTTGCATCACTTCTAAGAATTATCGTGTCAAGGTTTGAGTCAACATACACTCCCCTAGCTGGAGCATTATCACTATATGTTACTCTAGGTGGTGGGACAGAGTACTTGCTTGACACGTAGTTTACAAGCAGGGAGACGAATGCATCATCCATAAACATCAATATACTGAAAAGATTTAAATGTTTCCCTGGAATCAGTTACGTATGGGTTTAAAGTATGCTAGGTATGAGGTATGTGAAAAAATAGATAAGGGCAAGTATAGCTTCAAGGTTTATTCAAGCCTTGGAAACACGCCTTACGGGCCATGTGGAAGACCTGAGGAAGACTGCATATACGTAGGCGTATTCGGTCCAGGATGGATATCAGTATATGCATATGTACCATTGGATATTAATGGGTTGAAGAAGAGGTATAGTGCTACAGGAGTTGTTGTTAAGAGGTTTAGGGTTAAAGCCGTGAAGAAGGTTACAAACGCGCTTGAGGCAAGCTTCTGCAACTATCAAATACATTACCCCCTCGACAATCCAATATATGGTGGAATTGTTCCTGGAGGATTTGATGGATGGATTGACGTTGGACTAGATGTTTCACAGTATGGAACAGTATGCTTCGGATTCCTCGTAGACATAGACCTATACGTTGGATGGAGCTGTGAATGGTGGATACATAATGTTGAAATAGTGTACGAGGTTGAGACAGAGCAGGCAATGTATACTGTCACAGTCACCGTCTCAGGAATTCCAGATGTTGAAAACGTTAAGGTAAGCGTGGACAATATACAGTCTGGATTAACCGACAAGTACGGGGTAGTAGTGTTCACACTCCCCCCTGGAGCATATACGTTTAAGGCTGTGAAAATATTTGAGGGGGAGGTGTGGAGTGGAAGCGTGAAGGCTGAAATACGTATGGATACTATAGTATCAATCGTTATGAAGCCACCTACACCGCCATACATGAACCTAATATACATATCACTAGCAATAATCGGCGTAACTATGGGATTATTAACGGCTTCAAGAGTTGTTGAAGCATTAAAGAAGAAGTAGAAGGCATCTGAGGATGTTTCTATGAGCGAGTTTGAAAGAAAGCTTGGAGACTTAAAAATCAACCAGTTAAAGGATCATGAACACGTACTCATAGTTGTTAAAAAAGAATGTAAACCATGCAGGGAAGTAGAGGAGAAATATAGGAGGGAAATAGAGGGGGAATTAATGTCAACAATAGACATTGAGGAAATAGATGAAAGAGTAAGGGAGGAATTGAAAATAGGGGAGGAGGATGTTCCACTACCCCTACTCGTAACCGGGAATGAAGAGAAAACATACATATGTAGAACAGATAAAAAAATATGTATTGATTTAGATAGTAGTTAATTATGAGTTCTTAATTCACTTTACGCTACAGAAATTTTTGGCTCTACCATTACTCTCGGCTTCAACTTTCTGATTAGATCAATGTATTTACTTCTATATGCCTCTCTCCACTTCTTTTTCTCCTCAGCCGACTTCTTCTTCTCCGCTGCACATGTCATTAGGCATAACCTATATCCCTGCCCAGTCTGTCCAGCACACTTTGGTGGGCATTCCTTTATCTGTCCTTTAAACTTTTCAAGTTGTTTTGGATACTGTCCCTTCAGATAGCTTGCCTTCTTAACCATTACTATCTGTCCAGGATCGCTTTTATGTGTTGGAGCCTTAACCAGTACGTATCCAGCTGGTAGTCCAGGTACGTTTTCAACCTGCATACACTCACCTCGAGAATAGTTAAAAACGGAAATATTTAAATGTATCTGTGGAAACTGTGTACCATGGGGGGGAAAGATACTTTGGAGGAAAAAGATGCTTTGGAGGAGGCGAAATATGTAAATGTGAAGATTAGAAGGGAGCTCTACGAATACTTAATCACGCTGCAGGGACTGCTTCAAATAAGGGATAAGAAGAAGTACAGTATAGGGGCAGTAATAGAATACCTTCTCTCACACCTACCAGACTTAAAAATCCAGCTTCCACCACAATTCATACTTGAAAAGGAAGAGGAGAAAACAGATAAAACGTGACTCCCCTAAACTCCCCACACCACTCATTACCAGACCACATCACCCTGCACAGAGTGATGTAACCTAGCAAGGTTACAGCTTCGGCGTGGATTCTGCAGCATCACTCCCTGATACTGCATGCAGGGATAAAACGTAGCCCTCCTAAACCCCACACCATATTTAACACTTCACTACCTGAGTGATGTCGCGTTAAATGTGTTAAAAGAGTAAAAAATTTAAGCCTGCGTGTCTTCCTGTATTATGCCTGCTGTTTTAACTGTTGGCGAGCTTGCCAGAATACTAGGTGTTAGTAGGGAAACTGTTAGTAGGTGGTGTAGGGAGGGGATTATTAAGTGTGCAAGGCTTGGCAAGAGGGGATGGTATTTTATCCCCTATGATGAAGCTCAAAGAGTAATTAAAGAGTTTTCCGAGAGGAGGAAACACATGTAAGCTTTCACCCTCATAGATGAGTGCTAACCGATAAGGTTAAATATGTATTCAGTATTAACATGTTATGGATAGAGGGCTTGCAGTAGGGGTGTTCATCGGTGTCTTGCTTGGCGTAGTCGGGGTTCTAGTTGTTCTAGCTCTAGCTTCACCTACTAAGACTTCAAGTAGTGTTAGGCTTGTTCCCGTGGTGGACAGGGCTGAAATGGTGAATAGAGAGGTGTGGGATATTGTTAGGGATTCGGCGACAGGTAGATTGAAGAGGATTGTTGTTCATAGAAGGGTTAGAGGGAATGCTTAAATAAGGTGGTTATGTGAAGTCTAGGGAGAAGTCTGTAACTGTTGTTCCTGAAGTTGTTCAAACCATACTCCTAGATGAGATTGCTGAAAGGCTTAGAAGCATTGAAAACATGCTTCAGAAACCTGTTGGCGAAGCATATTTCATAATGGTTACTGTTAGCGGGCTTGAAGAAATAGACTTCATATCGAAACATCCATTCACTCCATTATACTCCATAACCATATTTAACGATGGACCAGATGAAGTATACCCGTCAATAAACACTCTTCAAAAAACAACCCCGATAAAACCTAATGAAAGCGTGAAGTTTGACTGCCAAGCCCCAAGAATTAGGAAGCTCTACCTATACGTTAATGGAACTGCAAGTATTAGGGGGATTGGAGTATACTAGAGTCTAGCATCCGTATATACATTATATGTTCCAGCCGCAGTAAACGATATCTGGAAGCTATATGTCGCTGATGTCGCACCCTTCGATACAGGGTATGTTCTACTATCCGTCTTGGTATCGTTAACATATATGTCTACATATAGTGTCATGGCTGAGGGAAGGGCAACACTAAAAGACACGTTTCCAGTTATCGTTACCGGTTCACCGACCGCTACAGACGTCTTATCAGCAGATATATTGTTACTGGTTACCTCAGGCTTAGGAGCAGTAACCGTAACCGTAACCACGTTGCTTTTCATACGTGTATATGTGGAAGCACATATTTAAATTTTTCCATAAATGTTTAAATATTTTCCAGATATTTAACAGTATGGTTAGTGTCTTCAAGATAACTGATTACGAATGCGAGAAGTGTAGGATGAGGTTTAAGCCCGGGGATACTGTACTATACGTTGTTAAAAGAGATGGAGGATTAGGATATGTACATTTAGAATGCTGTCTAGGGTGAAGCATTTAAAAGAATATGGGATAGTAAATGTTAAATAAGAACATATGCGTTGTGGGAATATGGATGGGGAGCCCATAATTACAAACAGGTTTGACAAGTATTTTGCACCTTTAAGTTTAGGTTGCTACAGCGTGTCATGGGTTGAGCCTGGAATATGCCGTGTAATGGTTCCAAGAGGGCTATGTGCACCGGCTGCGTGGAGTTCAATAAGTGTAGGCCTCCTAGGTCTCGGAACCACTACTCCAGAAATTGGGATACCGTCAACCCTGCTTAGGGCAACATACAATTTCAAGTTTAGAATACTGCCTGAGGAAAGAATTGCAGAGGATCTTTCAACACATATATTCTATTATGGGCAGGGATGGTCCCACGCAGAGTACTGGGGTACTGTTTCATGGCCTCTATTCAGGGTCTACCTATCCGCAAAGGATAATCACTTATATTTAACATTTGACGGTGGAAAACAGGTTACATGGGGTTCAGGCGGGTACCGTAACACGTATCCATTCGTTTCCTGGACTGCTGATCTTGGACACGTAGATGAGTTTACTGATTGGAGCGACTTCGTCATATGGCTCGACCTTGAAAACAAGTGTTTCAAGAAGATATTGGTTAGGGGAGTAGAGGTACCGTTCCCCCCAGGATACGATGCAGTAACCCCAGCTGACTTCTATCAGGGAGCATTATATAATGGAATGCTTATAGGATGCTTAACTAAGAGTAATGTAACTAATGTAAGTTTTGATGTTGACGACGTTGAGGTATGGCCTGAATACCATACTCCAAAACCGCCACCAACACCACAGCCAACACCGCAGCAACCAGTCCAGATATGCATGCAACAAATAGTTAAGGGAATACTTCTAGTTTCCACTGTAGCAATCCCGCTAGCAGCAGTCACATATAAGACATGGAAGGAACGGTTGAGGGAATGATCTACTGGATCTATGAGGTTAAAGCATGGTTACGGTCCAGTATATACTCTAACCCATGCCCTCAGGGTTGTTGAGGACGTTATGTTGAATGTTCTCGGGTTTGCTGTCGAGTTGTCCTCCCATGCTACGAAGTATGCTGGATCTATTTTCACGGTGTGGCTTCCAGCTATGACTCCGATTTCCACTGGGCTCCTATACTCTACGTTGTCTATCCATACCTTGACCCCGCTTACCTGCTGTAGTGTTACGTCATCCCATGTTTCAACCCTTAGATTTACACCTGTATATTTAAGATAGGCTGAAAGGGTAGTGTATACAGGGGATACTGTTATCTCAGCCGGGTTCGTATAGTATGGTTTCCCACCATAATACCAGTAGTCGAATACTGTTAGGCTTGGAGGTGAAACATAGAACTTGTATTTACCAGATGTTAGAGAAATTGTTAATGGAGTATTCCCCCTGTAAACGTCGTTTACATATATTGGGGCTGAGGTCTCATATATTCTACCGTTCTCCCTAACGTATGCCTTAATGCCCAGCTCAACCATTGTAATTGTTACGTTTATGGAGATTACGTTGCTTCTCATATGTTTAAACCACCTAGATGCTTTTAAGTTTTCTCCTCTTTGAAGAGCCATGTTAACGCAAGTGTTAACAGGCTTCCAGTTAGGAACCCTACAAATATCGATACATCTATCTCCCCCTTCACAACCACCCTAACATCAGACCTCCATAAAACATATCCTAAAACACCATAGAAAAACATCAATGCAGAGAGAACTGTGAACGCTCTCAAAGTAACCTTACCTATCAACTGTCTAAGCATATGTAAATATATGTTAAACCTTTTAAACCTAACTGCTATATTAATATTGCAGGGTGTCGAAAAATTTGACTTCCTCTCTCATGTCATCGAGAGGCGTGTCGGGGGACCCTGTGCTCCCCACATCTTGAGCATGTTTAGGCATGCATTCACATGCCTATTTGTTCCACATCTGGGGCAAGTCCTGTCTTTCGGGGATATTGTTCCCCCACATATTGAACAATTCTTGCTCGTCCCTTTCGGGTTCATGTAGATGACCTTGGATCCATTGAGCTTAGCCTTATAATCTATGAGGAATTGAGTTTGCCTGAAGTTCCACACATGTAGTCTTCTGTTGAGCTTTCTTCCATAATCAACGGGTCTCCTCAGATTCCTCAAGTCCTCCATTATGATGGTGTACCCCTTGAAAATATCAACGATTTTTCTTGTCAGCTTATGTAGGAAATCCCTGACTCTTCTCTTTTCTCTTCCACGATATTTAGCTAGGCCCCTCTTCTTTGCATTGCCTTTATACTTGCTTTGGATTTCTCTTCTTATCTCAAAGTAACAGTCATGTAACCTCTTCGCTTCTTTTGTATCGAAGACCTGAACCTTCCCATCGGAAGCAACTGCCGTAATGTTTGTTTCATTAATGTCGAGGGCTACTGCTTTATCGCAATCCAATTCTTCAACCTCAGTCTTGAAGGGGATTATAATGTATTCCTCAGTCATAATTATCATTCCATGCGGCTTTCCAAGGAACTTACGTTGATATTCACCAACAACAAGGTTCAGGTAAATGAACTCTCTAGGCCTTAAAGCTATCCTAAGCCTCTCACCTTCAAGCTTTGTCAGTAATGGACTGAACCTAATTATTGATTTCTTCAGAGTTGGCTCTTTCCCTCTCCTCTTCCATGACTTTAGTATTGATTGGGCAACCCTTATAGCCGAGATATAGTATTGAGAGTGGTAATCAAATCTTTGTTTAAGCTCCTGATAGGCTAGACTGTGAATTTTCGCTAGAGAAGTAGCCTTGTTCTTGATAGCTATATCTAAGCATAAGTTCACCATTCCTCTAAAGTCCTCTAGAAGCTTCTTTATGACATCGTTGGATTCGTATTTGAACTTCACAGATTGAACGACTTCCACAAATTAAACTAGTTTAGAAGAAGAATTTAAATTTTTTCGACAGCCTAAATATTGGTTAACTATGCAAAGCATGTTTAAATGTAGAATATGTGGTGAAAGATTTCTAGGATTCGAGGTATGCTGCATTCACGTTTTAACAAGGCATTTGAAGACGTCTGAGATCAGGGAAATGTTTAAGGAATATGTTGAGGAGGATTTGTGAATTCCATGAATTAGCCATAGGTAAAATTTATAAGTGTAAACATATCTTAAACATGTGAGAAGCAACATCTTAACCATAACTGTTGCTGAGGCTGGGGTTAAGGCTGTTTTCAAGTCAACCCCTGTTTCAGGATGGTACTTCGCAGTTGAGAACACTGAGACTGGGAGACGGTGGGAGGGGAGGACTCCGTCCACGTTGACTGTTGACAAGGGTTGGAGCTGGATAATAATTAGAAACCAGGACACCATAGATGGGGTAACATACAGGGTTTCCAAGATAGTTATCGACGGAGAAACAATTCCCCCAGTAGCTATTGAGAGGTACTGGATACATGTCGAGAAGGACTTTAAGGTAACGATATACCTTGAAAAAATAGTTAGAGAGCTTAGGTTAACGCTTAGCGTTCCAGGATTTGAGTATGAGCCTGGGAAATACATAGATACAAAGTATAAGTGGAAGGAGGTACGTGCATATGCATGGTATACGACTGGGGAGAAGGCTTCGGATAGGCTTGTAACGTTGACAATGAACGGATATGAATCGCAGGGATACGGGGAGGCTTCAATATACTTATTCCATGGAGAACCAGACGTTGGAACATATACTGTTAACGCATCAGTAGATGATTTAAGGGAGACAGCTACACTTACAATTATTGAGTTTTTCAGGGTGGATGCTGTAACGGATAAGGAAACATATAGACTAGGGGAAACAATCCATTTAACAGCAACGCTGACAGGGGACGGGGTAAGGATTCCGAATGCCTCAATATATGTATACCTTTTAACCCCTGAGCAGCAATACATTGTAGGTGGGGGAAGCGGGGTAACAGATGTGAACGGTACTGCTAGGGTGGATGTGTCTATACCTTTAGATGGTAGAGCATACATTCGCCCAGGCATATGGAAGATATGGGTTCAAAACATAAGTCCAGGAGCTGAGGCATGGCGTGAAATAGAAGTAGCAGGGTAGACGAGGTGTTGAAAGTGTCTGTAACGATTTATAGCCGTCCTGGAATGCATGTTTTTAGGGAGGGGAGAATTCACGCAGATGGAACGGAGCAAATCATAGTTTTAGATGAGGTACCCGGCAACTATGCAAGATACTTGGAGGGATATATAAGTTTAAGGGAGCTTTCAGGAAGCAACTCAGTTACCGTAAGGATATATATAAAGATCAATGGTGTTGATTATGAAAAATATTTTGAAAAATCCTATACTGGAAAACAGCCTTTTCCACTTTTATACATAGTTACAAAACCTACAAAATACGGTGTAAAAATTACCCTGCAGCAAACAGTTGGATTGAATAGTTTCTATTATCAATTTTTCAGGAGATGGGTTTAACATGTAATAAACAGGGAATAGAAAAGGATATATTGACCGTAGATATTATAGAGTATGGCTATTTGCCCTAAATGCAATGTAGAGATTTCATTTCTCAAGTTAAGGGAGACTAGACTGTATGAGTCGGATTTCACATGTTTAAATGGGGTTGCTGAAGAGAAAAACGTGAAAATCGAGTTAACCACAAAGTTTTATTGCCCAAACTGTAATCGTGAACTATTCGACATCACCCAGCAGAAGGAGGCTGAAGCGTTTCTAATGGGTGGGTAGAATGGCTGGAACAGTAACAACAGACTTAGCCTTCTTTACCGGTGCAACTGGGGGTTCATCATCTGCCGACTCTCTAACAGACTGGACTGGGTCAGGATTAGCTGTCGACACGGTCCAGTTTGTTCAGGGAACGGGTTCAATCTACAGTTATCTAGCAGCATCCTCAACAACAAGGTACTGGAGCTTTGCATGTGTACCCACCAATATTCAGGGTAAAGCAATATATTTCTGGTTTGCTTTAGGGAAGGTTGGATGGCTTAACACGAAGGCTAATGGAGGCTTAACCTTTAAGGTTACGGACTCAGCTGGAAACTGGGCTCTATGGAATGTTGCTGGTAGCGATACTCTACCCCACAACGGATTCATCTGCCACTGCGTCCACACATCCGTCCCACCAGACTCTCAGAGCTCAACCCCTCCAAACCTATCAGCTATAACGTCGTTTGAAATCAGGGCTAACGGCTCCTTCCCTGGTAAAGCATATCTTTGGGTTGACGCTGTAAGATATGGTACATACGTTCAAATAAAGGGTGGAACATCATCGTCTCCAGCAACGTTTGAAGACATATACGCTGCTGAATCCAACGTAGCCAACAGGTGGGGTGTACTTGACAAGGTGAACGGAATATACTTTGTCCAGGGGAAAATCTATATTGGAAGTACTACAAGTGGGGATGCAACATACTTTAAGGATGTGAACCAGGTTGTAGTGTTCAAGTATGCAATTGTACCGTCTGGATTTTATGAAATAAGGATTCAGGGGAATCCTGGAGCTGAGACAAGCGTCTATTTCGGGGTTAAGGTTGGAACGGCTGGGGTTTCAGGATGTGTTTTCAGAACAGCTCCTGGAGCTACACCGTTCCTATTTACGGCAGACAATGAATACATAACTAATTTAGGCATATATGGATGCTCATTCTTCGATGCGGGTACAATAAGTCTCCCAACATACTCAGCGTCAAGGGAGGTTTTAACATCAAGCTTTGAGGCTTCAGCTCCAGTTCAGGTTTCAACATGTACTGTTAAATACTCGAAGTTTATAAATGCTGACGATGCAGGAATCACTGTTTCAAGCACATCATTTAACGTTTCATATTGTGACTTCATAGGATGCCCATATGGAGTCAGAATTACCGTAGCTGGAACATTTACATTCGATGCATTGCTATTCACTGGGAACACATATGACATTGATAATACTAGTGGTGGAACAGTAACGATTAACTGCGTTCATGGATCAAACCCAACAACTTATACTGGCAACACCATTATACAGACTGCTTTATACTTAACGGTTAGAAAGGTTAAGACAGGGCAGGAGCCGAACGAGTATGTTAGAGTATCAATACATAGGCTTGACACTATGGCTGAAATAATGAATAAGGATGCAGATGAACAGGATGATTTAAACCCAGGATACTATAAGGCTTCATCATCCTATGTTGGACCAACAGGCTTCCCAATAGTGGTGAGGGCTAGGAAGAAGGGCTGGATCCCATACGAGATAACTATAACTATGCCTTCAACAGACCTCGATATTTCAGCAGTATGGCTACCAGACCCGAACTATAATGTAGGATAAATTTAAAAGTATGCTGCCTATATA
>Ga0105162_1002212_pt1 | contig 10402 bp, 7 predicted proteins | sample JNZ201metaG_FD_81532 | JGI IMG/M metagenome (GOLD analysis project Ga0105162, IMG submission 81532) | Hot spring microbial communities from Jinze hot spring, China to study Microbial Dark Matter (Phase II) - JNZ 20120812A | ecosystem: Environmental > Aquatic > Thermal springs > Hot (42-90C) >...
CGCCCGGCCTCCGGAGCACTTTGCCCCTTCCTCCCCGCGGCCAGAGGGTCACGAGGAGGGGTTTGCTCTGCACGGGCCGTGTCGAACTAATCAGTGATTTGCTGACCAGCCACGCTCTTGCATCCTTCACGTTAAATCCCGGTCCCGAACTGGCGATCACCGGCATCTCCCAGGCCGGGCACGATGAAGCCGTGCGGGTTCAGGTGACTATCCACCGCTGCCACGTATACAGGGATCTCCGGATGGGCCTGGGTGAAGCGTTCCAGGCCCTCGGGGGCGGCGATCAGGCCCACAAAGACGATCCGCGGAACCCCCCATCGCTTCAGGATATCCACTGCTGCCACCGCCGATCCCCCGGTCGCCAGCATCGGATCCAGGATAAAGCACCAGGTCACGGTGGGCCGGAGGGGCAACCGGTTATAGTATGCGATCGGTTGCAGGGTGCGCTCATCCCGATAAATCCCGAGATGCCAGACCTGGGCCTCCGGGAAGACCTGCAAAGCGCCCTCCACCATCCCGAGCCCGGCCCGCAGGATAGGCACCAGACCGATGGTCCCTCGCAGGCGCTGCCCCCGAGCCTCCCCCATAGGCGTGCGCACGGGGATCTCCTCCACTTCCAGATCCTGGGTGGCCTCATATAACAGCAGGGGGGTGATCTCTCGAAGGAGCTCGCGAAACCGCTTGGGGCCTGTTCGCTCATCCCGCAACTCGGTGAGCTTATGCTGAACGACCGGATGGCGCACAATGCGGATCGGGGTCATGGACACGCTCCTGAAAAAATGTTCTTTCTCCCCTCGCGGCCCACAGGGCCGTGAGGGGAGAAGATCCTTCACAGATACAGATAGGGTATTGGATCCAGGATATCCCCATATGCGCCGTTCCGCGCGCCCTCTTTCTTCAGCATCCAGTGAATGAACCCCTGGGGTCCTGCTCGCCCCAGAGGCTGCCCGGATCGCACCCATTCCCCCACCCGAACTTCCAGGGCGCCCATCATGAGATGACCGTAAACCGTAATATAGACGCCGTCTGGCCTTCGATGCCGGATCCGAACCTGAGTCCCATAAGGATGATCCGGACGTTCGGCGGCCATCACCACCATCCCTTCCGCGGCTGCATAAACCGGCTCGCCGGGCGATGCCTGAAAGTCCACGCCTTCATGGCCAGGCAGCCCCCACGCTGCAAAGGAGACGGGATCTGCGCCAAAGGCGCGACGGATCACCGGCGATCTCACCGGAGGACGCAGCCACCGTTCCGATGGATAGCCGGGCAATTCCTCTAAGGTTCCCTGAAGGATCTCCAGGTTCTCCTTCAGCACCCAGCCTGGATGAGCCGCATCTGGAAAGGGGATCTGAATCCATCGCCCCTCCTCCGCCTGCCCGAGGGCTTCGCATTCCACACCCTCAGGGAGCTGACCCAGGATCGGCGCCCTGAGATCCGGGTTCTGACGAACCAGCAGCGGATCCCGGGCACGAACCCGTGGAGGCCGGGCCAGAAGGACCGGCACCATCTCCGGGATTCCGCGGATCACCCGGGTATAGGCGGCCGCGATCCAGGCGCGTTCCCGACGCACGGGATCCACGATTGCCCACCATGCGCCGTCCGCGCTCTGGCCCACCACCTCCACCTCAGTGCCCGCCTCCAGTCGACCGATGATCGGGGAGGAGAATCCCGGCCCGCTCCGGGCATTCAGGCGATCCGTGGTGATCACCCGGAGCCCTCGGCCCAGTCGAGCACCGCTGGCGGTCCGGGCGTCCAGGATCCGTTGCAGGCGCTCCGGGGTTGGAGCGAAGAGCAGATCCAGATGGATGGAAGGTCGACGCTGGCGAAGCCAGGCAGCGGTATGGCCCGGGCGGCCATCCGGGAGGACCAGCGACACGATCAGCGGATCGCCCGGAAGCGAGAGGGCGATCTCCGGGTTCGTGGTAGGGATTACCCGAAACCGCTCCACATAGAAGCGTGACGCTTCCATCCAGTGCCAGTCTGCTCCTGCCGGCAGGAGCAATATGTGCCTCATCGAGCTCATCGAACCTCCCTGGAACACACTGCCCCGAGGCAGGAGTCTGTCACCCTGCGCACGATCGAAGGCACCCTGCCGGACCTGCAATCCCCAAGCCTGGAGACCGGCAGAGCCTGCTCATCATCAGGTCCATAACGAAGGGCCGTTCTGGGCGTTCACAAAAGAACGGGCACTTACGTGCCCTACTACGAACGGGAAAAGCCCCTGTTCGTAGTAGGGCACGAAGCGAAGCGAAGTGCCCGTCACAGACGTTCCCAAAAAGAGAACAGACATGGACCTGCCCAACTGGGAATAAAAAGGCTCTTGTCGGGCAGGAAGCGAAGCGCCCGTTACAAAGGCTCACAAACGGAATAGGCACGGATGTTCTATCGCGCAGCTCCTCTCTACCTCCCTACACCCGCTTGCCACATTGTAATCGTGAAATGGACAAGGCGATGCTCTTACTTGGATGGTGTATCGATTGTTGAAGATCCTTCCGTCTCTATGGCGGTAATAGCCGATGGCCGGCGGTGATGCCAGGGCGTCGCCTGCTCGTAGGCGTAAGCCACCCGCAGGATCTTCTCCTCGCCCAGTGCGGGCCCCAGGATCTGCAAGCCGATGGGCAGGCCCTGGTTGTCGAAACCGCAAGGGATACTGATGCCGCAGATCCCAGCCAGGTTGGCCGTGATGGTGAAAATATCGGCCAGATACATCTGAAGCGGATCGGCTGTGCGTTCGCCGAGCCGGAAAGCGGTCGTCGGCGAAGTGGGACAAACGATGACGTCCGCTTTCTCAAAAGCCTGCTCAAAATCCCGCCGGATCAGGGTGCGCACCTTCTGCGCTTTCAGATAATAAGCATCATAGTAACCAGCGGATAACGCATAAGTCCCCAGCATGATCCGCCGCTTTACCTCCGGTCCGAAGCCCCGCCCTCGGGTCAGGCGATAGGTATCCCAGATGGTCTCCCCCTGGATCCGGAGGCCGTATTTGACGCCATCGTAACGGGCCAGGTTGGCGGACGCCTCCGCAGGGGCGATCATGTAATAAGTCGGCAGGGCGTAAGCGGTATGAGGCAGGGAGACCTCGATCACCTCGGCCCCCAGCTCGGCCAGCACCTCGATCGCCTCCCGAACCGCTGCCTCGACCTCCGGCTGCATTCCGGGGATGAAATACTCAGGGGGAACCCCCACCCGCATGCCCTTCAGGTCGGGGATCAAGGCCCGGGTGTAATCAGGGACTGGCGCGGGCCAGGAAGTGGCGTCCTGTGGATCCGGGCCTGCGATCCATTGAAGCAGGAGGGCCGCATCCCGCACGTCTTTAGTGATCGGCCCGATCTGATCGAGGGAAGATCCGTAAGCCACCAGGCCGTAGCGGGAAACGCGGCCATAGGTCGGCTTCAATCCCACCACCCCGCATAGCGCGGCGGGCTGGCGAACCGAGCCGCCCGTGTCGGTGCCCAGGGCCCCCGCGCATAGATCGGCGGCGACCGCCGCAGCGCTGCCTCCGGATGAGCCTCCCGGCACCCGCTCCAGATCCCAGGGGTTGCGGGTGGGACCGAAGGCAGAGTTCTCCGTGGAAGAGCCCATCGCGAACTCATCGGTGTTCGTTTTCCCCAGAAACACCGCGCCGGCCTCGCGCAACCGGGCGACTGCGGTGGCCTCGTAAGGCGGAACAAAGTTCTCCAGAATGCGGGAGCCGCATGTGCAACGCACGCCCCGCACGCAGATCACATCTTTGATAGCCAGAGGGATCCCATTAAGCGGGGGGAGAGGCATCGTCGGATCCCGCCGCCAGGCCGCCCATCGTTCATCCGCCTCCCGAGCCTGCGCCAGCGCCAGATCGGGGGTCACCGTCAGATAGGCGTGCAGGATCGGATCCAGGGCCTCGATACGCCTTAGATAGGCCTCGGTGACCTCCACCGCCGAGATCTCCCCCCGGCGCAGATGCTCCAGGGTTTCATGGATGGTCCATTCGTAAGGGGCCATACCCAAGCCTCCTCCCGGGGACATGGGAAGGGCGGATGGGCCGCCGAAGGCAACTCACCCGCCCCGAACTCCTCAGGTGTTACGCCCGGATCTCCCCTTCACAGGATCAAAGATTCATAAGAAGGGAAATAAAAAATCCTACCATAATTACACGGCGGAACCCCAGCCCGTGATCCGCACTGTATTCTCACTTACTCCAGGATCGGCTGCACCTGGAAGCAACCATCGGCCTGGGCGGGGGCGTTCTGAAGCAGTAATTCTCGCGGCATCGGCTCGCCCGGTTCATCGGGCCGGAAAATATTTCGGATCGGCAGGACCGTTGCGGTAGGAGGGATATCCGAGGTATCGACTTCCTGAAGCTTGCGAAAATAATCCAGAATGGCGGAAAGCTGCTCCGCATACAGGGCTTTCTCTTCTTCCGTTAAAGCCAGTTTGGCCAGCTCCGCGATATGCTCGACCTCCTCACGGGAAAGAGCCATCCTCACCTCCTTTGATACGGGTCCGATGCGGGATAGATAGCGCTCCATGCTTCCGATTATAGTTGCCTTATGCTCTGTTGCGAACAGAGATCGCTTGCAAGATTTCCGCATGGGGCAGGCTGCTTATGCGGCCCCCCACACAGAAAATCTTCCTCAAGGGCCAGGTTTACCAGCTGCTCGGTTGCGATCCTGGCGGCGCCCCGCTCAGATTCAGCGTTTGCCTTTCCTCACGCCCCGAAGCAGCGTGAGGAGGGGGTAAATCAAGCCCCCGGCTGGCAACAGAACACCACTACCCAAAAACAGCGCCGGGGATGATCCCTTCTGATCATCCCCGGCGCATGCGAGCGCTATGGTCCGATGGGTTCCCTGATCATCCTTCCTGCTGTCCTTCCTCATCAGGCGCCAGGTCCAGCAGGCCCAGCGGCAGGCGCGGCAGCTTCGGCTTCTCCTCCTCCCGTCCGAAGCGGATCACCTCGCCCGTGTCGGTGATTGCTTCCACAGACACCGCCAGGGACTGCAGTTCCTTCACCAGCACCTTGAAGGAGGCTGGCAACCCGGGCTCCTCGATCTTCTGTCCCTTCACGATGGCCTCATAGGTCTTCACGCGGCCCTGGACATCGTCGGACTTCACTGTGAGCATCTCCTGGAGGGTGTAGGCCGCGCCGTAAGCTTCGAGCGCCCACACCTCCATCTCGCCGAAGCGCTGGCCACCGAATTGCGCCTTGCCGCCCAGCGGTTGCTGGGTGATCAGGGAGTAAGGACCAGTGGACCGGGCGTGCACCTTGTCCTCCACCAGGTGAGCCAGCTTCATCATATAAATCACGCCGACGGTCACCGGCCGGTCGAAGGGCTCGCCGGTCTTGCCATCGAAAAGGATCATCTTGCCCAGGATCGGCATGGGCTGGCCTGTCTCCAGCATCACCTCCGTGGCCCGCTGGCGGACCTGATCATCGGGGATGCCCCGCGTATCCACCCCGAGGCGTTCCATCCACAACCGCAACCCCACCAGGATGGCCTTCTCGTCCGCCTTCCGTCGTTCCTCTGGGGAGCGCGGGTCATCCTCGAACACCAGGATCTCATCCGGATCGTAGCCCCGGTCCCGGAGCCACTCCCGGAGATTACTGCGGCGAGCGTAGACCTCGTCCGTGGCCAGGCGATCCACATCGTAGCCCCGAGCGCCCAGGATCACTGAGAGATAGAGCAAGCGAGCCTCATCGTCGTCCCGGAGCTCCGAGAGCTCATAGCCGTGGGCTTTCAGCCAGCTCCAGCACTGGCGCCGGACGTCCTCCCAGGCCGTGTCGATCATCCAGGCCCGGGCCAGCTCCGCCTCGATCTCCTGCTCATCGGCCCCATCGAACACCGGCGTGATGGCCCGGAATCCCAATCGTGAGGCTGCCCAACCCAGATGGGTCTCCAGGAGCTGCCCGATGTTCATCCGGCTGGGCACTCCCAGTGGGTTCAGGATGATATCCACCGGAGTGCCATCGGGCAGGAAAGGCATATCCTCAATGGGCACGACCTTGGAGATCACGCCCTTATTGCCGTGGCGGCCGGCCATCTTATCACCCTCGGTGATCTTCCGCCACTGGGCCACCGAGACCCGCACAACGGCGTTCACGCCAGCGGGAAGCTCCCGATACTCATCCCGGGCGAAGAACTTCACATCGATCACCTTCCCATGCTCGCCGTGCGGCATCCGCAATGAGGAATCCTTTACATCGTGAGCCTTCTCCCCGAAGATCGCCCGGAGCAGACGCTCCTCCGGGGTCATCTCCCGCTCGCCCTTGGGCGTGATTTTGCCCACCAGGATATCGCCCGGGCCTACCAGCGCCCCGATGCGGATGATCCCGTTCTCATCCAGATCCCGGAGCTGTTCCTCGCCGACGTTGGGAATGTCCCGTGTGATCTCCTCCGGGCCCAGCTTGGTCTCACGAGCCTCGGCTTCGTGCTTCTCGATATGGATGGAGGAATAAACATCCTCCCGCACCAGTCGCTCGCTGATCACAATCGCGTCCTCGAAAACCTGGCCCTCCCAGGAAAGGAAAGCCACGATGAGGTTGCGGCCCAGGGCCAGCATCCCCTGATCCGTGCTGCTGGAGTCCGCAATGACCTGGCCCTTCTTGACCTTCTGGCCCTTGAAGACCAATGGGCGCTGGTGGATGCATGTGCTCTGGTTCGATCGCTGGAAACGACGCAACGGATAGCGATACAATCGCCGGTTGGTGCCCCGGATCACGATCTCATCGGCAGTGGCCTGGACGACCTCCCCGTCGACCTCGGCGAGGAGGACATGCCCGGAATCCCGGGCAGCGACCCGCTCCATCCCGGTCGCCACGATGGGGGCCTCGGGGCGCAGGAGCGGCACTGCCTGCCGTTGCATGTTGGAGCCCATCAGGGCGCGGTTGGCGTCATCATGTTCCAGGAAGGGGATCAGAGAGGCGGAGACCCCCACGATCTGCCGCGGGGCGACATCCATGTAATCGATGCGCTCCGGGACCTCCATCATGAACTTCCCCATATGACGGGCGGGGACGCGGGCCTGCTGGAAGTGCCCCTTCTCGTCCAGCTCCACGTTCGCCTGGGCAATAACGTAGCGCTCCTCCTCATCGGCCGTGAGATAGACAATCTCCCGGGTCACGAAGGGTTGGACCTTGATCTCCTTCAGGGGCAGAGAGGCGATCCGCTTTGCCAGGGCCGCGTCCACCTCCGTCCCGGCCGGCGCGACCACCTCCCCGGTCTCTGGATCCACCACATCCTCCCGCAGGATCCGGCCGATCAGGGCCTCCGGCTGGTTGGGGACAGCACGCAGCACCTTCCGATAAGGGGTCTCGATGAAGCCGAACTCGTTCACCCGGCTGTAGATCGCCAGCCGGCCGATCAGACCGATGTTCGGCCCTTCCGGCGTCTCAATCGGGCAAATCCGGCCATAATGGCTGAGGTGGACGTCACGCACCTCGAAGCCCGCGCGCTCCCGCCGCAGACCGCCCGGCCCCATCGCCGAAAGGGTGCGCTTGTGCGTGAGCTCCGACAGCGGGTTGGTCTGGTCCATGAACTGGGAGAGCTGGCTTGAGCCGAAGAACTCCCGCAGCGCGGCCATCACCGGGCGGATGTTAATCAGCTGCAGGGGTGTGACGGTGGCGGGATCGGCGATACTCATGCGCTCCTGGATCACCCGCTCCATCCGGCGCAGGCCCACCCGCATCTTGGCCTGGATCAGCTCGCCCACCGTGCGCACCCGCCGGTTGCCCAGATGATCCATATCATCAGGCGGCCGCAGCCCGTTGTTAATGCGGATGATCTCCTTGATGATGGCCACGATATCCTGCTTGGTGATCGTGCGGTGATGGATGGGAATGGAGAGCTCCAGCCGCCGGTTCATCTTATACCGGCCGACCCGATGCAGATCATACCGGTGAGGATCGAAAAGCTGGGCCGCCAGGAACGAATGAGCGTTCTCCAGCGTCGGCGGATCGCCCGGGCGCATCCGGCGGAAGAATTCAATCAGGGCCTCCTGAGCCAGGGTACGGCCCTCCCGGGGCTCCAGCCGGCCCTCCTGGCGGATGGTGCTCAGGATGTAGGGGTGATCCGGATGGGTATCGACATCCTTAAAAATCTCCAGGAGCTCCTCATCAGTCCCCTCTTTCAGGATCTCGCTGATCCCATCGTCCAGCGCGGCCAGGGCACGCAGGAAGAGGGTGACCGGGACCGTGCGACGACGGTTAAAGCGAAGGATAAGCAGATCGTTGCGCCGGGTCTCGAACTCCAGCCATACCCCCCGGTCCGGGATCAGCTTGGCCATCGCCAGGGGACGGCCCAGCGAGGGATCCTCCTCCACATCGAAGTAAACGCCGGGCGAGCGGATGAGCTGGGAGACCACCACCCGTTCCGTGCCGTTATAGATGAACGTGCCGTTGCGGGTGATCCACGGGAGCTCCCCGAAGAAAACATCCTTTACCATGGGCTCCCGCCCGGCCACAATCAGGGCGACCTGAACCCACATCCCGCGGCCGTAGGTAAGATCCCGCTCCAGGCACTCCAGCTCCGAATATTTGGGCTCATCGAACCAGTAGCGCAACTTCAGCTGCCTGGCCACCGGGTTATTGCCGGGGAAATACAGACGCATCTGACCGTTCAGGCTCTCGATGGGGGAGATCTCATCGAAGAGCTCTTTCAGGCCCTCTTCGATGAACCACTGAAACGATCGATGTTGAATCTCGATCAGATTCGGCGGCTCCAGGATCTCCGGGATATGCGCGTAGCGCTTCTCGCCGTTGATTCGAATCATATAGATCGCTCCCTCCGACTTAGACTTTCAGGCTTTGTCCGATTATGAATCTGGACTTTGGACAAAGCGGGCTGGGCGGCTGGCCATCCGGATCTCCTCCGGATGAGAGGCGAGCCTCTCCCCCCTCATCCCCCGAATCCGGAGATTTACCGGTTTGTCCGAAGTCCAGCGGGATCCACTGCGCTTCACAAATGTGGCGTTGAACACTCGGGTGGGATCTGGCGGTTCCTCTTCTGGGGATCCGATGGGAGATATCAGGATCGCCCCCATCGAGGGTCCTTTCCCGGCTCACCGGGAAACCATAAATGAATCCCCCGCTCCTTACGACCAACCTCAGGAAAGCCAACTCAGCTCCACGGGTGAAGCTTTCGGCAGCTGTCTGTGGGGTTGATAGCATCGCAAATTAAGAATATAGCAGCAAATCCGATTTGTGTCAAATCCAGCTCCATACCCATACCTGCCTGCACCCTTTCCGGCAGGCTGGAGATGTTGCTGCGGATCATCAGCACCCTGCGGGCCCTGGCTTCCAGCGTGGGCAGGCCAAAGCCCTCGTAAAGAGAGGCGAAGACGTAGAGCAGTGGGGCTGTAAAGAGCAGGAACGGAGCGGGAGATCCAAATCGGTTTTCATCGCCGATCTATGGTGTCTCCTTCCAGATCGAGCGGATCAGCATCCGGGCGAAGCCTCCTCGTAGAGCACGATAACCCGCCAGCAAGGCCCGGATTATCCCGGCCTTCAATGGTCCGTAATGTTTGGCTGTAAACCGGATCAGGCTCTGGTAATAAATCTGACTTGCCTGATCTCTCTGTGGCAGCGATGCCCCTCCCACGTGCACCACTTCAAAACGCGGGTCGTAGAGGATCCGCCAGCCAGCCCTCCTCATTCGTAAACACCAGTCGTTATCTTCAAAATAGAGGAAAAACTGCTCATCCAGCAGCCCCACCTGCTCCACAACCTCCCGGCGCACCAGCATACATGCTCCAGAAACCCAATCCACCTCCAGGGGCCGCTCCACATCCCAGCGATGCATAGGACCCAGGCCTAACAGGGCTTTCAACCCACGCCGGAAGAGGTACCAGGGGCTCTGATCTTTGCCAAAAGCGAAGGCCTGCGGCTTCCCATCTGGAGTACGGAGCAAAGGGGAGAGAGCGCCCACCTCGGGTTGGACCAGCAGGGCTTCTGCCGCTCCCCGAAGGGTCTCGGCAGAGGCCAGAACATCGCTGTTCATCAAGACGATGACTTGTCCGGTAGCCTCCTTCAGGCCCAGATTCATACCGGCAGCAAACCCCAGATTCTTGTCGCTCCGAATGATTTTTACATTAGGGAACTGCTGAACAACGATACCGACTGTGTCATCGGTGGAGCCATTATCCACAACAATGACCTGCCACCCTGATGCCAGGGCGTGGGTGTAAAAGCTTTCCAGGCACCGCACCACAACATCACGGGTATTGTAAGTGAGAACAATGATGGTCAGAAAGGGCTCGCCCATTTCTGGTAGAACGCAACAGTTTGTTCAGCGATCGCTTCTTGAGTGTACAACTTCGATCGCGCTAAACCTCGTTCAGCGCACCTCGCCTGTAATTCGGGCGACCGCCGCAAGCGCTCCAGAAGCCTTGTTAGCGCCTCCGCATTCCCTTCGGGGAAGATGAGCCCGGC
>Ga0105162_1002213_pt1 | contig 10399 bp, 14 predicted proteins | sample JNZ201metaG_FD_81532 | JGI IMG/M metagenome (GOLD analysis project Ga0105162, IMG submission 81532) | Hot spring microbial communities from Jinze hot spring, China to study Microbial Dark Matter (Phase II) - JNZ 20120812A | ecosystem: Environmental > Aquatic > Thermal springs > Hot (42-90C) >...
TTATAGAGATATTCAAACCGGGAGGAGGATATATATATGCACCAGTACACAACATACAGCCAAACACACCACCACAAAACATAATAGCAATATACACAACAGCATACAAATACGGAAAATACATAGTAAAAACTTAAATTCTTAAATTGGTGAGAGATTCGGTAGTGATTTATATGATTAATCTGTTGGATAGAATTAGGGATTCGCTTGCTAATCTTGATCTAGATTCAACCTTAGGTTATGTTGGTGAAGCTTTGAATAACAATATTGATGTTAAATCTATTGTTGATGCTCTTGCAGATGGTATGAGGATTGTCGGTGAAAGGTATGAGAAGGGTGAGTATTTTGTTGCTGATCTAATTGTTGCTGCCGAAATTTTCAAGGAGGCTATGGCTATTTTAAAGCCTAGAATTCTAGAGCAGAGGTATGCTAGACCTTTAGGTAGGATTGTCATAGGAACGGTGTACGGTGATATTCATAGTATTGGTAAAGATCTTGTTGCAACCTTTCTAGAGGCAAATGGTTTCGAGGTTATAGATCTGGGTGTTGATGTACCTCCACAGAAATTTGTAGAGGCTATAAAGCAGTACAGCCCTGACATAGTTGGAATGTCAGCACTACTAACATCAACAATGATGCATATGAAGAGTGTTATAGATGCCCTTAAGAGGGAAGGTCTAAGAGAAAAGGTTAAGATAATTGTTGGTGGTGCACCAATAACAGAGAAATTTGCTAGAGAGATAGGTGCAGATGCATATGGAGAAAACGCATACAAAGCAGTAGAAATATGCAGAAAACTAGTAGAGGAGAAGGAGGTTAAGGATTAGTTAGATATAGGGTACATCACACTAGTGGGTAAATTAGATAACATGAACAGTATTGCCAATCTGAATCTCAGGGATAATTACTTAAGAGCAGCGAGGTTCAGTTATCCTAGATTTATACCTACCCTTATATCCATATTTCGTCCTGTTTGGAGTTTGTATAGAGAGAGACTTAAGAACATAGTAGTAAAGCATCCTATATTCTTTTGTGGAGGTAGTATTGAAGAATATGAGCATCAGTATGAAACATCTCTAATTGATAGGTATAAGGTTGATGCATTTGGATGTGTTTGGAGAACACGAATAGATGGTTATATTGGTGAAGTTATTAAACATCCTTTGGGTAGTTGGGGCGATCTTGAGGATTTTAAGCTACCCGATCCCCATATAGGTGTGCCTACCGAGAGTGGTGAACCTAAGACTGTGGTACCTTGGGATGAGATTTTCAGCAATATGGAAAGGGCTAGGGAGAGAGGACTCCCTGTAGTAGCTTGGCTTCCCCACGGTTTCCTCTTTCTAAGGCTTCTATATCTACGTGGTTTTAGGAATCTGGCCATTGATATGTATAAGAGAATAGATAAATTGTATAAACTTATTGATATGCTTGCAGACTACTATATAGAGTTGGTAAGAATCTACAGAACGGGGTTTAGTGGTATAGATGTTTTCTATTTTGGTGATGATCTAGGAGCAGAGGATAGACCATTAATAAGTCCAGCACAATTCAAGGAATTTCTATATCCAGCGTATATAAAGCTCTTTAATGAGGTGAAGGCTGGAGGTTCACTAGTACGCCTCCACTCAGATGGTAGGATAGTTGAGCTATGGAATTTAATATTGGGGACGGGGGTAGATATTCTAAACATTCAAGATAGGCCCAATAGAATAGAGAATATAGTTAAACTAAAGAATAGAGTATGTATTGATCTAGATATTGACAGAAGGTTGCTAGCGTTTGGATCGCCATCAGAGGTGGAGGACTATTTGAGGAATGTTGTTAACGTTTTTAGAGATCCTAGAGGGGGTTTCATGCTCTACCTAGAATTTCACCCTCCATCAAAAATTGAAACAATAGAATGTGCGATAGAGATGCTGCAGAAAATAGTACGGCTATAGTACCAATCTTCATGCACATTTTACATTCTATAAGGCAATTCCATTGTGCAACTTCTTTTTAACAACTACGAGATCGTTGGAAACCTAAAGAAGCCTTTCAAAGCCTACCAACAGCTAATGAATTCTTTCACTTTTGCTACCATGTTCTTTCTTGCAAATGTTTAGATATACATCCATACTACATTTTAATGGATATCTACAGTTCTTCAAAATTTTAGTAGAATTTGTGTTCTATGTAAGGAGTGTTCAGTTTACTGAACAGAGGTGTGTAGAGATTAGAGTTATAGATAGAAAGAGATACGGAATAAATCTAGGCGATATATTATGCGAAGGGAAGCTTTCGTGTGTATAATCCTAATGGTAGCGGTTATAGCCACAGCAAGCCTGGTAACAATAGCTCTACAACTAAAATATATACTTGAAGTTAATGTAAGAGGTACCGTGAATGTTAAGTCGAATGTTACTGTGATAGACGTTGACATTGATATAGATGATAGAAGGGGAGAGAAGATAGTGAATCTAGGTAATGTTTATATATCCAGAGGCAATACGATTGTTAAGGCTGATCTAGTTAGCTATGAAGGGAACTTTACACTTCTTCTAAGTGGCGAGCTACAGCTAGACTCCACCACAAATAGCTATAGGATAGCAATGCCGTGTTTGGTGGCAATAGGAGAGCCCTGCTATAGGATATTAATGGTGATACCGGGCTACGATGTACCGTTAACTACTGAAGAAGGGGTGTATAACGCTACATTCATTATGCGATGGTATGCCGGTGGTACTGGCAGATTTCATTTGAGGCTACTTCTTGAACACAGTGAGGCTCTTAATGATAGTTCGGTTCTAGATGTTGAAACCCTACCCTGTATTAGAGTTATTGGAATCAAGCCTGAGCATACTGATGGCTGGATAGTTGCCCAGAACTCAACTAGATCCTATTCAATGCTAGTAGGTAGAGTATCTCCAACTGTAGCATGGGTTTGGATTTGGATATTCGACACCAGCAATACCAGTAGAAGAGTGGTAACACTAAGTGTAATCGACGAGCTGTCTAGGGGTGTAGTTGTGGAAAGGACTATAGATATGTTTAGGGATGGAATGTACTGGAGCGTGCTATTAGAAGTAAAAATACTTACTGGAGGAGGATATAAACTTGTATGTACATTTGAAAATGTAGTGATGAGTGCTACGATGGAATCAGGGAGCTAGTATCTGCTATAGTTAATGGATTGATAAAAATGTAATAAATTGAGAATTTTTATGCTATTGCTAGCTGCTGAGGATTTTCCACGGTCTAGAATACCTCTATAGATAGCTTCATTTTCATCTAGAGATTTCTACATCGATATACATAACCTCTCCATTAACTAATACAATCACATACCTAACGGTACTTTTCTACAACCCTCTTTATATTTTCTAGCAAAACATTCCAGCGTCTATACAAGTAGTGTTCTCTAAGCATAGGCTCTAGATTACAGACACGACCTTTAGGAGGGCCTATGGGCATAGGTTCCTCAGCAAAGCGTCTAGATATTGTTTTAGATTCTCTTCCAATACCCTTTCTAAGATTAAAGCACCTCTTCAAATTGACAATTCAGCTTGCTTCAAGTATCTTATACTTCTCAACTCTTCAATATATGTTAGAGGATAGAGAAGTCTAGTCATGAAATTAAAATAGTACATAGGAGACCACACTGTACCATATTTGTACATTATAATGGAATCCGCTAGTGCGAAGAGATCTTCCTGATCCTTTGCTATAAACCCATTATGCTTTTCAGATAACCTACTACACATGTCATTAATTACTCCAGCTTCAAACCGTTCAATAGCTATATTTCTATAGCTCCCGGTTTATCTAATGTAGTGAGGGGTCTAAGGTGATTGGCCCCATGTGCTGAAACTTTGAATTCTTTTACATGGGGGATGTAGTATACAGAGTCCTTGCCTATAATCTTTAATACTCTGGTTACACCTTCGGTTAAAACATTTCCTATCCCCTGTCTATGGACAGTCATTCTGGTTAATTCTATTGTTGTCTCATCGTTGCCTCATATGGATTTAGCTTCATTCAATTCTATACTACTAATGAGTTCCTTCTCATGCTATCCATTAGGTAGATTTACTGCATATAGTTGTGTTTTACACGTATAAGCGTTGCCGTTCTACTTTTACCTATGATAGACTATGGTTTAGCGACACACACTATGTACCCTATCTACTACCGAACCCCAGTACAAATCTATAAAGAGGCTTCCCGGTTCTGCAACAATCTTTACAGCTCCATCATGTGTATTTACCTCTAATGGTTTCTCCGAGCCGATGAGGCATCCATCATGAGTTTCTGCAACTTTTAGTAAACCATCGAACTGCCATCTTCCACTTTCTATCAAATTCTTCACCTCTTCACAGATAGTTGTAGAGATTGTATATACGCTGACCCTTATCTTCGAGCCAAAATAGTTCAATTGTGTATCTATACACATAGACATATACTAAATCCCTAGAAAAACTACTTTATTAGGACCTCGTCTTAAAAAGCTGTATACTATCTAGCACTGCTTTGCATGCTAAGGTAGCTCTTTCTATGAGATCCTTTGGTGTAAATCTGATTCGTCTAAAATTATGTGCTATAACGATTGTCGAGAATCATATAAATTGATTCAAAAACCTATATACTGGTATCGTGATGTAATATGTGATTATATTTCCATCCTTTTCTGAATACAGCTGCCTTCAGTATGTACAGAATATCACGAATTTGAAGTATGTATATAACTTGGTTTTGTACTATTATAGGTGGTTGGCGCTATGTTAGAAAAGCCTATTTATAGATATATCGGAACTGGCCTTATAGTAGTAGGTGCTATGATTATAGTTGTAGCAGCTGTAATAGCCTGCGCATCATTCTATGGCTATAGAATTCCAGAGTTCACCAGCCCCTCTCTTGAAGAGACCATTACCAAGCTCATGTATACGCTGGTGGAGATAACTGTAAGGCTCGGATTCCTGGGTGTAATGGTCTGGGGTGGAGGTGTTCTGCTGAAATATGGTATAGAGTCATTTAAAATTGAAGCTAAGGAACCTACATTTGGGATTGAATACAGATAGTAGTAGGGGTGAGCCTTGTTTATAATTCTAAGATATACCTTGATGTTGGTAGCGGTATTTTCACTGATAGTGGTTCTACTACCATTAATAGAGTTTGTATCTGGTGTACTTGAAAATCCAGCATGTTTTAAGATAGATGTTGTGGAGCAGAGGCCCGTTGACTATGAAAGTATAGAGGTTAGAATATATATTAGCTACTGCTCAAATGTACCTCTAAAAGAGGTTAGAATATGTATCGGAGATAGGGAGATTCTTTTTGGCAGTATAATTAGAGGAGAACATGTTAAAGAAGTAGCTATTTCAAGGAAGGAGCTGGAGAAAGGTTTAAAAAAGATAGAGTTTAGCATAGCTGGACTATATAGACTGAGATTTTCAGCTCTTGCATCGATTTATACGGGTTTTTGTCATTGCTTCATATCGTTTCCCCGCATCTCTCTCGGGTTCTCATCGGGCTTAAAGACGTTCAAGGACGCGCCCTAGTACTCTCATCGAATACATCACTATATTTCAATAGTGAAGATAGTGGAAACGGTTTTAAGCTCTATAGCCGATATAAACCGATATAAAATCAGAAACAGTTACACAAGGCAGTACATAGGCGAGTTGAAGTGTGATTCCTAGGCGTATCAAAAATATAGCCTTGGGATTCGTAGAAGGCGTAGCATACTATACATTGTATGTTATTTTGCTACCACGGTTTTTCTCAGTAGTTTTAAAGGTACCTATGCTACCTATTGATCCACTTAAAACCATATTCATATTATGCATATTCATAGTATTTGGAATTGTTGCATCTAGCGTCAAGGCACCGGTAGGAGTAGTATTTGTATCGCTCCAATCTCTTCTAGGCATAGGCCTACTACTGAGTATTGCAGGTGTAGGAGTCATTGAACTACCTCTGGGAGGGAGTGGGCTAAGTGTTGCCTTTGAATTTGGACCAGTGCTACGGTTGGTTGTAAGCTTTGCTGTGGTGTTTACTATTGTGAGAGTGTTTGAAAAGATAATCAAGTTTGAAGAATAGCTGAAAGGAATCTCTATTGTGGATAAGCAAGGTCTATCTTTTAAATAGGAAATTCCGCTAATGCTATAACCATTTTAAAAATAGGTAGTTGAATTGGTGTGGGATTTCCCATCTCAAACTATATGTTGAATTTAAGTGTAGAGAGTCTTTTGACGTGTTCAGGATCTCTGTGCGAAAAGAATGCACTTTCCTTTCTATCTAGTGTCGCGATTTTCTCCATATCCTCCTGAGCCAATTCGAAGTCGAAGATATTGATGTTCTCAACCATTCTCTCTTTATGTACAGTTTTTGGAATTGCTACTATCCCCCTCTGAATTAACCAGCGTAGAATAACCTGTGCAACTGTTTTGTTATACTTTCTAGCTATAGATACCAGAACCTCATTTTGAAAAATATTGTTTCTACCCTCAGCAAAAGGTGCCCAGGCCTCCGGCTGTACATTGCATCTCCTCATGAACTCAACAGCCTCTGTCTGCTGATAAAATGGGTGTATCTCAATCTGATTTACAGCAGGCACCACCTCGTGGTGAACTATCAAATCCATTAGACGATCTGGGTAAAAGTTACTAACACCTATCGCCCTAGCCAACCCCTCTCGATACAGCTCCTCCATGGCCCGCCAAGCACAGTGTACATCCCCAAATGGTTGATGAATTAAATAGAGATCTATATACTCAAGCTGAAGCCTTTTAAGCGATCTCTCAAACGCCTTCTTTGCAGTTTCGTAACCCGCATCCTGTATCCACAGCTTCGTAGTAACAAACAGATCTTCCCTCTCTACGATCCCTTCCCGAATCGCTCTCCTAATAGCTCTACCAACAGCCTCTTCATTCATATAGGCAGCTGCAGTATCGATCAAGCGATAGCCAACCTTTATAGCCTCATAGACACACTGTTCACATTGTGCAAGATCGGTAATCTGAAAAGTTCCATAGCCCAGTATCGGCATCTCAACACCGTTATTTAAAATTACTTTGTAGCTAACCATAGAGCATCACATATTCCGCTTACTGGATGCGGATTCTTATTATATTTTAAACCTTTTTACTATATTTAAAAAGTTTATCAGGATGCTATTCTTTTAACTCTTCCAGAAATCCTCCACACTAGTTTAAAGATTTTTACTTATCTATCTCAACTCCCTTCCACTAAAATATCGGATGCCGCATTCACTCTGGCTATATTTGCTATTCACCATAATATAACATATGGTGAGCTAATATATGGAAGGTGTTGAGCACTATGTCAGATAGAGTGAATATAGTGATATAGAGCTTGATATAAGAGTGTGACAGAATGTTTCGGTATTCTCTAGACAGTTCTTCATAATAATAATGTATTATATGTCACCCCATTTTCTGTAGAGTAGTGGTATGTCATAGATTAGTCTCTTGGTATATGGATGCTTTGGAGACTCTATGATTTCATTAGGCGTCCCCTCCTCAACTATTCTTCCCTTATACATAACAAGTATCCTATCGGAAACATAGTGTGCTAGCCCCATGTCATGGGTGATGAAGAGTATCGATAAACCCCTCTCATCACGTAGCTTCATCAATAGCTTCAGTATTCCCGAGCGAAGTGTTGCATCAAGCATGGACACAGGTTCATCTGCTACCAGAAGCATAGGATTAATGAGTAGGGCTCGCGCTATCATTACACGCTGTTTCTCACCCCTGAAAGTTCATGGGGGTACTTACCCAGTATGTGGTGCGGGTTAAGCCCAACTTCCCGTAAAGCCTTAGCAGTAGCCTTCCATCTTTTTTCAGGTTCCAGCTCCTGTGGGAGAAATTTAAACATCTGTTTAAAGACTCGATCAACCCTATAGAAGGCATTGAAAGCACCATAAGGATCCTGGATAATGCCCTGCACCATCCTCCTGTACCATAGAACATCCTCATATGTTCTGAGATCATTCCAGACATCCTTTCCATTGAACAGAATTCTTCCCGAGGTGGGCCTCTCTAGCCTTAGTATCATCTTAGCTGTGGTAGTCTTGCTGGGGCCACTCTCACCTACAAGTGATACTATTTCCCCCATTTATTGAAAAGCTGACACCAGCTACAGCTTCTACTACTCTCTTGGTAAAGAGGCCTATCATGAATACCTTGCTGAGGTTCTCAACCTTTAAAAGCTCCTTCAAAGTACTCATCCTCCTATGTGACAGTAGACAAGTCTACCACCAAATCTTACTTGAGGAGATTCCTTCAAGCAAATCTTGGTAACATATGAACATCGGTTACTGAATGGACATCCTTGTATGGGTGAAGTAAGGTCGGGAGGGGAGCCAACTCTAGGTTCGATAAATCACTACAGATCTCTATATGCTACACATAAGTTAAGCTCTTTACTTTGCATATATTATATATAAAGGATATCTATAGATTCACCCGAATTGGTGAGCGATAGCATCGAGAAAGAGTTGCTTAGTTTAGACAGCATCGTTCAAAGAGACTCTGCAAGGAAATGAAAACAGAAATGAGTTTCAATATCAATTCAATTATGTAAAAAGGTTGAAAATTTCTAATGAACTAGATGAAGCAGTGACGGTTATTGATCACATGAGGATGTTAAGAGATATGGAACTTCGCCAACAAGTTAAAGACTATTTAAGGTTTCTTTCTTGGAAACTCTACGAACTATATCTAGTAATCAAGGTGTTGACAGAAATACTGAGTGTTTCAAATACCCATCCCAAAGATAGGAAAATAGTTGTCGAGTACAATGATAGAAAACTTCTCGTACTATTTGGAGTAAACAGTTGCAAGACTCTGCCTTAAGTATTGTTAAAAACATTAAAGACATCATAGTAGATACAAATATTGTTAAAAGGGTTAAAGGTAGGCCTGACCTAGCTACAGACGTCTATGGAAAGCACTAGTAATTTTAAATTTCTGCAGTAGTGGTATAACGAACCCTCTATACACGGAACCCGAAGGTCTAGGATATGGTGTAATTCTGCATAGGTTTGTCACCTAAATCAGCTGGAAGCACATATAGTAGTAATTATATCTAGTGCCCGCTTCTTTCTATTCCTAGGATTTGTAGAGATCGTTGACTCTGATAGATGCTCCCGTCTTTGCGTATCTGATGTCCATCGCATGCAATATGTCTTCAGTAAGCATCTGAAAGAGGTTGGGTGCATTCTATTGTTTGGTGCGGCGGCCGGGATTTGAACCCGGGATCTCCGGCTTGGCAGGCCGGCGTCCTAGACCAGGCTAGACGACCGCCGCTCGTGTGTCTGCTACTTGTATTCTGGAGATAGAAGCTCTGGTTAAAAGTGTTTATCTCTATCTTTGTTTCTACATCCAGTTTTCTTTTACGATGGTATGTGGTGGTACATCTTTGTATACTGTTACTCCTGGGTAGATGATTGAGTGGGATCCTATTTTAACCCCCGGCATTATAGATACGTTTACACCTGTTTTTGTGTATCCTCCAATGACAGCACCCATTTTTATTCTTTTGCTATCAATTTTCTTGCCATCTATTAGGAGTTTCACAGTTTTATCATCGAGTCTGAGGTTTGCTATTATGGTGCCCGCTCCCAGGTTTATGTTTTCTGCAAGTATGCTATCACCTATGTATGTGAGGTGTGCTGCATGGGTATTCTCCATTACTATACTCTCTTTAACTTCCACAGAGAATCCTATATATGCACCATCCATGACCGTGGTGTACGGTCTTATGTATGAGTTTGGACCTACGGTGACGTTTCTACCTATATAAACTGGCCCCTCTATATATGAGCAGCCTTTTATGGACGCTCCTTCATCGATGTGTACAGACCCCTTGATTGTGGCACAGGATTCTACCTCACCCTTTATGATCTTTTCCCTAAGCTTGCTAAGCTCAATTTTATTAACATTTAGAAGATCCCATGGATAGCCTACATCGTGCCAGGATTCGGAATCGATGGTGATACAGCTAAATTCGTATCCCCTAGCCCTACCCAACCTAATAATATCTGTAAATTCATATTCGCCTCTAGGAGAAATATCGATCTCACCTACAAGCTCGAGAATGTGCGATTTCAGTATGTATATACCTGCATTAGCGATTCCCCTACCACCCTCAGCAGGCTTTTCAACTAAATCAACAACTCTACCATCACTAGCAACGATACAGCCGTATCTAGATATATCATCTACATATACACCTGTAACAATATTAGCTTCACTACCAACTACCTGTGAAAGCCTCTGTACAACGCTGTCTACATCTATATAGAGATCTCCATAGATAATAACCGCATCGTCTAGCTCTCTATCAATAGCCTTTCTAACAGCATCACCAGTACCCAGCTCAGCACCCTGGTCAA
>Ga0105162_1002215_pt1 | contig 10393 bp, 7 predicted proteins | sample JNZ201metaG_FD_81532 | JGI IMG/M metagenome (GOLD analysis project Ga0105162, IMG submission 81532) | Hot spring microbial communities from Jinze hot spring, China to study Microbial Dark Matter (Phase II) - JNZ 20120812A | ecosystem: Environmental > Aquatic > Thermal springs > Hot (42-90C) >...
AACAATGGCAGCATAAAAAGTAATGGTGCTTTTACATATGCATTGTATGGAATTGAAAGAGCAGAATATCTTGATGTAGATAGTTTGTTTACGTTGCACTTTACATTTGAAAATAAAAATATTGAAAATGTCATATCATCTCTACTAAAACTTACGAGCTTAGTAGGCGGAATTGGAGCAAAAACAACAAAAGGATTTGGAAGGTTTGAAATTATCCAAAATGAGGAGGAAAAATCGAACAAAAGTGTTAAAGAGAGGATTGAGGACGTTCTAAATGAAGCCGAACTTTCTATTAAAGAATTCATAGAAAGCAAAGAAATTGAAAGACATATTAATTTACGCTACCCAAACTGAACTTTTAGATTTTCCAAATCTTTGTAAAGGTTCATACCTCTTAAAAGACACTAAAATTAAAGCGGCTGACCTATCGAGTGTAATTTCAAAGATTTACGAAAAGCAAAAGTACACAGAAAGTTATTCAATAGGATGGTACAGACAGTTAAAGTACGTGATTCGACACAATGGAGAATTAAAGAAAAGCAAGGACAGTCTTATTAAACTCGCTGAGGTATTAAAAGGTAGGAGTAAAGAGCCAGTTGAAATTCCTGTAGCATTTTTAGGTTTACCACTTCAATACTCTTTTGGTAATGTTTCTGTAAAAATAAATCAAGATGCAGGCGAGAAAAAAGAAGATATACGGATTACGAGAAAACCAAGTTGCCTGAGAATATTACTATTCAGAGATAGGGATGGAAAATACTTTGTGAATGCTCTTCTGCTAAAGAGTCATGTTTCTCCGAGAATTGAAAAGGGAAAAGGATATAAATTAAGCATTGTCCCCACTAAGTCAAAAAAAGAAAATAACGAGAAACCTGAAAAGAAAGAAGCTTACTTATCGGCTGACTGGGAAAAGTTGTCTGAATTTATCACAAAATTCGAGAAGTAAGTTCCTCATCAGGAGGTGACAATGATGCCAGAAATTAATTGGAAAGAAAAAGCAGCAGCCTTGCTTCATGATCCAGTCTTCAAAGCGTTTAACATAAAATCGCATGAAGACCTTGCAAGTGAGCTATGTCGCATTGCAGGTGTTCCATACATTCGAGGTCAAGAAGACATAGTTGGAAGCTCACTCGACAGAATTCCGTTACCTAATGAACTATATGGAAGACAAATTAGAGTAGGTATGGATGAGCTTAAATACTTTATTCATCCTATAAGCGGAGAAAAAATTACAGTTTTAGAACAAGACCTTTATTCAAAGATAGCAGATGCGAACTTGCAGGAAAAGTACATAGAAGAACTAAGAAACAAAATAAAACTTATAAGAGCGCAAAATACAGATGATGAAAAATTTTACCATGCACTTTGGTGGGAACTTGGTTATCTGACAGACTTTGTCGGCTTCATGCCTGCAGACACACGTGTTCCAAACCATTCAATCATTGACCACCTTGAAATAACAGCGGCATTGCAATCATGCAAAAAAGACGGAAAAATCGATGCAGCTCTTGTTATGTTCGCAATAGGACCAGTCCAGGAACTTATAGCTCAGGCTAGAAAAACAGTAGATTTGTGGGCAGGCAGTTACTTGCTTTCTTATTTGACGTATAAGGCAATTGAATATATAGGTATCAATTACGGATTTGATAATATCGTCTACCCATACTTAAGAGGAAATGCTTTTGTTTATAGAACTCTGCAAAGGCAAGGAGTTACGCTATTTACTGAACCACTCATGGATGAGAAAATAGCCTCCGTACCTAACGTATTCCTTGCAATAGTTCCGGCTTGGGAAGCAAAAAAAGTAATAAATATGTTCGAGGAAGTTGTGAGAAAATCCTGGGAAGAATTAGCAAGTGATATCTTAGAAAAAAAATTAAAAAACCCGACCGAAAAAGCAATAGAACTCAAAAATATCGAAGAATACAAAAAACAAATCAAACTATTTCCAATTATCAACTCAACAATGATTCCATTACCTGATAATGTCAGTGGAGTAAAGAATATCATAGAATACGTAACTATCGACGAAAAATTCATAAGCGAATTTAAAAGCTACATTTCATTCATTGAATTTATCGAATCAAAAGGCGGTTACAAAATAAATGCCGGTAGTTTTTATCGTTACGTGTTCAAAGTGCTAACATCAAGATTAAATGCCATAAAAACTATTAGGTATTTCCACCCGTACCAAAGTGATGAACAAATCGGAGCACAAAGAATTCCAGACGATTTTGGAGCGGGAGTAAGGGCATGTGTAGAAGTCTTAGATACAGTGGGAAATGAGGTAAAAATAGATTACCTTGGAACTGTGAATACAGTCAAAAGATTCCTCAGAGATGTATTAGTAAGCAAAAAACTTTTCGACGAGAGAATTACGTTTAAATCAGTGCTTGAAATTGCGTTAGAAAATGATGTAAACAAAGAAGTATCCGGAAAAGTTAAATCAGGAGAATTGGAATTGAACGCTGTGGAAACTCAGCAAAAGCTCAAAAACGGATACATTGCTGTTCTCATGATGGATGGAGACAGGATGGGAAAGTTGGTTTCTGGTGAAAGTGCACCAACAATGAGCAAAATGCTACACGATAAAGCAGTTCAAACTCTGAAAGAAATTCAAAATAACAACCCAGGCGAAAACTTTTTCTTTGATAAACCGATATTAACTCCTTCATATCAGAAAGCCATCTCACGAACGCTTGGAATCTTTTCTTCACTTGTTCAATACGTAGTAGAAGACGAATACCAAGGAATGCTTATTTACGCAGGTGGAGATGATGTACTTGCAATATTACCAGCCGACAAAGTGCTCCCGTGCGCAAACAAAATAAGAAAAATGTATTCTGGAATAGGAGACATTGAACTTAAGATAGGCAGCACGACATACAAATTCGCCAACGGAGTTCTTTACAAAAATGGTATGCCCTACACAACAATGATGGGACCAACTGCAACAATGAGCGCCGGGATATCGATAATAAATCACAAATCACCACTTAGAGTAGCAATAGAACTAGCACGAAAACAAGAACACAGAGCAAAAGAAAAACTTGGCAGAAGCGCATTTAGTATAGCAATAGTTAGGAGGTCAGGACAAATCGAAGAAGTTGGTTCGAAATGGGAAATAAACGGCATGGATGTTATACAAAAGGCTTATGAGCTATATCAAAAATCAGAACACTTCAAACTATCACATCGCTCGTTTTACAAAATCTTGGAAAGTGATCTTGAACTCGCTAGAGAAGATGAAACATTCCTTGAACTGGTTATTGAGTATATACTCAGAAAATCTGACGCCAAGTCAAAAGACTCAGAAGAGTTCAAAAGATTTACAAAAGAACTAAAGGAGTACGCAAAAAGAGTGTTCGCTACTTCAAGTATATCTGAAAGACCATCCAACCCATTTGACCTGATACTAACCGTTGGATTTACAAAACGAGGAGATAAGCGAGGTGGGAATTAATGAGCAAAGAATACTATTTTGTTTACTTCGAACCTGAAGAATGGATAGCATTTCGTGAGGTCAAACAGTTTGGTTCGGGTAGTTATGCACAAACAGTGTATCCATCACCATATCCCTTCTATGGAGCTGTTCGTAGTGCAATACTAAAAGCCCATGGTATTGAGCTACAGTACCATAAAAAACCAAATATACCAAAACAACTTCAAGAACTCGTTGGAGATGAGAACAACCCTGGAAGAATAAAACTAATAGGTCCGTTTATTTACTCCGAAGAGAATGGTCAGAAAAAACATTACTTCCCCGCACCAAAGAATGTATATCTCAAGCAAGACAACGGAGAGAAACAGTACAAAAGAATGCAGTACTTTGAAATCGAAACAAAAGTTGGGAATTTTACATTGAAGGGTTTAGCTTGGATTCCGGAAATGACGAATATCGAACCAGTTGAAGAAGCATATATTGAACTAAGAGAACTCGAAAAATACAAACAAGGGCAGAGTTTCAAACTCAGCTCACCAAAAAACTTTATTATTGAATCAAAAGTTGGCATTGCGTTAGAAAAAGACTACAAAAAAGTCAAAGAATCAATGCTTTATACGATGAACGTATACAGATTCAAAAATGGTGGATTCTTTATGATAACTGATAGCGAAGAGACGGTTCAAGAGCTTACAAAACTTGAAGGAGTGTTCTTAGGAGCAAAACAGAGATGGGCGAGAATAAGTGTAGAAAAAGTAACCACCACACTTTTTGACAAACTTGAAAACACAAACCATGAGCAAACAGCAATAATGCTCATCACCCCAGCCATATACGATGAAGGTATCGCACCTTATGACCTCAAATTTGGAAACTCTCAAATACTTGCGATAGCTTCTGGAAAAAGGATGGTCATCTCTGGTTGGGATTACGCTTTTGGTCGTCCAAAACCTATATATCATGCAGTTGCGTCAGGTACAGTTTATTATCTCGATAGTATACCTTCAGAAACGGAGGTAATCACAAAAAGTAAGCATAACCTCTTTGGTTTTGGAAGTTTCATTTATACAACATACGAAAAATTCAAAGCTAATATTTAATAAATAGGAGGTTGAGAAGTATGGAAAACAAAAACTCGGAAAACAAAAAACTTGAGAAACTTGTTGTTACCATGTATGCTGAATCACAAATCCACGCAGGAAAAGGTATGGATGTTGGAATCGTAGACTTACCAATCCAAAGAGAAAGAACCACAGGCTTCCCAATAATTCAAGGCATCAAAGGTTCGCTCAGGGCAAATTTAAAATTCGGAGAAAAAACAGAGAAACTCATTTTTGGCAGCGACCCTTCAGTTTCAGACGAATCAACCCCAGGACAAATCGCATTTTCCGAAGCGAAAATCTTACTCTTCCCAGTAAGACACCGTGAAAAACTATTTGTATGGGTAACCTCGCCACTTGTATTAATAAGGTTCTTGAGAGAAATTGGAAAAGAAAAATTAATCAATGAAATTAAAGGTTTGAATATTAATGATTCAACAGCTCTCGTCATTGAAGAGGATCAGACTGAAATAATGCTTGAAGACTTCAAATTCAAAGCGGTAAAGAATGGAAGATTGAAAGAAATTGCGGAAATCATCTCAAAAAACGTAGCTACAGTTGATTACATAAAAGACAAACTCAAAACAGATGTGGTTCTCGTAAATGACAAAATATTCTCTGCAATCGTTGAAACAATGACAGAAATCATTCCAAGAATCAGAATCGACAAAAACACAGGGACAGTTGCTACTGGAGCACTTTGGTACGAAGAATATTTACCACAAGATACAGTAATGTATTTTGTTGCAAGAAAAACACTATATGGAAATGGAAAAGCACAAGAGACAGGCAATGAAGATATAGTTCGAAAGCTGAAGGACGCAGTTGATAACGCAGTTATAAACATTGGTGGAAAAGAAACAGTTGGAAAAGGATTAGTTGCACTAAAGGTGGTGAATGGACAATGACAGAACTAATCAAAAAAGCAGTGGAATGTGTAAGTGAAATATACAGAACAAGCTCAAAAGAAGATAAAGACAAATACCTTAGCACAGTCAAGGGTTTATGCAGTATGATTATTCAGAACGGTCTATATGGTACGATACTCTTCCTAAAGGTTAAAGAGCATGACAAACTAATAGAACACCTTGATGCTCTTATAGAAATACAAACCGGTGAGAAGAACTTTTCTCAAAAAGTTATCAACGGTACCGCCGAGCAGAACTCGAAATACTTCAAAATACAATATGCAGCACTCGAGGGGGTGAAATGGCTTAGAAGATACGCTGACATCTATCTTGGAGGTGAAGAAAATGACTGAACCAACACAAGAGAAGAACAATACCGAAGTAGTGAAAAACAAAAGTTTGTACTGGGATAAAATAATCTACGAAAAGTCTCGCCAATATATAATTGGAAATTTCAAGAAAAATGACATAATTAAAGAGATTGTCAAAAACATGGAATTTGATGACACAATCATCCAGGCGATAAAATCACTTAGTGAACGCAGAAACAACATAGTAAAAAATTACAGTAAAAAACACATACTTATCGACGGAACATTTAAACTAAGAACTAAACTACTTCTTGGAAGTGGTTTACCATCGTTGATAGAAGTAGGCATACATCTATCAAGAAACTATGGAATACCAGTCATACCAGCAACATCAATAAAAGGTGCTTTTGCTCATTACCTCTTAGAAAAAATGGAAGAAGACAAAACAATAACAGAAGAACTTTACAAAAAAATCTTCGGAACAGATTTAAACAACCCTAGAGAGAACCAGCGAGGATTAGTGATATTTCTCGATGCGCTCCCACAAGGAGATATGAGAATTGAGATTGACTTAATAAACAATCATTTCCAGCCTTATTACATGAAACAAGACAATCCGCCAAACGATTGGTATAGCCCTGTTCCAGTTCAATACATTGTCGTAGGAGCATCAACTTACAGATTTACAATACTATTAGACAAAGAAAGTAACTTCACAGAGGAAGAAAAGAACAAAATAAAAACTGAATTCAAAAACATGCTAAAACTCTATGGAATAGGTGCTAAAACAAACTACGGATACGGGAGATTCGAGCCTCAAGCAGAAAATTAATATCCCACCTATTTTAAAAATCCTCTTCATCTATGCCCAAGCCAGTGCGTGGTCTACGTCCGCTGCTGGCTTGGGTTTTTTTCTAACCATACCATCCTACCTTAAGAACACACCACCTTCTGAAAAAACTGGAAAACAGAAGTAAAAATAAAAATGCTTTTAAACATCCATTTATTTGGTATACCTCACTTTGAACAACAGTTTGGTGATCTAAGTCCGCTTCATAATGTGAACCGTTGCCAAAAAATAATATTGTACTTAACGAGAGCAAATCTAAAGAAACCTGGATGCAAAGTCATGCCTCGAAGATTGGAAAGCTACCTTAGGAAAAATACAAAACCTAAGAATAAACAATCAACATCGACATTATCTGAGACAGTTCCAAAATCACGTGGTTTTACGCAAAAAAGCGCATATTAATTAACGAACCGCCGTATATCGGTTAGCGTGAGATAGGCGGGATAAAAGAGTGCTATGTAAATTGCCTAAGTGCCCGTCTTTTATTCACTTTCGCTTTAATTGCCCACACTTAAAGAATTCATACCATACGTTCATTCGTTATTACAATATTCATTTTCACCACATCTTTTCGTTACGTAACATAAGAGAACACAACAGTAACATTAATATCTTCACAATATCAATAACTCATAGCGGTATACCTTTGAAAATTAGAGCAATTATAAAAAACATCCGTTGTTATCAATATAAATGAAATACAAATACATATAAAAATTATCATAAACGCAAAACAAAACTACACAAATTCCCAAAGATACCTTCATATAGCATTAACAACAATCCTAAAATTGCACTAATACAACATGTCTAAAATACACTTTGTAACGATTATGTAAACTCACAAAAAATCACAGATTTTTCGGGGGATAGTTTCCATCTATGTTCAACCTAAATAGGCATAAATACGAGCTTTTCAATTTTTACAAATGTAACTGTCAAATTTAACAAAAATAATGGTATAATATCTATGGGGGTCTTATGAGTTTTAGAAGTGACTATGAGGGATGGAAACGTTAATCGTACCCAAGCGAACTTTGTAAATTTTCTCAACCAGTTTTAGAAGTGACTATGAGGGATGGAAACTTTCTACCACGTTTTTTAGAATCTTAAACGCATTATTCAAGTTTTAGAAGTGACTATGAGGGATGGAAACTTCCCGTCAAACCTATACATCCAAATCCCTCCCTTTTATTTTTGTTTTAGAAGTGACTATGAGGGATGGAAACTGACCATGAAGATTCAAAGATGATGAGAGTCTTCTTATTGTGTTTTAGAAGTGACTATGAGGGATGGAAACAGCCGGTATCGGAAACGATAAGTTGTTTCTTGTTTATAACACGTTTTAGAAGTGACTATGAGGGATGGAAACTGTCAAAATTATACATACATATCCCTCCCGCTTATGTGTTTTTGTTTTAGAAGTGACTATGAGGGATGGAAACAAAAAATAAAGCCACCGCACGGTGGCTTTCATATATACGTTTTAGAAGTGACTATGAGGGATGGAAACGTGCCGTCAGGAAGTTGTACTGTAATCGTGTGAGGTGTTAGGTTAGTTTTAGAAGTGACTATGAGGGATGGAAACTCCATGCAAACCCCCTCCTTTTTAGAGATTGGTATACTACGTTTTAGAAGTGACTATGAGGGATGGAAACCGAAATCTTCGTTCGTTGGCCTGAGTTTTCCTTTTTCTTGGTTTTAGAAGTGACTATGAGGGATGGAAACGTCCAACAAGATGTCCTTTTGTTTTAACGTAAGATGCGAGTTTTAGAAGTGACTATGAGGGATGGAAACTCTACTTCGTCAAAGTACAAATCCTAACCGTGTGACAGTTTTAGGTTTTAGAAGTGACTATGAGGGATGGAAACTATTTCCATTGTTAAATTCATACATACCAACCCCTCCGTTTTAGAAGTGACTATGAGGGATGGAAACTACCAAACCAGCAGGCGTATAATCTTCAAACACTTTCTGGTTTTAGAAGTGACTATGAGGGATGGAAACTTATTCTTTTCTTTCTATCTTTTTCATTTTCCTCAATTCTTCTTGTTTTAGAAGTGACTATGAGGGATGGAAACTTTCTGTAATACTAACAAAACTCACACCGTGTTTTTCAAGTTTTAGAAGTGACTATGAGGGATGGAAACATGTAAACTAAGTTAGGCTAAACTAATTTTGAAGGTAAAAGTTTTAGAAGTGACTATGAGGGATGGAAACAACATATGCCCACCTCCACTTCGCTTTTTTATTTTTACGTTTTAGAAGTGACTATGAGGGATGGAAACGTCTTTTAAGCATTCGGACAGCCAATGGTACTCCTATAGTGTTTTAGAAGTGACTATGAGGGATGGAAACTGTTTGGACTGGTGGCAACAAATTCTGCCGGATCACGCAACAAGTTTTAGAAGTGACTATGAGGGATGGAAACAAATAATTCTCGCAGTATCTTCATGTCCAACTATCGATGTAAGTTTTAGAAGTGACTATGAGGGATGGAAACTTTTCAACTGCCCATGTGGTTCTCACCTCCTCGAATATCGTTTTAGAAGTGACTATGAGGGATGGAAACTCCGCCCCTCGCCCCGCCTCCAGCGAGGGGCTTTCCCTCCGTTTTAGAAGTGACTATGAGGGATGGAAACTCTTACGCCTCCTCTTCTTCAGCCTCCAGGGTTTCTGGTTTTAGAAGTGACTATGAGGGATGGAAACTTTCTAATTCTTTAGAAATAATTCTCGCAGTATCTTCAGTTTTAGAAGTGACTATGAGGGATGGAAACTATGAAAAAAGGCGACGCTTTACGCGTCGTTTTTTTAAATTGTTTTAGAAGTGACTATGAGGGATGGAAACCCAAAAGCTCGCCTTCGCCGTTAATTTGTTTCAACTCCATCTCGTTTTAGAAGTGACTATGAGGGATGGAAACCTCGTCGAGTGCGGCTTGAACCTCTGCAATCAACTGTGTGTTTTAGAAGTGACTATGAGGGATGGAAACCCTCAATATCTGCAACCTCAAATATGGTTCCATCCTCACTGAGTTTTAGAAGTGACTATGAGGGATGGAAACAAAAACAAATATTGAAATGCTCTTCATCAACGAAGTTATCAAGTTTTAGAAGTGACTATGAGGGATGGAAACACCCACCTCCTTTAATTTTTTTATTTGCCGGGCGCGGCAGAAGGTTTTAGAAGTGACTATGAGGGATGGAAACTCAATATTTGTTATTTCAAATATGTCACCATCACTACTAACATAACGTTTTAGAAGTGACTATGAGGGATGGAAACTCATCAACGAAGTTATCAAACTTCAGCAGCTGGAAGTAGTCTGTTTTAGAAGTGACTATGAGGGATGGAAACTTCCATCCTCACCAACATAAGTTGTCCCACCAATATTTGCCCGTTTTAGAAGTGACTATGAGGGATGGAAACACCCATTCTAAGTCTTGTTTAAATCGCTCACCTAGGTGAGTTTGTTTTAGAAGTGACTATGAGGGATGGAAACAAACTATCTTTCTCTTTCTTAGAAGTTCATCGTGGATTTTGGTTTTAGAAGTGACTATGAGGGATGGAAACTAAGCACATCTATTTTATAACCCTCGTTGTCTGCTTCTAATTTTGTTTTAGAAGTGACTATGAGGGATGGAAACTCAAAATCAATCATCGGCTCAGATTTTGTCCAGAAATAAGTTTTAGAAGTGACTATGAGGGATGGAAACTTTCTAATTCTTTAGAAATAATTCTCGCAGTATCTTCAGTTTTAGAAGTGACTATGAGGGATGGAAAC
>Ga0105162_1002217_pt1 | contig 10387 bp, 9 predicted proteins | sample JNZ201metaG_FD_81532 | JGI IMG/M metagenome (GOLD analysis project Ga0105162, IMG submission 81532) | Hot spring microbial communities from Jinze hot spring, China to study Microbial Dark Matter (Phase II) - JNZ 20120812A | ecosystem: Environmental > Aquatic > Thermal springs > Hot (42-90C) >...
AGAAAGCGGTGCTGGTGGACGACGTCGCGACAAGCGGGCTATCACTGCTGAACGTCGCACGAATAGTGAGGGGGAAAGGGTGCAAAGTTGAGCACGCAGTTGTAATAGTTGACATGCTGGAAGGAGCTAAGGAGAAACTCGCCTCCGAAGGTATAAGCTTAAAGTCAGTCTTCACCAGAGAGGACTTCAAAGAGATCGCATGATGCGAACCCCGTCACAGACCACAAAAAGACCGGGCGACAGAGTAAAAGAAGTAATCGATGACAGATGTTTAGGATGAAAACTGTATTGCGTCTGAGAAGAAGTTACGCAGAAAAAAAACAGGACACGAAGAAAGTTGCAGATTCATGCTGAACTGACTTAACGGTTTCAGAGTTAAATTGCATCATAGTGTTGGTTCTTTTTCTCGTTTAAGTTCGCACATGAGCTTTAGGACCTTTAACCCCTTGCTCGTGATTAGATATTTCCCCTTAGGTTTTTCCTGTGTTACGTATCCTGTATCGATTAGGTTTCTTAGGTGAAATTGTAGGTGTCCGCCTCTCATGCCAGTCATGCGTTCAATGTCCACGTAGTTTTTTCTTCCCTTAGAGAGGATTTTAAGGATCTTTATTCGCATCGAGTTCGATATTGAGGTTAGCATGTCTGCAACTTCCTCCTCGTCTATCTCGTCAAAGTTCCCCCACTGCCGAAAGATTTCTCTTCGAAAAGCAACAGTCTGCTTTGAATGCTCAACGAGCTCTTCGAGGACCTTAAAGATCCTGACGGCGCTTTTCAGGCAACCATCACTAGGGCAGTCTTCAGCATGCTTCCCCACCGCCTCAACGTGCCCCCTCAACTCCTTTAAAGCGTCGTCTGCTCCTTTATATGCGAACGTCTGAAGCACTCTAAACGCGGCTTTCTCCACTCTTCTCGTGCAGAGGTCCCTTAGAGGGCAGTTTGAAGGCCTTTCTCTTCTGAAGCTACTCAGTTCTTCGTCTATCTCTACAGCTATTTGAGATAGAAGCTCTCTTTCAACCGCCTTCACGTTGGCTGCTTCGAGCGCAGTGCTAAGTTGAAGAAGAAAGTCTTGAAGAGTATTAACACGCCTTAACAGTTCATCCAGTTTTTTATTGATCTCATCGACACGGGCATTCAGGTCATTCATGAATGACACCTTCGTCAACTACAACGAAATATACTATATAAAACTATAGTAAAAAACATATTTTTATATATAAGTCGAGATGTCTCTACATACAAGTTACGGATTTGAGGTGATGTCGTGCATCACTCACACCACCTGGAAATTTATGAAATACTGAGAGAGAAACTGAACAAAGCGCCTGTTGGCATGCCTAAAACTGCTAGTGGAGTGGAGAGGGAGATTCTCAGCGTTCTTTTTGACGAGGAGGAGGCGAAGGTTGCGCTTCACATGCCTTTCATAGTGTTCACTGTTGAACAGCTCGCAGAGAGAACTGGGAAGAATGTTGCGTATTTGGAGAAGGTCCTAAACGAGATGGCGAGAAAGGGAACCGTGTGGAAAGGTGAAAAGGACGGGAAAATCCACTACAGGCTTTTCCCCATAATAGTCGGTCTTGCAGAAATGCCTTTCCTGCCTGGTCCGGGCAATGACCCACGACAAGAAAGGCTTGCCCCACTTTACGCAAGATACTGGAAGGAGGGGTTTCTTGATGAACTCGGAGACAGGAAATACGCTATAATGAGGGCAATACCGGAAAGGGATACGATCTCTAAGGAAACAGAGGTTCTACCCTACGAGGACGCGGTGAAGCTTGTCAGGGAGCGGGACTTCCACGCTGTTGGCTACTGTCCGTGCAGGATAATCGCGAGGTTTAATGGGGAGGGTTGTAGGCGTTCCTTGGAGAACTGCCTTCACTTTGGTTCCTTAGCAAGATACATGGTGGATCACGGATATGCGAGGAGAATAACGGCGGATGAAGCTATTGGAATCCTGAAGAGGGCGAACAGGGAGGGGCTCGTGCATACCACTGAAAGAAGTAAAGGGCCGATAAGCACTATCTGTAACTGTTGCAGCGACTGCTGTGTTTTCTTTAGGGCGATTCATGAAGCAAGGCATCCGGGCACTATAGCGCATTCAAGTTACGTTGCAAGAACTGACCCGTCTAAATGCATCGCGTGTGGAATCTGTGCGCTTCGCTGTCCGATGAAGGCCGTGAAAGTGAAGATCAATAGAAAGCCTGCGAAAATAAATGCGGAGAAATGCCTTGGATGCGGTGTTTGCGTGCCAACCTGCCCGGCTGAAGCGATAGAACTCGTTGAGAGGGAGGAGTCTTTAGAAATACCCGACCACAGAACATACCTGTTACAGCTACTGGAGGAGAGAGGAAAGGACTTTTCATCCCTACTCTGAAGGTTTCAGGCTGTTTTCAGGCTGAGAAAAAGCCTCTTCTTTTATTTTTATGTTGCTCGTTCTGCTAATGGTTTAAGCGTTGATTGGGTTAAGGTTTAATTTGAAGCAACTCCTTTCTATTCAGGTTCACCTTATGGATGCTAAGTTTCCTATGAGAACCCATGGCAGTTCCTCTGGGGATTTTATGACTTTTAGTATGCTTGCGGCGGAGCACATCTCCTTGAGGTGTCTGGGTTCTCTGCCCATAGTTATGTAGACAACTCTTATCCCTCTGCTTTCCGCTTCTTCTATAGCCACCTTTACGTCCGGTATCGCGTTTTCTTCCTGCTCGTATCCTTCCGGCTCCCCGTCCGAGAAGACGAACATTATTTTGGTTTTCGCCTCATGTTTGAGGAGCTCTTCATACGAGTACCTTATGGGTGCTCCCATTCTTGTTAGTCCTCCGCTCCTCACGGCTCCAACTTTCTCTTGGACTGTGGACGTCCAAGGCTCGTTGAAGTCCTTCGCTATGTATATTCGAGCTTTTCTGCCCTCGGTGTTGAAGGCATATATTGCGAACTTGTCACCTAGCACGTTGCACGCGTCCCCGAAGAGTACAGCTGAAACCTTTAGGCTGTTTATTATCCTGCTCGTTGACCCGCTTGCATCTATTAGTAGGACAGCGGCAACGTCCCTCGAGTCTCTGTGTATCTTGTCGAATATTCTTCTCTCTCTGCGGTCACAGTAGGCGTCCACTATGCCGTCCATGTTAAGCTCGCTTCCATCTATGACTCGCCTCTCGACGGTGAACCTTCTTGGAGCTATTTTTTCGAGCTCATTAATGAGCTGCTGCCTCACGTAGGAGTACTCGTATATGGACGGGATTGGGACGCCCTTCTGAACGCGGACCTCATCCACGTTTATCCAGAGCGAATACGTCTTGAACTGTTCATCCCACTCCGGCACTCTCCTAACTTGGTGGGCTTCCTCTTCTGGTTCTATGGTCGTTTTGCATACTCTAGCGGTCAGTTGCTCGGCGTACTTCTCCTTCAGCTCCTTAAGCCTGTCGGTGCTGAACTCCTCTGACGGAACCACGGACTCCTGGTCCTCTGAGGACTCCATGTCGCTCTCCGCCTGTTCGTCCTCGGGCGGCTCGGGGATATGGTCTTTGAGGAGCTCTACAAGCTTCAGGGTTGCCTCAACAGAGTCCAGAACGGTCCCGCCTTTAACCTGCTCCACCACGTTCATCGATTGCTTAACTAGATCACTGTACTCCTCTATTTCTCCTCTTTCAAGGTTTATGTATGCCTTTGCACGTTCAGGTGACCATCCTTTCTTCTCGAGCAAGCCTTTCTTCATGAGCTCCGCTAGGTGCTCTCCCTTGGTCTTCCCGTGAATTATTTTCTCCAAGACTATTTCGAGCAGGGAGGAGGGGCTGTTCTGTATCGCTCGCTTTCTCAAATTGAAGAGATTAATCGTCCTTATTAATGGTTCAAGCTCACCGAACTCTCTCACCAAGTGATCCTCGCATCTTGCGTCCTCAAGAGCGGTGAAGAGCGTGGTGGCGAGCCATGGGTGCCCGGTTTTCCTGAACTCTTCGTATAATTTCGAGAGGGGTATTGCGAAGCTCCCATACCTTATGTGACTTACGGCATGCAGTGCTCCGTAAAGGTAGAGGAGCATGTTCCGCTCCTTGTCGGGGAACTCGTTTATCACTGCTGGCAGGTAGACGTGTTTGCCGTCGCTTCTCGGTCCATCCTTGCTCGGCACTATGGGGATGGCGCCGCATAGTGGAGTCAACCACGCTATCAAGTCGCCCTTTATGTCGTTGAGGTGCAGGCCGCCCTTGAGCCAGCCGACCGGGTTGGTGAATATAGCTATCAGTTCGTCTTTCCCTAAGTCTGTGATCCTCTTTTCGAGGGTCGAAATGTATAGGGATAAGGAGTCTGGGTCGCTAAATTGCTGGATAGAGGCGAGGAAGGCTTCTCCCAGACCCATGCCCTCCAAGAGCTGGTATATGCCCGCTGTCTTCAAAACTTGCTCCACGCTCTTTATGGGGGCTTGCAGGAGGACGTCCATGAGGAAGGATCTTTTTTCTATTATGGATATCACGCTTTTGAGGTGTAGTATCCCCTCCCGCTTGTACTTGGCGATGAACTTTCTCATAGTCTGGTATCCCAAGCCGCTGAGGTTGCCGAGGCGCCCTATCAGTGAGACGATCTCTCTGCTGTCAAGCTCGTCTATTTCCTCGTCTGAGAGGATTTCCTCTAGCCTCCTCCGGACGTTGAGGCGCTTGTCGTCGCTCAGAACCTTAACCTCATACGCTATGGAGAGAATGTCGCTGCTCGAAATCCTCTTCAGCTTCGGGTTCGAGATTATCTCGAGTATAGTGTTGTAGCCTGTGTCGTTAAGGTACTTTAGTTCCCATATAAGTTCCGCCACATCGTCTGGCTCCACGTGGACGAGCTTCGGGTTCAGTATGATGTTCCGAACACGCTCCCTGAAGTCAAGCGGCTTGACTATGCGGTGTCTCCGCAGCCTACTGGTCAAAGATAACAGGTGCTTCCCTCCGATCTTCGGTATAACGTTACTCTCGAGTATCTCCAACAGGATGTCGTATCCTTCGTCGGTTAACTCCTCAAACTTGTCGACGAACTCCAATAGGCTTTTTTCATCCCCAACTTCAACTTTGGGGTTGCTGATTATTCTGAGGAGAATGGAATAGTACTTGTCTCCGAGGCGTGAGAAATGGCTTATGAGCCTCAGGAGAGAGCCGCCGTCAAGTGAGGGAACCTTGGCTGCTGAGAGGATCTCTTTAACTCTATGCATGGCTGCGCTGTATGTTTCGACGTTCATGTCCCTTATCTCCGCTATGATCCAAGCTAGGCTGTTCCCTTCAACTCCCTTCACTGGGTGAGTTGAAAGGACCTCGATGAGCCCTCTGTATCTTTCCTCGCTCAGCGACCTCAGTCCCCTTATGAGCGATGGGAGACTGTTCCCCTCAACCTCATTAACGGTACTAATGGAGAGAAGTTCTCTTACCCTCTCCTCTAGGACATCTATTTCCTTGTCGTTAAGCTGGGATGCTTCCGAGGCAAGGAGAGGAACGCAATAACTACTCATTGTAGTGAACTTGCTCCTGGAGAGGAGATTTTTCAGGAAGGATTTCTGTTTTTCCGAGAGCTTGCCGCACTCCCTGAACACGCTTGGAAGGTCTCTCCCGTCTATAGTGCCGATTATGGGCTCGGAGAGAAGCTCATTGAAAAACGGCTCAACTAATATGCTTTTTCCGCCGAGCTTCTCCACTTCGTAAATCAACCTTATTGCGTTACGCTCACCCACGCTACTAGTCTTTGGGTTTTCGATAACTCTGATCACGACTTCACGTTGGGCTTCGCTTAGCCCTCTAACTCTATGGGCGAACTCCATGAGCGTCTCCAGCGAGGTGAACTTGACCTTCCCGCTGTTAATCATCCGCCTTACGACTTCGACGACCTCCACTCCGAACGACTGGAGCAGAGTCTCCATTACCATATCCACATTTAGTCCGGAGGATGAATCGTCAACTTTCTTCAAACTTCTAAACCTCTCGAACGTACATAAACCCCCTCTTCGCTACGCTTCAGGGGAACAGTACTGATGAGTGGCTGATGCAAGAAATAGCAGCGGTAGAAGCGATCATCTACGGGTAGCATGAAGCTCTCAGTGTTAAAGCTTGATTCTGGGCCACCTATCCTTTCTGGGGCGCCCACAATTCCACGTCCCAATTCAAAAAAGGAGTTTAAAAGATAAATATGTTTTGGTGAGAGGCTTCGCTATTCCAGCCGAATGCCCCTATATCCCTTCGAGAGTTTCCAATGGGATCTTTCTGAGCCCAACGTAGTATGCCACAGCGTCGACTATTTTCCTTACCTCAGCCGCCTGTGAGGGCTTAAGGTTCGCGCTGAGATTGTCGGCGACGCGCTCAACGCTCTCGTTCACCGCATCCTTCTCGTCGAATATCCTGTACGTTTCAAGGTAAGCGTCGATCGCCTTGTGAAGTATCCTCTGCGTGGGGCACCTTATCTGCCCCGGAGCGAGCTTCTGGTGGAGGAATGAGGATATCAGGTCTGCCAGCTCCACGTTCTGGAGCTGTATGGTTCCATACTCGTATATTTGCCTCAGCTTATCGACAAAGTCAACTATCTTCCTCATGTTCAAGATATGCTCGCCGAGGCCAACCTCCTCCATAAGCCTGTCACTATACTCCCGAGGGATATCTCGGGCTGCAATATATGTGAAGCTTGGCTCCTCCTCAATCTTCTTCTCCTTCACGTCATGCCACGACCCTGAATCCCATATCATAGGGACGAAACGATCCTCTTCCAGCAGCATACCGCGATACTGGACAGGCCCTCCACTCTTCGACACGCCCATAACCATTTCCTCAAATTTTTCTTGGCTCAGCTTCCCTATCTCGACGAGCGATATGAGAAGCTGAACCTCAGCCGCATGATACTTGAACCTGATCGTGTTAAATCTATCCAGTGCCGGTTCAGGCATCTGGGATCCTACTCTTCCTATCTCTGTTGGGTTATAGGACACGACTATCATGTAGTCTGTCCCGCCCACCTCCTCGCCGTTCGGAAGTAAGCCACGCCTTCTCGTGTCAAGCCAAGGAAAGAGAGTGGGCCATATTTCGGACCGCAGAGCTATAGCCTCGTCAATGTAGAATATACCTCCCTCCTCTATAACCTTCATATGCTTGCTTTTCTCGAAAACAGTCTCTGAGCCTCCGTCCCTACTCCTCAACTCTCTCCTGCCGAGTATGTCAGCCTCCAGGGTATCACCGCTAGCCATGAGTATGGATAAAGGCTTATTCAGCTTCTCCGCCAAGAACTCCACGAACCTAGTCTTACCAGTACCAGGGAGACCCTCAAAGGCCAAGTGCCCCCTAGCATAATACGTTTGAAGCGCACGGATAACTTCGTCCATCTTGCCATCTAGGCTAGAAACGTAAAAAAGCATTTAATCACCCGCCATTAAGCACCGGGGGAAAACACGGGTATCGTTCATCTTACCAACCAGCCACACTTGAAGAAACATTAGCATGAAACAGTTTTAAATCTTCTCACCTAAACCTCCTTCAAAAGCCAAACCCCCCTTAAAAACAGGGGGGAGCTGTTAGAGCCGCATAACGCCCTAAGCTGCACGTCTCACCACGAATTCGCAGTACTCATCACCCTTCGCCTTGCACTTAACTTCCTCTGACGTGAAGAGAGGCTTTCCCTCCTTTTCAGCAAAGTAGTTCAGGATCCCCTCAACGATGTATCCGGAGTTGCACGTGGCCGTCGGCTCTATACCCTTCATCTTGAAATATGCTCCCGTCTCTTCCCCGTAGAGTGAACCATAAACCCTGTAGACTACTCGTGACTCACTGAACTCCACGAGCTCGTTTCTCCCAAAACCCATAAGGTGTTCCAAGGACAAGTAGTATTCGAGGACGCCCTTAGCGCCAAGGCTCTCCAGTTCTTTAGCAAGCCTTCTGCCGTAGTTAACCAGCGCTCGTCTCCCCACAGGACCCAATACTCGGCTAAAACGTTCCACGAGGGCGCCCATGAGGGAAACCGAGAAGAGCACTCCGGGAGCAAACACAAACCTGCGTCCCTTGAAAATTAGGGCTCCATCTTCGGTTATCTCGATGCCGTCAATGAAGCTCCTTATATCTTTAGGTAATTCCTCAACCATTACTCTTCACCCACCACGAACTCGCAGTACTCGTCTCCCCTAGCAACACACTTTGGCTCCTTAAAGGTAAGCTTAGGCGGTTTGCGGCCAAGCTTCTCCATGACAGCCTTTACAGCTCCAACCCAGTTTGCACCCCAGCCACACTCGTAGAAGGGGAAACGCGAATTAAGGTCCTTCACGTTTCTTCTAAGCCAATCAGCGATGAACTGGTTATACATTCGAACGACAACCACAGGTTTTTCAAAGTCCTTTTTTACCACCTCTGAAGCACCCCACCCTCGCGTGCTACTGTACTCCGCGTACGCCTCCAAAACTTTTTCTGGAGGGACGCCTTGAGCCATAAGCTGGTTAGCCACAGCATAACCTGTAAATTCCAATGATGGGTACATAAGCGACTTCATAGAGGCACCTAGAACATCCATTATGCCCTCAAACGACAACATGAACAACTCCTGATCCATGAAAATGTAGCGCACACCGCCATACAGTATTCGCCCGTCCCCATCGACCTCAATCTTGCTCTTAAGCGAATTCAAAGCCGCTCTCAGAGACTCCAGAGGAACCTTCCCGCTTTTACCAACATCTCCAGCCAAAGCCAATCACCTACAAGCGATCTCAACACCAAGTAAATAAACAACAGGTATGCTTAATATAACTTGTGATTGTCTTTATTTGTTAGTATGCCAATTACATTATTCTTAATTTATCTTGCTTCAGGATGAGAACATGTTTTTTGATCGGAGACATGCTGGCAGGCTGCTGGGGGAGGCTGTTGCTAAAAGGATTAAGAGAGTCGACTATGTTTTGGCTATACGTAATGGTGGAGTTGCGGTGGGCTACGAGGTGGCTGAAAGACTAGGCGCGAAGCTGGGAGTTGTTGTCGTCAGGAAGATCCCGATTCCGTGGAACACTGAAGCTGGCTTCGGGGCAGTTGACCCTGACGGGGAAGTAGTGTTGAACAGGCCCCTGCTCGACAAGCTGGGACTAAGACAGGAAGAAGTTGAAGAGCTCGTAAGGCAGGTGAAGACGGGTATTGATGAGAGGGTGCGCAAGTACGGCGGCATTCCGGATGTTAGAGGTAAAAAAGTGGTTGTTGTGGATGACGGGATAGCGTCAGGGGTAACCATGATTGCCGCCTGTCTTTACGTTAGAAGGAAGGGTGCTGGCAGCGTTGTGGTTGCGGCGCCAGTGGCTCCACTTCACTCCTTTGAGCTCGTCAAGAGCTACGCAGACCACATAGTGGTACTTGAGGTTGTTGACACCTTAACCTTCGCAGTGGCGGATTACTACGAGAACTGGTATGACGTTCCAGATGAAGAGGTCATCCAGTACATAAAGGGGGGAGTGAGCTGAGGTTCGGAGGGGAGTTCGTCCGTATTACCGTTAAGAGGCAGGCTCAACTTTAAAAATTTCACTGGGGGCAGTTGTGTTTGAGGAGTCTTTATGGTTAAGAGAGAGGAAGTTGAAAGGCTTAGGGAGAGGTCTAGGGAGGCCTTGGAGGTCGCCAGGGGCGCTCTAAAAGCCGGGAAGCATAGTATCGCCGTTTTTTTAGCGGATATTTCCTTGCAGCTCTACTTGAAAGCTGTACTGTTGGGGAAGGCGGGAAGTTACCCGGGGACGCATAGCCTCAGAGAGCTTCTAGGATATTTAGCCGCCCATGTTGGCAGGAGTGAGCTAAAGGAGTTTGTGAGAGTTAACAGGGTGAGGCTGTCAGCGCTTGAGGACGCATACATAACCTCGAGGTATGGCTCAAAGGTTTTCTATGCAGAGGACGCTGAGGACGCCGTGAAGCTTGTGGAGGAAGTGATCGAGGTTGTTGAGGCATGTTTGAAGTAGCCCGAAGGAAAGCTCAGATGGTTAAAGAATGGAGAGAATGGGCCGAGAAAATATGCAAAGCTGTAAGGGAGATGTTCCCCGACGCTGAGGTTTACGTTATAGGTAGCGTCGCTAGGGGTGAGGCTGTGGCCGCAAGCGACGTCGACCTGCTCATCGCCCTGCCAGAAGTGCCTGAGAGAGCACTGGAAAGAGCCAGGATAATCGTCGAGATAGAGGACAGAGCCGGTCTCCCATGGGGTGGACACCCATTCGAGTTCCACCTAGCCACAAAGGAAGAGGCAAAAGTCTGGCTCGAAAGAAGCGGGAAAAACATAAAGCTAACAGTCTAGCGAGAAAGGCAGCCTATCAATAACTAGTCAAAGTGGTTTCTCGCGAAGAAAGGACTAATTCTCTCGGGAACAGAGTAACCGGTAAAGCACATCGAGACGACTCCTGAACTTTAAATTCCCCCCGGCTTCTATGAACTCTTAAAGC
>Ga0105162_1002219_pt1 | contig 10381 bp, 9 predicted proteins | sample JNZ201metaG_FD_81532 | JGI IMG/M metagenome (GOLD analysis project Ga0105162, IMG submission 81532) | Hot spring microbial communities from Jinze hot spring, China to study Microbial Dark Matter (Phase II) - JNZ 20120812A | ecosystem: Environmental > Aquatic > Thermal springs > Hot (42-90C) >...
CCCACCATTGAAGTTCTGGGAACGGTAATTGGAGGCGAGATAGTTTTCGTTCACCCCTCCCTCTTGGGCTGAGCTTCTTGCTTTCCAGAAAGCTTTCTTTTTCTACGGGCTGCAGAGAGCACGATAACCAGGACTAAAAATAGGGCCATAACCCCCAAAGTTATGATCACAAGGCTAATGAAGGAAATAGAAGTTCTCAGTGGCCGCAGAGAAGGAGGGGTCGGAGAAGGGAAAAAAGCAGGGCTGGAGGGTGTGGGGGAAAGTGTGGGTGATGGAGCGGGCATTAGCTCGGGAGTAAACAATGGCGCCAGGGTGGGAGTAGGAACGTAAGGGGCAGAACAAGCCAGGAGACGGACATCATCAATATACATGGCTGTAGGATTGCCATTTCCATCATTGACCACCCCGAAGTAAAAGCGAAGGGCCTTCCCCTTGGTTAAGTCTGTGAGATCAAGGTTTACCTCCCTCCATTCGTCACCGGTGGCCTGCTTTTCCCTCCAGGGCACCGCCACAATGGAACCATCCGCCGGGTTGAAAAGGACGAACTTGGCTTCGTCAAAAACCTGGGGGCCTGAAGAAATCAGACGATAGTGGAAAGAGAGGATAACAGAGGCTGCATCCGATGGAATAGTTACATCTTGCCAGATGGAAGAGAAAGCCAGCGTGTCCGTTGCTGGGTCCAGGTTCCCTAAGAGCATGGAGCGGCTTCCATCCCATGCTACTCCCTGGACAAAAGAAGGGGGCTTAGGAGTAATTCCCCAATGCCATCCCCCATCGGTCTCAAAGTCACCGTTTACTATCAGGTTTGAACAAGGGGGTTCTTGAGAAAAGGCAGGGCTTGCAGCCAGCAATAGAAACGCTGTAAGCAATAAAGAATTCGCTATGGATTTCATGGGCTCCCTCTTTCAGAGATTTTCTCCTATATACTATTGAAGCGAGCAAAATGCAAAGGGCTAAAGGTTTGCTGAGTTAATAGAAGGGCTTATAATGTGAAAAGGATTGTTTGTGGAGGAGGCTTATCATGATAAAGAAGATTAAGCTTCAGAACTTTCGTTCCATAGAGAATGCGGAAATTGAAATTGCACCTCTGACCATCTTTTACGGGCCAGCTGGTAGCGGGAAATCAAGTGTGCTTTACAGTCTGATCGTGCTCAAAAATTTTGTTTCAAACCCAGCGCAGAGAGCCGACGGTTTTTTTGACCTTGGATTCATGCATCTCGGAAGCTTTAAGGAATGCGTGTTTAATCATGATTTGGAAAGGGAGATAGGGCTTTATTTTTCTCTTGATTTCCCAAACGAATATGGCATTTCATTAAGGCAAACTTCTGCTCGCATCTTTCTGGATTCGCGCTTTGCCAGAATGGAAGCTAATGTAAGTCTCCCTTACTATTTGACTGAAAGCTTCGCGTTCACGATTGAAAGCCCGGAAGGAATTTTTGAAGTAAAGTGGAATGGCATCACGTCAACCGTTGCACCCGCGATGCCAACCGCTGAAAATCAACAGAAGGGGGTAGAGATAAGCAAAGAATTAAATCAAATTCCGGAATATTTAAAAAAGATTGACATTGCGCCCCACAGAAGAGGGTTCTTTAAGCCGAGTTATTCCCCAATTCCAATAACTCCAAACCCAATTTCTGAGGACGAACTTTCCACCATTATTATGAACGATCCAGCTATTGAGGCCAAAGTGAGCCTGGATTTAGAGAAAATGCTTGGCAAAGAGTTCAGGAAGCATATACCCCCAGGAACAGCCATGGCTGCTTTTTACATAACAGATAAATCTTCGCGAATTACCACCCTGTTAGTAAACGAAGGTTATGGTGTGAATCAAATAGTGTATATGCTGGCGAAAATTCACAGGCCCGAAATTAGAACAATCCTGATTGAAGAACCAGAGGTTCATCTACATCCATCCGCAATTTGCGCCCTTGTGAGAACTTTTTGCTCCATCGTGAAAGAAGAAGGCAAGCAAATTATTTTAACCACACACAGTGAAACTTTTGTAAGCTCAGTATTGGCAGCAGTGCGAAGGAAAGAGCTAACCCCTCAAGATGTAAAGTGCTATCTCGTTGAGAAAGAAAAGAAAGCCTCGTTATTTAGAGAACAGAAGGTTACTGAAGATGGGCAAATTGAGGGTGGCCTTTCTTCCTTCATAGAAGCAGAACTTGAAGAGCTAAGGGTTTTCTTTGAAAAAATTTGATGGAAGAAAAGCCATGGCTGAATTTATAGTGGACGAATGGCTGTGGGCTGACTTGAACGGTGAGAATGGCAGGCATAAGCAAGAAGAGGCATGTAAATTTCTCCAAATTCTTTGGGAAAAATGTGATAAGATGGTCACCGCAAAGGGCTCAAAGTTTATGCAAAAAGCTTGGGATTTCTGCAAAAAAGCAATAGACATTGAAAAGCGAGCAAAGGTCAAATTATTTCGCGAAATACTGCACAATCCAAAGAAATTTGAGGAGGTTGACGTTGAAGAAATTGCGTTAGAAAACCTGGACCTGAGCCAGGTAGATCCGGACGACGTTTACCTTGTAAAAACGTATCATGAGAGAAAAGCTTTAATAATCACTACAGATCGCAAATTGCTTCAATGTCTCAGGTCAAAAAACATCCTGTGCATACTGCGGGACGAATTTTTGAATGAATATATAAAATCAGCCTAACAGGCTTTTTCACTCTTTCTTCACCCACAAAGTAGCTTTTTCCTCCACCCTTGGGGCAATGGGTTCATAATAGAGTAACCAGCGCAGGAGACGATAGCCCCTCAAACCTTTAACTTCGCATTCTTCTCTTATGGTGAATTGCCTGCCGTAGAAGTTTTCCCCTAAGGAGACAGGCTTTTCGGCAGGGGTTATAATGGCTTCCACCTGAGGCAAGGGCTGGTTTTCTTCCACTTTTATGAGGGGGAAATCCCTGAGATACCACACAAGCTCCGGAATTTCACCTACCAGGACCACTTCAAGGGCGCTGGGATCACCTGTCCGATAACTGGAAAGTTTCCGCAAAGAATCGGCTACTTCTTTGACTTTGGGGGAAGTAAATTGGCAACGAGGTATGTGCTCTTCAATGTAAGGGGAAAAGTTAAGCCCACGAGCCATTTTCACCTCCCAGAGGAAGGAGGTCACGAGCAAGAAAACTAAGAAGACCTCCGCAGGCACTTCAGGACCATGCGTTAGACCCAGGATTACCAGTGCAGTTGCAATGCCGGTAGTAGCTCCAAGGGTGATCAAGAGGTAACGGGGCTCGCCGATCAGGGTATAACTCGCCAAACCCAGGAATCCTAAAACTGCGAGGCATAAGATCATCCCGAGGGCTACGAGCCCGTGTAGATGGAATCTTTCCAGCGTCAAACCCCGGATGAGATTGCAAAGGCCATCGGCGCTTAATATTGTCAGGGGTAGAAGGATAGGCAACAAGCCTGCAGGCCCCTCAAGTCCGTTCAGGATTGCCACGACCAGGCCGAAGCTCGCTGGAACTACAAGGTGGAGGCTTTTTCTTGCCCCCAGAGCCGCTATCAAAAGCAGGAATTCATACATAATCAGGGTAAACAATGGGCGAAGGGAAAAATGCCCATCAAAAAGCCTTGAAAACCACAGGACGAAGGAATCGGCGGCAAGGCCAAGGCCAGGCGGGTAAAATAGGAGAACGGTAGAACCGAGGAAGAAGCTACCCCCTAAGGCAATCCAGAAGCCAGCGTTTGGTTTGGTTTTATCCTTAAGCATAGCGGCCAGGATCACCCCTTCGCCCGCCAGGGTCCAGAACGAAAGACCTGAAGCCATCCCAAGCCCAAGGGCACAGGCAGCTATATAAAGCCAGGGCAAGCTTTTATCTTCCTGATACCAGAAGAAGGCCCCCACGGCTATTAGAAACATCAAAGCCCCTATCGTTTCACCATCAGCTTGAAGGGAGGAAAAAAGCCACAGGGGGGAGAAAGTGGAAATAAAACCAGCCACGAGGGCCCTCTCTTTCCCCAGAACCCGGCGGAGGAAAGCAAAAGCCAGGGGGGCAAAGGCACCAGCCAGAATTGTGGGCAACCTTGCGGTTATATCCCCAGGGCCAAAGAGGAAAAAGGTCAGGGATTGGAGGCCCAGGAAAACGGGGCTTAAGGGCCATGAAGGCTCAGGCGCTTGACCTTGTACGAAGTCCCATGCTGCCAGAGCCCTCAGAACTTCTTCATGGTTTAATAGAGAACGTGAAGCAGCTCCTAATCTGAGAAATAAGGAAATGAGGGCCAAAAAGAGGTAAACCAAAAGCTCAAGGGTTATGCTCATGGGTTATCTCCCCGCTTTTGCGCAATTTTTTACCCTTTTCTATGCATTCCTCAATAGCCCTTGTTATGTCCAGGGGTGGCGCCTCAATACCGCGAGCCCAGTAAGCAAAGAATTCCACATTCCCAGCGGGGCCAAGGAGGGGAGAGGTGGTAAGTCCCAGGGTAACCAGACCAAGGCTATGGGCATAATTTACAAGGTTTTCCAGAACTTCTCGGTGAACCATGGGGTCCCGCACCACACCCCCTTTACCCACTTTCTCGCGACCGGCCTCAAACTGGGGTTTAACAAGGGCTATGATCTCAGCCTCAGGCTTCATGAGCCTGAGAACTGGTGGGAGGACAAGCCTCAGCGAGATGAAAGAGACATCAATAGTGGCCAGGTCCACAGGCTCAGGCAAAGAATCCAGGTAGCGGATGTTGGTCCGTTCCAGCACTATTACCCTTGGGTCCTGGCGAAGTTTCCAGGCCAGCTGGCCGTAGCCCACATCTACCGCATAAACCTTAGCAGCCCCATGCTGGAGGAGGCAGTCAGTAAAACCGCCGGTGGAGGCTCCTACGTCTATCGTTACTTTACCTCTCAAATCAATCCCGAAGGTTTTAATGGCAAACTCCAGCTTTAATCCCCCTCGGCTTACATAGGGGATGCCTTCTTTAACCTCTATCTTAGCCTCGGGGTGTATAAAAGTTCCTGGTTTGTAGACCAGCTCACCGTTCACCAGGACTTTTCCAGCTAAGATGAGGGCTTGAGCTTTCTCCCGGCTTTCAGCCAGCCCTTTTTCCACCAGAAGCACATCCAGCCTTTTTTTCATCCCATCTTTTGGGCTACCAGCACAAGTCCTCCCCCATCTTTAATCGGCTTTCTAATCAGAGGCAAAAGGGTGGCCACAAGGGCTTGTAGAATGGCCCCTCTTATAGGCGTGCGGTACAGGAGTAAGAGGAATGGAAACAAGGCATTGCCCCAGAAGAAAGAGTGGGCCCAGAAAGCAAGGGCTTTTGGGGGAAGGATATAACGAAAACGAATCAATCTCATCCCGGCTTTGTGGAGCATGGTTCTCCAGCGGGAAGGCCCGTAGAAATGCCGCATATTTAAGATGCAGTTTATGATGGCTGTAAAGCTGCCCCTTAAAGAAGAGAGCAGGCAAGAAGGAGGGGCTTCCGGGGCCAGGGTATAAAATTTAAAGCGAGAACTTGGCACACTAAAGATGAATTTACCCCCAGGCTGGAGCACTCTCCCAACCTCTTCCAGCACTGTATCCACCCGGGGGATATGCTCAAGGACACACGCACTGAAGACAGTTCTAAAGCAGGAGTTCCGGAAAGGTAAAAGGCAAGCATCAGCCTGAATTACGAAGCGGTATGCTCCGCATCCGAAGGCTTTCTTCGCCCTTCCCCGCTTTATGTCAATCCCAAAGTCTATAGGTTTAGGGAAGAGAACGCATGCAAATTTGCCATCGCCACAGCCCAGATCCAGCACTGGAGAAGTAAATTCTTCTTCCCGGAAGACAAGGTATTCTGAGGCTTTCCAGAGGGCATTGTCAGGCGGTGCTGAAAGTAGCAATTTCTTCAGCACCTCTTCCACTTTGTGCCTCCCGGTTATACCTCTTCTTCTACAGTTAAAGCTTCACCACAACTTAAACAACGGATTTCTTTTTTGCTTGCTTCAACCATAAGGCCACCGCAGGAAGGACAGGGGGTCGGGGCGGGCCTCTGCCAAGTAACGAAGTTGCATTCAGGGTAATTGATGCAGCTATAGAAAGTGCGCCCCTTCCTGGATTTGCGTTCCACAATATCACCCCCACACTGAGGGCAAATGGCTCCGGTTCTGTGGAAGTAAGGCTTCGTGTTACGGCAGGCCGGGAAATTGGCGCAAGCCAGGAATTCCCCAAACTTGCCCCATTTGACTACCATTGGACTTCCGCAAAGCTCGCACCTTACTCCCGTTTCCTCCTGAGGTAGTTCCACTTTCTCAATTATCTTGTCGGCCCGAGCTACTGCCTCAGCGAAGGGGCTGTAGAATTCCCGCAACATCCCCACCCAATCCTTTTCCCCGCGCGCTATTCGGTCCAAATCTTCTTCCATCTCAGCTGTAAACCCCACATTTATGAGATCGGGAAAATGCTGGGTTAGTAAATCATTGACGATGAAGCCTATCTCCGTAGGGACAAGGCGTTTCCCATCCCTTTTGACGTAGCCCCGGGCATAAAGGGTGGAAATGATAGGAGCATAGGTGGACGGACGCCCTATCCCATATTCTTCCAGGGTCCGGATGAGAGAAGCTTCAGTGTAGCGCGGAGGAGGTTCAGTGAAATGTTGTTCAGGCAGGAGCTTCACAAGATCCAGAGGCTCATCGGCCTCAAGGGGTGGGATTGGAAGAGCTTCTTCCTCGGGAAGGGCCTCCTCTTCTCTGGTTTCCTGATAGACTAACAGGAAACCCGGGAACCTGAGCGTTGAGCCTGAAGCTCTGAAGAGGTAACGGCTATCGGCGGCAATTTCTACAGAGATGGTATCGTATACAGCGGGGGCCATCTGGCTGGCCACGAACCTCCGCCATATGAGTTCGTAAAGCCTGAATTGATCTCTTGTAAGGTAAGGCCTGACGTATTCCGGTGTCCGGTATACGCTGGTGGGGCGGATCGCTTCATGGGCTTCCTGAGCTACTTTGGCACTGGTTTTGTATTCCGGAGGTTTTGGGGGCAGTAAATCCTCGCCGAATTTTTCAGCTATGAAGCGGCGAGCCTCTTTCTGGGCTTCCTCAGCCACATGGACGCTGTCGGTCCGCATGTAAGTTATCAAGCCAACAGGCCCTTCTTCACCGAGGGGTATTCCCTCGTAGAGTTGCTGTGCTATAAGCATAGTCTTTTTAGCTGTGAACCCCAATTGTTTTGAGGCTTCTTGCTGCAAAGTGCTGGTTATGAAGGGCGGAGAGGGGTTTCTTTTCCTTGTCCCCTTCTTTACGCTCTGAACTACGTAGGAAGCTCTTTCCAGCTCGGACAGAATTGGGGCTACTTGCTCCTGGTTTTTAAGTTCGGGCTCTTTTCCCTCAATGCTTACCAGTTTAGCTATAAAGGAGGGATGTTCCGGAACGCGCTTAGCCAGCTCGGCCTTTATAGTCCAGTATTCCTCGGGGACGAAGTTCTGGATCTCCCTCTCCCTTTCAACGATTAGGCGGAGGGCAACGGATTGCACCCTTCCGGCGGAGGTGCGGTTACGGACTTTTCGCCAGAGCAATGGGCTCAGCATGTAGCCCACGAGGCGATCCAGAATGCGGCGGGCTTGTTGGGCGTTAACCAGGTTCATGTCAATGCTACGGGGGTGTGCAAAGGCTTCTTCTATAGCCGGCTTTGTGATTTCATGAAACACCACCCGCCTGGCCTTGGAGCGCGGTATCCTGGCTACTTCCATGAGGTGCCAGGCAATAGCCTCCCCTTCCCTGTCCGGGTCAGTAGCTAAATAAACTTCAGAAGCGTTCTGGACAGCCCTTTGCAGTTCCTTTACTACTCCCTTCTTCTCCTGTGGGACCACATAAAAGGGCTTGAAATCGTTGTTAACATCAACGCTGAGGCGGGAACGAAGCAGATCTCTAACGTGGCCTATTGAAGCTTTAACCACGTAACCTTTGCCCAGGAACTTCCCCACGGTGCGAGCCTTGGCCGGCGATTCCACAATAACAAGCTTATACTGCTCCTTCGGGGGATCGGGCATCTGGTCGTGAGCTGGTGTCTTGCCCAGCCTAATAATGGTTGAGCCGCAGTCGGGGCATTGGCCCCTGACAGCCGGTTTACTCCCGGATAAGTACAGGGGTTCGGGATCCTTTATCGGCTTACGCTCTTTGCATTTCATGCAATAAGCGACGAGTGGCTCCTCCATTTCGCCCATCCTTCAGAGATATTCCTCTAAATTTTTGCCCTTCAACATTTCTACCAGCTTTTTAACATCCTGGGCCCTGCTTTTGGGGCAAACCAGGATCACGTCATCGGTTTCTACCACGATCATGTCCTTTAAGCCAATGGTGGCAATAAGGCGTTTCGTGCTGTAAAGCAGAGAGCCAGTGGTGTCTATGCCTATGTGTTCCCCGCCTACTATCACGTTGTTTTGCTCATCTTTGGGCAGTATATCAGCCAGGGTGGACCAGTTTCCTACATCGCTCCAACCTATGTCTACTGGAATTACCATAGCCCGCGAAGATTTCTCCATTATCCCCTGATCTATGGATTCGCTTTCCACTTCTTGCCAGACCTCTTCCAGAACTTCCTCCTCATCTTCAGTGCCAATAGCTTCATCAATGCGGAGAAGCTGGGAGTAAAGCTTTGGGAGATGCTGGCGAAATTCCTCCATAATGGTGGAAAGCTTCCAGACAAAAATCCCGCTGTTCCAGTAGTAGCCCCCCTGGGCCAGGAAGGAGCAGGCGGTTTCATAATCGGGTTTTTCGGTAAAGCTTTCAACCTTATAGACCGGGAAACCGTCTACCTCTTTCCAGAATTGACCTTGGCAAATGTAGCCATAACCCGTTTCGGGGAAGGAGGGCTTTATCCCCAGGGTTACCAGGTAGCCTTCTTGAGCCACTTTGGCTGCCGCCAGAAGTGCTCTACGGAATTCCTCCGCTTTCTCTATGACATGGTCGGCATGGAGAGAGGCCATCACCTCTTCCGGATCTTTGCGCCTCATGTAAAGGACCGAAAGGCCTATGCAAGGGGCTGTCCCTTTGCCCTCAGGTTCAGTTATGATGTTCTTGCTGGGGATGAGGGGAAGTTGCGCTTTAATGGTGGGGGCATAGGTCCTGTTGGTAACCACAAAGATCCTGGCTGGATCCAGGATTGGCCTTATTCGGATAAATGTTTCCTGGAGCATGGTGTTCTTGGCTACAATGTCCAGAAGTTGCTTTGGTTTATTTTTCCGGCTTTTAGGCCAAAGCCTCGTGCCTGTTCCCCCTGCTAATATGAGGGCGAACATAGATCTCCTCCCCTAATCTACAAAGTATTCCGCCCTGCTTTCTCTTGCCAAGACATAATGCATTCCCCCCACCTGGCGCACCAGCCCTTTTATCTCCATAATTGCCAGAGTACTGGAGACCTCGGATATGGAAAGGCCAGTTGCTCTTTTAATTTCATCTATATGGGTAGGCTCAGAGGAAAGGTGGGAAAGGATAAGGCTTTCAACGTCAGTAGCAGGCACAGCAGCCTTAACTTCTTCCCTTGCTTTAACCGCAGTTATGTTGAGCTCTTCCAGGATGTCCTCAGCCGAGAGCACAAGTTTTGCCCCCTGCTGGATCAGGCGGTTTGTCCCTCTGCAGGTTTTGTAGAAAATGCTTCCAGGGACAGCAAATACTTCGCGATCCTGTTCAAGGGCAAATTCGGCGGTTATGAGGGCTCCGCTGGTTTCCCCTGCCTCCACTATCAGGACCCCCTTGGATAATCCGCTTATAATGCGGTTACGAGGTGGGAAGTTCGTAGCCTCGGGTGGTGTACCGAGGGGGTATTCGCTTATCAAAGCTCCGTTTTCGGTTATGGCCAGTGCAAGGGCTTTGTGCTCGGGCGGATAGATTACATCCAGACCTGACCCCAGAACCGCAATGGTTCTGCCTCCGGCTTCCAGAGCTATCTGGTGAGCGAGGCCATCTATCCCTTTTGCCAGCCCGCTCACAATAGTTACTCCGCTTCGGGCTAAGGGTTCTACGAAGAAGCGAGTAACTTCTTTGCCGTAAACGCTCGGTTTTCTTGTCCCCACTACTGCTATTGCCCATTCATCTTGAGGTTTCAAGGTGCCTTTCACGAAAAGAAGGAAAGGCGGGTTATCAATGTGCCTCAGGTTAAAGGGGTAATCGTCGTCCTTCCAGGTTATGAGGCGTATCCCTTTCTTCTGAAGCTTTTCCATCTCCTGATCCAGGGAAACACTCTTCCGGACGGCCAGGAGGCTTTCAAGGGAACGGCGGTCCAGGCCTGCCCGGGCAAGTTCTTCAGGCCGGGCCTCCCAGGCTTCTTTTGCGCTTCCAAAATATTCCAGGAGATTTCTGAACCGGACCGGACCAATGCCTTTTACCAGGCTGAAGCCAAGCCAATATTTAAGCTCTTCCATAGATATCGCCCTAAAATTTTAGCTTTAGGATACATAACG
>Ga0105162_1002221_pt1 | contig 10380 bp, 7 predicted proteins | sample JNZ201metaG_FD_81532 | JGI IMG/M metagenome (GOLD analysis project Ga0105162, IMG submission 81532) | Hot spring microbial communities from Jinze hot spring, China to study Microbial Dark Matter (Phase II) - JNZ 20120812A | ecosystem: Environmental > Aquatic > Thermal springs > Hot (42-90C) >...
AGGCATGTTGGAAGCCGTTTTCCTCAGCATGCTTGATGTACTTGACTGTTTCCATTGTTTCTCTTTCGGGAACTAACTCTATTCCTATCTTAACCAAGAGGGGGCACCTCCTTTAGCTTCGGGGCGACTTTTGATTAATGTTACTCTTAAAAATTTCCCTTCTTAACAATTGTTAAACAACGTTTATATACCAAGCATGACTCGTTTCACATAGAAAGCGCCGGGGAAGTGTAAAGGACTTGAGTGAAAATAAAAGGGGCAAGATAGGAGTTTTCGTGTGCCACTGCGGGCACAACATAGCAGGTGTGGTCAATGTTCAAGCAGTAATTGATGAGGTAGGCAAGCTCCCCGACGTTTACTGCGTAGATCACACTTATTTATGCTCCAAATCCGGCTTGAACCTCATAAAGGAGAAGGTGGCCGAGGAGAAGCTCGACAAAGTAGTGATAGCCGCATGCACTCCTAAGCTCCACGAGAAGCTATTCCAGAAGACTCTTGAGGAGGCCGGGCTTAACAGGTACCTGTTGTCGCAGGCGAACATAAGGGAGCAATGTTCTTGGGTTCACAAGACTAATCCCAAGAAAGCCACCTTGAAAGCCATAGACCTGACGAAGATGGCTGTGGCGAAGGCTAAGCTGCTAAAGGAGCAAGGCAAAGTCGAGGTGCCGGTTGAGAAGGCGGTGCTCGTCGTAGGGGGCGGCGTTGCAGGTATAACTGCCGCTCTTAACCTAGCAGACCTAGGCCACAAGGTTTACCTCGTCGAGAGGGAGCCGTCCATAGGCGGGCACATGGCGATGCTAGACAAGGTTTTCCCCACCAGGGACTGTTCCATATGTATACTTGGCCCCCTAATGGTTGAGGCTGGCAGGCACCCCAACATAGAACTCATAACCTACGCTGAGATCACGAAGGCTTCGGGGTGGATAGGGAACTTCGAGGTTGAAATAACAAAGTATCCGCGATTCATAAAAGAGGATGAGTGTACCGGCTGCGGGGTTTGCGCTGAGTTCTGTCCCGTTGAGGTCCCAAGTGAGTTCGACCAAGGGCTTGGAAGCAGGAAGGCAGTCTACATACCATTCCCTCAGGCGGTTCCACTGGTATACACGATAGACCCTAAGCACTGTATAGGTTGCAGGGCGTGCGAGGCTGTATGCGAAAGGGAGGCTGTTGACCTCAACCAGAAAGAGGAGAAAATTAAGGTTAAAGTTGGAGCCATCCTGATAGCTACGGGGTATGAAACCTTCAATCCCGCCGAGAAAAGAAATTTAGGCTACGGCGTGTTCAAAAACGTCGTGACCGCCCTAGAGCTTGAAAGAATGCTTTCGCCCTCGGGACCGACGATGGGGGAGGTTGTGAGGCCATCTGACAGCAAGACGCCAAGGCGCATCGTTTTCGTGCAATGCGTCGGCTCGAGGGATGAAAGCGTTGGTAGAACATACTGCTCAAGGGTTTGCTGCACTTACGCTGTCAAGCAGGCATTAGAGTTAAAGGAGCGCATACCAGGAGCTGAGGTTTACATCTTCTACCAGGACATGAGGACCTTCGGGAAGGGGTTCGAGGAGCTTTACAGGGAGGCTTTAAGGGAAAGGATTAGGTTCGTCAGGGGGATAGTGAGCAAGGTTGTGGAGGACGGTAAAACGGGAAACCTCATAGTTAGGGCCGAGGACACTCTTCTTGGTGTCCCAGTGGAGGTGGAGGCTGACCTCGTAGTGTTATCAGTTGGCATGGTTCCGTCTAAAGGGACTGAAAGGCTGCTCTTCGTGCTCAATGTTCCCGTCAGCGAGGAGGGGTTCGTTATGGAGGCTCACCCCAAACTTAGACCGGTCGAAACGCAGATTCCCGGAATATTCGTTGCCGGGTGCGCTCAGGGGCCCAAGGACATACAGGACAGCGTCGCCCAGGCAAACGCAGCCGCATCAAAAATATCGGCTCTCTTATCTAGAGGGGTGGTTGAGCTTGAGCCTTACGTTCCTATAGTGGACGATGAAGTGTGCATAAGGTGTGGTTTATGTGTCACAGCATGTGACAGGGACGTATTAAGGCTCGACAAGGAGAGGGGGGTGGAGGTTAAGGGAGTTGGGTGCGTGGGATGCGGGTCGTGCGCGGGAGCATGCCCCACAGGGGCCATTCAGATATCTTTGCTCAGCGACGACATGATAAGGGCGCAGATAGACGCTGTTCTGAGGGAGAAAAAGGAGTACCCATTGGTTGTGGGGTTTCTCTGCAACTGGTGTGCCTACAATGCGGCAGACACTGCTGGTGTCGCTAAGATACAGTACCCGACAAACATAAGGGCGATATGGGTCCCCTGCACCGGGAGAGTTAATCCGCTCCTCATACTTGAAGCGCTGGAGAAGGGCGCAGATGGCGTTCTCGTATTGGGTTGCTATCCTCAGGACTGCCACTACCGGACGGGGTTCGATAAGGCTAAGAGGAGAGTTGAATCACTGAGGGAGCTTCTTAGAGCTGAGGGCATAGACCCGAGAAGAGTTAGAATAGAGAGTATGGCGGCATCTGAGGGAAAAAAGTTTGCGGGAGTCATAAAGGAGTTCGTGGAGGAGTTAAAGAAGCTACCGGTTTTAGGTGAGGAGCTTGTTAGAGCTGTTGAGGTGAGGAGGTGAAGGGGGCGTGGCGGAGCAGGTTGAGGTCAAAAGGGAAGTTGAGTTTGAAGAGGAGAAGATGCGCTTCAAGTGGACGGCGGGAAAGCTCGAGAAGAAGCTGGTTTACGATGCTGAGAGGTGCGTCGGTTGTGGGCTCTGCAGGGAGGTCTGCCCCTCTAACGCCATAGAGCTCGGCCCGATACCTGAGATAGCCATGGGGGAAATCGAGGCGCCAAAAGTTATGATAAATCAAGATGCGTGTAGCTACTGCGGGCTATGTGCAGCGGTATGCCCGGTCAAAGCTATAAAGTTCGAGATGGAAGGTAAACAAATTTTAGAAATGGAGGAGTATCCAAAGCTACTTAAGGAAGTTAAAGTGGACGAGGAAAAATGTGCCCCCTGCCTCATATGTCAGTACACCTGCCCAAACGACGCCATAAGGGTCAACCTTACCATTCCGAAGAAGGAGGACTTGGTTAGGTACGAGAAGCCCCCCGGAAAAATTGATGGGACGATAAGAATAGATAAGGAGAAATGTGTTCTCTGTGGGAGATGTGAGGTTCTCTGCGGCGCAATAGAGATCAGTTGGAAGGATGTGAAGCCAAATGATCCGAGACCCGGCTATGACATAAGGGTGGTGGAGGAGGAATGTGACTACTGCGGTCTGTGCAAGGAAATATGTCCTTATGATGCTATAGAAGTTGAATGCAAGACTGAGGTGGAAAGAGAAATTAGGAAGCCCGAGGTTTCAGGTAAGGTTGAGGTGAACCTCGACAACTGTATAACGTGCGGGTGGTGCGCCAAGTCCTGCCCGAAGAACGCCATAAGGGTAAACAAAGCGTTTGAGGGAGAGCTCTCCATAACTGACATCGACAAGTGTGACCCCGTAGGTTGCAAGGCTTGCCTGAAAATATGCCCGGGGAACGTATGGTTTGTCCCTGAGACGCTCGAGGAGAAAAAAAGGTTCCCTAAAATAGCATTCATAACGGATTATTGCGGTTTCTGTGGTGCGTGTCAGAACGCTTGCCCAGTTAAGATCATAAAGGTTAGGAGGACAAAGGTGAGATACACTAAGCCTAAGGGGATGGCTTGGTCTAACGCTTGGGAAAGAGCATTCAGGAAGCTTATAGGTAAAGCGGAGCCAGAGCCAAAGGCTAGACTACCGAGAGTTGAGAGGGAGCCAATAGTCCCCGTAATAGAGGAAGAGGAGGAAGTCCCGCAGCCCAAGCCGGATGCGAGGCAGCAGTTCATCAACGCCATAGAGAGAGTGAAGAAGTATCTTAGGGACAGGAGGACGAGAGTTCTCGTGGAGAGGGGAAAAACAGGGAAGCTACTGGAGAAGTTTAGGGAGGTTGCATAGTTGGATAAAGTTTCCGTTCTTCTCACAAGCAAGTGGAATTGGAAGCTTCTAGAGGAGGCTAAAAAGTGGGGCATTGAGAGACCGGAAGAATGCTTATCCTGTGGGGCATGCGTGGGAGCCTGCCCCGCGGCGAGAACATCATCCTACAACTTCAGAAAGGTAGTCAGGGATGTCATGCTTGGAAACGAGGAGAAGGTTTTAAGTAGCAGAGAGATATGGTACTGCTTCTACTGTTTTTACTGTACGAGCAAGTGCCCATCGAAAGTAGAAATACCATACTTCATTATGAGGCTAAGGAGGATGGCTATTGAGAGAGGATATGGAGGCGACATCCTCCGCGTCGTGATATCTACTAGTATCAATTTGATGGAGCGCGGGGTTTCAGTGCTTCCGAGTGACTATGACAGGATGAGCCCTGCTAGCGCCGAAGAGTCCATGGTTAGGTTAAGGGAAAGTCTTGGACTACCACCCGTTATGAGGGTTTCCGAGAAAGCTATGGAGGAGTTGAAGACGATATTCAAAGAAACCGGTTTTGAAGATGAAGTTGAGAGGATTCGTTCTGGTAAATGGCCATTTAAAGGAATTTCTGAGAAGTATTAGGGGGCGAAACATGTGGTTAACGAGAAGTGGCTGGAAAGGATCCCGGCGGATGGCCCGTTTTACCTTTTCCAAGGATGCTTCATTAACCATAACTACCCAGGCATTGAAGCTGCGACACGCTTCATCTTGGACAAGTTGAAGGTAAAGTACTTTGTGAGCGAGGATCAAAGCTGCTGCGGTCTGCCCGAGTTTGGCACTCTCGCCAATCCACTCATACTCACCTGCCTGGTCGGCAGAAACATGGATGTGATGCAAAAGTACGCCCCCTATGTGCTGACGCCGTGCAACGGATGCTACTCCGCATTCCACACGTCGGCAACGCTCATGAAGGATCCCGAAGTCGCAACAAAAACCGGGGAGGTCCTCGGGAAGCTAGGGAGAAAATATTCTCACATGAAGATTATCCACTTCGCGGACTTCATATACAAGAGGCTTGAGGACATAGCCGTAAAGTCAGTTAAGGTTCTCGGCGGGTTAAAGATGGCTGTCCACTACGGGTGCCATTACTTCCTCTTCGAAGAAGAGGGGCTAGATAGCAGGGAGAACCCATCATTCGCCGAGGAAATAATAGATAGGCTTGGAGGAGAGCATGTCAACTACACGGCTAAGGATGAGTGCTGCGGCTTCGGAATGATACAGCAGGTGGTGCACAAGAACATGGCTTACGCCATAACGGAGGAGAAAATAAACAGCATACTTAACGCGGGAGCTGAGGCGATACTAGTCATATGCCCCTACTGTCTGAACGTGCTAGACAAAAACCAGAAAGTTCTCAAGGACATAGAGCTAATAGAGAAAGCGATCCCCGTAATCCACATATCCCAGCTCGTAGCGCTAGTACTGGGAGCCAGCCCGGACAAAATGGGGTTTGAAAAGCACAGCGTAGACGTCAAACCGTTCCTAGACAGTATTGAGGAGAGGAAAATGGAGTTTAAGGGATGGTCGGCAACCGAAGTGGCCTCCTCCCTAAAGTGAGAGAACCCCGCTCGTTTTTTCAGAGTTCCACTTCGACCTCAACCGGGATCCCCTGAGTCACGGACTCCGTGACTATGCAGAATTGCCTGAAGACGTTGGCGCACAGCTCAGCTCTTTTCCTCGATGCAACCCCTACAGGTGTGAGCTCAAGCTTAACGATGATGCGCTTAACCCTCATTCGTCCCTTTTCCCATTCCGACTCTGCCCTAGCGGAGACGCGGGCTCCATTCAATTTGACTCTCGCTTTCTTGGCGCAGTAGAGGTAGGAGGCAAGAAGGCAGCTTGCTACCGAGGCGGCAAGGAGGTGTATGGGGCATGGTCCAGTATCTGTTCCCCCCATCTCTGGAGGCTCATCAATAATTATTTCTGGGAAGTTTTTCACTTTCAGTTTTGACTTGAAGCCCTCAATCCATTCAACTTCCACTTCTGAAACCATTCTTTCCATGTAGAACCCCCAGTGAGATCAACTTTCGGTAAATCCTTAAAAGTATCATGTTGGGTGGGGAGCTTGGAGGTGGAAGGGATTCTTTTCGGTGTTATGACTCAATATAGGGGTTACGCTGTGGAGAAAATACTGGAGGCGCTAGGAAGACGCAGGATACCGGTGATGCTGATCGATCCACACGATGTGGTGGTAAGGATCGGCGGGGACGTCACCTTTAGGGGGCAGAGCCTCTCGGAGCTGGACGTGCTGATGTTTAGGGGTTTCAGTTACTGCTCGGGGGAGCAAGTGTTCTTTAGGATGGATTTGCTTCACGCCTTGGAAAGGCTCGGGGTCTTCGTAGTTAACCCTGCATCCTCAATTGAGAATGCTAGCGACAAGTATTACACCTCCTTTCTCTTAGAGAGGGCTGGGCTACCAACTCCCAAGACAGTTGTAACCGAGAATTTTGATGAAGCCATGAGGGCCTTCAGAGAAATGGGGGACGTCGTTGTTAAGCCCCTTTTTGGCTCTCAGGGGAAAGGGATCGTCAGGGTTTCGGATGAGGACACAGCCTATAGGGTTTTCAAGGCGTTAACGCTCAACAACTTCGTCATTTACATCCAAGAGTTTATCCCTCATAAGGGGAGGGACATAAGGGCGTTCGTCATAGGAGGGAGGGTGGTAGCCTCAATATATAGGGTGGCCGAGGGATGGAAAACTAACATCTCCCAGGGAGGAAAGCCAGTAGCTTGCAAGCTTACATCAGAACTCGAGGAGTTAAGCGTGAAGGCAGCTGAAGTAGTGGGGTGCCACTACGCTGGAGTAGATTTGGTCGAAGGAAAGGAGGGAGTGATGGTGCTTGAGGTGAACTCCACGCCTACATGGGAAGGGCTCGAAGCCGCAACACGTATTCCGATAGCAGACGTACTGGTTGATTACATAATAGGCAAGCTCAAATCGAGGTGAGGAGGAAACGTCAAGTTTAACGTCAACCTTCTCTAGATTTAGCTTTTTCCTTCTCTATCAGATGGAGAAAAAGAATCGTGTTCATTGTTAAAGGTTTTTGGGAGCGCTTAATGGATAGCTACGTGTTTAGTGAAGCCGCATTTTTTTGTCATTGTTAGAGGTTGAGAAAGATTAAATATTTCCATTTTGATGGTTTGCCATGACACCGGATGTGGTTATAACGAAGAAGTTGGATAAGCAAGGCAGATTGGTGTTGCCGAAGTTGGAGAAAACGGTATGTTAAGGGGGAAAGGTGTCTTTGCAGGTGAGGGGAGAGGAGATTATCATAAGGCTCTATATAATTGGCTGGCCTTAGGGAGCTCTTCGACAGGATTGAGGTTGACGTGGAAGCAGACCTCTCCGACTGGAGGTCCGTCAGGAGGCAACTGCTTGAGGCTCGTTGACGCAAGCGTCTTTGTCTACGCTTTTGTAAAGCCAAGGAGGAAACTTAAGCCCCAGGGGAGGCGATGAAGGAGAACGCGAAAAAGATTGTAAATAGGATTAGTTAGGGAGAGGAGGTTGGCATCACGGCCGCTCAGCTCTCAGAGGTAGCAAACCTGCTGGAAAGCTACGTATCACTAAGCGATTCCTTCAAGGCTTGAGGAGTTCTTGCTTTTCGCGAAGAACGTAGGGTATTTAACGTCACTAGGAGGAACTGTTTGGAGGCGTTCAGCATCGCTAGGGAAACAATGTTGGACTAAACGATGCGATAGCTTACGTAATCATGAAGAACAACAAAGTGGAAGAAATATACTCCTTCAACGTGTTAAAAGACACTAGAAGAGTTACAGAGTAAGGGGGGATAACGGCGGGAACAAGCGCCACAAACCTTCACAGGCAAGCTGCGTTAAATCAAGGCACATCAAACACCGAAAAACGAATTTGGAAAACTTAAATTCTCTACGAAAAGCTGATGGCGTCTGCGTAATAGGAGCCGCGTCAAGACAGCATAATAATTAAAGTGGAAAAGGCGAAGTTTCAAAGGTGGTTCTACGTAAGCCTCAGGCTACCCCCGCTTCGTTTTTGATTTTTGGTATTTACATGAGAATATCATAGATGCACTCTGCGAAGGAACAGCAATTAATAAGGGTGACGGGACAGTGAAAAACGAAAGAAAGACTTGAAAATGGTTCTGATAGAAGGGGAAATCGAGAGGTGAGGGATTCTGGAGAAGCATCCATAAGAAAACTTGGAGGAACACTACGAGTTAATTCTGACAAAGAAAAAACACAACGAAAATTTATGCCATTGAACGGGTAAAAGCGCGAAGTCAAAAGATCAGGGACGATAGAGAAGTGAAAAGAAAAGAAAACTAGACGAGCCAAACAGAGCACGCATTTAAGTCGGACTCGCCTTCTGAAAATGTTTTTAAACAGTTAAGTGAGCCGTAGGGTAGATCGGCGAAGGGATCAGGGTGGGTTTGTCTGTTTTTTGCGTTTTCGCCTCTTTAAATTTTCTTTGAAGTTTTTTAAACGGTTATGAACGTTTATTCTTCAATTCAATTCATTTTTAAGTGCTTTAATTGTGAGGGAGTGAAAAGTTTAAAAGAAATGTTTAAATAACAAATACTTTTTTATTAAAAAGTGGTGAAAGAAAATGATGAGTGGAAGGATTCTGACGACGACAAGCATGCTAACGATACTAATAATAGCAACGTTACTAGCAGCCACCCTAGCAACCCCAACACTAGCAGCCACAAACCAACTAACAGCAAGCAAGATCCCCACACCAGACGAGATAAGGCAAGGGAAAATGGTCACCGATTATTTATCCATGAAGTTCGCCGACTTCGAAGGTGACACGCCTAGAAACTTTACAAAATGGACTATAACGCCGCGAAATCTAGGCTTTGCGTTCAACATACACCCAGCACACATAATAGAGTTCAACGACACCAACAACAACGAAGTATTAGATAGTAATGACCAAGTGTTAAGAGATATAAGTCTTTCAAGAGATGTGAATTGGACTTTTGGAAGTGTAAGTGTAACGAATGACAACGCGTCGGTTAGCTTCGTAGGAACATACAATGACAATGAAAGCAAGTTAATTCTGCAACTGACAGTATACATTTACGTTTACTTCAAGGATACTCCTGTTGCTAATCCTGAAAACGCTACTGGACCTGGATATTCTGCTGTGGTTCCGGGGTTAAGGGCTGTTAAAGTGGACATAGTCATCAACCATTACGAGTGGGTGGACGGTAGCGGTGCAAGCAAGTTAGCTTTAGTTATGGTTTTGAAGTGCCAGCAGTTTGAGGCAGAATACGAGTACAGATACAGATTAGCGAACGGCACAACTTTTAGTGATAACGACAGGATGTCGGGGTTCGTTCCTCCAGTATCTGGGGACGAGGATGAAAGTGAGGTAGGGCTCGTCATGGCTAGGAATGAGCATGAGGTAAGGGCGAGGTTCAGATGGTTCAACTATGCCTTATGTTCTGACACGGAGCAACGAGTTATCAATGTGACTTCATACTTTAACGTGACTGAGGATGGAATTGAGCTGCAGCTTTGCGTGGACCACTTTGGAAACAGCACGGTTTCGTTTGACCCTTACTTTGAGGTTCTGAGCACGGAGGAAGGGCTTCCCTCTGAGATGATATTGATTCTCTTGGGGTATTACTATGCTGTGCAGTCGGGTCAGGTGGTTGGCACGGCGTTGGCGGGGGCTGCTGTGGTGTTGGTTGCTGGCGTAGCCGTGGCAGTTTACTTTGTAAGGCGGCGCTAGTTTCCTTGACGAAAAAACATTTTTCCTCTTTCTCTTCCCATTTTTTGTTTGCATGTCCTTGTTTGAGGGTGGCAGATTTGCGTGGGTTGAAGGCTGCTGTCTTGGTTGTTTTTGTCGCGGTGCTCTTGGTAGCGTGTTTGCCCCGTGGCGGAGAAGCCACGTATTCTCAGCTGTTTGGGGGAGGAGTTGTTGATAATGTAACCGTTAATAGTAAGGATGCGTCTTATGAGTTTGGTGAGGAAAGGATTAGTGTTGTGCTGCTTAGTTCAGGAGAAGCCGAGTTTAACATTTTCTTAAGTGTGAAAAATATTGGTAGTGAAAACGTCAGCCTTTTCAGTTTTATAATAGAGTTGACTGATATTTCTAATCTCTCAGTGGTTAACCTTTCAGCTCCTCTCTACTCGGAACCTAAGCTTGAGCTTAGACGTTATGATGCTGTGATTTACGTTGAAACATTGATCCCTCCGGGTGAGACAGGGAACTTTTCGGCCAGCTTCACTACCGGACAAGTAGTCTTGGACCTATATAGTTACTGCCAGTTCTTGTTTAGTGAGAAGTTTGAAGTGAACGCCGGGAAATTTATTTTTGATGTCTGGCTTCCGCCAAGATGCTTCCTTTACAATGAGGGAGTTGTTCCGATTAGCCCTGAGCCCACTAGTAACTTTACTGATGGGGAGAGACTTGTC
>Ga0105162_1002222_pt1 | contig 10376 bp, 10 predicted proteins | sample JNZ201metaG_FD_81532 | JGI IMG/M metagenome (GOLD analysis project Ga0105162, IMG submission 81532) | Hot spring microbial communities from Jinze hot spring, China to study Microbial Dark Matter (Phase II) - JNZ 20120812A | ecosystem: Environmental > Aquatic > Thermal springs > Hot (42-90C) >...
ACACATGAAAGTGCTGGATGCTCTTGTAACTCGTTTTCCAGCTACGGCTGAACTTGCAATTTACTCAGCACCACTCATCATATTATTGGGAATCTATCTCGGCAAGCTTTCAGCTGTTAAAAGAAATACTGCGATAGATCATGCCAGTAGGGTCGTAGCAATTATTGGTTGGTCGCTTCCATCATTCTGGCTTGGAATCGTGCTTTTAGCTATATTTTACGGCGGCCTAGGAATCTTTCCACCTGGAAGACTCAGCGAGTGGGCAGAAGCACTAGTAAGGTCCGGAGAATTCAGACTATACACCGGACTCTATACGATTGATGCACTCATCAATCTCAATTTTCCCATCTTCCTAGACGCAATTTATCATCTAGTCCTGCCCATCATTACTCTTACGACAATTAACGTCGCATTAATAATGAGAGTAATGAGGTCAAGTATGCTTGAGCAACTTGGTAGAATGTATATCACAGCCGCTAGAGCGAGAGGACTCGACGAGAAAACTGTGATAGATAAACATGCGACAAGGAATGCATTAATTCCAGTAATAACCCTATCTGGACTCCTCACTGCTGGAATGCTATCCGGAGTGGTCATCACGGAGACCGTATTTGAGTTTAAGGGTGTAGGATATTTTGCTGCACATGCCGCAACGCAGCTCGATATTCCAGCAGTACTAGGATTTGCACTCTTTGCAGGAATATTATTCATACTTGCCAATCTCATCGTGGACATACTCTATGCCTACATTGACCCAAGGATAAGACTAGGGTGAGCTATCAAGATGAGTCAATGGATAAAGATTGAGGAAAGCCCACGAATAAAGGAGGTTAAATTCATCCTTAGTAGAATGAGGGAGAACCCACTATCAATAGTTGGCCTAGCAATAGTTTTATCTTTCGCTATCATCGCTGTGTCTGCACACATTTTAGCACCGCCACAGCCTGGACGAGATCCCTACATCATTCCTAGGTCTGGCTATTTCCCCGAGCCTCAGCCACCAAGTCCAGAACATCCATTCGGCACTACTCAAGGCCAATATGACTTGTACTATGGAATAATTTGGGGAACCAGGGCTGCCTATAGAATAGGAGTACTAGTAGTTGCGTTAAGCGCACTAATCGGAATAGCGATAGGGAGCCTTGCCGGCTACTATAAGGGCGCAATAGACGAAGCACTAATGAGACTGACAGACATAATACTTGCATTTCCATCCCTAATACTGGCAATGGCATTAGTAGTAGCCTTTGGGCCCGGTCTTGACAGCATAACCCTTGCACTGATTCTTGTTGGCTGGCCTGGATATGCCAGATTAGTCAGAGGCGAGTTCCTAAGAATATCATCCGAGGACTTCGTAGAAGCAGCCAAAACAATAGGCTGCTCAGACCTCAGAATAATCATCAGACATATCTTACCAAACTCAATCTTCCCACTACTAGTATATGCTTCACTCGACATAGGCTCTATAATATTGGTCGCTGCTGCATTGAGCTTCCTAGGCCTAGGCCCTCCCGAAGGCTATGCAGACTGGGGACAACTAATATCACTCTCTAGGAACTGGATCACTGGGACAGCGTCAAACCCATTCGCATACTGGCACGTATACACCATTCCTGGACTCTTCCTATTTCTATTCGTAATGGGATGGAACTTACTTGGAGATGCATTAAGAGATGTATTAGACCCCATGCTGAGGAGGAGATGAGAAAATGAGTAATATCAATCTTGATGAAGAAGAGCAACTAAAAGTCAATGACCTAATCGTTAGATTCTATACCTATGAAGGAATAGTTAAGGCCGTAGAAAAAGCATCCCTAAAAATTAGAAAAGGCGAAACATTGGGAATAGTCGGCGAGACTGGCAGCGGAAAATCTGTAACTGCACTAACAATACTAGCACTGACCCCGTCTCCTGGAAGAATTGAAGATGGAAATATTTTATTTAGAAAAAGAGATAACACTGTCGTCGATATATTAAAAATGAATGAGCCACAGCTTCTTAAAATAAGGGGAAAAGAAATCTCCATGATCTTTCAAGAGCCTAACGCAGCGCTAGATCCTGTCTATAGGGTAGGAGAACAAATTACTGAAGCTATTCTTGCCCACAGACTTGAAGAGATGATTAAAAAATCAATAGAATTTATCAAGAATGAAAAAGATAATGGTCAATACGATGTGTGGACTGGGCTTGAAATGTGGACCTATAAAAAAATGCTTAGCAATCCATCTGACATTAAATTAAAGATTATTCAGAAAATTCCAATAATCCGCAGTATTGTAAAGAGAAGATTAAATCAAGTAATAAGACAAGAAATAACTGAGCTGTTAAGGTTAATGGAGATACCTGACCCTGAGAGAGTTATTGATGCCTATCCCCACGAATTAAGTGGTGGAATGCAGCAACGAATAGTAATAGCGATCGCCCTTGCATGTTCACCTCTCTTATTAATCGCAGACGAGCCAACTACTAATCTAGATGTAACAGTACAGGCTCAGATACTTGACCTGATAAATCGACTAAAAGAAAAATTTGGCTCGTCAGTTATTTACATTACTCATGACATGGGCGTAGTTGCTGAGATAAGCGACAGAGTCGCCGTAATGTATGCCGGGTCTGTTGTAGAAGTCGCGCCTGTCAAAGAACTCTTTAGGAATCCGCTTCATCCTTATACTAAGGGTCTTCTTGAATCCATTCCTAGACCTGGTTCACCTTTAAGATCAATTCCTGGGACAGTGCCTAACTTAGTTAATCCACCTAGTGGTTGCAGGTTTCATCCGAGATGCCCATACATGATGGAGAAATGTAAAGATATAGTACCAAGACTAGTAAAAGTCTCAAAAGACCACTATGTAGCATGCCTACTTTATGAGGGTGAGGACAGTGAGTAACATAATTTATACAAAGGATTTAGTAAAATACTTTCCAGTTAAAAGTGGCATCTTCGGCAGAAAGACCGGCGATGTAAAGGCTGTAGATAAAGTCACGATAAACATAAGAAAGGAGGAGACCTTTGGATTAGTAGGCGAGTCAGGCTGCGGCAAGACAACTCTTGCTAAGACATTGATTAGACTGTACAGGCCAGATGCTGGACAGATATTTTTTGATCCTGAAGGAAAAATCCCCGATACCCCTCCAGCCAGGAACTACGACAATATACTTGAGATTGCAAAAATTGAGGGTGCTAGGCTTAGAAAACTTAGAAGATTCATGCAAATCGTGTATCAGAACCCCACTACTTCATTGAATCCGAGGATGTTGGTCAAGGACATTGTAGCTGAGCCATTAATCGTGCAGGGGATATGTAAGGGCACAGAGGCTGAGGAAAAAGTGTTAGACATTCTTGAACGAGTTGGGCTCGGCAAAGAACACATGTATAGATATCCCCATGAATTTAGTGGTGGCCAGAAACAGAGAATAGCGATAGCGAGAGCACTTATAACGAATCCAAGCTTTGTTATTCTAGACGAGCCAACCTCATCTGTAGACGTATCTGTTAGGGCATCTCTCCTCGAGCTTTTTAAAGAAATGCAAAAAAAGATGAATCTAACTTACCTATTCATAAGTCATGATCTCTCAATAATAGAAGCAATCAGTGATAGAATTGCGGTAATGTATTTAGGAAAAGTAGTCGAGGTGGCTGATACTAAAGAGATATTTAGTAATCCTTTGCATCCCTATACACAGGCTCTTTTTTCAGCAATTCCTATACCTGACCCCGAGAGTAAGAGAAAAAGAATATTACTACCCGGTGAGCCACCTAGCCCCGTCAATCCACCCACCGGATGCAGGTTTCATCCAAGATGCATATATGCCATGGAAATATGTAAGCAGGTTGAACCTAAGCTACTAAAAGTTAAACCCGACCACCTAGTCGCATGTCACTTGTATTAAAAGTGCTCCGGCCGGGATTTGAACCCGGGTCTCGGGCTCGAGAGGCCCGCATACTTGACCGGACTATACTACCGGAGCCTTTTTACGGGTTCAGTATGATTGAGTATGTATTGATCCTCTTAAAGATTTTCTTGCCCTCTATGAAATATTAAGCTAGGAGATTTTTCATTGGGTAATGCGGGGGGTGGGATTCGAACCCACGAACCCCTGCGGGAGCGGCTCACACATCTAAGCCAGCAGTTTATTTGATCTTGAGGCCGCCGCCTTTGACCAGGCTTGGCTACCCCCGCCTGATTATACAGAATGGTGGATGAAATATATAGCTCTAATCCTCAGTGATGCGTTATTTTTTAGGAAAGTTTTTAATCTATCTAGATTGTTCTGTTTTGCGAGGAGTTGGCTTGGTTCGTATGTTTCGTATAGGTGTTGATGTCTCTTTCTGGATGGATAAAAAATATAGAATGGAGTTTCTTAAGCCCTGCGAGAAGGCTGGTTTTGATTCAGTATGGTTTGGCGACCATTTCCTCCCCTGGCACCACTCTTTTAAACATAGTTTCTATGTCTGGCCAGTCATGGCTGCAGCCGCTGAGAGGACCAGGAAGATAGCTATAGGTGTAGACGTAACAGTTCCTATAGGTGGAAGGTATCATCCGGCAATAATTGCTCAGGCAATAGGAACCCTAGACTCGATGTATCCTGGAAGATTCTATCTGGGAGTCGGCTCAGGCGAAGCAATGAGTGAGAAACGATTCATGGGGAGGTGGCCATCATGGAAAGAAAGAATCGAGCGACTGGCAGAAGCAGTTGAACTCATTAGAAAACTATTCACAAGCGAGGACTTCTTTGATTTTAACGGGAAATACTTCAATATGGAGAAAGTGTATCTCTACGTGAAGCCCAAGAAGAAGGTACCGATATACTTCTCAGCCGGTGGACCTAAAGCAGCAGTCTACGCCGGTAGATATGGAGATCACCTAATTACTTATGGCACGGTCGAGAAATGTAGAGATGAAATATTTCCAGCATTTGAGAAAGGTGCAACTGAGGCTGGAAAAGATGTCAGAAAAATGGAGAAAGCTGTCTTAATTGCTGGAGGGCTTGGAAACATAGACGGCGCGATAAAAAAGATCAGAACATACCATGCAGGCACATTAATACCTGAAAACTTTGATGAACCCGACCCCAGAAAAATTGAGGAATCCGGACAGAAGGTTACTGATGAACAGATTCTACAAAATTATTACTTATTCAAGAAGAGTGATGGCCTGATAGACGTGATTGATAAATTTAGAAAGATCGGAACCACCCACTTAATATTTACGGACTTCAGCGTCTCTCCGCTCAGGACAATTAGAATCTTCGCTGAAGAAATTATACCATATTTCAAAAAACATTGATTTCTATAAATCTAATTACTTCATACTAATTTTTTGAGAATTTCTATCCGTGGAGGATTACTAATAGGAGCGACAGCTACGACTCTATTATTGTGGTCAAGTAAGACGACTAAAGTCTCACCAATTCTTCTTTCCTCAAAATCTATGTATTTCACATTAATTCCATTGCAAACAATTTCAATGAGGTAGTATACATATTCCATTGATATCAATGAGCCGGCTATTCCCGTAGGAGCCGTTACGTGAGTTAACATTCTGACATTTATTACTCGGCATACACTAAGCCTTCTTTTCTTTCTTTTAAGCTCCCATCCAACCCACCATAATCCGATTAGAGTTGAAGCTGCAATTAATATTAATACAGGAATTATTATTAGCGTAAAGATTCCGAGTATTATTGCTGAGGCAGTGAAAATTGTGAAGATCTCGATGAATAGTGTCCTTATCAATAAGTCTTGGCTTAAGGCAGACTCGAAGGACTCCCCGTATTTGAGCCCCTTCATCCAATAATAATTATAGGGCTAGACTTAGATAAGGACTATCGTTAAACCTCGATAGTCTCGCCGTTAAGTGGCGCGTAGGCCTTGCTTGAAGTATTATTGTTTATCCAGTCAGCGAACTCTATGCAGGATTCCGGTTCACCATGTATCGTAAATACCTGAGCATTTTTAGCAACTCTAGAGATATACTCATGAAGCTCCTCCATCCCAGCATGGGCAGAAAGCTTATACTGATAGATCTGGGCTTTAACCTGAATTACTCTCCCATCGACAAACAATTTTCGCTCCTTTAACAACGTGTCTCCAGGGCTTCCGGGTAACTGGAAGCTAACTAATATTATTGTCGAGGCAGGATCATCAGCCACCTTGGAAGTATAGTAAATGGCAGGTCCTCCTTTCAACATTCCTGCTGGTGTGATCACAGTGCCCGCGTCTCTCTGAGCCTTCTCTCGCTGCCTTCTTCCTCTGACGATCCTTAGCTTTTTGTATACTCTTGATAGTAGGTCAAGTCCATCGATGAATTCTTCGCTGTTAATGTATAGCTCAAGCACCTGAGTAGCCATGCCGTCCATATACATCGGGCCCCTATAACCCCTTGAATACAATATACATGCTACTTCTTGCGACCTAGCAATAGAAAATGCCGGTATAACGACTAGGCCTCCATTATTCACTGTCTCTATAACATGATTCGTGATCTTTTCCTCAAGTTCTTTTCTTGGCGGATGCGCCTCTCTTGCATATGTTGATTCAGTCACCACTATATCGAAGTCTTCTCCAGGAATGTCCGAGCCCTTGATCAATCTAGTGTCTATGGTTGTGAAATCGCCCGTATAGAGAAGCGTCTTGTCGGCATTAATAATTACTTGGCTGCTTCCCGGTATATGTCCAGCACTAATAAACTCTATTTCTGCATCCTTTATCCTTACTGGTTCACCATAATTAATTGAAGTACCGCTTATCATTGTTTTTCTTATCTCAGCCTCCCCAAAGGGTAGGTAGTAACCGCTGAGTTTCAGCATGTCTTTAAGCAGTATTTCCGCCTGTAGATATGTGGCCCTTGTAGCGTATAGTTTTGGTTTACCGGAGATAAAGAGCATAGGTATAGCTCCAGAATGATCGAGATGCGCATGCGTTAGAAATACTGCGTCTATGTCCTTTGGAGCTATGTGTCCTGGGAAGTGAACTCTATCATTCATCGCGACGCCATAATCGAGCAGTATTCTCGCTCCGCCAGCCGTCTTTATGAGTACCGCCGACCTACCGACCTCTCTAGCCCCGCCTAGAAATGTTAACTGTATACCGCATCACCGACTTTATACATCCCGATCTAATCGTCCTTATCTATAAGCAATATGTAAGATGCCGTTATTATACTTAACCCTACTAACAGGGGAATACTAAATTAGTGGTCAGAACAATATTTTAAGCCGCTCCACTAATGACACGAATTATCCTGTTGCTGGTCGAGACGGCTGTTGAACTAGTACCACAAGAGATAAGAAATCATCCGGCAATTCAGACATACTGTAGAAGGCGACGGCAGGACCCTAGATGGACAATACTTGACTCCTCCTATCATCATGCTGCCATGAAGGGTCTTAATAATTATCAAAAACGGGGAAGGCCAGATATTCTTCACTTTACATTGCTGGAAGCACTTGGCTCGCCACTTAACCTTGCAGGCAACTTAGAGATATACTGCCATACGCAAGATGAAGCATTCATAGAAATTAGCCCCACGGTTAGGCTTCCAAGAGTATACGATAGATTTAAGGGCCTGCTATCTCAACTCTACAAAGAAGGAATAATCAAAACAGATGAAGGAGAAGTTCTTCTACGAATGGAGAGGAAAAATATGGCCGAAACAATAAGCAGCTTAAAACCAGAAAAGACGTATCTATTAACTGAAAAGGGCAGAAAAGCGAGTAGAGAAGAATTAAGGGAAATATTCCAAAAGATTGCTAGACCACTTTTCATGGTTGGATGTTATCCTCATGGCGATTTTTCTGAAGAGACCAAAAGATTAGCAGAAGATTCATTAAGCCTCTCCGATAAAAGACTTGAGGCTTGGACTGCTGTTTCTAGATTATTATGCATAGCTGAGGAGGCTCTAAACATAATGTAAAGCATGTTTAATATTGACAATTACTCAATAATCTATAGGGAGTAAGGGTGTCCACGATTGCTAGTAAGAGATTCGCCGACGAATTGTCTCTACTCCTAGACCGGAACGTAATGGTCCTAACCTCTGGAGGTATAAGGATAAGTGGACGTTTAATAGCTTACAATCCAGCTGACTATAGTCTTTGGCTTACAGACGCCCAGACGAGTGATGGAAGAACAATAAGCAAGCTCTTCATAGCCGGACGAGAAGTCTTGATGATAGAGATAGTTGAACTAGGCCCAGACTTACAAACATTATATGAAAGAATAAATCGACTGTTCCCAAATATGGCTCGCTACTATAAGGAAGCGGGAGTCATAGTTGTTATGGATAGAATACGCGTAACCAAAGATGGAGTAGTAGAGGGTACCGGGCCCGCCGCCGAAAGAGTACAAAAGGTCTGGGAAGAATGGAAAAAAGAACAGGAGCAAACAACCCAATAAAAATCTCAATAATTTTTTTATATACCTATTAAAAGAAGAGCAATTTATGACTCTAACTGTGAAATAACTCTATTCGATAGCTTCATAATCTCTTCGACACTGCTTAGTTCTATGTTGAGTCCAGTTAGTTTGATGAGCGCTTCAGCCGCTCTTCTTGCAGCAAAGTAATCTGGCGTAGATTCTCCTATCTCTACCAACATACACATATTTTCTAGCCCTCTACTTCCAGCTAAATTTATCAATATTCCTACTGCTCCAACTATCTGTCCACTGTATACTTGTCCGTCAACTAGTTCCAAATACTTTTCTAAATACCGTCTATCAGTCGATGAACAGAATATTTCTCTCCGCGGCGATATCTTCTCTTTTCCTCCTAATCCCCCAACAGTAAAAACCCTAGTTGCTCCATGTTTTGAAGCAAGATCTATGACCTTTTGACAAAATTCATATTGTCCATAACTACTTGATGGCTGAGCACTCCCATACATGATGATCGCCTTAGCGGGGTCCTCCACTGCATATAAATCTGTAAAGTTAGGAATTATTCTCCCATCAGATATGTAAGCCACTGATGGAAAGTATGGTGAATAAATTCTACAGATTTTCTTGGCCTTAACTCTTCCCAGTATATATGCAATGGCCACTTTTCCCACAAGCTCAATGCCAGGCAGTCCCTCGATGAAAGAAGCATCATCTAATCTATGATTACTCATTCCCGGCTCTTAGTATACCTGGGACTCCGGATACCTCAGCACTCCTTACCACCCTATTGAATTTACTACATACTCATTATTTAAACTGGACCAGCTACTTAACGCTTACTACCCTAAAAAATTCTTGGGACTCTACGGCTGAAGAAATATTTGACGTTCCATAAGAAGAAATAAATAATCTCCGATATTCCCAGTTTACTCTTGCCCTTACGCCTAGGCAGAAAAATTATAGGAACCTCCTTTATCCTTGCACCTCTATTTGCGTATTCTACGAGACTCTCTACTTGGAATGTATATCCCCTTGAAGCCGCTTTTAGATCATCTATCACTAAGCGCAGTATTCTGGCCGAAATGGCTCTATAACCACTCGTGAGATCCTTGACTTTTACACCTGTACATATCCTCGCCAGAAAATTTGCCCCTCTACTGATTAATTCTCTTCCCCTAGTCTCGCCGGACCATCTTCCCCATCCAACGTATCTTGAGCCCACAACGACATCAAATTCGCCTCTTAATATGGGAGCAACCAACTGCGGAAGAGCATGACTGTCATGACTTCCGTCCGCGTCCATTTCAACTACGGCTTCAACATCCTCCATCTTCTCCAATACATGTCTGAACCCATTAATGTATGCTGAACCCAAACCCATACGGCCTGGCCTCACGATAAGCATTACTCTATCCGAGCTGTTGGCGATTTTTGACACTATTTCCGCAGTACCGTCAGGACTGTTATCATCAATTATTAAAATGTGACCATCAATTCCAGCACTAGATAGCACACTCAAAACATTCCTTATATGTTCATCAATTGTCTCAGCCTCATTATAGGTAGGAGTAATCACAACTACCCTGCCCATACATAAGAAATAACCCATAATTTCCCATTAAACATTATGGACAAATCATTATCGAATAACTCAGCAGTCCTGCCCAAAAGGATCAAAGCGACGAATAACATTGTTCAAGAAAATATTGAATAATATACCATCTATCCTATGAATGCATATGGAATGACTATTGAAAACTATTTCTGTGAAATATAACTCTTAATGATTCGAAGTATATTTTCATGTCTTTCCTCATCCCTAATTATGTATTCTATAATTTCTCTCAGGAATTTGAATTCAATCTTTTCATGTTCTAGAAGAGCCTTAATTAGATTTAGATGAATTATCATTAAGTACTCTTCACCGAAGTATTTCTCTAAATTTATTAATTTATCAAATTCCTGGGCAAGCTCCTCTAAAGAAACAATGCTTACA
>Ga0105162_1002225_pt1 | contig 10373 bp, 11 predicted proteins | sample JNZ201metaG_FD_81532 | JGI IMG/M metagenome (GOLD analysis project Ga0105162, IMG submission 81532) | Hot spring microbial communities from Jinze hot spring, China to study Microbial Dark Matter (Phase II) - JNZ 20120812A | ecosystem: Environmental > Aquatic > Thermal springs > Hot (42-90C) >...
AATTTTTCCGTGAACCGACAACTGTAGTCAGCTAACAAAGTAACCCTAGATTTCTAGGGTAACCCAAGCGGTTTCCAGCCGACTGAGAACCCTATGCCCCCGGAAAAAGAGTCTATAAGCCATCCTAAGAGAACAATTCTTAGCCCCAAAGGGTTTAACCCTAATCCACAAATCTCTGCTCTCCTATAAAAACCAATTTTAAGCCTTTTTCAAAATTATGGAAAGAAGATTGGTGCTCCGGGCGGGATTTGAACCCGCGTCTCCGGCTCGAAAGGCCGGAATACTTGACCGGTCTATACTACCGGAGCCCTTAAAATTGTTATTTATGTGCTTATTTTTATGCTTCTCCCATGAGGAAGCGCATTTGCGCCAGTCTATCCATTACTTCAACTATGGCTCTCTCAATATCATGTCTCTTGTTTTTATAGGTTTCTTCATCTATCTTTCCCCTTTTATATTGTTCGTCTAGATTTTTTAGCTCCTTTAAGAGCTGGTCACGTTGCTTTTCTAAGCTTTTTGTGGTTGCGCTTATCTCATCATACATATTTCACACCGAATCTTTTCTAGAGCGGAATTAAATTTAAAAAGTTTACTCATCCCCTAATTTAATAAGGTTTTCCAGCAGATACTGTTTTGGTGAGTGATGAAATGAGTATATCTAGGGTGCCAATAAAAATAGATGTTGAGGGATTAGGTGAAGCAAAAGCAATTTTAATACGCATCCTCTCGCCTAGAACTGTAGACGCGATCACCAGACTGCTGCCAATAGAGGGTAGAGCCGCCATATGGCAGAGCCAGATATACTTTGAAATTCCAATAAAGCTTGGTATTGAAAAGCCCAGAGAAACAGTTAAGAAGGGGGATTTAGCCTACTGGCCATTTGGGAAAGCCTTCTGCATATTCTTTGAGGATATGCGTCCCTATAGCCCAGTAAACCTAATTGGGCAGGTTACAGAGAATATTGATCTATTCAACAAAGTAAAAAGTGGAATGAAAATAGAAGTAGAAAGAATTCTTTAAGGTTTATTTCCTACCGAGTATTTTTCCAAATGTTATGATTATAATTAGCGCCAGTAGGGGTATAATTATTGGATACTCTGGAATTACACCTGCCCCCTCAATTACTATTGTTCTCATGCCTTGAGCGAAGGTGAAATAGAGATAGACTGCTTCATCGCCAGGAAACTCTCTATAATTATCTATCTCAACATCATCAACCCTTATCTTCCAGCCATCATCAGCCCAAATTAATCTACTCAAAATCATCACCCTACAGAAGCCCACAGCCCCCTCAGGACTAGTAGCCTTAAAAGATATGAAAGGCCCCTCTTCAGGATTGAAATGAAAATCCGATATAGTTGAATTGCTTACAACAATCGCATTATACTCTATTCCATACCATGTCCCAGCATAAAACAGTTTAACTGGAGCCATAAGCGGATACCTATCAACTATTTGACCATCAATATGGGGTGTGTCACCTATCCCATCCGCACCAGTCACATTTTGATATGAACCACTGTATAGGTCAACTCCACGATAATTTTCCCAATAGTTTCCGCCGACGGGATAACCTTTATCAAAATAATTTTGATCTCCATCCTCAATTATTACATCTGCACCATTTTTAAGGAAGCAGTTACCGCAGATAGTGTTATCTCTGGCTTGATATATGCGTATTCCGAAGGAATTCTCCTCTATAATATTTGCCTCAAATATATTCAGAATAGATCCCTCATAAATGTCTATTCCGGCAAAACTATTCAGGGTAATATTGTTTCCAAAGATGGTATTAGATACCGCATAGGATAGTTCTATACCAGTGGCAAAGAGGGAAATAGAATTCCCAGTAACCTTATTGTCTGAGCAGGAAGTGATTACTATGCCTGTCGATAACATAGTTAAGTTACCCTCAATCCTATTCCAGGATATAATATTATTGTTGGAAGACGAGTCTAGAATTATGCCGCAAGTCGAAGTTTTAATAATATTTTGGGAGATTAGATTATTCCCTGAATAATCGGTCAACTTTATTTCATAAAAGTTGCCCCTAAACACGTTATTGAATATATTATTATATGCCGAGCGGTAACCTATTAAACCAACCTGATTCTCCTCAACCTCATTACCCGCTACGTTATTAAATGAACTATTCGATAGATAGATACCGAAGGCAAAACCCTTAACCTTCAGATTCTTAACAGTTACGTTCTCTCTCCCACTAATATCTACTCCACGCGTATCAAACGGGGCGCTGGAACCCTGAATTGTGAACCCGCGGCCATCAATCACAATGTTATTCCTCTCAACAATGAGTCCATGATTAAATCCATTGACGGAAATATTACCCGTCAGAAAATATGTTATTTTGTCGGCTGTGGTTACTGGAGCTCCAGAAGGCTCTATACTGCCATCGCTCCTAATATAGATAGTGCCACTCCATGCTTCAGCGATGCTTGTCTTGAACTCTAGTCCTAAAATCATGATTACTAGTGGGAAGAGCAAGAGTGATAAGATAATACATCTTTTTAACATACCTTCTCCCCACCTTAATTTTAAAGGTAAGAGATCTACGCATTATGTTGGATCTTGATTTTAAACCTTTTGCTCTCTTCTTAAAAATAGAGATAAATAGGACTCTAGATTAGGAGAACAATGGTGAGCCCAGTGGTCGTGTAATAGAATGCTAGGTGTAATTGTACCAGCAGAGAAAATAAAGAATCTTTTTTCATTACTCACTAGGCTGGAGAAGGCATTAAATGAGATTGACCATGCTGTAGTAATCGTAGGTAACAAGTCCCTAAAAATCATGATTGACGGGATGAATAAAGGTTTTATTCACCTACTTACAAGATCTAGGGGGCAGAGTGTAGCATCGGCTATAATTGATGGAATGAAATATTGTGCTGATACTCTTAGTGCTGATATTATCGCCGTGATTAATGCTGAAGATGAAGTGGAGAAGCTACCATTAATGCTCAATAAGATTGAGGAGGGCTACAATTTAGTGGTGGAAGCTTACACATTTATGAAGAAGGGACAGCCTTTTGGTCAAAAAATTAGAGCGCTAATTGGCGAAAGTATCAATTTGCTGATGAAAATATTGCTTCCACGCGTCAGACATTCACCCATCATGTATGGAGAAACCTTCGCGATGAGGACTGAAGTAATTAAAGGTGTAGAAATGAAGCCAAGAGGCTCCAACATTTTACTGGGAATAATTGAGTATGGCAACTGGAATAAAGTCGCGGTAATTCCCTACATAATTGGGTATAACGTTGGAGAGAAGCCAAAAATTAATGTTAGAGCAGCTCTAGGTTTCCTTTTTTCCCTACTATTAGTTTCACCGTTGATTCCAATTCTAATCGCGGGTATCTCTGGAATTATTGTTAACTTATTTATACTTTGGCTGCTGCTTCACTTCATACCATTTATGGAATATTATATATCCTCAGTTATAGCGATTGAGATATCAGTAATTAATAATTTTATAATTTCAGACCTTTTTCTTTGCAATAAGAGAATAGTTCCAAGAATAATGGGTTTAGTTATGTATCACGGTATTGTTGCAATAAGCATTATAACACAATATGGAACAGCTAACATACTCCATTATCTACTACATATTAATCCTATCACCTCACAATTTACAGGAATACTGCTAGGCTTCTTTATGACTTATCTGCTCAGCACAGAAAAAATTTGGAGATAATCAATTAGCAGCGTCCCCAAATCACCAATAAATTTATTACTGAAAACATAAATCTTTTCTTCTTATCTCCTTACAATAGTTTAATACGTTCAACTCAGATTCACTGGATCGGACTATAATGATGAGACTACTAAATATTCTAGCGAGAATGATGAGAGGCAGAATCCTAAATATTATGCAACTATCTAATCTAATAAAAATTCTATTTATTCTTTCTTTCACAACATCCTTTTTAATATTATATTTTTTGTATCCAGGATCTTATGAGAGAACATGGAAGGGTAGAATGTATTACCTCTTCTTTATATGGCTGATATCGCTTGAACTTGCGTTGAACTGGAAGAGAATCGATGTGAAGGTTCAGAGAATTATATCTAAGCGTTTCATAGCGTTAGCTATCGTAATGCTGCTTCCCATAACATACATTTTAATCGCAAATTTTTCCGGTCTAAACATGCTGATAATGGAGTTATCCCCAAAACATTATGGATTAGATTGGTGGTCAATATTCATGCCCCTCACAATAGAATACCTCGTATTCACAGTACTCTCACCGCTAATGGTTATATTAGCTTATGGAACCAGTGGTCTAAGATATTTCATTCTTCCAATAACCCTAATAGGGGTTGTCGGCTTAATATTCCTCATAGATAACCTCTACCCCTTCGGAGAATTCACGCCATTCCAAATAATAGTTCCCTCCGCGGCCATACTTGCATCAAACCTCTTAACCCTATTAGGCTATAGAACTAAACTCGAAGGACAAATTTACGGGACACCAGTTTTAAGGGTTCAAGGAGAGAAGGGTGAGGCATCCTTTGGCGTAGCTTGGCCATGCTCCGGCATAGACAGTCTCATAATATATTCAATTATAACGATACTATTCCTGAGAGATGAGGCGGCGACATGGAAGCGGAAAATAGCCTATTTTCTTATAGGCGCCATAATCACATACTTTATAAACATTTTAAGAATAACCAAAATATTTATACTAGCAATAGAATACGGCGTCGCATCACTAGAGGTCCAGCGCTTCCACGACCATTACGGTCCATTATTATCTATAACTTGGATTATAACCTACCAGTTAATAATAATTGGAGTGCGGTCCATCTTAAGGAAAAAGCATGTTAATAAAGGCTTATAAGTTAAGAGATTAACATATTTTTGGGTGAAAGAATGAAATATAAAATGCTCATATTACTTTTGGCTCTATTTATGTTGGCAATTATTGTATCAGGAAAAAGTGTTCTGGGCATTAATAATAACGTAGAAGTTCCAACCAATCTCATAGAAAACGTCAGCGTTTCTGTTAATTGCACATCAGCTGAGCTTAGCGTCTTATGCACGGTATCCTCAAGTAATACGTCACTGGTACACTTCCCACCCCAAGTAGACATGAATAGGGATGAGCTGGTTAACGCTGCCGCTATTATAGCTAGTTTTTCGAGATTCACTTCTGGGCTACTCTTCACCTTTGATAATGTTGACACCGAAACAGCCAAATCTCTTGCAGATGCCGTTAAGGGATCGTTAGAGGAGGCATTTGATACGATGTTTACATGGAATTCCACAGAGGTTACAGAAGAGGGATGCATTGTTACCTATATTAGCTCCGGAAAGGATGACTTACCCAAGTATTTAAGTTGGCTTATGGAGACATGTCTAGCCCCAGATTTAGGCGGCTTCACGCTAACGTTTATTCCAGTAATCAATGAAGAAAATGCCTTTATTGAAATTAGCGCTATTAAGGAGGGCGGAGGATTCAACTGGACGTATTCTATGGGAGTAGGGTACTTTACCACTATGCCAACCGGAGCAGGCCCGCATGAAATAGATTTTCTAGACCTGCTCAATGTTGAGTCGCTTTCACCCTCGAAGTACGCATCCCAGAATGGTTGGTTCATATCATCAATGGTTATGCTTACTATTGTTTCTAGTGAAAATGTTTCCTATGTGTCCTCTGAGCCTGATACTGTAAATTCACTAATCCGAAGAGGCTGGTACATTAACCCCATGACTCAGCCACCTGTACAATTGCAAGCATTATTCAGTTTTGCAGATAACCCAACGCCCATTACTGAGCTCTTATTCACCTTCAGTGGAATGGTTATACCAGAATTTCCCGCATCAATCTTAATAGCGGCATTGATATCAATAACCCTAGTTATAATTATCGCTAAAAGAAAATTCCCCCATTAGAGAGAAAACCCTAAAATATTTAGTTATGCAGGACTATAAATTTTCACATGCTTCCCGCTTGAAACATGATTGATTAAGCCTTGTCGACATAGATCTTCTAGGAAGTCTTTTGCAATGCTTAGGCGTAGGTTAAAGCGTGAGGCAATCGTGTAGGGTGTTATAACCTTCATCTTCTGTATCTCTTTTATAATCTTCTCATCTCTAGGATTGGGTGGAATTATTCCGGTAACCTTTTTCTCTACACGTGCAGTCTCTTTAGGTTTAGCCTCCTTCTTTCCCTCCTTCTTTTGAGCTTCTCTCATTAATGCCTTCTCGGCCTGCGATAATGTCAATTTCTTCTTTCCACCCATACTATTACACCTTCCTTTTTAGAGAAAGAAAAATTAGATGTGAAATTTATAGGTTTCTCCCCTCTATACGATTGCACTTAGTTCAGCCCTATATTTTGCTACCCACTCATCAACTGGTATCCCCAACGTCTTCTCAATAAGTGGTCTATGTATAGAGTTCATTGTACAGAATGGGATTATACGCCCATCAAGCGTTGCATAGTGTATGACACAACGTTGAACCCTTTCTAAATCAAAATTGTATGGATCCATGAAGTGCATGGCTGATATCATAAGCATCTTCCTATGTAAGTCTCCTAAAGCCTTATAGCTTCCTGTCTTCAAAACTGGCCATATATACTTCCTAAGCATACTAAATTTTACATGGCGCAGTGCTCCCACAAGATACATTTTCGCTCTCGTACTATGCCCCTTCTCAGCTTCCTCATAAACTCTTCTCATAGATTCAATAAACTTATCAACATTCGCATACTCTGTTATTGGCACAATACGTCCATTCTCAACGAATACGTATGTTGCCATCCCACAGTGCGGGTGCGCTGTAAATTCAACATAATGCTTATTTTTAATTGCGCCAACAGCCCGCGAAACTGGGACAACCGTTGGCACCGGATAAAAGTCTGTTACTTTTATTTGACCATTCGTTTGCTCTTCAACAAGCTTCATCCAGTCAGGTATTGTTATGCGCATTGACATGCGCTCCTGCGCTGGTATCCTACCACATAAAGAGACCGGTTGAAAGTTTACGCATCTGACAACATCAAAGTTCTCTACAGCAAACCTTATTATATCGCCAACCTGGCGATCATTAACTCCCCTTATAAGTGTGCATACTAAAACCACGCTATCAATACCAGCTTTTCTACAGTTCTCAATAACTCTCTTTTTAACATCAACTAGGTCAACGCCCCTAGTAAACTTATAAACCTCAGGAGAAACACCATCAAATTGTAGGTAAATTGTGCTTACACCCGCCTCCTCAAGGTAGCGGCAGAAATTCACATCTGAAGCCATCCTTAAGCCATTAGTGTTAACTTCAACATGTTTAAAGCCTAATTCTTTCGCCATTCTAATTATTTCCGGAAGATCCTTTCTAATTGTTGGTTCGCCACCCGATAATTGTAGCGCATCCGCCGGAACAGGTTTATTACTGCGTAAATTAATCAGCATACTCTTTATTTCTTCTAGCGTTGGCTCATAGACATAGCCTGTTGTTCCAGCCGTCGCGAAACATACTGGACAGCGGAGATTACAGCGGTTCGTTACATCTATTATTGCGAGTACTGTATGTGATTTATGCTGCGGACAGATTCCACAATCATAGGGGCAACCATTTATTGTAGTTGTTCTGGGATTTTCAAGCCCGTTGCCAACATAATCAAACTTCTTAGCCCGCTCGTAAATCTCGTAATCAGACCAATAGACATCTTGAAAGAAACCGTGTTCCGGACATTCCTTCTTAATATATACGACATTATTCTCTTCAAATACTACTGCATCTAGAACCCTCAAGCATTCTGGGCATATGCTCTTAGTATCCTTTGTTTTCCTCATTTATTCACCACTGTTACGGGTATACTTGATATTAAAATAAGTTATTCGGATAATGGTATATAAGAATTTTCAAACCTTTCATAAGGTGAAAGGTATGAGTGAAGTTGTGAGTGGAGAGACAAAAATGATGCTTAAGGAGATGGGTTTAACAGATTATGAGATTAGAGCCTATTTGTATCTCTTAAGCGCTGGGCTTTCAACAGCAAGCCAAATAAGTGAAAGCGCAAACATACCCTACTCAAAAATTTATGAAGTCTTAAACTCCCTAGAGCGTAAAGGCTGGATAAAAAGTCAAGAAGGCAGACCTAGACTCTATTATCCTAAATCACCTAGAGAAGCCCTTGAGGAAACTAGACTACGTATAGAGGATAAGATTAGAATATGGCAGAAAATAGTCCTCTCAGATCTCCAGCCAGTTTATGAGAAACGGGGATCAAAAGAGAAACCTGACATATGGATATTCCGAAGCATGCCAGATGCAATTGCAAAGATTAAGGAGATGCTCAATAACGTTAAAAGCGAGATTTTGGTGGCCGCGCCAGAAATAATGATGCCATTGATTAATGTTCTTTCTTCAATGTTAAAAGATATGAATACTTCACGTATCAAAATATTGATAATGTTATCCAGCAGCATTAAAGATTCAGGGGACCTAATGCTGCTTGGTGAAGTTAGATTTAGAGATGAAATGTTCGGTGGCGGAATAATTGTGGATGGACGTGAGGTTATGCTTATACTTGGTGAAGTTAAACCTTCAATAATACTTTGGTCAAATCACCTAGATTTAGTTAGGTTCGCGAAGGAGTATTTTCAGCACCTTTGGGAAAGCGCGTATAGAGCTTAATTTAAATTAAAAATGCCTTCTATAGTCTTTCTTATGCTTTCAGCCCCAAGATAAAAGATTCTTCTTTCCTCCTCCTCGAGATCCCACTCAAATATCTCTTCAACACCATTCTTGCTAAGCATTACTGGTACCCCTATACTTATGTCCTTGAGTCCATACTCTCCATCTAGAATAGCTGAGCATATGCAGGTTTTCCTCTCATCTTTGAGAATAACTTCAATCATATTAACTGTGTTACTTGCTGGAGCATATACCGTTGCCCCCTTCTTTGATATGACTTTTAGAGCTAAGTGTTTAAGCTCATCCATTATTCCTTTCTTCTCTATTTCTGTGAACTTTTTAATCTCATTTCTTATCTTCACTTTGCTAAATACTGGCACTTGATTCTCACCATGCTCCCCTATCACATATGCTTCAACATCCAAGACTGGAACACCATACCTTTTGCTAAGAACCTGCCTGAATCTAGCTGAATCCAGCATGCCAGCGCTACCAATAACCCTCTCACGTGGTAGACCAGTATACTTCCATAAAAGGTAATTCATTATATCAACTGGGTTAGTTAATGTTATTACAATTGGTTCTCCCCGTATACTCTTAATTTTTTGGGCTACATCCCCTATTATTCTCTTATTGATTTCAAGCAGTTCGAGTCTAGACTTCATTTCAGGCGTTCTAGGTTTACCAGCAGCCACGACGATGACATGTGAACCTTCAATATCACCGTAATCTCCTGAGTATATTTCGGTATTATTTCTAAAAGCGACCGCTTGCTCTATATCAATAGCGTTTCCCTCAGCTAGGTCTTTAAGAATATCTATGAGCACGATCTCATCAACTAAACCTCTATTGGCTATTTCATACGCTATACATGAACCTAAATTACCAACACCGATAACGCCGACTTTAAACCTCCTACGCATAACTTATTTTAGGAGAAAATGATCTTAAATACCTTTTACTAACAAACAATTATAAATTTAACAATTTTTGAGAGAAATTATTAGGGGAGGTGTCTAGATTGAAGAAAATTAGGATTATAAGTGATAGAATTGGCGTAGTTGAGGCTGAGCTTCTGGAAGAGAAAAATCCGAAAACAGTTGCAGCCATCTGGGAGAAGCTTCCATTTGAATCTAGAGCGAACAGATGGGGCGACGAAGTATACTTCACCATACCAGTTGAGATGGGTGAGGAGAACTCTCAAGAAATAGTTGATGTAGGGGATATAGGATACTGGCCTCCTGGAAAAGGCTTCTGTATATTCTTCGGTCCAACCCCAATAAGCCGTGGCAACGAAATTAGGCCAGCGGATCCAGTAAATGTTTTTGGAAGAATAATTGGTGATCCAAAGGTGTTTAAGAAGATTAGGAGTGGAGATAAAATTAGAGTTGAAAGAGCGTGAAAACCTAGTAGTAACCCTGAATATTTCAGCTTTATCCCGTTACCTTTTTCCTTCTATGGTCCCTCCGCAATTTCATATGGTAATAGTTCTGTTAGTCCCTCAAAGTATGCTAAAACTCTCTTACCCTTTTCCGTTATAAAGTATTCCTTTCTCTTGCTTGATGAATTCTCTCTTAAGAGGTCTTGTGAAATTAGAAATTCAAGAATCTCTTGTAATGGCACCCAGGATAAATTGGTTTTATACATTATCCTAGTTGGTTTACTCTCACCTTTATTTACAACACGTAAAACTTCCAAGTAAACCTCCAAC
>Ga0105162_1002227_pt1 | contig 10369 bp, 15 predicted proteins | sample JNZ201metaG_FD_81532 | JGI IMG/M metagenome (GOLD analysis project Ga0105162, IMG submission 81532) | Hot spring microbial communities from Jinze hot spring, China to study Microbial Dark Matter (Phase II) - JNZ 20120812A | ecosystem: Environmental > Aquatic > Thermal springs > Hot (42-90C) >...
AACCCTCACATGGCCATACCTTACTACTAATCTTATGGATAGGTTCTTTTCATTGACCTCCGAGTAACCGTAACTATTCAAGTCGCCATTCTCAGGCGGTTTAATTTTAACTTTTATAGATTCGACATATGGCTGGCAGGCAACCGCTTCCTCTATTGCTTTTTCAATAGTTGAAACGTTTCTTTTCGTCAAAGGTATGCCCGTAAACTGGTGATAAGACGCACCCAGCTTAATTCCCGCTTCAAAAACTGCTCTATCCCGTTCAGTAACTTCTTTTCCAAAAAAATCTTTAACTATACTTTCTAAATGGTCCAAAGGATCACCCTTTACATTAGTTCATAAAAGGACAGGATTTGGGGAGTTAGATGCAAGGTTGTATATTTACTTAAGAAACCTTTAAAGTTGACGTGTAAAGAAAGAGTTTCTTAAGCAAAACCAAGTGAGGCATTTAGCGATGAGTGACCTTGAAGGCTTAGTTAAAAAACTTGTTGCCAAAGGGTGGACGCGCCGCCAAATAATAGAGCAGCTTATTCAAGAAATCGGGTTTTTTAAGGATTTAGATAGAGAGAAAGCGACATCTTTTGCTGAAACGGTTGTCTTAGAAGTCGAAACAGCCATGAATACGCTGCGGGATGAACGCGTGAAATGGCTTCTTAAAAGCTCTGAAGCTGGGGTTTCTATGCATGATTTAGGAGTTGGATGCAGGGGTGAGGGGGATTTTTTCGTTCATAGGCTTCTTTCGGAAGTAGCGGATATTGGTACTTCACGCCTGCTTGGGCCGAAGGCTCAAGATGATGCGGGTGCAGTTGAACATAAAGGTAACGTGATAGTTGTAGCTGTTGATGGGACTCATTCTCGTTTAACGGAGTTTCCTTTCATAGCTGGGTTCCACGTGACGCGGGCAGCTATGAGAGACGTTTATGTTAAAGGAGCCAGGCCTGTAGCTTTGTTTACTGACCTCCACCTTGCAGATGACGGTGATGTGGGAATACTTTTTGACTTTATGGGCGGTGTTAGAGCAGTCTCAGAGCTTTCAGGAGTGCCTTTGGTTGCTGGCTCCACTCTTAGAGTTGGAGGAGACATGGTTATCGGAACGCGCTTTGTTTCATGTGTTGGAGCGGTTGGGGTAATAGAGTCAAAAGAATTCATGGCAGCCAGGAACAAAATAAAACCAGGAGATGACATAGTGATGACTGAAGGAGCGGGAGGAGGAACTATAGCAACTACGGCTATATATGGTGGAATGCCGGAGGTTGTCCTTGAAACACTTAATATTCAGTTTATCGAGGCATGTGAGTCGCTCTTAAGGGAAGGTCTCTTCGGTAAGATACATGCTGCGACCGACTGGACGAATGGTGGACTTAGAGGAGACTGCAACGAGATATGCAATATTGCAAAGGTAGGTATAGTAATACATGAAGACAAAGTTAGGGCACTTTTAAACGGGAAAGTGCTCGACATGCTTGAAAGACTCTCAATAGATTACTTAGGAGTATCTATGGATGCTCTCTTAATATTCACGCCTCCAAGCTACACGGATGAGGTTCTGCATGCCTTAAAGAAAGCGGGGGTTAAGAGCGACATAATAGGGCAAGTCGTCGAGAAACCCAAGACGCCGGTCTTAGTGAAAGATGGGAAAAGGGTTCCATTTGAAGCGCTTTATAGGGAAGCGGCATACACTAAGATAAAGAAGCTGGTAGGAGAAGGAGCGCCGGCGGAAAAGGAAAGATTCATGAAAATGGCGGAAAAAGCCGCGCAACAAGCCATAGAGAAGGCTAGCAGAGTTGTAGAGTTTATAACGGCAAAAAGAAGGTCGTACATGCAATAGGCTCACGCGTCTACTACGCCATCTTCTGTAATGAGGAAGACTGTCTCTTGTTCTGGGAGGAATGGACTGTCAACCACTCTTGCTATACGTTGATTACCCTTGCCTTTTCTTAAGTAAATTCTTGTTGTGCAGTTATGCGCAACTATATGACCGCCAACAGGTTGTGTAGGGTCACCAAAGAACGTGTCCGGTTTAGCCATGACTTGGTTCGTTACCACGACAGCCAAATTGTATAGCTCTGCGAGTCTGAGAAGCGTGTGAAGGTGTTTGTTAAGCTTTTGTTGTCTCTCAGCGAGTAATCCACGCCCAACATACTCAGAGCGGAAATGCCCGACTATGCTATCAACTACTATAAGCTTAATGTTTTTACCTTCATTAATGAGGTCCTCTATGCTCTGAGCAAGGTAAAGCTGATGATCAGAATTATAAGCTCTAGCGTAAGTAACCTTTTGAAGAACTGTCTTTTGATCTAAACCAAACCTCTTTGCGATTTGAACCAGCCTTTCAGGCCTAAATGTCCCTTCTGTATCTATGTATACTGCCTCCCCATTTAATCCTCCGGACTCTACTGGAAGCTGAACTGTAACTGATAATTGATGGCTGATTTGCGTTTTCCCCGTGCGGAACTCTCCGAAAAGCTCAGTTATTCCCCTTGTTTCAATCCCTCCACCCAGAAGCTCATCCAAACTTTTACACCCAGTTGTGATTTGGGAGATCTTTTTCCTCTGCTCAAGAAACTCTTCAGCAGAGATAAATCCTATGTTAACAAGCTCTCTAGCCGCTTCTATTATCTTTGCGGCGGTACTTTCACCGATCTCCGCGGCTATCGCTATTTCCTTGGGTGTCGCAACAGCCACAGCCTCCGGTGTCCTATAGCCAGCTTCATAAAGCTTCTTAGCGATAGCTGGCCCAACGCCGGGAATCTCTTCTAATGCGTCCAAGGACACTCAAGCCACCTCCACTCTTGGAAAAATAATAGAATTTCTGCTCTTAAATTTTTAATCGTGCTTTGTATAGCAGAGAAGTAATAAAGAAAAGAGAGGATACAAAAAACAGAGAAAGAGTCTAAAGGAGAAGCACATTGAAAAGGAGGTTATAATTTATTTGAAGTTGGATGAACTAGGCTTTGAAGCAGAATGCATATATGAAGTTATTATCACGACGCTTAACGAAGATGGTACACTTAACGCTGCTCCCATGGGTATTCTTTCAAAGGACTTGACATCACTAGTTGTGAGGCCATATGTTACTACAAGAACATATCATAACATAGCGAGAACACGGGAAGCAGTGGTCAACGTTACAGATGACATAACTCTTTTTTATATAACCATTTTTGAGAAGGAAAGAGTAAAAGAAATGCCTTCCATGAGAGCTAAAAGGGTTTCAGTACCTATTTTAGCCAAGTCGAAAGCGTATGTAGAATGCGTTGTTGAGGAAGAACCAGTGATATGCGATGGAAGAGCTGATATAAAAATGAGAGCTGTTGAGTGTGGGGTTTTAGATCGAAGCTTCAGACCTATATGTAGAGCTCCTAACTTGATCCTTGAATCAATAATACATTTTACGAGAATAGAACCGTTGATTAGAAATGGTGAAATCAGCAAAGCGTTAAAGTTACTGGAGCTTATAGCGTTTTATAGGGACATTGTTCAAAGAGTTTGTAACGCAACAAGATATGAAGAAATAGTAAACAAGATATACGAGGAAGCATGCCGTATCGTAAAAGAGAAAGGTGGAAGGTAACTAAATAATTTTTATAAGTGAAGCTCCTTTAATGTTTCCAAGAAAGTTTATTGGTTGTTTTTTTCGCTAATTGGCTCAAAACAAAAGCTTGAAAAAGAGTTACTTCCTCCAAAAATGGGGGAAAAACAAAATAAAAAGGGAAGCGCAAGGAATTAGTGGGGGTTGAGTATGACCCTTGATGAAAAAACGGCAAGGAAACTTGTTCGGATGCTTCAGCAAATAGAAGACACCACGAAGCTTGAGGGCGTAGCGGTTGTGACTAGAGATGGAGTAAGAGTCGCATGCGCAGAGTCAGCAAACGTCGATGTAGACGCTATTTCGACAGCATCAGCAGCGATAATAAATACAAGTGAAGCAACGGCAATGCAGCTAGGGCATGGAAGCCTCTCCGAAATAATCATAAAAGGAGATTCAGGGTACTTGCTCATAACAAGAGTCGATGATGAACACATGATGGTTGCGTCAAGTAGAGATATCGTAAGGTTAGGTTTAAATTTGGGGGTTCTTAAGCGTTATTCACGCTCCGTAGCTGAGTTGCTCGCACAAGCTAAAGCTAAAATAACAGCTCCGATAACAGCGCCACTCACTACAACGACGCCGCAACTTTCCCAATCTACCTCCATGGCTAAAGAGGAAGGTGTCAGCGACAAAGAAGCCATTTTTGAGGCTCTTAGAGCATTGGGCCTTGAAGACGCTGTCACGGAGATCCAATCACAGAGCAAAAAAGCAATAGAAAAAGCCGAAAGAATATAGGTTGGTTCTTAAAAGATATGTTAGACGCCGCTTTCGTGCGCTACATCCTAAAGGAACATTAAAACCTCACTTAAAAAACATACCAGAAGGAGGAGCGCGATTAGCTTTACTGACGCCCATAAACGTCTCCTATTTGGGTTTAAAAGCGCCCATGCGAAAATGAGTAAGAAAGATGAGAAAGCCAATGCGAATTTTATGTTTGATAACATCATATCAAACAGTACTATCCCACCCATAAGAGCTAGGATTATGCCGAACGATAGGCAATGTTTTTTACCTAAGGAGACTGCTAAAGTCCTCAGTCCCGAAGATTTATCCGGCTCGTAATCTAAGGCGACAGTCACCGTATAGAATGCGGCGCCTATAAGGTTTGAGCCCAAGAAAAAGTTTAGCGGAAACGACTTCCCCGTCACGTAAGTCATTATTAGAACGTTAAAATGAAGATCTGAAGGATATAACGCGCTATATATCACTGAGAGAGAAAGCGTGGATAAGGAAAGCCCCTCAGGGGATTCCAAGTAAACGATGTGCCCCGCAATGAATGGCAAAGTTGCAAGACCTATGGTATTCCAAATGATGTCTAAGGGGGCCTTACCCTTCAGTCTAGGCTTATAGGAGTATGTTAAAGAGAAAAAGTGTCCTAATAAGATTATTAGCGCGAAAATAGACGAAATCATAAAGCCCACTATGACGCTTAGGACAGCTGAAGCTGCACTTAGATGAATTATACTTTTCGGAGAAGCAACGCCTTCAACTATGGGATTATGATAATCTTTCCAATAAGCGTACTTATCACTCTCACGAGAATCGGCATAAGTGTTTACGTTGCAGCCGGAGAGAGAGGCAAGAAAAACCGCTAGGTACGATATGAGCGAAGGGAAACTAAGCGTGAAAGTAAAAATAAGAAACTTTGCTAATTGACGGAAAAAGCAGAATGGGCTAAGAGAGAAAAACGCTGGAGAGGCAAGCGTGCTCAGACCGCCAATTAAAAAGTAAGCTAAGGGAATTAACACAAACACGGGCCTTGTAAGGTTATAAGTTAGCCTTAAGTAGTTACCCAAACTTGCTCCTAGCAAGCGCCATCATTCTCCTTTTTTCACTAATTCAAGTTCTATTACGAAAACACAGTAGGGGAACTTAAATTTCATTGATTTCGTTTAAACGTTTACTATAACAAGTGATTTAAAGAATTTTTCGTTGACTTCACTGTTAAAAATGAGAAGGTAATATAAAGGGGAAAAGGTTTTTATAGCTAGCCAGTTTTGGATACAATAAACTTTTAGCTATCTTTAGTTACGAGGGAACATCATGCCTAAGTTTGGGTACTCGATTTACGGGCTTGACCCGGCATTAACTGCTAAGGCAAGTGGGCGAGACTTAAGGATTTCTCCTAAAGCAGCACGCGAGGTATGTAACACGATAAAAGGCATGATGCTTTACGAGGCGAAAGAGTTCTTAGAAGAAGTAATAGCCCTCAAGAGACCAATACCGTTTAGACGGCATCATGGAAAACAGGCGCATAAACGTGGACTTCAAGGCTGGCACTCAGGTAGATACCCTGTCAAAGCAGCACGCGCAATAATGAAAATTTTGGATAATGTAGAGACAAACGCTGAACAAAAAGGACTGGATGTTGATAGCTTAAGGATAATACATGCGGCAGCTCACAGGGGGCCCGTCATGAAGCGCTACATTCCACGCGCCTTTGGCCGGGCGACACCTAAATTTAGAAGTTTAACGCATGTTGAAATAGTAGTCAAAGAGGAGACTAGCGAGTAGCGGAGGTTTGTCTTATGTCGACTAGAGCGCATTTTATCCGTAGTTCTATTCAAAGAGTTGAAATAGACGAGTTCCTCTCAAAGGAGCTAAAAAAAGCGGGTTATGCAGGCGTAGAGCTCCAGAAAACAGCCCTTGGGACTAACGTGATCATTTACGCCTCTAAACCCGGATTAGTTATTGGGAGACGGGGAAGGAACATTCAGCAACTTACGGAAATACTCGAAAAGAGGTTCAAAGTGGAAAATCCTCAAATAAGCGTGCAAGAGGCAGATAACCCGGAGCTTAATGCACGCGTGATGGCTAATCGGCTTGCAACCGAGTTAGAGCGTGGTGTTAATTACCGCAGGGCGAGTTATTTCATCCTGCGAAGAATAATGAGTGCAGGAGCCCTCGGATGTGAAATCATAATTAGTGGAAAGATATCAAGCCAGCGGGCGAAGTACCGCAAGTTCAGACAGGGAGTTCTTATGAAGTGTGGTGAGCCAGCAGAGAAATACGTCGATGAAGCTGTCGCTTATGCGTTACTTAAGCCAGGAGTGATGGGAGTTAATGTTAGGATAATGCGACCCGAAGTGGTCATGCCTGATGCAGTAAAAATTAAAAAAGAAAAAGTGGAAGCGACAGAGATAGAAGAAACAGAAGTGGTAAAGGACGAAGTACAACGGGAGGAGTAACATGAGCTACAAGATCAAAGAGATAAGGTCATGGAGTGATGAAGAGTTAAGGAAGAAACTCGAAGAGCTGAGAGCGGAGCAGTTAAACCAGCGCATGTTAAAAGTGCTCGGTGGCGCCATAGAGAACCCGGCAAGAATAAGGAATACTAGGAGAGCTATTGCCCGGATTTTGACTGTACTAAATGAGAGAAAGAGGAAAGAGAGCATTGAAGGCGAGAAAAAAGATAAGCAGGAGAAAGCATGAAGTATCAACTAGCAACTTGATCAGACATGAAGTTATCGGTTTAAGAGTAACGGTTGTGCATAGTTTAAACGATAAATTTATAGGAATTTCAGGAACCCTCATCGATGAGTCACGTAACATGTTTAAGTTAAAATGTAAAGATAACGTTATCAGAGTGATTCCCAAGGAAGTATGCATCTTCAAGTTTGAGCTTCCAGATGGTGATAGCGTGAAGGTTGACGGGAGAATGCTGAACGGACGGGCTGAAGAAAGGATAAAGATGAAGAGGCGAAAGGTTGTTTGGCCACTAATTGTTGAAAAGCAACTTAAAAAAGCAAGATTTCAGCCTGAGATATGTGAGGTGTTGATGTTTGACCCGTAACATAGGTGTTGATGTTAATCCTCCACGACAAAGTTGTGATGATCCATACTGTCCATTCCATGGAAAACTTTCAGTCCGGGGTATAATGATCGAGGGCAAAGTGGTAAGTGATAGAATGCAAAAAACTGTGGCTGTTGAGCGAGAATATTTAAAATACAATTCGAAGTACAAACGCTACGAAAATAGGAGATCGAAGATCCATGCGCATAATCCACCTTGCATAGACGCCAAAGTCGGTGATATAGTTAAGATTATGGAGTGCCGCCCCCTAAGTAAAACAGTTTCCTTTGTTGTTGTAGAGAAAATGTCGGGAAAAGAGTGACGGGGTTGGTGAAAGTTGTCTAAGCGAGGCGTGAAGGTACGCGTTGGGATAAAGCCTAAGGTTTCTCGGGGGTTACCTTCAGGTGCAAGTGTCCCGTGCGCTGACAACTCAGGCGCCAAATTAGTCCAGATAATATCAGTGATAGGTTATAAGGGACGGCTCAACAGGTTTTCATCTGCAGGTGTTGGGGATATGGTATCGGTAGCAGTTAAAGAGGGAACGCCTGAAGTGAGAAGACAGGTTTTAAGAGCCATTGTGGTTAGGCAGAGAAAACCGTATAGAAGAAGGAGTGGGGAATGGATACAATTCGAGGATAACGCGGTAGTTATAGTGTCTCCTGAAGGTGACCCTAAAGGGTCCGAGATACATGGACCAATAGCACGAGAGGCAGCGGAGAGGTGGCCCAAGTTAGCGGGGATAGCGAGTATAATAGTTTAGTGGTGGTTGGCATGAAGAGAACAGTAAGTCCTCGAAAGCAAAGGAAAGCGTTATACAACGCGCCACTTCATGTAAGACATAAAATGTTTGGTGCGAGACTTGCCCCAGAGCTTAGAGAAAAGTATGGCGTTAAGACGCTTCCCGTCCGTGAGGGGGATGAAGTCCTGATAATGCGAGGGGCGTTTAGAGGTACTGAGGGAAAAGTTGTGGAAGTAGACACTAAAAATTACAGGATTCACGTAGAAAACGTAACTGTAGAGAAGGTTGATGGAACGACCACTTATTATCCGATTCATCCATCGAAGGTGATGATAACCAAGCTTAAACTGGATGATGAGGTAAGGAAAAAAATTATAGAGAGAAAGAGAGGACGTGTGGAGGAGTAAGCAATGGGTAAAATGGGACAGAGAAGACATATTAAACGAATAGCCGCTCCAAGATATTGGCCTATTCCCAGAAGAACAGAGACATGGACTGTTAAACCTAGTCCAGGGCCTCACGCCATTGAGGAATCTATCCCGCTACTGATTTTGGTTCGTGATGTGTTGAAAATTGTGAGTGATGCGCGGGAAGCGAAAAAGATCATAAAGCAAGGTCATATTAAAGTGGATGGAGTAGCTAGGAGAGATCACAAGTTTCCTGTTGGATTGATGGATGTTGTGGAGATCCCTCTGCTAAATGAATCTTACAGAGTACTTCCTTCAAAGAGAGGTTTCACTCTAGTTCCAATAGATGGAAGTGAAAGAGAATTTAAGCTCTGCCAAATAAGAAACATCATAACTGTTAAAGGAGGAAATATTCAGCTAGCACTTCATGATGGCAGAAACATATTACTTCCTATAGATAACCCTAAGATTTCTCCTCATGAAGTATACCCCTATAAGACGAGAGACACGGTAAAAATTCTGTTAGAAAACCAAGAAATAGTCGACCATGTTCCATTTAGAGAGGGAGCATACTCCATAATAAGCAGAGGGAAACTGAGAGGTAAACTAGGTGAGATTGTAGAGATAAGAAGACGACTTGGACGTAGAGCAAGCACAGTGATAATACAAAAGGACAATGACTTGATTGAAACGATAATGGACTATGTGTTCCCTGTAGGGATAAAGCAACCCTTAATAAAACTTCCTGAGAATGGAGGAGCTTAGAATGGAACAATTGATGGACGAGAGAGGTATAGAGGAAAAGTGGAAAAACTCTATGTATAAACCCTACATAGCTAAGGTTGTGGTGAACATAGGCGTCGGTTCTAGCGGTGAAAAACTCGTAAAAGCCATGAAGGTTTTAGAGTCGATATCCGGTCAGAAGCCTGTTGAGTGCAGAGCAAGGAAGACAATAAGGGATTTTGGAATCAGAAAACGTGAGCCTATAGGATGCAAAGTAACTCTTAGAGGAGAAGCCGCAAAAAGATTCTTAGAGAAAGCGTTAGATGCAGTAGAGAGAACGCTAAATCCCGACTCATTTGACCACCATGGCAACGTATCATTTGGCATACGTGAACACATAGATATACCAGGAACCAAGTACGACCCTGAGCTCGGCGTCTTCGGCATGGATGTGTGCATCACATTTGAAAGACCAGGTTACCGTATCAGTAGGAGAAAGAGAAGAAAGTCAAGAATACCGAAGAAACAAAGAGTCACCAAAGAAGAAGCTATGCTGATACTGAAAAAGGAATTTAACGTTACGTTCGGTGAAAGAAAGAGAAAATGGTAAAAAAATGGGGGAAGAATATGGCGAAGAAGTTCGGTAAGGGAAGCCGTACGTGCCGTAACTGTGGAACACATAGAGGGATAATAAGACGGTATGGGTTAATGATCTGCCGTAGATGCTTTAGGGAGAAGGCTGAAAGAATGGGATTCAAAAAATACAATTAGGAGGCGATGCGATGTTACTAGACCCTCTGGCAGACGCGCTGTCAAACATAATGAATACCGAGAGAGTTGGTAAAAGAGAGGTTGTAATTAACATAGCATCTAAGCTCGTCGGCAACGTCTTACACGTCATGCAAAAATACGGATACATAGGCGAGTTTGAGCATATAGATGATGGAAGAGCCGGAAAGTTCAGAGTGCAACTTCTGGGCAGAATAAATGACTGCAACGTTATCAAACCAAGGTTTCCAGTAAAATTCAAAGAAATCGATGATGCTGAGAGAAAATACCTTCCCGGCCAAGGAATAGGAATACTAATCTTAACGACATCTCAAGGGGTAATGTCA
>Ga0105162_1002230_pt1 | contig 10355 bp, 8 predicted proteins | sample JNZ201metaG_FD_81532 | JGI IMG/M metagenome (GOLD analysis project Ga0105162, IMG submission 81532) | Hot spring microbial communities from Jinze hot spring, China to study Microbial Dark Matter (Phase II) - JNZ 20120812A | ecosystem: Environmental > Aquatic > Thermal springs > Hot (42-90C) >...
GCATCATGATGTTGGTTTTTCAAGGATGTTTTCCGGTGGGCCGAAGCAAGGGTCCCCATGGGCCCAGACGGCGAACCCGGGGCCTCGCGAAATGCCCGGCCCCCATGACATGTCTGAACCTCGTCCGCCAGCTCTCGGGGCTTGCCCCAGAAAGGACGGGACGCAGAGAGCTACAAGGTTGGGGTTTTCGCGAGTACTCTCGTGGTTGGGTCATCTGGGTGCACGAGGCAGGGCCTGGGGAGGACAGCAAGCGTTGCACCCGTCGCTCGGTTTGTGGGACCTGGGAGTGCCTCTTAGGAAATCAAAAAGTGAAGGAGGGGGAGGATGGACCTGATTTTGGGGCTCATCCTGGGCTTAGCGGTGGGGGTTCTTTTGGGTGTGTTGTGGGCCAGCCGCCGCGAACGCGCCGCCCAACAGGCGCTACGAACGGAGCGCGACAACCTCGCCAAAGAGCTCGAGGATCAGAAGCAGCGAAACCAAGAACTGCAGCTTTTGCGGGTGGATCTTGAGGCCCGGTTGCGCGCGGCCGAGGAGAAGGTCCAGTGGCTGGGCCAAGCCAAGGAGGCGCTGGAGGCCACGTTCAAGGCCCTGGCCGGTGATGCCCTCCGCGACAACGCCGCCCAGCTCCTCCAGCAGGCGAAAGAGGCCTTAAACGCCCTCCTGGCCGAGGTCAAGGGCGATTTGGGCAAAAACACCGAGGAGCTCCGCGGCCTGGTGGACCCTCTTCGGGAGCAGCTTGCCAAGCTCGAGGCCCAGGTCCGGGAGCTCGAGGGCAAAAGGGAGCGGGCCTTTGGGAGCCTCGACCAGCGCCTCCTTGAGGTGGCCCGCGCGCACGAGGTTTTGAACCAGATCACGGGTCAGCTGGTGCAGGCGCTGCGGTCGCCCACGGCCCGGGGCCGCTGGGGCGAGGTGCAGCTCCGCCGCATCGTGGAGCTTGCCGGCCTCCAAAACCACATCGACTTCGAGGAGCAGGTGGGCACGGATCGCGGACGGCCGGACCTCATCGTGTACCTGCCCAAAGGGGGACAGCTCGCGGTGGACGCGAAGGTCCCCATGGATGCCTTTTGGCTCGCGCTTGAGGCCGAGGACGAGGAACGCCGCCGCGAATACCTCAACGTGCATGCGGAGAAGCTCCTAGCGCACATGCGCGAGCTCAGCAAGAAGGGCTACTGGGAGAGCCTGGGGAAAAGCCCTGATCTTGTGGTGATGTTCGTGCCCTCGGAGGCCTGTGTGGCCGCGGCGTTCGAGGCCCGGCCGGAGCTCCTGGAGGAGGGCTGGCGGAACCGGGTGGTGGTGGCCACGCCCACCGTGCTTTTCGCGCTTTTGCGCACCGTGGCCTACGCCTGGCAACAGCACGAGGTGGCCGAGGAGGCCCAGAAGCTTGCCCAGGAGGCCTTGGAGCTCGGCCGGCGTTTCACCACGTTCGCCGAACACTTCAAAAGGCTTGGGGATCGGCTGAGCGCCGTTGTGGACGCGTACAACGATGCGGTAGGTTCCTTCCGCAACCGTCTTATGCCCCTTGCCCAGCGCCTCTCCGAGCGCGCCGGCAAGGAGATGCCCGAGCTCCCGGACGTCCCTCGCCCCACCCCCTTTGGAAGTTGAAGCAGACGAACGGCCCCGTTCTCTCGGTGTCCAAGGTTTGCAGGGCGGTGCGTGGGGTAAGAACCACCTTGGGCATGTTCCTAATCGCGGGCTTTGTGGAGCCTCTTGGGCGCCGTTTACGGCCTTAAAGCTATTCCTGAACGGTGGGCCCGCGTTGTGCTTGCTTGCCGCCCTGAACCGGGGCGGCCGGACGTGGTTCACCCCCGCCCCCGGGACTACTGGCCGGTGGACGCCCTGGAGCTCGCCGCACACCTTCTCACTTCCTCCACGTTTTAATGGGCTTGGACGGGCCTTCCCCAGTACCATAAAGCGGCGGAAGGGGGACGGCCGTGAGCATCGTGGAGCTTCACCGCCGGGTGCTGCGGGACTACCGGGAGTTCGTGCGCTCTTACTTGAACGTTCGCGATGGGCGCATCCGCGAGTTCGCAGAGCAGGTATTGGAGGCGAAAGAGCTGTGGCCACCTCCGCTGCTTCAGCTTTCGCCGGCCTACAAGGAGGCGAAGACGCTTGAGGAGCTCGCGCAGGAAGGGCTCATTCACCCAGAGACGGCGCGAATTTTCAACCTGCGGTTGAATGGGCGGCGGTTGTGGCAGCACCAGCTGGAAGGCGTCGTGCGGGCCCAAAGCGGGCAGGACTTCGTGGTCACCTCCGGCACAGGCTCGGGCAAGACCCTGTGTTTTTTGGTGCCCATCGTGGATGCGGTGGTGCGGAACCCCGGCGTGCGCGGCCCCCTCGCCTTCCTCGTATACCCCACGAATGCCCTGGTGAACTCCCAGTACGTCGCCTTACAGGACCTTTCCCTGGCGTACAAGGAGCGCTTTGGCCGAGAGTTTCCCGTGCGGTTCGCCCGCTACACGGGCGAGACGGAGGAGGCCGAGCGCCAAGCGCTCCGCGACCAGCCGCCCCACATCCTCCTCACCAACTACGTGATGCTGGAGCTGATGCTGGTACGCCCGGAGGACCGCCCGCTCCTTGAGCCCAAGGCGCCCCAAGAAGTGCCTTTCTTCCTGGTGTTCGACGAGCTCCATACCTACCGGGGGCGGCAGGGCGCGGACGTGGCCATGCTCGTGCGGAGGCTGCGGGCCCGACTTGGCCGCGAAAGGGTCATCCATATCGGCACAAGCGCCACCATGGTGGCCCACCGGCACGATACCCCCGGGGAGCGGCGCCAGGAGGTGGCCCACTTTGCCTCCCGCTTTTTCGGTTGCGACATCCGCCCGGAGGACGTGGTGGAGGAAATTCTGAGCGAGGTCAGCCGGGGCGGCTTGCCCACGCCCCAAGAACTCCGCGCCGCGCGGGAACAACCCCTGCCTGAGGATCCCGAGCTTTTCCGGCGGCATCCGCTCGTGCGCTGGATCGAGCACGCCCTGCTTTTGGAGCGCAAGGGGGAGGAGCTGCGTCGCCGCCCCCCAAGGCGCGTGGACGAGGCCGTGCGCGAGCTCGCCCAAACCCTTGGGATCCCCGAGGATGCGGCCGAAGCGCGTCTGTGGGAGGTCCTGCAGGCCGGGCAAAAGCTTGGGCTCTTCGCCTTTAAGCTGCACCAATTCATCAGCCAAAGCCCCGAGGTTTATGCCACGCTGGAGCCTCCCGATCGCCGCCGGTTAAGCCTTCGCCCCGCGCTTGAGAACGGGAAACCTTTCTTCCCGCTGCGTTTCTGCCGCAGATGCGGCCAGGAGTACTACCGCGTGCGCCGGGTGGGGGATCGCTTTGTGCCCGACCTCGAGGGCGAGGAGGAAGAAGGGGAACGCGGCTATTTGACCTTGGCTTTGGGCGAGCTTGAGGAATTCGAGCCGCCTGAGGAGTGGCTGGGACCGGATGGCCGTGTGCGCGCGCCGTGGCGGGACCGCCTGCCCCAAAAGCTCTGGATCAGGCCCGATGGGGCCCACGTCTTCTCCGAGGAGGCCGAGGCCCTGCCGGCGTGGTGGCAAGGTCCTAAGTTCTGGGTGTGCGTCCATTGCGGCCAAAGCTACACGGCCCGGGAGACGGAATACCGGAAGTTGAGCCGTCTGGCGAGCGAGGGTCGGGCCATGGCCACCACCGTTCTGGCCGCGGCCCTCCTGCGCCACACCGGGCACCTTTTTGGGGAGGAGAGGTCCAAGCTTCTTTGTTTCACCGATAACCGTCAGGATGCGTCCTTCCAGGCCGGCCATTTCAACGATTTCGTGCAGACCGCCGTGCTTCGGGCCGCCCTCTACGCGGCCCTCCGCGAACACGGCGAGCTGCGCTTTGACCGGCTGGCCCAGGAGGTGGCCCGCTTCTCCGGCCTTAGGGTGGGCGATGTGGCGCAAAATCCCCACCTTGCCGAAGACAGCCCCCGTGCCCGGGAAGTGTGGCAGACGTTCGTGGACCTCACGGAATACCGTCTCTATCAGGACCTTCGGCGGGGCTGGCGTGTGGTCCAGCCCAACCTGGAAGAGGTCGGACTCATCCACGTCGACTACGAAGGACTCGAGGCGTTGGCCGCAGACGAGGCGCGTTGGACAGACCTTCCCCTCTTCGCCCGTCTTCCCCTGCCTCGGAGGGTCCAGATCCTCAGGTGCGTGCTGAACTATTTCCGCATGAAAGGGGCCATCGACGCGCCCGTCTTTGCCGAAAGCAAGTTACATTCCCTCACCCGGCGGGCAAGGCAGGATTTGAACGAGTTTTGGGGTCTGGATCCCGACGGGGAAGAGCTTTCCCGGCCGAGCGGGATCCTCGTGGGCCCAAGCACACGCCTCGCGCGCTTCCTGGGTCGCGCCCTGGAGTTGCCCAACGAGGCTCAGCGGGAACAAGCCCTGCAAAAGCTTTTCGATGTTCTTGTGCGCGAGGATTTCCTGCGCTTGGAACGGGGGAGAAAGGGCGAAGCGGTCTATAGGCTGAACGCCGCGGTCTTGGTGTGGCGCGTGGGGCCGGGCAGTCTGCAGGGATTCCCCTCGCTCTGCGCGGACCGCTTCGTTTCCCCGCAGGGCGATCGCCCCCTGAACCTTTTCTTTCGCGGTCTCTACGAAGAGGCCGCGCGCGAACTCGCGGCTTTAGAAGCGCGGGAACACACGGCTCAAGTGGTGGCTCCCGGGGAGCGCCAACGGCGGGAGCGCCGCTTCCGCTGGAGCAAGGAGGACCGCGAGGATCCGGAGGTTGGGCGTCGGCTCCCGCTTTTGGTGTGCACCCCTACCATGGAGCTGGGGATCGACATCGCGGATCTGGACGTGGTGTACTTGCGCAACGTGCCGCCCACGCCCGCGAACTATGCCCAACGCAGCGGCCGCGCCGGCCGACAGGGCCAAGCCGGGCTCATCCTCACCTTCTGCGGCGCCGAGCACAACCACGATCAGTACTTCTTCCGCCATCCCGAGGAGATGGTGGGCGGAAACGTGCGCGCCCCCCGCTTGGATTTTCAAAACCCTGACCTCCTGCGCGCCCATATCCAAGCCGAGTGGTTGGCGGAGATCCGCCTCCCCTTGGGCAACTCCATCGAGAACGTCATCGACATCCACCGCTATCCGGAGCTCCCCCTGCGGGAGGGCGTGCGCGAGGACCTTCAACTCAAACCTGAACGGCTGAGTGCGCTTTTGGACCGATTGAAATGCGCTTTTCAGGATCTTTTGGAGGAGCTGGCTCCCGCGAAGTGGTTCACTGCCCAATGGATGGAGGAGGTGATCGCGCGAGCCCCACAGGAATTCGACCGCGCTTTTGACCGCTGGCGGGAGTTGTACCGCGCGGCCATGCGCCTGCGGGAGGAGGCGCGTGCGGAGGAGGACCGCGCCCGCACGGTAGAGGAGCAAGAGAAGGCTCGGCGCCGCCAGGACGAGGCCCGCCGGCAGCTCAACCTGCTCCTCCAGCGGAACGTGACCCGCGAGGAGGGGGATTTCTATCCGTACCGGTATTTGGCCAGCGAGGGATTCCTTCCGGGCTACAACTTCCCAGCCCTGCCCGTGCGGGCCTGGGTCCCCCGCGGCGAGGGCGAGTATTTCGCGCGCCCCCGGTTTTTGGCGATCACGGAGTTCGCTCCGCGCACGCTGGTCTACCACGAGGGAGCCAAGTGGGAAGTGGCCGGCTTTCAGGCCCCGCCCGGCGGCTTGCGGGAACGCCTCGCGCAAAGGCGCCTGTGCCGCATGTGCGGCGCGTTGGCCGAATCCGGAGAGGATGTGTGTCCGGCTTGCCGCACACCCCTGGACGCCACAACCAGTGAGTGGCTGGAGCTTCTGGAGCTCCCCAACGTGCGCCTGAAGCGCAGCGAACGCATCACCTGCGAAGAGGAAGAGCGGCGGCGCCGAGGTTTCCGCGTGGAGGTGGCGTTTCGCTTGAACCCTGGGGAGGCGTTGCGCGAGGCCGTCGTGTACGACACCGAGGGGGTTCTTGCCGATCTGCGCTACGCCCCTGCGGCCACGGTGTTCCTCATCAACCGCGGGCGCCTCGGGGAGCCGGAGGCGGGCTTTTGGGTGGACCTCGAGCGCGGGGATTTTCCCAACCCAGAGGAGCAAACGCCTGATGCGCGCTTGGTCTCCCTGTTTGTGCACAACACTCGGAACATCCTCTTCCTCCGCTTGGGGCCAAGGGAGTGGCGGGAAAACCCCACGGTGGAGATGAGCTTGGCGTTCGCCCTCAAACGAGCCATGGAGAAGACCTTCCATCTGGAGGAACGCGAGCTCGCGGTCGAGGCCCTGGGGCTGGGGGAGCATCGGGCGCTTCTTTTCTACGAGGAGGCCGAGGGCGGGGTGGGCGCTCTGCGCCGCCTGGTCGAGGACGGCGCGGCCTTCCGTGAGGTGGTCCAGGAGGCTCTGCGCATCTGCCACTTTGCGGAGGAAACGGGGGACGACCAGAGCGACGGCCACGCCGCTTGCTACGAATGCCTTCTTAGCTACGAAAACCACGGAATGCTGCCGTACCTAAACCGGCTGAAGATTCAGGAGATCCTGCGACGCTTGTCCCGGTCTACTTTAGAGCTCAAGCACGGAGGCCGAAGCCGGAAGGAACACTACGAATGGCTCTTGGAGAGGATTGATCCGCGGTCCTCCTTGGAGCGCGAGTTCCTCGATCTTCTTTACCGGGAGGGCTTTCGCCTCCCCGATGCGGCCCAAAAACTCGTCCCCGAGGTCGGGGTCATCGCCGACTTTTTCTATGTTCCCAACGTTTTGGTGTTCTGCGACGGCCCAGAGCACAGTGATCCGAAACGTCGCGAACGGGACCTCCAGCAGCGGGAAGAGCTACGGCTGCGGGGCTACCGCGTCGTGGTGATCCGCTACGACGCACCCCTGAAAGACCAAATCCTCGCTTATCCCGAGATTTTCGGACACAACGCCGAGTTTCCCCGGGGATAGCGTGCCCCTCCTGGGCCGCGCCAAACTCGGAGGTTTTCCCACGGGATGCCCCCGGTTTTGGCGGCGGAGAAAAAGAGCTCCTCAATGTCTATCCAGCCTTATGGCCCAAAGCGGGGTCGCGCGGCCCGTACCAACCTTGGATGAGGTCACCGTTGCACTGGAAGGAGACGGCCCTGATTTCTTGTGCCTCCACGGCGCTGCCTAGCGTGAAAAGAAGAACCCCCAAAACCCACCCCGTCCGCATCACTGCCTCCTTAGCCCCCTAGGGAAGCCTAAGCCCCACCTTCCCCTCGGGACGGAAACATTATGCGAAAAAACGGACTGGGGGAAAAGAAAAAACCTGGGAATTTTGCGCTGGTGGGTGGTGCAGGACTTGAACCTGCGACCCCACGCACGTCAAGCGTGTGCTCTACCGGGCTGAGCTAACCACCCTGGAGGCGGCGCCCGGATTCGAACCGGGGAATAAGGGATTTGCAGTCCCTCGCCTTAACCGCTTGGCTACGCCGCCGCCACCTTCCATTATAGTCGTGGCGCCGGAGGCAGGCTAGCCCCCTAAAGGCGCGCGATGTACTCGGCGAAAAGGGCGTCCTGCTCGGCGGGGGTGAGGTCGCCCGCCTGGCCCAGGGCCTGGCGGCGGGCCCGGGTGGCAAGATAAAGGGAGATCCCCGCCGCCACCGAGACGTTCAGGGACTCCGTGAGCCCCCACATGGGCACCCGGAACGTCCCGTGGCAGTGGGCCAAAAGCTCGGGAGGAATGCCCGCCACCTCGTTCCCGAACACCAACGCCAAGGGTTCCGTGCCCGGGAGCTCCTCCACGGAAAGGGTGCCGGTGGGGCTGGCCGCAAGGATGCGAAACCCCTGGGCGCGCAGGGCGGCAAAGGCCGCTTCCCCTCGACGAAAGCGCAGGATCCGCACCCAGCGCTCCGCTCCCTGGCTCACCTGCGGCGCGGGCCGAAACGGCACGTCTTCCTCCACCACGTAGACCTCAAGGATGCCCAAGGCCTCGCAGGTGCGCAGGATGGCCGCGACGTTGTGGGGGTTTTGGATGTTGACGCAAACGGCCACCACGCTCTTTAGGCGCGTGGCCACAACTTTCCGCAGGCGCTCCGTCCTCGTCGCCACGGGCTAGAACTCGTCTTCGTCCTCTTCGAACTCGTCGTCGAACCCGAAGGCCACCTCCTCCAGCTCCAGGGGGTCCTCCTCCACCACCTCCAGGACGGAGCCGCACTCCGGGCAGGTGACGCGCCGGCCGAACACGGCCTCCGCCGGGGAGAGCCGAAGCTCCGCATCGCACACGGGGCAAGTCGCACGGGGCATAACCCACCTCGCGTTTTTTCGGGCCGCTTTGGCCCGGATTTCGCCCTCTCGCTTTTGTGCTCCGCAATTTTGGCGAAAGGCGCGCGAGTGTAGTGGGCCAGGATGAGGGTGTCAAACGTGGGGAACGCGGCGCCATGGGTCGGCGCGCGTGCTCGGATAAAATCGCGGACCTATGCTTCCCTTCGTTCTTGCGCTCGCGGGGTTAGGGGTCGGCCTTCTGGGCTCGCTTTTGGGCATTGGCGGCGGCATCTTCGTGGTACCCCTCCTGCTCCTTACCGGCCTGGTGAGCACGGCGCAAGAGGCCGCGGGGACCAGCATCGTGGGCGTCCTGGCCACGGGGATCTCCGCCTCCGTGGCGTACTTCCGCCGGCGGAAGACCCCGTGGCGGGCCGGGTTGAGCCTTGTGCCCGGGGCTTTGGCCGGAAGCTACCTCGGCGCGTACCTCGCGGGGAAGGTGACCTCCGGCCCCCTGACCCTGGCCTTCGGCCTCTTCCTCCTCTATCCGGCCACCGTGCTCGTTTTGGGCAAAGAGCCCAAGGAGCTCGTGCGGGCCCGGGAGGGAGGGGCCTTTCCCACCTGGGCGGGAGCGCTCGTAGGGCTTTTGGCGGGAACAGCAGGGAGCCTTTTCGGCATCGGCGGCGGGGTGATCATGGTTCCGGCCCTGCTTTGGTTGGGGTTGCCCATGGTGGAAGCCGTGGCGGGAAGCCTCCTCGCGATGGTGCCCACGGCCGCGCTCTCCACGGCCCTCCACGCCCTCGCCGGCCGCACCCACTGGGAGCTGGCCCTCCCCCTCGTGGGGGGCATTCTTGTGGGGGGACAGCTGGGGCCCATCTTGGCTGTGCGGCTTCCCCAGCGGACCCTGCGGCGCCTGTTCGCCCTGGTCCTGTTCTACTCCGCAGCGAACATGATCCGCAAAGGGCTGGGTCTTTAGGCGAGGGCATCCAGGATGATGCGCACGATGACGAGGATCCAGCCGATTCCCACCACGAACCAGATCACCTTTCGTGCCGCGGCGATGAGGTGGAACACGAGGAGGACGAGGGTAAGAAGGCCCAAGTAACCCAGGGGCAGGACGAGATCGGGGCTCAGGCTGCGGCCGGCGGGAAGGACCCACTCAATGAGGCGAACAAGCCCGCGGCCCAAAAGTTCGGCCAGCTCTTGCAAAAACGTAAGCAGATTGGACCAAGAAAACCCTGTGCTTTGCACCGCCATCCCTCTATTATGGTCGCTTGGAAAATGAAAAAAGGCGCCGCAGGGGCGGCGCCCAGGGGACAAAGGTCACGCCTTCAGTCCTTGTCCTCCGCCTCTTCCACCGCGTCCTCGATCTTCTCCAGGAGGTCGGAGACCCGCTCGAACGCGGACTCCAACTCCTCTCGAACCATGGCCAGTTCGGAGAGGAGCGGCTTGATCTTGTCGATGAGCTCCTTTTTCGTCACGTAGGCCATAGACCACCTCCTACGCGAATTTTACACGATGCGGTCGAGAATGAGCGGGGAGGGCGCAGGCGGCGTGGCCCCGATGACGAACGCCTCCTCCACCATCTTGCGGGCCTCCGGCAGGTGGTCGGGCCGGCCCACGTGCAGGCGCGCCAGGGGCTGGCCCCTTTCCACCGCATCCCCGACCTTGGCGAGCAGTTCCACACCCGCGGCCGGATCGATCCTCTGGCCCTTGACCTCCCGGCCGGCGCCCAAAAGCCCGCACGCAAGCCCAATGGCCCGGGCCCGCAGGGCCTGCACGTACCCGCTTTGGGGGGCCAGGACCTCCACCACCCGTGCGGCTCGGGGAAGCCGCTCCGGCTCCTCCACGGCCCGCACGTCCCCGCCCTGCGCGGCCACGAGCTCCCGAAACTTGGCGAACGCCTTCCCTTCGTCCAAAAGCCGGGCAAGTTTCTCCTGGCCCGCCTGAGGAGAGGCGGCCTCGCCCACAAGCACGAGGAGCTCAGCCCCCAGGGCCAGAACGACCTCCCGCAGGTCCTTGGGCCCCTCTCCCCGCAGAACCTCGATGGCCTGGCGCACCTCGAGGGCATTTCCCGCCATGCGCCCAAGCGGCTGGTCCATGGCGGTGACCAGGGCCGCGAATTTCTTGCCCAGGCGGTTCCCCACCCGCACGAGGGTCTCCGCGAGCCGACGGGCCTCGGGC
>Ga0105162_1002231_pt1 | contig 10354 bp, 4 predicted proteins | sample JNZ201metaG_FD_81532 | JGI IMG/M metagenome (GOLD analysis project Ga0105162, IMG submission 81532) | Hot spring microbial communities from Jinze hot spring, China to study Microbial Dark Matter (Phase II) - JNZ 20120812A | ecosystem: Environmental > Aquatic > Thermal springs > Hot (42-90C) >...
CCATCTCATCACCTCCTGAATATGTCTTAATTGCTACAACTATTTTAGTACCGCAACCACTCAATAAATTAATTCAATGCATCAAATATAGAAACTTTAAACAGAACCTCAATCGAGATCTTTTAAAGTTGGTAAGTCTTAGTATATGTGCGATTAGCGTTATCTTAATTATTCTAGAAAACTGCTGAAGACATCCTAAATTACTACCTTAAGTAGTTAACCGATTTCTGGGGATCTTCAAAGCTATTTTATTTAGCTTCCCTTGGGAGTAGATCTCCAAACTATTTTAATATCACAAACTATTTATTCAAGAGGTTGAGAAGCGAAGTAAACTAAAGAAGGAGTTAGAGAAATCGACAAGGTTTAAAAATATATTGTAGGGTTATATGCTGACTAGTACTATAACGTAGCTAAAAATTATAGTAATAAACTGGTAATAAGCTGAAGAAAAGGAATTCCTAGTCTACTATTAAAAACAATAAAAGCACTGTAGCATAGAGATGGATCTTCGAAAACTTAATCATACTCAATCCTTAAACCTAAAACACTTATATCTACGATCTCATTGCTCTTTTGTATACTGTCTCCATAGGCAACGGATTTTCTGTGTGTATGGGTATAAATGTTTTTGGTTTAAGTATATCTATCAATTCTCTTAGCTGATGTGGTAGGTAGTGCCCTGATACTCTAAGCCTGTATATCTCAAATCCAAGCGTTCTTAGCCATCTAGCTATGGTGTTTTCTTCAACTTCTTTTATTGATTCCCTAGGCTCTGGATCCATTAATATAACCGCTGAGTTTGTAAATTCGAGTTCTCTAATCCATAGCCTAAGTTTTCTGAGGATCTCTAGGAATGCTACAGGTTCTACCACAAGGATGTAGTCCTTTCCTTGGTTGATCACCTCAGCTAGCTCAACGGTATCTACAGGTGTTCTCGGGGTTGAGCCTACCTCTAGAGCTACATAGACATTCTGTAGGTTGTAGCCAAGGGATTCTCGTAGGTAGTCTAAAGCCCATAGTAAACGCTTTGAAGAGATAGCTACATACCTACCAAACATAGAAGCAGAGCTTAGTATAAATAGAAGAGCCTCTAGATCTAGAGGATCTAACGATATAGCTACTAAGTCGTATATCGATAGAGCATATGTTAGAGATTCTCGGAAAAGCTGAGGTGTTACAGGAAAATGCTCTAGCTCTAAACTAAAGTTTGTACCCTCGATTAATGCAACATCAACGCTATCGATGCCGAGCTTCTTAAGCACTTCCCCAAGGTCCTGAACATTGGCAAGAGCTAGAGGTTCAAGTCTAAGATCTCCGCTGTAGAAAAGCGTTAGGTTTTTACCTAGGTATAGAAAAGAGTTTGCAGGGTAAGCACTATGTGATACAGGTATAGCTATAACTCCGTGGCTATCTTCGGATAGATTTCTAGCATTTATAATTTTAGTACGGTATGTTGGTAGTAGATATGCTAACCAAGTTCTAGAGCCTCTATACCAAGAGAACAACGTTTCCTCGGCTATCTGCATATCAGGTAGAACCACCTCTAGATCCAGGGGCACAGCGGATAGAAGACCTATGTGATCCATATGTGCATGGGATATATACAGAGCTTCAGCTTTATCGTATACCTCTGGACCAGGGATTATGCCTAGATCCCTAAGCTCAGCCACACCTAGAGGTTCGACTCTACCGCTATAGAAACGTCTAAGCTCCTTAAACCTGATACCATTATCAAATACAATTTTCCTACCGCCATCTCTAACAACTATGCAGTTCCCACCAACTTCCCTCCAACCACCGTGTATCTCAATTCTAGTGTTGTTGTACTCAACTACCTTCTGTATAGGCGTGGTTCTCAACCCCTATGAGCCTATACCTCTTCACACCTACCTCAGCCCATCTAATGTTTTTAGCAGGATTCCTGATAATTAGAAGCCTAGGTTTAGAAGATATATTGTAGACTATGTACAGCCAGTAGCTTTCCCCTAGTTTCTTAGCATATTCAAACTCTACCTCAGTAAGCTCTACCTGAATACGATTATCACTACGACCTTTAACCTCTATAAACCTAGCCTCACCACTAACAGGATCAGAGCTCTGTATATCGTAATGCTCAAACCTACTCACATCCACCGGTATACGGCCACATCTACGCTCATAGTCCATGACCACCTCCATAGCCTTTTTCTCAACCTCTTCTACAGCTATAGGCGGTGGAGCATCGTAAGCTTCGTGCGTCTTTAAGAACAAAACCTTTCCTATGTATACCACTCTAGGTTCTCTAACATCTTTAGCTATATCCCTTGGACTCCATGCGCTATGCGGATAACTGAAACTACCTTCAACGCTTCTTACATAGTTAAGAAATGGATTTAAGGTTCTTCTCATAATCTCTTTAAACTTACTAGAAATCTTATTCTTTAGGATATCCACGTCATCGTCTTGAACGCCGTCGGCAATACCAATAATTTTATCACTATCTAAGATCCGTGTTAGGAGATGTAGAAGATGAGTACCGCGAACCTCCCCAATTTCGGCCCCTTTCCTTCTTACCCCAACTACTTCGCTGTAGTAGGGCTTACCATCAATTTCAAGCTCGACTTTGTATAGAAGTAGTTCATCGATGTCTATACCCTTGTCGAGTACAAGTAATGCTAGATTATCCGGGGGTTCGGAGACTTCTTGAATAATACTCTCTAAGGCTTTGTAAACATCGGATATGTTATTCTTTGCAACAACGTACCTGCCAGAGTCTATAAACATCTTATCTCTACGATCCTCTACGCTTAGTCCTTGGAGCTTTGCTGCAGCTACCAGAATGTTACGCAGAGAATCTTCGGCATCTCTTCCATAGAGTCCCCCTAGAATATCGTCTAGGATTTTACGGACTCTAATCTCTTTTTCACCTTCCTCAAGTTTAATACGTTCAGCGTATCTCTTCAACGTTTGGAGCATAGATAAGATCTTTCTAACGTACTCCTCTAGACCTACTCCTCCTCTATGTATAAACTCTAGCCATGCTCTATATTCGCTGAAATAGATCTTCTCACCTCTATCGCTAGCTGAAGGAACTAGCACCAATAAATCAACATCGCCTCCTCCAGCCCTAGCTCCCATCATATCTATCTCAAGTTCTTCACCTATAGGTACCCTCTGCTCCACACCGGACACATACCACGATAAGAGCTTAGCGTAGAGTACTTCAAAAGCTTTCAAATCGCTTTCAACAGGTAGTGAAACAGTATAGCTTACAACATCCTTCCTCTGCCCCAGTCTCCACACTCTACCAATACGCTGAACAATTTTTATCGGACTCCACGGAGGCTCGTAGTGTATAACAATATTTGCATGCTGAAGATTTAGACCTTCCGAAGCTACATCTGTAGATACCAAAACTTTTACGTAGCCCTTCGCTAACCACTCCTTTACATCCTCAATCGTTATCTTCCGCTTATCTAAACCCTTCGCTAACTCCTCTGGAGGTTCAATTCTATCCGATGTAACGAGGGCTACCTTAGCACCTAAGTTTATGGATAATCTTTTCTTAAGTTCATCGAAGATGTATTCAGCTGTATCTCTGAACTCCGTAAATATAACAACTGTATCTCCCTTGTCTAAATGTGTTTGAACTATATCTACAATGCTCGCTAATCTCGAGTCGTAGTCTCCGATAATACGTTTAGCATATCTGTGCAACTCGGTAAGGGTCTTTATATCTTGCTCATCTAGTAGTATAGCATATTTTTCCGAAAAGCTGTTCACAATCTCATCTATATCCGTGGTCCTAGACCCTAAGATCTCGTCGTATTCTTCGAAACCCTTAGAACCGAGAATGGACTCAACAAATTCATCAACTTCGCGATCGAGATCCTTAGATATATCTTCAATAGCTACTTCACCGGTTTTCAGAATCTCAGCTCTTCTCCGTATAATTCTATTCAATGTAATAAGAGCTGCTTTTGGACTTGACGACGCTCGTTTAGCTATTAAGACAAGTAGCAAACCTAGAGCTGATGGTTTCTCTCCTACAATGTTGTAGTACCTAGTGAGTACACTTCGTAGAAACTCGCAAACTTCGCTATAGAACTTAACCTCGATATCCGAAGCTTTTGTTACACGCGCTTTGAATACACAGTTTGTAAAAATGGTTCTTTTCTCATATACGTTATTAACATCTAGCTTTGTTCGCCTAAAAACCAAGGCATTGTTGATAGATCTATAGAAGTTCTCGCTATCAAGCTCGCCAACACTAGCAAAAAGATAGGGATCTACAAGACGTAGTCTCTCGATATAGTCATCAGGTTTCCCTCTATGGGGTGTTGCAGACAATAGTACAAGGTTTATACCTGCGTTCTTTGCAAAACTCGATACTAATTCAAATCGCTGGGTCTCGCGATCACCTACCCTTCCGACTCTATGGGCTTCATCAACGATAACAGCATCCCAGCCTACCTTTAGGATAATATCTTTGTATTCTTTCCTTTTCACAAGATCTACCGATGCTACATAAACGCCTTCGGGAAAACCTTTAGCTAGAATATTCTGTATTGTTTCACGCTCTATCTGAAATATCTCGGTAATCTGAAAACCGAATCTCTTTAATTCACTTATCCACTGATGCACAAGAACCCTTGGCACAAGGATTAAAATTCTTTTAGCTAACCCTACTTCACGTAGGTACTTAATAATCATTATAGCCTCTATTGTTTTACCGAGACCGATTTCATCTCCTATTAAAACTCGAATAGGTTTTCGCGGAAAAAGGTATATCAAGAGCTCTAGCTGATGAGCATAAGGGTAGACTGGCTCCCCATGTGTATACTGACGCAGTGTGAATATATATGGATGGTACTTAAAACCGTTGACAATAGATTTAACTAAGCTTAACCCAGCTAGATCAAGAGGTGGCCTGCTATACCCTGTAGAGTAGTCTAAAGGCTTTTGCAACTCTATATACACCCCAGTACCCTATTCTATCGTATGCTTCTAAAAACCTTGAGTACCAAAACAGAGACTCAATTTCACTAAGATTTTGAACGATTTCTATAAGATTTGCTGAATTCTTCATATGCTGTCTAACCCCTAGGTATACCACAAGTCGACGTAGATAGGTATCGGGGTCCTCGCTCTCTAAAACGGCTACTCTATTGTTAATCAACCTGTAGGGGGTATCTACACTATTAAGGAAGGCTATAACATAGTCTCTACCAACCCTAGCCTCAAATACTGGGTCTACACCCTTTACCGGCTCTGATAGATATACATAGGAGACATCTATGCCTCGGCGAATCTTCTTACCTATGCGTTTTGAACTAAAAACTATGTAGCGCTGAATTAGGGATTCTCTACCCATTCTCTAAAGCCCCTATTTCTCACCAGGTTATCAAATGATATTTAATCTATATGATCTTGGTAGATAATACGGTTCATCTAGTCAAGACATGCCTCAGCTACATACTGACTCAATTCATTGAATTCGCCTTCAGGTAAACTCGGCAGCGGCTTTGGTGTAGCTGCTCTAAGGTTTAACTCGATTGATATATCTACCTTGCCTAGCGATAGTATTGAAATGATGTTACTTACGATTCTATACACATCATCGGGTGGCATTTCGTTGAATTCTAGAAATATACTCGACGACATACTATCTCTTTGAAGGGTTAACTCCAGTTTACCACTTACATTAAAACCTCTAAACCTTGTGCTAATTATCTGTAGAGGCTTTAGGTTAAGCTTATTAATCTCAACCCTCATCTCTTTCACTTTCTTATCTCGAATCTTTGGCAATCCCTTAACGCAATTCTCGATGCCAGCAACATATACTGTTACTTCAGATCTAGCAACCTCAGCTCCATTTGGTAGAAGTAGACGAACAACATCTTGGTGCACTCCACCTGTTGCCGGTGCTCTATATCTCCAAACAAATTCGTTTCTAGGTACATCATTATTTAATGAAATTTTGCTTGGTGTTGCTTCGCCTAGGCTACTCTGAATAATAATTTCACCTACGAAAACTCCTAGCCTTTCAACTGTAAACCTTAGCTCGATATCCTCACCAGCTCTAATTCTAAGCTCCTTCTTTTCAGGGTACAGCTTTACGGCAGCAATACGTTCTCTTTTAAGTAGTGGAGCAGCCTTTAACACTTCTATATCGAATTTACCGATATCTGCAACAACGTCTTCTACACGATACAGCTCGCCACCGTAATTAACAATATACTCTATCACCTTTAGCCCCTCTACTCTACCCCTAAGGTTCTTAAGCTGCTCCACGAGAGCATCCCTCCAAGATAGAACTTGACAATCATCTGTTACAGTAGCTGGAGCTTCGCCTTTAGCCATATTAATTCCTCTGCATTCTTTGTCATTACTGCAAATCTCAATAGATTTAAAGTACAGGCGATCTCTACACAGCAAACCTATGCTTAGATTATCTACACCATCTACGAGAGCCCGTTTAACATCGTCTTCTTTTACAGCTGGTAGCCTTGAGTTCGAGTAGAAGTACTCTATAATATCTTTAACACTCTTAGGTGTAGAAATTGTAGATAAGTCTATACCTATGCTCTTGAGGTAGAAGTCGAGTGTTTCGAAATCCATGCCAAGAAGGATTTTCCTTGGTTGAACACTTTGTAGAGTGTGTTCAGAACCTTCAATTATTGTTTCTCTCACACTTAAGTTAACCTCTTTGATTGTGTTTCTACCTTCAGTGTAAACCGGATAAGCAATTGCATCGAACATGGAGAGAGTATTTAATAGTGTGTTGCTGAGAATTTCATCGCAGTACCTCTTCAACTTATTTACAAGAACCCCTTTAACTATATCCCTTTCTTCTCGAGTGTAACCTCCCACAAGCACATCCACTAGTTTCTCGGCTTCAACTTTTTTACAGGCTATGTGTCTCTTCATAAGATCGAAAACGAATTTGATCTTCTCTCTACTACTTGGAAACACTATAAATATTGTATTAGCGTACCTCCTTTTACCACCGTGTTTAGTTATATACGCTATTTCCTCGAGCAGCGATTGCCTTGAACTAGGGTCTTGAGGAACATTAACACATGCATATAGGATGTATCTAGGAACATCGTAGTCAAGTTTATCACAGCTATAGGAAGCCGTTGACAGCTCTCGATCGAATATCCTGCCGATCTCCGGGGTACTTCTCTTTCTACTCTCGATCTGCTGAACAGATGCTGTCAGTAGCTTCTTAGTGTACACCTCGATTTCCTTAACAACATCTACATCTAGAACGTTTTTAGCGATATCCTCTACATACTTAATCGGTGTTACAAAACGTGTAAACCATAGTCTACGGGTTTTCTCATCTTCTAAAATGTATACAAGGTTATGCTTTATCCATTCAACAGCATCTATGATATCCTTTGGAAGCAACCCTTTATCGCTAAAGCTCTTAGGTTCGTAGACCATTACGGCAAGCTCTTCAGGTGTTGGAAAGACATCGGGTTTAGGAACCAAGCCACCGCCGTATACGTAAGTCTTCACAAGCAGTGTATTTGCAGCTATTTGTGCAAGCCATGTTTTTTCATAGTTTCTAGTTTTTTCATGTATATCACCTATGATAACGGATCTAAATTCTTCGAATCCTCGTAGTAGATAAGATGCTAGCCCTTCATCGAATACCAGGTTTATATGCCAAGGCATCACCAGCTCATAGCTATCTCTACTCGATACAATGGATCTAAGTATCCGTCTGCTAATCTTTAGTAGATCACGGGTCTTCTGTAGCTTGGGGTGCTTATCTAGCATATCTACAAGTATACCTATGTAAGCTGGGTGGAATGGATATGTAGTGGGTATCTCTCGAACAACTGCTTCAGCTAAACTATGGTCGAAGACCTCTCTATGCCCCTGATAGATACTGTGTATAGCTTTCCTTATCTCCGAGGCTTTGGATGCATCTACATACTCGAAAAGCCTTGCCCTTAGTAATGACGGTATGTTCCTGGGGCTCACAGGCTCTACATACATTACAGCTACACGGCTAAGGCTTTTAACCACAGCCTCAACTACGTCCCTAATGCCCATATATGTAATCTCTACACGCTCAATCTCACCACCGCTACCTACGGCAGCTGGTACAGAGATGATGAGTACAACGTTCTTCGCAATATCTATAGCTTTAGCTAGCCTCTCGATAAAACTCTTCAATGCATTGACATAGTTCACCTGAGATGATATACCCTGTATATAGCTAGCAAGCTCATCAACTAATATAACTACGCGTCTATTCTCGAATAGCTTTACAATAACATCCACTCCAGGGGGCACAACCTGCTCATCTAATGTTTTCATAAGGCTGTAGCTACCAAGACAATGGGCTATATAGCCCCATAGTGTTTTAACACTATAAGTACCCATATTCAGCGGTGCTACTGGGTGTGGAGCTAGCTGATGCATATAGCCATCTATAACAACGATATCGACTGATCCAGCGATACTTGAAGCTCTAGCGGCTATATCTCGGATTTTCTTTCCCACCTCTGGGGTCTCGGTAACAGCTTTGGTCAGTAGACTTGGGTTTTTCAACGCATGGTGTATAGCTATAAGCGTATGCGTCTTACCACCTCCGTAGAGAGCGCTAAGCATAACAATCTTCCTACCTCTACCCTCTGTCAATACGTTGACTATGTTGTCTATTATATCCACTATCTGCTCTGTTACCAAAGTAATAGAGAAGAACTTGCTGGGGTCGGTATAGATATCGGGCTCGCTACCTAGTACCACACCTCCGAGGCTAGGAACAAGCTTCTCATCTAAACCCTCATCAAATACATCGCTGCGGATCTTGTTATTCCCGAGGAGAACCATCTTCGTCTCCCACCTCACCCCTTTTTCGAATAGATAAGCAAACCACGCTGAGGAACCTCACCTAGGGAATTTAATAAAGTATCTACAGCTTTCCTCTCGCTATCATTCTCGGGGAGCACGCTGTAGAGTATCTTAGCAAGCGCTATAGCCTCCTCAACATGCTGAGGACTTCTCGATCTAAGCTCCGAGTAGTGCTTTACAAACATATCCTTTGGCATAGATATGGCTAGGTACTCCAGGATATGGAGTGCATCTATAGATGATCTAATGCTCGGCGCCGAGGGGGTTAAACCTCTATCGATTAGCGTAGCCTCTACAGCACGCCTAGGATCTTCCACATGCAGAGGCTCTAGAAGAGTAATCCTATCGCCATCCCTTTGTATCAGCCCTAGGGCTTCTAGCGCTGATAGCTCTGCCCGTGTCCCTATAGAGAATATTACAGCGGTGTTTCTATCCATGGATCTTCTGCTAGCCCTAGGCCTTCTCTCTATAAGCACCTTGGCTAAGAGGTAAAACATAGAGTAGGGGCTAAGCCTTTTCTCAGCCGCTTTAACACCAAGAGACCGGGCTATAGCCTCAGCTGTAGCGGGATAGATATAGCTTTTAACAAGGTCTCCAAGACCCTTCTTCCTCAGATCTCCAACACCCACCAGAGACCTGTACTGGGTAAACTGAGAAAGAATACAGCCAAGAACAGAGACAAATAAATCAACACCACTACGGCCAAACTTCATAGCTTTTTCAGCAAACTCACTACAATCCTCAACAGCTCTAGCATAAACCTCGTCAACAAGAGCTTCTCTAGAAACCCCTTTCCTCCAAACAACAACAAGTGAAGTATCTAAACTAATCTTACCACGAGCAGTAACCCTTTGAGCAGACTCTGTGACAAAACTATGGGTAGCAGTAACCCTAAGACCAGCGTTAAGCCAGCCAGCCTCAAGAAGAGCCTCCCAAGCATCAGGAGTAGTATGAGCATAATAGGTAACAGCAACACCGCTATCGTTAAGCCTATCTGCCATAACCTTAAACGACTCAGACAAAAGCCTCTTAAAGTGATCAAAAGACCCAACCCCCTCACCAAAGAAGCTAGCCCTACCCTCAGACTCGCTAACCTCCCTAGAAGCAAACCTCCTCCACTGAACCTCAACCTCACCACCAGAATCATCAAAGAAAGCCTCAGAATAAAACCTAGGAACCCTCACCAAAACCCCATAAACATCTCTCACATCACACAAAACCCGCTTAAGCCACACATAGTAGAAGTCGCTGAGCTCCGCATACGGCACGTCGTCTCTGTACGGCGGGTCCGTAACGATCAGGTCGAACCTCTCGTCTCCGAGCTTGCTGAGAACCGTGGCATCGTCAAGCACAACCTCAACACAGCTAGGACTACCCGAGACAGCGTTGATAAGGTACTGAAGACCTTCAATGACGCTATTGAGGGAGCGTACATAGGAACCGATTATATTGGCGTCAGGACGTTCTTCCACCCAGTTCCAGGTCATAGCTATGCCTCTGA
>Ga0105162_1002232_pt1 | contig 10352 bp, 11 predicted proteins | sample JNZ201metaG_FD_81532 | JGI IMG/M metagenome (GOLD analysis project Ga0105162, IMG submission 81532) | Hot spring microbial communities from Jinze hot spring, China to study Microbial Dark Matter (Phase II) - JNZ 20120812A | ecosystem: Environmental > Aquatic > Thermal springs > Hot (42-90C) >...
CACCCTCCCTAGCTTCAGCAGATACCTCACCCTCACCTATACCAGCAGCCTCTCTTAAGGGCTTCGGCAGTATCAGCACACCTTTCTTCCTAACTTTCAGTACAACTTTAACCATATTTTCACAATAATGCTATGGTTAACTAATTTATAAAGTTTAACTTATATCTTAACTTAGATAAACTTTTTATCTTCAAGATATTAATGCAAGCATAACTAGGTTACATCCCATCCATCCAGTACCCGCATCGCTGGGGGGTCATTGGGTTGAGCGGGGTTTTGTGCGTTTCCTCACTACTGGCTGGAGCTTCACACTTATTGTCTCAGCTATTCTCTTCATCTTTCCAGTTCTTTTTCTGCTTGCGTACAAGTATATCATATCTAGGCTTTCGTTCGCTGCTAGTATCGTGACTTTTCCAGGGCTTTTCTCCCCGTTCTCCCCCCTCCTTTGGATGTAGCATATCTCGCTTGGAATCGGCTCATAGAATATCACGTGGTCTATTGACGGGATGTCTAAGCCTTTCTCGGCTATGCTTGTTGCGACGAGAACGTTTAGCCTTCCATCCTCCAGCATTCTTATTCTTTCAGCCTGCTCTTCCTGGCTTAATCCTTTATCTCCATTCCTGGATGCTTGCCCAATGAACCTTCAGCCCTGACCCCTAGAACCTTACGGAGCTCGTTGAGCAGGTGGCTTACTGTATCCCTGTACTGCGTGAAGACTAGTATGCGTGAGGAGGGATTGCTCAGCAGCTGCCCGCTTTAATCTGCTTCAGCAACTCAACCTTAGGGTGTTCCGGTAGGCGGCTTGGCTGTATAAGCGCCTCCAGCGCTTTATAATCCGGGTCGCCTGTTAATATTGCGTAGCTTTGCTTCTCACGCCTTTCAAGCTTAACCCTGTCCATGAAGGCCTTAAGCGTGTATGGCCCCTGGGGTTTCAAGGAGCTCAAGCATGTGGAAGAGCGTCAGCGCGATGAATTGGTTCATTATTGCGTTGAATATGCCTCCTCTCTCCTTCTCAACACTCTCAGCTTCAAGCATGTACCTCAGCTCATCCCCGGCTTCAATAATCCTCTTCCTGGTGGCGTATTCGGGGTCTACATTTCAGTATGCCCTTCTCATAGAGCCACATCAGCCTCTTGTCAAGCATGCTGAATGAGCTGCCGAAGAACGGAATAAGGGTCTTTCAAACCAACACGAAATTATGAGGAGAAACTTTAATAAGCAGAGGAGGAGAATTGCTGCAAGTTAAAGAACCCACGGATACTGCAAATAATGTTCCATACATTTAGACACTGGAAGGCAACGATGGAGTACGCTAAAAAGGATATACTCCATGTGATGAGGATCCTCGGGCATAAGAGGATCGAGAATACTTTAATTTACACGCAGCTCGTAGAATTTAAAACAGACGAATACATTTCAAAAGTCGCCAGGAACGCTAAGGAAGCTTGTGAGCTCGTGGAAGCGGGATCCGATTACGTTTGCACAACACCCGATGGATTCATGATATTTCGCAAGCGCAAATGAGTGGACGGGGAGTGCGGGATGGTGGACGGGGAGGGATTTGAACCCTCGACCTCGGCGATGCCAACGCCGCGATCATACCAGACTGATCTACCCGCCCACCACATCAATTTCTAGTAATTTTACTAAGGAAACTTTTAAGCATTTTGTTTTTCTTCTATCATAGAAGTGCTTTGTTGAAGAAGGAAGGTTTATTTTGCTGAAAAGGTGGGAAATAGTCTTATTTTTCAGCTATATTCTGAGGATGACTTCCTTAACGTATTTTTCCATGATCTTTGAGAATCGCCTAATCGTGCTTTCCTCATAGGGCTTAACTCTTCTGAATCTTTCATGCATAGCATCGTCCGGTATAAATTGCTGGAAGGCGAAGCGCCTAGCGCCGTTCACGAGTTTACCCATTTCCTCTATGTCTTCCTCCTCAACTATGCCTGGGACTACAGTGCACCTAAACTCGTAGTCGATCTTCCCCTTCTTGAGGATCTCGATTGTTCTGAGAAGCGGCTCGATACTTCCCGCCCCAAGTAGATGGTACTTTCGTGGCGCTGTCTTGATGTCAACAGCTATATAATCAAGATAGGGCAGACACTTTCTAAGCCTGTCTGGGAAAAAGCCATTTGTATCAAGTTTAACTGCAAATCTTCCATCTTTTAGTTTCTTAATAAATTGGGGCGAATTCTTATGTATTAAGGGCTCTCCACCAGTTATCACAACTGCATCAATGAACCTCCTCCTTTCCTCAAGTATCCTTATGGCTTCATCCTCCTCTAGAAATGGAGGCTGAGGGTTAACTACTATTCTCCAGTTTTGGCAGTAGGGGCAGCGGAGGTTGCAGCCTGGGGCGAAGAGAACGCTGCTAATTTTGCCAGGGAAATCGATTAGGCTTGTCTTCTGGAGACCGCTGAACTTCAAGTTGAATATCCCTTACCTGGCTCCTTCTTCACTCCATAATATTTCTTAATTGTTATATAGGTATTTTTTGGACGGCCAAAGTTAGAGCCCTATCAAATGTCTTTCTCACCCTAAACTCTGACTGCTTGCCATCATTCCATTGGTCTACCGGCCTTAGATAACCAACAACTCTTGAATACACTTCACATCTAACCCCACATGTTGGGCAGACCTTATGTTCTCCATTTATATATCCATGTGTTGGGCATATGCTGAAGGTTGGTGTTAGAGTAAAATATGGTACGCGATAATTATATGCGATCCTTTTAACAAGCATCGCGGCGATCTCCCAAGAATATATCCTTTCTCCAAGGAATATATGGAAGACCGTTCCACCAGTATAGAGTGGCTGGAGCTTCTCTTGATGCTCTAGTGCTTCAAAAAGGTCTCCCGTATAGTCTACTGGCAGGTGTGTTGAGTTCGTGTAGAATGGCTCCACCCCTTTTGAAAGATATTTTTCGTTAGCAACAATTATATCCGGGTACTTTTTCTTATCAAGCTTCGCAAGCCTATATGATGCCCCTTCAGCTGGAGTGGCCTCTAGGTTATAGAGGTTACCAGTCTCCTCCTGATACTCTAGGAGTCTCTTGCGCATGAACATTAAGGTTTTGATTGTGAACTTTAAGCCTCCTTCAGTCCAGATTCCATAGCCAAACATGTTTAGGAGGGCTTCGTTCATGCCTATTATGCCGATTGTTGAGAAGTGGTTCTTCCAATATGCTCCGAACCTTTCCTTAACAAAACGTAGGTAATGCCTAGAATATGGGTAGAGTCCCTTCTCAGTGAATCTTTCAAGAACCTTGCGCTTTATCTCTAAGCTGTCCTTAGCTAAATCCATCAGCTCGCTAAGTCTCTCAAGGAACCTGCTCTCATCCTTAGCTAGGTACCCAATTCTAGGCAGATTTATTGTGACTACTCCAATCGAGCCCGTAAGCGGGTAGGCTCCAAAGAACCCTCCTCCGCGCTTACGTAGTTCCCTATTATCGATCCTAAGGCGGCAGCACATCGACCGTACATCTTCCGGCCTCATATCGCTGTTAACAAAGTTCGAGAAATATGGCACGCCATACTTGGCTGTCAATTCAAAGATCTCCCGAGAAACGGGAGAGTTCCAATTAAAGTCCTTGGTTATATTATATGTCGGTATTGGGAAGGTGAAGACTCTTCCCCTGGCATCTCCCTCGGCCATAACCTCTGCGAGAGCCATGTTAAGCATATCTATCTCATCCTGCATCTCTTCATACGTGTCGTCAAGTAACTTACCCCCATAAACCACCGGCTCATCCTCCATAAATTCTGGAACCTTGAGGTCAAGTGTTATGTTGGTAAAGGGTGTTTGGAAACCAACCCTCGTAGGGACATTTATGTTGAATATAAATTCTTGTAGGGCCTGCTTAACTTCCTCGTAGTCTAGGTCATCATACCGAATGAAGGGTGCTAGAAGGGTATCAAAGTTGCTGAAGGCTTGTGCTCCCGCAGCCTCGCCCTGTAACGTGTAGAAGAAGTTTACAACCTGTCCAAGTGCCGTCCTAAAGTGTCTTGCTGGCTTGCTCTCAATCTTGCCTGGAACCCCACCGAACCCTGAGAGGAGCAGCTCCCTTAAATCCCAACCGACACAGTATGGCCCTAGCACCCCAAGGTCATGTATGTGTACATCACCAGACTTATGGGCTTCAGCGACATTTGGTGGATAAATTCTATTCGTCCAGTATCTCTCTATAACCTTCGTTGTCAAGTAATTATTTAATCCTTGAAGCGAGAAACTCATATTTGAGTTTTCTCTGACGTACCAATCCTCTAAGTTGAGATATTGCTCAACAAGCTCTGTGGAGCTTAGTATTTCAGCCAGTTCCCTCAGCTCTTGATGCTGCCTTCGATATAATATGAAGGCTTTAGCGGTCTTAGCATGCCCATTCTCTATAAGAACCTTCTCAATAGTATCTTGGATCTCTTCAATAGTGGGTACGCCATCCTCGCCGAAGCGCTTCCTGAGTTCCTCAACAACCTTGTCGCTGAGGTGCCTAGCAAGCTCCTTATCCTTACCGCCGACAGCCTTGGCAGCCCTCCATATAGCATTAGTTATGCGCTCTTGATCGAAGGGCTCGAGCCTTCCATCCCTCTTCCTAACATACTTCAAGTAACAAACCACCTCAAAGCGTGTAACATAACAACAATGTACGAACGCGCTACACGCACATTACCTATGAAAATAGATTAATATATAAATACTTAAACTTGATTGTCAAAATTTTTAGACTAAAGAAAAGGTAGAAAAACGTTAGTGGAAAATAAAAAGCCCAAATAATAGTCATCTTTAAGGAACCCAAAAATTTCCATTTTTAATGATAGAGCTTGCATATCAGAGATGCAAATTTTTACAGAGTTAGTAAAAAATAAAGTTTTTATCTTTCTGCTCCTCATTTTTTCTTGGAGGGGAGGGGGTCGGGGAACTATAATTGTGGATATTGTGTGTTGTTTGGGTTCCCTACGAACTCCTCCCCTCCATGTGATTACGGGGTTCATATCTTGAGAAAAATTTTTATTTTAGTGATTTAAGCGGCATGTCAATTCTCTTTTGTATATATGATATGTGCCTTATGCCGTTCTTGAATTTAATATAATGCCACGTCGATTTGGGTTTAAATGGGCTATTTTTTAGGGCCGCCTCTATAACTTTATCTTTTGTTATTTCCGCACCCTCTGGATTCGACTTTAAGCCTATTTCGTCACGGGTATAGTCCACGCAGCAGACGGGTATCTTTTTGCATCCTAGAAGTCGTAGGGCTTCTGCTCTGTGATGTCCATCAATTATAACTCTTGTAGTGCCATCTATTACAATAGGTTTTTTGAGAATTCCATCAGAATATATTTCATCCTTAAGAGATTTCAATCTATTACTCTCTGTGCGTTCATGAAATTTAAGTTCTGAAATGTCAACTAGCCGTATGTGAAACTTTATTGGAATTACATAGTCCTTTAAGGTCAATGCGGCCACCACAATTGTTAATAATTGTGTCTTTATGTAATATTTAAAGCTTTTTAGATCAGAAATGTACATAAAAAAGCGCCTAAGATCCTCCTAGCAGAACGAGTAATGAGCCGAGAAGAAGCGGGTAGAAGGCAAAATTGTGGAAGTGTTTAAGGGTTCTTCTCAGGATCTTCAGCGAGAAATAACCTAAAAATGCTGAGATAAATGCCCCTAAAAGTATTTCCCCAGCTCCTAGCTCGACCTTTTGTAGTGCGTCATGTTGCGTTATTAATGTTATTATCAGTCCTCCAAGTATAGCTGGGATTGAGAGCAAGAAAGAGAATTTAAAGGCTTCTTCACGCCTTACCCCGAGCATCAGCGCCGCAGATATCGTGAGACCGCTTCTCGATAAACCTGGCAATACAGAGAAGCCTTGCATCGCTCCGATGAGAGCTGCCTCTCCAGGATTTACATGTTTATCTCTGTCAACTTTTATCTTAGATAAATATATTATTAGTCCAGAAACTAGGAATAAACGCCCGATCATTTTAACTTCGTGAAATAGACTTTCAAGAGACATTATAAGAGGACCTATAGTGGCCGTGAATGCCGTGCTAATAAGGATTCTCTGGAGCATGATGCCTCCTTCAGACTTATAAAGGTCTAGTTTCACCAGCGCCCTTAACACTTCTTTCACATCACTTCTGAAGAAAAGAATCGTGATAGCTAAGGTTCCCATGTGTAGGATAATGTCAAAGAGCAGTGGCAACCGTAGTCCAAGGATTATCTCAGCTAGCTTCAAGTGCCCAGTACTGGAGATCGGCAACCACTCAGTTAAGCCTTGGATAACTCCGAGTAAGATGATTTCAAATCTCATTCACACACCTTTAGAGTAATTTTATAGGTTTTGTTTCACTTAAAATTAATTGAGGGATTAAAAATGCCCTCAATGGAGATGCTGACCGTTAACGAGGCGAGTAAGAGCATTGAAAATATTCTTGAGATTATTTGGAGGGCTCTAGAATACTTCCCAAAAGGCGTGTGGGATGAAGTTAGATACCTCGGTAACGCCAACATAAAACATGATGTGAAGATAGGGATTAAGGGAATATTCTATAAAGCTTTCCTCTTTAATAACCTGATTGGTAAGATCAGAAAAATTAGAGGGGCAATGGAGATAAGAGATCTCCTGTTAGCTGTGACAGTTGATCCAGTTATAGCGGTGTACCCCCAGCTTGAACCTAAGGGGATAAGTCACATGGCTAGTTTAGTGCGCGATTATGCGTCATATGATGTTGGCATAGTCTCCCTATTCACTTTAGAAAATGATACTGCTGTAATGGTTACTGCACACGGGCTAGGTCACAGTAGGGGCCTAAGACACCACAGCGAACCTATAGATTTAATGTATGAGGGATTACTTGGAAGCAGGATTTTGAACAGAAAGGGTTTCTGCAGAGATTGCCTTAGAAGGGTAACTGGAACTAAAAGGGACTCAATAAGAGGATAACATAATAACTAAATAAATGAGTGGGCTTAAGAAGATGCGTCTTTTTCTTTATGCGTCATGTAAGAGTTAATCAAGAAATGTTGGCCCTACTTAATCATATGCCAGCTCATCGAAACTAAAATACTGCCCGAATATTAGAGAGCTTTTAATTTCTCTTAAGATATCATTATAGTCTTCTCTATTCAATCTCATCTGTGATTAGAGGTAAGATGATTAGAAAGGCTTAACAAACAATAATTAAAAATTGAGGGGAGTAAAAGGCTCTTAGTGGCTAAACTTAGAAGGGCGAATACTTTTCTATAAAATTCATTAAACTATTGAAGAGATTTCAAAGTTGGGGGAAGGGCATAAATTGACGCATCTTCCACAGTAATTAGCTCTATGGGCGAATCTCATTTCCCATTGAACGATGGGATCGCCATGCCTTGCAATTTCTTTTCCAATATCTTCAAAGGTCTTAACATTTTCCGGAACAACTACGATATTGCTAATTGAGCCTGAAGCCGATACCCATGCGCATTTCACCATATCCATGTCCGGATAATGGTAAACTTTGTCACCAATAATCACTTCTTTCATTCTATTAGTTAAAAATGCATTAACGGGGCAAGCATGATGGCAGATGGGTCTTTGGGCACCAAACTTTTCCTTGCATAATTTTGAACAGACGTCGGGTCTACATATTCTTGGTCCATCATAAAGCGGGTCAGGCTCTAATTCTGCGGTAGTTATTACGCTAACCCACCTGGCTCTAGGTCCTGTTATAGGGTTCAATGCGAGCCTATTTAATCCAAACTCGGCTAATCCTGCGGCCACCGCCGCATGTCTATTTGAGAATTGACCAAAAACTCTTGTGCCTCCCTCCTCAATTTTCCACTCTGCGCCACTAGACGGTATAGGTAAGGCGGCGTATCCCCTCCTTTCCAACAAATTTGCAACTAGGTAAGCTATACGATCTAGAATCAGCCAATTAAGTACGCTATACCCATACCACAAATATGAGTAAATTAGGTATCTCGGAAAACCCTCATATTGAACCTTGAGCGCAGCTTCTCTAACGCCCTTTAATATTCTCGCGCCAATGGAAATAACAGATTTCGCCCCTGCAAGTAAATCTTCAGGCCTGTGCCCCTCCGGCGCATACTTAAACCTATCCACAGGGGCCACGCCAAAAAAGTCGAGTTTTTGCTCTTTAAGCACAAATTTTCTTAGTCTCTTCTTTAAATCCATGTGCACCACACTAAAACTAGTTTTCAGGGAAGGATTCACTTAAACTTTTGTTATATGAAAAGGGATTTAGCTAAGGGGACTAATGAAGTATCTATATGCTTCAATAATGTCGCTTACCCCCCTCACCATTATTTTATATCCTTTTTCTTGGAGATAATCCTCTAGGCTTATTTTAACCAGCTCCCATGTCACTATAGTTATTATACCTATCCTCCTCTCAACACGCCTATATGTGGTGACCACTTCTTGACCCTTTGGTACTAGAAAGATTTCTCCGCCCGCGAGGGCCGCTGCTTCGGCCTTCTCAGCTACGCCGCCGACCTTCCCTATTGTTCCGTCCGTCGATACTGTACCAGTTATAAACACTTTATCTGACAAGTTATCCCCCTTTATGGCTGCGATAATGGCTATTGTCATGGCCGCCCCCGCGCTCGGCCCATCAACAACCTGAGTCTCTTCCTTGGCTTCAATAGTTATTATAATATCCGTATTGCTCAAGTCTCTGCCAGTAATATTTCTGGCAACTGAGGTTGCTATCTGGGCGCTTGCTTGCAAGTCTATGCCTATATACGGGACCGTGTTCACTAAAACCCTCCCAGAACCTTCTCTGAGTTCTATTCTGCATCCTAAAATGACTCCCTCATAATTTACATAAAATGGATCTTTATAGACGGCTTTGACTGCTACTAAATTTATCCTACTTTTTCCTGTAAGAGCTGCGCTTTCACTTGTTATCTGCGAGGTAAAAAGATATTGTTCTAACTGGCTCCTATAATATTCGACTTGGCTCCTTAAGTTCTCAATTTCCTTCAATAAGTCTGTGATGCTCTTGGTAAAATTCTCATTTTGAACCAAGAGGTCTTCAATCTGTTTCCTTAATGTGCTGTTTTGCCTAAACGCGATTATTAGCCCATAAATTGTTATAGCATTCACTAAGAAACTCGCTATGAGTAGTATGGACAAAACTTTTGTGTAGCCCTTCAACATATTTAATTCTCGGCAAATTCTCCTCTATTCTCATTTTATTAGGCGAAAAGTATATAAGTTGTGCGTTTACCAATAATATCCAAAGAAAAACTGGAATATATGGAGGTAGTTCTATGGCAGCTGCTGGTGGCATCCCAGTCCTAATATTAAAGGAAGGTTCCACGAGATCTAGAGGTAGGGAAGCTCAGCATAATAATATCATGGCGGCTAGGGTGATAGCCGAGACGGTTAAGACGTCCCTTGGTCCCCGCGGTATGGATAAGATGCTCGTTGATAGTCTAGGCGACATAACGATAACAAACGACGGCAAGACCATTCTTGACGAGATTGAGGTTGAGCACCCGGCTGCTAAGATGATGGTTGAGGTCGCTAAGGCCCAAGACAAAGAGGTTGGGGATGGAACAACCTCAGCTGTAGTGTTAGCTGGAGAGCTACTAGTTAAGGCTGAGGAGCTATTGAATAAGAATGTTCACCCAACGGTGGTTATCGATGGCTATAGAAAGGCAGCTGAGAAGGCCCTTGATGTCCTAGATAATATAGCCATTAAGGTGGACCCATTAGACAAGGTGATGCTTAAGAAGATAGCTATGACTTCTATGGCAAGCAAACTGGTCTCGGAGAACAAGGATTACTTAGCCGAGATTGCCGTCGAGGCTATCATTCATGTTGCCCAGAAGATTGGCGACAAATATAAGGTTGACTTAGACGACATTTTGGTCCAGAAAAAGCCGGGCGAGTCAATAGCGGATACAAAGCTCATTAAGGGCATAGTTCTTGATAAGGAGGTTGTTCACCCAGGCATGCCCAAGCGCGTCGAGAACGCTAAGATTGTGCTGCTTGACTGCCCACTTGAGATCGAGAAGACGGAATTCGATGCGAAAATAAATATCGAGACACCTGAGCAAATGGAGGCTTTCTTGCGTGAAGAGGAAAACATGCTGCGCGAGATGGTTGAGAAGATTAAGAGGGCAGGCGCTAATGTTGTTATATGCCAGAAGGGTATTGATGATATGGCTCAGCACTTCCTAGCGAGAAAGGGCATACTGGCTGTTAGAAGGGCCAAGAAGTCTGATATGGAGAAGCTTGCTAAGGCTACTGGTGGGCGTATTGTTACGAACCTAGATGATCTAAAGCCCGAGGACCTCGGATACGCCGAGCTCGTTGAGGAGCGTAAGGTCGGCGAGGACA
>Ga0105162_1002234_pt1 | contig 10351 bp, 9 predicted proteins | sample JNZ201metaG_FD_81532 | JGI IMG/M metagenome (GOLD analysis project Ga0105162, IMG submission 81532) | Hot spring microbial communities from Jinze hot spring, China to study Microbial Dark Matter (Phase II) - JNZ 20120812A | ecosystem: Environmental > Aquatic > Thermal springs > Hot (42-90C) >...
ACATACGCATAAGTAGCTTCCGGAAGAAAGTGAATAGCCTCACGAACCTCATTGGAGAGACTCAAATCTCCTAGCTTCCACTTGAAACCGCATGACCTACATTCAAACGAGGCCTCTTCAGTTATGAACTCGAATTCTACTACCTCTAGTCCATATAGCTTGAGTGTTTCGCCGAGCGCTAACTCTAGTATCTCTCTATCAATCGATTGCAGTTCACCTAATCCTATAACTAAGCGTCTGAACTTCTTAATCCCAGACTGTTTAGAGTAACTAGACAGAGCAAGACCTACTGCCTCAGCTAGAGCCCATTCATGCATACCGCTCTCACCATACAGTATACCACCCATAGTATATCTACTTTAAAGCATCGAATAGTACTCGCTGAAGGGCTAACAGGGACCCGGAGCCGATAATAAGGATCCCGAGAATTAATGCTAACTCTCGTAGTTGGTCTGCCGTACGCGACTGTGTTTGATACTCGGCTACCTTTCGGACCTTAGGAGGAATAGGTTGTGCTTTAATTCGCTAAAAAGTTATGGTAGTAGGTGTAGTATTTGAAGAAAGAAGTTCTCGATAGTATGGTTGTTGGCTGGGCTAGGAGGTTTTATTCGAAGAGAATGTTCTCGATTACGGAGCTCTTCAAGAACGATAAGGCCATTATAGGGATGGTGCACTTACTCCCACTACCCGGCTCTCCAGCGTACGGTGGGTGGGCTATCGAGGAGATAGAGGATTACGCCTTGAGGGAGGCTAGAGTCCTGGAGGAAAACGGTGTTGACGGGCTAATAGTGGAGAACATGTGGGACCTGCCGTACTATAGTGGCTCTAGTAGAATACCCCCAGAGGAGGTAGCCTCCCACGCTGTCGTAGCGAGGCACGTGGTTAAGAACGTGAGTGTGCCCGTGGGCATAACGGTAATCCACAACGGTGGTAGGGCTGCCCTGGGGATAGCTAAGGCGGCTGGAGCTAAGTTCGTGAGGGTGTGCCTCTACGTAGGTGCCGCTGTGTGGGACACTGGAGAACTAGACCACGGGAACGCTGCTGACTTGATGAGGCTAAGAAAGGCTCTCTACGCTGATGACATAAGGTTCTTCGTCGACGTCGTCAAGAAGCACAGCGTGGTGTTCCCGGGTATAGACCTCGAGACCCACACGACTTGGGCCGACTTCTACATGGCGGACGCAGTAGTGGTCACCGGCAGGATGACTGGTGAAGCTCCATTACCAGAGGACGTGAGGAGAGTCAAGGAGCTAGTTGGAGACACTCCAGTGATAGTCGGTAGCGGCCTGACTCCCGATAACGCTGAGAAGCTCCTCAAGTACGCCGACGGAGCGATCGTTGGCACGTACTTCAAGGTTAACGGTGTGACCCAGAACCCCGTGGACCCCGAGAGAGTGAGGAAGCTTATGGATGTCGTGAGGAGGATCAGGTCGGGGAAGAGCTGAAGCATGAGAGTGCTCGTCTACGGGGACTTGAACCTAGACGTGTTTTTCGTCTTAGACCTAGACGTAGTTGAGCTTAGAGACGTTTCTTATGTAGCACAAGCGAGTGCTCTCGTCCCCGGTGGCTCAGGTGGTAACGTGGGCGTCGCACTGTCTAGGCTGGGACAGAAACCGGTACTGGTCTCAACCGTGGGGACAGACCCCTTTGGTGAGCTAATACTGGAGGACCTAGCCAGAGAGAAGGTCGAGGCTACTAGTGTTGGGAGAATCGAGGGGGAGATCACCGGGATCATGGTGGTCATCACCAAGAAGAGTGGTGAGAGAACGATAATCGGGTACAGGGGTGCTAACGCATACAACACTCTAAGCGATGTAGAGTCTAGAGACCTAACTGCCACATCCGACTACACGTTCATATCGGGGTTCACCAGCAGAAACGTAGACAGCGGAAAGTCCGTTGAGTACCTGATCGATAGCTCGGTTAGGCTGGGTCTACCCGTAGGCATAGACCTTGGGGGTGTTACTAAGAGGTTCCTCATTGAAGTGCTGGCTAAGTACAGGGGTGCGATCTACGATGTCTTTATAAACCTAGACGAGCTCAAGGAGCTATTCGGTTCAGACACGCAGAACTCCTTGACCAACCTGGTTTCGGTACTCAAGCCAAAGAACATCTTTTTGAAGATGGGCAGTAGGGGGTCTCTAGTGTACTCGGGAGAGAGATTCGCTCACGTCGAAGCGGTCAGGGTGGGTAGAGTAGTCGATACGACAGGCTGCGGAGATGCTTACGATGCTGGTGCTATCTACGGGTTACTAATTGGACTTCCCTCGGAGCAGCGCGCCGCTCTAGGAAACCTCATGGGGGCTTATAAGGCTGGGGGATTAGGTGCTAGGCACTTACCGAGAGATGTCGGTGAGCTCAAGTCTCTCGCCGAGGCACATCTAAAGCTACGCATATGAGAGGCATGCTCAAATTCATCCTACACGCTAGAGCTGGCTACCCCTCTCCTATAGCACGGTCGCTCGCACTAGCTCATGAGCTTTTATGCTCTGCCAAAGCTATTTACACGCGGTGATGAGTGTCTCGACAACTTCTTATAGGTGCTGAAGCGGTGGCTGCCTGATGCGTTTTCCTTACGCAACCTTAAGGAGAGGACAGCTTGAAGTTGCTAACTTCATAAGGTCGAAGCTCGGAGGGTATCTAGCTGTAAAGGCTCCGACCGGCTACGGTAAAACCATAGTGGCCTTAGTTGGTCATGTAGGTAGTGGGAGGGTCCTCTACGTTGTGAGGACTAGGAACGAGATCGCGCCAGTAGTGAGAGAAGCGAGAAACCTCGGGGTCTCGTTCACCATAGTGTTTAGCGGGAGGAGGATGTGCCCTCTAGTTAAGGGGGCGGAGGTGTCTCCAGAGGATTTCTGGCTGAACTGCCGGCTTCTGAGGCTGAAGAGCATGTGCCCCTACTACACTAACCTCAAGCAGGTATCGCAAGAAGAGCTACTCGAACTGCTGAGTAGCGCAGGACAGGTAGACCCACACGTACTCGCATCACTAGTATCTCGAGAGCTCTCAGCCTGTCCATTCTTTGCTCTCTCTGGGTTAGCCGATAGGGTAGAGCTCACGATAGCGACATATCCATACCTCTTCAACGAAACTGTGTACTCTACTGCTTTTTCAGATATTGGACTCGACGAGTTCTACGTCATCGTAGACGAAGCACACACCCTCGTCTCTCCTCAATCAATTCTATCAGACTCCGTCAGCCAGAGCGTTCTTAGAACTAGTGCGAGTGAGCTTTCGAGGCACGGCTATGGAGAGCTAGCGCTACGAGTTAAGCAAGTAGAGGAATCGTTGAGCAGGGTAACATTCAATAAGCTTACGAGAGTCTCGAAGCAAAGTATCGGAGTAGACGTAGACCTCCTGCGCGAGCTAGAGGAAGCTTTCTATGCGATAAGGTTTAGCTACCTACAGTCTCTAGCGGAGGTCGGAGTCGAGGCTTTTGCGAAAACAACTTCATCTATAGGCAGAGTAGTCAAGTTTCTCACACTTGCCACTAAGGACTTTTTCTCCCTTTACGCTCAATCTGCTTTCGATACATTCAGGCTTTACGCACTCCCCCTAGGCTACGAACCCGTAAGAGAGAGGCTTAGGCTAGCTCGCGGAGTCCTCCTAATGTCTGGGACTTTACCACCTAAAGACGTACTAGATAAGGTCGTCGGTAGAGAAACCGAGTACTTAGACGTCGAGGCGTTGTACGGGTACGTCTTTCCGCGGGAGAACGTATTCTACGCTGTATACACACCTGTAACTACGAGTTACCCGCAGAGGTCTACGAGGATGTTCATGGAGTACGCCAGGCTGGTTCGATCAATATATGAAGTTACTAATAGAGCTGTTCTAGCGGTCTACCCGAGCTACGAGGTCATGAACGAGGTAGTGACGTACCTTAAGGATTCCATCAGTATCTACGTAGAAAACGAGAAGTCTAGGATAGCTGACATAGAGAAGCTACTCGCAGTCGAGCCGCACACGCTAATCAACGCAGTTGCTGGAGGGAAGATAGTTGAGGGAGTAGAGTTTAGAGATAGCTCCGGTCTCTCTCTGATTAGTGCTGTAGTAGTGTGCGGCATCCCGTACCCCACCCCAGATGATTACGTAGAAGACTTTAGAGAGGCGTTAAGGAGTGAAGTAGGTGACACAGCAGATACTCTAGTCATGGATGTGCAGGCGTCGATTAGGGTAGCTCAAGCATTCGGGAGAGCCGTAAGGTCCGAGAAGGATAGAGCGTTTATCGTTCTAGCAGACAGGAGGTACCTCAAAAAAGGTTTTAGAGAGTTGCTGGGGTTAAGGTACGATGCCGTTTTCTCAGACCTGTCTAGCCTCTTGAGTAGGTTGAACGACTTCTTTAGGTCGAATCGAGCGAAGTAAGTCGTATACGAGATATACGAGACCGAATAGAATGACCGAGGAGTAAGGTAGTGATGCACCAATATACAGGAGGCCACTATAGGCTATTAACTCGATTATCCCATAGAGATCCTCCTCCATGAAGCTACTCACGGCAGGAATAGATGCTCTGTAAGTGTAGAGCAGAGTAGCAAAAACAGCCGCAACAACTACGACCCCTGCCTTCCCTACTGCGGTTCTTAATATTAGAAGCTTACTTTCTAAATACATCATGAGGATAGAGACTAGAGATAGTGCTACCCCTGTTACGAGCGAGCTGGGAGACTCGTATATGAGTGCCTCCCCAAGGTAGTATAAGCTTGCTAAACAGACAACTATTTGAAGCAGTGGTACCAGTACCGCTATCCTCGATTCACTTAGTGTTATCGCAATCGTTAGAACCCCAAAAACTAGGGCTAAAAACGAGGCAGCTGGAACAGCAAAGAAGCTTATAGCGGATAGCACACCTAAAACTACTACTGCGATCCTCAAGGGTGACTCTACAGATATCAAAGAACCATCACGCTGTTTACATTTGTAGTGTACTCGCTACCACCAACGTGTAGTATGTAGTTGTAACTCGCTACTTCAGCCTTAGGCTTGTACCCTCTATTCACGTCCACAGCTACTACATCGAGAAAAACGGCGTCGTGGTCGCCCATGTTTAAAAACGTCCTTAAACTACAGTAGAGAACCGCTAGAGCACCTTCGATCCTAACGTAGCCGTCCGAGATCGAGGTCTTAATGTTTGGGTTAGCCATCTTGTTTGGATTCTTGTATAGGCTAGTCGTCCCTAAGTAGTGCAGTACATCTAACATACTCCAGTCTAGAACGTTAACACTGGCCTTCCCTGACGACTTGATTAGCGAGTACGTAGCTCTCCTTGGAGATAGAGCTACCATCAATATCGGTGGCTCTCTGGATACCGGTGTTACCCAAGATGCCGCTAGACAGTCGTAAACGTTCTCAGCCGACGAGCATACGACGAAGGCTGGTCTAGGATGAAGCAAGTAGACCCAGTCAGCTTTAACCGAACCCATATCACCCTCCTACATCTAGGTCTTAGCCAATAAAAAGAGGCAAACGTAGTCGAGATGCTGGAGGATATAGACGCTGTAATGGTGTTTTAGTGCGGTGTATAGCTCTAACCTGGATTCTTCCTGCCTTAATGGGTGTGGCTCAGTTGTGAGTTCTTGGTAGCTCTGGTTTAACTCATAGAGAGTATTTATTAAGGAATAGGGCATAGCTATGTTTGATGTTGGAGTTGGTGCTGAGCGCTTGCCTGCGGCTAGTAGTGAGGCAGGATTTATCAGTTACACTAAGTAATGAAGTTGGGTTAGTGATAGCTCATCTCACAGCTGTACTGCTAGGGAGATGAGATGATACCTAGGTACGTAGTTGATGAGGTTAAAAAGAAGATAGCTGGCGACATAGTGTTCAGCGATAACCCCGGTCAAGCGGTCAGGAAGTGGAGAACTGTTTTCGGGCTGAGCCAAGTAGAGCTAGCTAAGTACCTTAAAGTGGCTTCTAGCGTCATCAGTGACTACGAAAAGAACAGAAGGAGACCGGGGATGAAGTTCGTTAAGACGTTCATTGAGGCCCTTATGACGCACGACGAGCTCTCAGGCTATACTGTAACTAAGGGTTTAGCTCAGAGCATGGGTTTACTGATAGCGGGCGTCCTAGATATTAGAGAGTTCAGCCGCCCCATAAAGCTAGACGAGCTCGTTACAGCCGTGGAGGGTTACATCGTCAACTCTAGGTTCATAGCTTTACCCATATACGGCTACACTGTCATAAACAGCTACGAGGCGATTGAAGGGCTGAGAGGCAACGAGTTTTGGAGCATCATGGGGCTCTCTAGCATAAGAGCACTGATCTTCACCGCAGTAAGTACCGGTCGCTCACCAATGGTAGCTGTTCGAGTAGCACCAACAAAACCTGCTGCTGTAGTCATACATCAGCCGAAAACAGTAGACATTTTAGCGATAAGGCTGGCAGACAGAGAAATGTTACCATTAATAGTTTCAACTCACTCCACAGTAGAAGGCTTGATTGAGGCACTAAGGTCTAAACTGCCCTCAAAGTGAGTAACTGGAGTCAATTCTATAACTAGAATTTAAAGGGTGTTTGAGAAAGCCGATTTCCAGTCCTTATCTCTAGGGTGGGAACACGAGAATATTGCTGAGTCCTCAGTTACCACTGGTCTATCCTAGGGATGTAAACTGGTTTAACTGGAAAGAGGGTTTTCATAGTTTTAAAAGCGCGAGAGCTGAGGTTTATCTTCACCACGTGGTCCCTATATACTAGTCTGTCTACGGAGCTTACACCATAGAGAACTTTAACTATACCGTCTCCAGTGAACTCTACCTCTTCCTCAGACTCGCATTGACCACTTATCTCTACCTCAGAGTCAACTACGTTAATAGTCGCACACCCATAGGGACTTCTTATGCTGATACCAATTGGACCACTAAGTTCCGCTGAAGCGACCCTCCATGATAGTTCATCCCTTATGTCACTCAGTAGCTTTTTCAAGTCGACCACGTAGTCCATAAGCAAGCCCCCCTTGAACTCCTCGAAGCTATAGAGCAATAGGTGTCTATACGATGTCGGTAGGTAAAGCCTGAACACCTTTGCTCCACTACTCAGGAGTAGTCTCAGAGTCTCGGAGATCACGCTCTTCAGGTATTTCCCATTAATGGCTACAGCTTCAAGGATTACCCCTGCATCTCTCTGCCAATAGTTCCTCGAGGAGCGTTGCCCACTGAAGGCTAGAGAATAACCTACTGGGACAGAGGAATCTCTAAAGAGTAGTTTTATAGCTGCCTCGGAGCGGTCGTAAAAGAAGCTATAGAAAAAGAACCTCTTCAGTACCTTGCTGACCCAGTAGTCCCTGGGGCGCGATATTACTAGGTTAACCTTCTTTCGTAAAGTGTCGTGAAGCTTTATCACTTCGTCAATATTACCGTAGCCTATTTCCTCTACTTCTAGCCTACTTCCTCCGTGCTTTTCTAAGAACTTTTCGACACTATCTCGAGCACCTACGTATACTCTCAAAAATGTTGTGTTGGAAAACCCTATAGACCTGTACACTCGATACCCCTCACTCCCGTAGCCAGTAAGTAGTGAAACTACAGGTAAGCCCATTTCTCTACATACTTCAATAGCTCTCTTAACGAGAGCTGTAGCTATACCCCTACCTCGGAAGTCCGGGTGAGTTGAAACATTAGCTATTCCGCAGATATCAGCAGATCCCGCACCTATGTACGCTCTCCTGACTACTAAGTGTAGGTGTCCCACGATTCTACCACCGACTTCGGCAACTAAGGCGTTATTCTTCTTGAAGCCGTAGTCTCCTTCTTCATACGAAAGCCAATCCTCGGCTGTCACACCCCACCTATTGAAGTCGTCGAAGCATATCTTGAGCAACTCAACGATACCTTCTTCATCACCTTTCCTATACGTCCTGATTATCAAAGCCTACACCTCAGGCTTTACGTAGGCTTTACTGTACCAAGGAGTAAGTCGAGCTACCACCCCGAACACCTCCTTCAACATCCTCTCGGTCGTTATAGGGGGACTATACTCTCCGGAGGTCTGAATCCGCCAGTTTAGGTGAGATACTTCGTTTTTTGAGTATCTAGCTATTGACTCCATCTTGCGCAATACTGGGTCAATCTCTTTAACTAACTTCCTATTATTAATGCTCTCACGGAGTTCTTTAACTAGCTCGATCACTTCATCGGCATTTTCTTTAGTTATAGTTTGCTCAGCTAAGTCCATAAAGCTAGCTCGGTTGAACTGTACGAACTTCTTGAACCAGTACCTGGAGTTTTTATTGAGCGCGTAGTCTACGGCATCAGATAGGCTCTTCTCGGGGTCATATGACGTACTGAGTAAAGCTTCTGCGATGGTGTAAAGAGGTATCTTAGATGCTTCATACTGGTTCATGGGGTTGGATGCGTAGCCCGATACATACTTAAGGAATTCACTAGGTCTGTTCTTTAGAGGTCCTAGGTGTAACCTCGTAATTCCGTAAACGGTGAAGTAGTCGTTTACTGGGTAGTTGTCCCATATGAACGGCTTTCTCTTTAAAAGCTTGGCCACGGATTCTAAGTCTCCTACATCTATCTTGTGCGAGGCTACCCACATACCAGTCCAAACTATGTGTATCTCAGGATCCACGATTTCGCCTATCTCTCTCATGTAGTCCTCCCGCAGGCCGTAGTAGTAGGTAGGGCAGAACACTAGCGACTTGGGTCTCAGCTCCCTAAATAGCTTGTTCACTAAGGAAGCCTGAGCTTCTGCTAGAGTTTTGAACCCCTTTCCCCTAAGAACCGGTGGGATATCATCTAAAAACACGGCTAAATCTTCAACCCCAAGCTCCATAACCCAAGACAACTTCTTCACCAGCAATCTGACATCGTGCTCTGACGAGTAGTCTATGTCTAGACCCGGGCTTAAGGCAAAGACCACTCTGATTCCGTACCTAGAAGCTGAGTCTAACAGCATGCTCAGTCTATCAGCAAAGACAGGTTCGTATGGAATCCTCCACCAATCCCTGTGACGAGGATCCCACTTAGGTGCGTAGATGTAGGCATTAAAACCTATCCTACTCAGGTACTCCATAATGTTAATCCTCTCGACCCAATCCCAATAGGGTCCATAGAACCCCTCGACTACTCCAAGCAGCATAGTCTCACGAGTTAGAGAGTAGTAGGGCAAAAAAGTAATCTATTACTAACCTACGATTACCATCTCCCTCCTAAGAGGGTGGATGGAGCCGTATATAGAGCTAATGATCCAAGCTTATCCCTCTAGGTAATAGCTTTAAGCAACGCGAAGTCACGCCACTTGCCTCAACCAATTCAAATAACCAACAAAACCTTATGACCTAGGAAGCCACACTTCTAAAACCCTCGCTTGACCCCGAAGGTCAGCTATGCCGAAGTGTGAGCAGATCGGGTTACTCTCAATGGATTTAATGATCTCCTCTTCTTTTGGGCTGGAGTTATTTTAAGAGTACTCATAGATAGCTGAAATTTGTGAGCGTATGGTGGATGGATTACGCGTAATCATAGGTCCGATGTTCTCTGGTAAGACTACTGAATTACTGCGGGTCTTGAGGAAGTACGCTATCGCTGGCTACAGAGTGGTGCTAGTTAAACCCTCTACAGACACGAGGTACTCTAGTAGCAAGGTCGTAAGCCATGACGGACTCGAAATGGATGCACTAGTAGTTGAACCCACTATTGACGGCTTGAAGAAAGTGCATAATATTCTCCTGGATCACGACATCATTGGGATAGATGAGTACCAGTTCTTCAATTACTCAAAGGAGCTCATAAGGTTTCTCTTAGATTTGAGCAACGATAAGTTAGTCATAGTCGCCGCCCTAAACCTCGACTTTCGAGGAGAACCATGGGAGGTCGTCAAGGAGATCTTACCGTACGCCGACGACATCAAGGTCCTGAGGGCCGTCTGCACGCACGTGGGGAGAGACGGAAGGAGGTGCGGAAGACCCGCTGTTAGAACACAGAGACTACTAGATGGAAGACCAGCCCCCTATAACAGTCCCAGGGTACTGATAGGCGGTAGAGAGAGCTACGAAGCTAGATGCAGGAAGCACCATGAAGTACCGAAGTAATTAGCCTAGTACACCAACTAAGTACACAGAGTTATGTTTGGTGCCAACAGCGTTTAAGAGATTTAAGAGGTCGATCAGAGACCGAGTACATGCGTAGGTTGTAGAATTTATTTATGCTGCTCTGGGGTTCAGCTCTGGTATAGGTTTATATTGGTTGGTTTCATTGCCTCATCTCTTTTCCCCGCATTCCACTCGGGTTTTCATCAGGCTTAGGGGCGTTCAGGGCGACCCCTAGCACCCCACATCTTAGATGTCTCGGGGAGAGCCACCATCTACATTATCAAACGGCTCTCGATCCCTCATCGAGATGTATCTACG
>Ga0105162_1002235_pt1 | contig 10346 bp, 10 predicted proteins | sample JNZ201metaG_FD_81532 | JGI IMG/M metagenome (GOLD analysis project Ga0105162, IMG submission 81532) | Hot spring microbial communities from Jinze hot spring, China to study Microbial Dark Matter (Phase II) - JNZ 20120812A | ecosystem: Environmental > Aquatic > Thermal springs > Hot (42-90C) >...
CAGAACCCTGGCAAACCCTCAGCCCACGAGGGTGGGAGAAAAAAAAGGTGCAGGGGGGTAGTCCCCTGCCGGAAGAATCAGGGGTATCCCCCGAACTTTTGGGCATAAAATGAAAAAGCCCTGGTTCGCCGCCTTGCCTTATCGGCAATGTTCAGCTATAATTTAAATGGGCCGGTGGCGGAATGGCAGACGCGGGGGACTTAAAATCCTCTGGGTGATCCCCGTGCGGGTTCAAATCCCGCCCGGCCCATTAAAAAATTATTACAACGGAGATGTAGAATCAAAATGCTGAAAATTTACCCCAACCTTGAGGGAAAGTTGGAAATTCTGCAGGGATTAAGGGAACGCTATGGCCTGAAGAATGGCACTGGTTTCCTCGTTGAAATGACCGATATAGGAGTTGTGCTTCACCCTCTGGTTCCTGATGTCAGGAAAATTTACGTGGAAATAACCACCAGATGCAACCTCAATTGCCGCACTTGCGTCCGCAATATCTGGGCTGAGCCGCTTCAGGATATGGATACGACCACTTTTGAACGCCTTGTGGCACAGCTTAAAGATCTACCTGAAATCAGCGAAGTTTTCTTCGGAGGATATGGTGAGCCTCTGTACCACCCGCATTTCCTGGACTTTGCAGGTGCCTTGAAGGAACTCAAGTTGAGGGTGGGGGTGAGCACAAATGGAACCCTGCTGGATGAAGTCAAGGCCGAAGCCATGGTGCATCTGGGAATTGACTCTGTCATTGTCTCCATTGATGGCGTGAACCCCGAAACTTTCGCTGATATAAGGCAAGGGGCGGAACTCAAAGCAGTGCTGGATAACATTTCCAGGCTTAATGCTGTAAAAGAAAAAATGCGTTCTCCATTGCCAAGAATAGGAATTGAATTCGTTGCCCTTAAGAGCAATGCGGATGAAATCCCACTCCTGCCGGCCCTGGCCAAAAAGCTTGGAGCTTCCAGGGTACTGGTGACGCATGTCCTTCCCCATACCCTTGAAATGGCCGCTGAAGCCCTATATGGTCGCAATGAGGTCCCACCATTCCCTTCTCTTCCAGGATGGCCTTTTAGAAGTGGGGATTGGCTCCTCTGGGGTGTGGTTGAATTCCCCAGGATGAACTGGGGGGCTGAAAGGCGTTGCCGCTTCATTGCTTCCAACGCTCTGGTAATAGGATGGGATGGTGGTGTTAGCCCCTGTTATGCTCTTTCCCACTCTTACCCTTACTACATTTTCGGAAGGCGTAAGGAAGTGAAACGTTACACTTTTGGGAACATAAACCAGAAACCCCTGGCTGAAATCTGGACTTCCGAGGATTATGTGCGCTTCCGGGCTGAAGTCAGGCGTTTCCATTTCCCTTCCTGCGTGGATTGCCATCTCAGGGACACTTGCGATATCACCGCTTCCAACGACGGCTGCTGGGGTTGGTGTCCATCCTGCGCTGATTGCCTTTGGGCCCAGGACATAATCCGCTGTCCATAAAGGAGGTAGAATGCTTATAGAAGGTTATGAATTGGATGTTTTCACCCCTCCCTGTGAGCCGGGAGCCGAGCGCTTCAGTGCTATAGCTAAGCTCAGGAATGACATCCGGGAGGTTTTTCCATATTTAAATTCAGTGCTGAGGGGAGCCGTTTATGAGCCCAATGTGCCATCGGTAAGCTGGAGAAAAGCTGGGCATTATGTGGTTTTCCATCCCAACCAGATAGCTGTGAGCAATGTTGAAGACCGGGATAAGGCCATTAAAGAGGTAGAAGGGCTAATAGAACTGGTGAATAAAATTTGGGAGCAAAGGCACGAAATTAAGCCCAGTTACGAAACTCGCCGTCGTCCGGGGCCGATGGAGGTTTATAAGCTGCTGCCCGGAACCAATTGCAAAGCTTGCGGTCAGCCCACCTGTTTCGTTTTCGCTACCAAACTGGTCGCTGGGCAGGTCAAATTGGACGATTGTCCTGTGTTAAAGGAGCCGGAATATTCGGAAAGAAAAGAGAAACTATTGGACCTCATTCCAGAGGATATGCCTGCCCTTGGTCCAAAAGAAACGTAAACGGTTTTGCCTGAGTTCAACGGGATGGATTGACGTTTATCCCGGGGTGATGATTTTCAGGGTTTTAATCTCATGTCCTCGCATCAGGAAGAAGGCTTTTCTCCCCTCAATTCTGAGGGGAGTCAGGGGCTCTTCCAGCAAGTTCGTTTCCCAGGCTTCCTTAAGTTCGCCCCATAAAGCAACGTAACCCGATATTTCATCATCGGTTGTATTCCATAACCGTATCACAATCCCCTTTCCGTCCTCTGCTCCTTTTACGGAGCTTACTACAGCCTGCAGTGGGTATACTTCCAGGAAGCTAAAGTAAGAAGGCAAATTTCCCTCCCCTTTAGCCCTGTCTGCCAACAGAGGGCGGGTGAAGGCTTCGGCTTCAAGCCACGGAAATGCTTCCCACCAGTTTCCCTGGAAAGGTGCGAGAGCGTATTCAAAGACGTGCATACCCGGACACTGGGCTTCTGGCACTTCGTAAGGTGGACCAGCATGCCCGAGCCGTGAGTGCAAATCGTCTCTTGAAAGCCATCCTACGCACCTTAGCAGGGTGAGGAAAATCGTTCCTTCAGGGGTAACTTCGTATTCCGGCAGGCCTTTGTTCAAAAGGGCTAATCCATACCCCTCACCCTGGACCACCAGGAAACGCTCCTGAGGGTAAGTGTTCACAGGAGCTTCAAATGGGCTTATAGCTTCAGGCAAAGATGTAGGACGAGACACCAGAGCGAAAGCGCTTTCGGCAATGGAGTTCTGGCATGGGAAACCTGCCGGAAAGGCAACCCTGAGGCGATGATCACGAGCTCTGTTTTCCACCACTGTGCGGAACTCCACCCGCTTTACCTTCCGTTTGAGGGTAATATATGTGGTCAATGGGCAAAATACTTTCCTGCGGGTGCGGCGCTTTCGATCTGCGGTAAGGCTCTGAGGTATGAGAAAACGATGCCTTATCCTGATAGTTGCCCAATCCCGGAAGTCCTCAACGATGTCCACCTCGGGCTTCAAATGCAAAGTTGTGAAAACTTCCTGGCTTTCCGGTGGCTCAAAATTGTATTCATCGCCTGCATCCCCTGCATCTTCAAAGTAGCCAAGGTTTTCGTAAACGGCCCCGCTTTCTTTATCCATAACTCTGATGGTCCCGTTCTCCATGACTTCCACTCGCAGAAATTCGTTTTCCATCGTCGTTGAGTTCAGGAGGATTTTCCCCTCCATTGGTTGAGTATAATTTCCGGGGAGCAGACGGTAGAGTTTGTAACCCCAGGGGGGAATATCCTCGGCCAGGAATGAGATTTTGACTTTCTCCACATGCTTCACCCCAGCCAGGATATCCCTGCTATCCAGGACCCTTTCCCCGGTCTGGAAGGGGGTTATTTTCCCCTCCGGAGATAAGAGAACACAGCGGCTCAGGTCCAAATCTTCAGGCCCTGGTTCCTGAGCCCGACCTTGAGGTGGTTGAAGCCTCGGCTCAATCCACACATCGGCTACATCTGTACGGTGGGATGAAGTGGGGTTAAAAACCAGGATGTTTACCCCTTCTCCGCCTTGAACTTTTTCCCCAATCCTCCGGAGGTAATCGTTTGCCACTTCTCTCGCCACTTGCTTTACCTGAGCAAACCTTGTAACCATTTCCTGGTGCACTTCGTCCACTGATGTGCCGCAGATAGAATCATGGAAATGGTTTTTGAGAAGGAGCTTCCAGGCTTGCCTGAGGAAACCCTGGGGGTATGGCTCCCCAAGGATTTTGGCAAAAGCGGAAAGTGGTTCGGCGTAGAAGTTGAGGAGGGTGAAAGCTTGATGGTTCATCTGCTTAAGGTAAATCCGAGTTGAAAGCACTCCCGGAAGCAAGGGGGCAAAGAAAGGTGTGCGCAGCTCGCCTTTTATCACCTCCAGCTCCTGGGTTTTATCCAGAAGTCGGAGATAATCTTCAAGGGAGCTAATGACAAAAGAACAGCCCATCTCGGCCGATAACTTCTCCAGGATAGAGGGCAATTCTTTCTGAGGACCCATGTGGTCACATCCAGCCATTAGCAGTACAGCCTCAGTTGTAGAGAGGCCTTTCAGAAAATCCAATAGAGAGCCGAGGCCCTTGAAAGGGCCAAACTCAAATTCTTCCGGGTCATAGGTTAAATTGCGAGCATTACAGTAAGAAGCGGCAAACCAGTGGGTAAGAACTCTGGAACCATCGGGTGCTTCCCACCAGAACTCGGTTTTTTGAGGAGCTACCCCACGGGTGAGGAAAGCGGTTTCTATCCCGAAACCACGCAATATCTGGGGCATTTGGGCCACATGCCCGAAAGGATCGGGTAAATAGCCGATTTTCATCGTTCCGCCCAGGGTTTGCCCTACTCTGTGGCCCTCCAGCAAGTTACGGACCAGCGCTTCCCCTCCTGCAAGGAATTCGTCAGGCATGGTATACCAGGGGCCTGTGGAGAGGCGTCCCCGAGCTATAGCTTTCTTGAGCTCCTCCCTCTTTTCTGGGCGGATTTCTAAGTAATCTTCGGCAATGATGGCCTGGCCATCCAGCAAGAAATGCTTGAACTTTTCGTCTCTCTCCAGAAGGTCCAGGATTTCATCCAGCATTCGGACCAGGTAATACCGGAACCGTTCAAAGGGGAAATACCATTCCCTATCCCAGTGAGTGTGGGGAACAACAACCACCATCATCGGCTGGCCTCCCGCTTTGGTTTTCTCAGGCCCCGCCAGATAAAGAAAGCCACGAGAGCAAAGGGCAAGCTAACCGGAACAACCACCACTATAATCCAGATAGCTGCATCTACCAGGAACTGGAAAGTTTTTACCAGAGCTCTGCTTGCGCGCCAGAGGGTCCGGGCAGGTTTCCAGGTTGTGGGAGCTACTGGCTGAGCCAGGATGCTGGGGGTAAGGTTAACCACGATGGTGGAAAAGTTTGTCATCTGCTCCAGATATTTCATCCGGCCTTTTACCCTTTCAATCTCCCCCCTTATCTGTGTAAGCTCCCGATACACAGCCATTATATCCTCGGCTTTTCCCGAACGTTCCCTAACGGTAGCCAGCAGTTCTCTCAATTCTTTTTCCGTAGCCTCCAGGTTCCTGAGGCGAGCTTCAAGGTCCACATATTCTTCGGTCACATCTTGGCCTGATACTGATTCACTCAGGATATCAACGGCCAACTTTCTTAAGGATTCCAGAGTTTCCTCAAACTTCGCCGCCGGTACCATTATGGTGAGCTGAGCTTTTAAGCTTTCACCCTCTTTCCATACGCTGGATTGATGCAAATAACCGCCTTTTTCCAGTGCTATGGTTTCAATCCTGGAAATGGCCTCTTTTGTATCCAGCACTACCAGGGAAAGTTCGGCACGGCGGATTATCATCCTTTCGGTTAGAGATGGGAAGGCCTGGCCAGCCAGTTCCATAGGTACCCCCATTGGGGTTGGAATGGGAACTTCCCCTCTTTCAGAGGGTATAGCTTTAGGGGGCAAAGGTGTTGGGGCTTTGCAGCTAACTGCAGCAAATATTGCTAAAATGAGCAGGGGGAAAAACTTTTTCATTGCTTAACCTCCCTTTTCAGTTTTCATGGTTAAAGACGCTGATCAGGCTTGAATGGTTCCTTCCAGAAGCCGGCGCATTGTGTCCAGCTCTTGCAGTTAGGGCCAGCGCTGGCGATAACTGAAGCCAAAAATGGGTTTTACTGCCCCGGGCATTGGACAAAATCGGCAGATTGGTGTATTATAAATAAAAACTTTGCAGGGGAGGTGTGCATTGCCTAACACAAAGTCGGCTGAAAAGGAGTTGAGAAAGGCTCAGAAAAGGCGGTTGAGGAACATGTATTATCGTTCCAGGGCCCGCACTTTCGTTAAGAGGGTGCGGAAACTTCTGGCTGAAGGTAAAATTGAAGAAGCACGGGAAGCTCTTAAGCTCGCCATAAGCGCTCTGGATAAAGCAGCTGAGAAAGGGGTTATTCACAAAAACAATGCTGCTCGCCGCAAGTCCCGTCTGATGAAATTGTTCAACGCTTATGTTTCCAGAGCGGCTGCTTAACTTGCCTTCCTTAAAGTTCTGGCAAGCCCCGGAGGCAAAAGCCTAAGGGGCTAATTTTTTGTTATGCAGGAGAAACCTTTAATCGTAAGTTTAGAAGACCCGAGATGCCTGGATCCTTCCCTGGTCGGTTTCAAGGCTGCTAATCTTGCCAGGGCCATCAGAGAGGGTTTCCCTGTCCCGCGGGGTTTTTGCCTCACCATCTTCGCTTCCCAGCTCTTGAGGGGAACTACCGATGAATTCCCTGCAGTCCTTCGTGAAGAAGTTAAAAGATTTCTCAACACCCTCCCCCGCGGCAAGCTGGCTGTGCGTTCTTCTGCTACCATTGAGGACTCAATTCAATTTTCTTTTGCTGGTCAAGCCTCCTCTTTCCTCAATGTTACCCCTGAAAATCTGGAGGAAACGGTCTTAAAATGCGTGGCTTCTCTGGATAATCCCTGGGCATTAGCTTACCGTTCTTCTCACAATTTGCCTGCGGGGGAAATGGCTGTCCTCATCCAGTGGATGGTCCCCGCGGATAAAGCAGGTGTGGCTTTCACCCGTGATCCTCTCACAGGGGAAGAGGCCGTGGTAATTGAAGCCGTGAGGGGGCTCGGAGAAGCATTGGTAAGCGGATCAGCCCAGCCTGAGCAATTCCGCGTCAGGAAAGGCGAAGAGCCTAAGGGTGGAGAAATACTATCGCCGCAGGAAGCGAAAGCGGTTGCGGAAATGGCCCTGGCTCTTGAAAAAGTTTTTGGTTCTCCTCAGGATGTTGAATGGTGTTATTCAGAAGGTAAGCTTTTCCTCCTTCAAACAAGGCCCCTTACAACGGAGGGGTCACTCCGGTTGAAGGCCTGGCGCTTTTTCACGGAGCCCGGGGGAGATGAGACCTGGACCAGTGGGTTCTTCAATGAGCGTTTCTCTGAACCCATTTCCCCTCTGGGCTGGAGCATAATAAAACCTCTGGTAGAGGAACTGGCCTTTCGCGACCCGCTCCGTTACATGGGTTTCCGTAACGTGGAAAAGCTGCGGGTTACAAGGCTTTATTTTGGTAGGCCTTATGTGAACCTGGCTCTGTTCCAGACGATATACAGGCCTTTCCCCGATTGGCTTTTGCCCGAGGGGGTTAAGGGGTATTTCCCCAACAGGGATGCCAGCATTCGCAAGGGAGTTCGCCTCCCCCTCTCTTTCCCCTTCTCCCTTGTGCGCAATTTTCTGCGGGACCCCATCAATTGGTCACCTTTGAACTTCCTCCTCTGGAGACGCTACACCTTACTTCACCAGGTTGAACTTAAATCTATGAAAGAAGCTTTTGAGGCCGTTGCCCCGGACAACCTGATGGGATTGTGGTCCCTGATGGAAAAAGCCCAGGCTCTGAACCGAAGTCTTCTATCCATCCATCGCTGGAGCCTTGTCTGGGCCGACATAAGCTATAATTTCCTTAAACTTTTCCTCAGGCTCTGGCTGGAGCCTGGAAAAGCTTCAATAGCTGCATCCCGGTTCCTTTCCGGCCTGGGCACCAAAACGGCGCAGATGGGACGGGCCTTTCTGGAAGCCCTGAAGGACCCTAACCGGGAAGAGGCTTTGAGGAAGTTCCTTCAGATTTATGGGCACCGTGCTTTTTCCCTGGACCTCTATAGGCCAACTTTTGCCGAAAACCCGGAGCAGCTCCTCCGGCTTGCCCCATCTCAGGAGCCTTGCCTTGAAATTGACAGGCCTCAGAGCCCGATTTTTAAGGATCCCCTGAGAAAGGCTTTCCTGCGCCTCTTCCTTTCGCTGGCTAAATTATACGCTTTCTTGAGGGAAGAACAGCGCTTTTACTGGCAGGAAACTCTGGCCTTCATGCGCAGGGTGGCTTTAAAGATCGGGGAAAGCCTGGAAAAGCAAGGCAAATTGAAGGAACGAATCCTTGTTTTCTTCCTCACCTGGGACGAATTGAAAGGAGCATGTTATGGTGAGCAAATTCCTGCGGCCCTGGCTGAGGCCAGACGCAAAGTCTTTGAGGAATTGGAGAAAATGGACCCGGCAATAGCTTAACCTCTTTTCCTCAGAGGGGAAAAACCCCTTGAGGAAAGCGCAAGCTGGGATGGGGTAGCAGTAAGCCCCGGGATAGCTTCTGGCCCGGTCAAAATTGTCTTAACGCCCTCTGAATTGGAGAAAGTAGCCCCTGGCGATATCCTCGTGGTTAAAGCAATAGACCCGGGCTGGACTGTGGTCTTTGGGCGGATAAAAGGCCTGGTGATGGAGGTGGGAGGCCAGCTTTCCCATGGGGCAATAGTGGCTCGGGAATATAATATTCCGGCGGTCACGGGGATAAGAGGGGCAACCTCTGCCCTTAAGGATGGCCAGCACGTAACCGTGGATGGTTATTCAGGCAAAGTTATCCTCATTTTGCCCGAATATAAAACCGGCCTGAAAGGGAGGGAAAATGCTGGAGAAAGACATAGCTGAAATACTCATTGATGAGAGAACTCTCCAGGCCAGGATCCGGGAACTGGGGGAGCAGATTTCCCGGGATTACCAGGGCAAAAGGCCTGTGCTGGTGGGGGTTCTCAAGGGGGCTTTCATGTTCATGGCTGACCTCATTCGCCATATTTCTGTCCCCCATGAGGTGGATTTTATGGCTACCTCCAGCTACGGTGCTGCTACCGAAACCAGCGGAGTAGTCCGCATTTTGAAAGATCTGGATACCCCTATCTCCGGCAGGCATGTCCTCATTGTAGAGGATATAATTGACACAGGCCTTACCCTTGATTACCTGACCCGGATCCTCAAAGCTCGCAACCCCGCATCCCTTCGCATCTGCACTCTCCTGGACAAGAGGGAGCGACGCCGTATACCCATACCCCTGGACTACGTAGGCTTTGAAATCCCTAACAAGTTTGTTGTAGGCTACGGTCTGGATTTTGGAGAACTTTACCGTAACCTTCCCTTTATAGCTGTTCTCAAACCTGAAATTTACCAGGGACCAAACGCTTCCTGAAGGGAGATTGACGGTGGAACCCCTGCGTGGTAAAATAAGTTAACCTACGATTGGGGAGGGAAAATGGGACAGGTTTATGTTTCCGACCATCCGCTGGTCCAGCATAAACTTACCCTTCTGAGGGACATAAATACTGAACCGAAACGTTTCCGTGAACTTCTGAAAGAAATTACCTGGCTGCTCCTTTACGAGGCCACCAGGGACCTTAAAGTGGAGGAAAAACCTGTAACTACCCCCCTGGGTACGGCTGTAGGAATACGTATTACCGAAGAAATAGCTTTCTGCCCGATCCTAAGAGCGGGCCTCGGAATGATAGAACCGGCCCTTGAACTAATACCGCGTGCTCAGGTCTGGCATATCGGAATTTACAGAGACCACAAAACCCTGACGCCCATTGAATATTACACGAGCTTGCCCACGAAAGCTACTGCTCAGGTTGCTATCATCTTAGACCCGATGCTGGCAACTGGCGGATCAGCCATAATGGCAGGCAACCTCCTCAAAGCCATCGGTGTTCCAAGGATAAAATTCGTTGGGGTGATAGCAGCTCCAGAAGGCCTTGACAAGCTCTACAAAGCCCACCCTGATATGGATGTTTTCGTGGCCGCTGTAGACAAATACCTCACCCCTGAACCTCAGAAACCCGGCGATCCCCCAGCCGGCTACATTGTTCCAGGCCTTGGAGATGCCGGGGACCGCCAATTTGGGACAGGCTGAAGATGGCACGTCCTTCCTGGGATGAATACTTCATGCGGATAACCCGCCAGGTAGCTGAGCGTTCTACCTGTCTCCGCCGCCAGGTAGGGGCTCTGATCGTAAAAGACAAACGTATCCTTGCTACGGGCTACAACGGTGCTCCAAAGGGCTTGCCCCATTGTTTGGATATAGGATGCTTGCGGGATAAAGAGGGGATCCCTTCCGGTTACCGTCAGGAGTTATGCCGGGGCCTTCATGCCGAGCAGAATGCCATAATCCAGGCTGCTTACTACGGGGTGCCCATTGAAGGTTCCGACCTTTATACTACCCACCAGCCGTGCATAACCTGTGCCAAAATGATAATAAACGCAGGCATAAAAAGGGTAGTATACGGTGCCCCTTACCCGGACGATCTCGGAAAGCAAATGCTTCAAGAAGCCGGTATAGAGCTGGTTTATTTCCCCTTAGAAGGAGAATAGCTTGAGAGATTGGTTTTCCCGCCTCACCCAGGCCCAGAAGTTAACCTATGGCTTCCTTTTAGCCATAATCCTCGCCACTATACCCTGTTACTGCCTTGGGTTTCTGGCTCTGGCCTTTGCCCCGGCCCGAAAACCCGTAAGCACACCCATCATATGGCCCTCCCCTATACCC
>Ga0105162_1002236_pt1 | contig 10346 bp, 8 predicted proteins | sample JNZ201metaG_FD_81532 | JGI IMG/M metagenome (GOLD analysis project Ga0105162, IMG submission 81532) | Hot spring microbial communities from Jinze hot spring, China to study Microbial Dark Matter (Phase II) - JNZ 20120812A | ecosystem: Environmental > Aquatic > Thermal springs > Hot (42-90C) >...
GGCTGGACAAATTTGAAAGATATACTTAATGCACTTGATGATGTCGGCTTTATTACAATCAATCATATAATCTGGAAATATCAATTTGGTGTTTTCACCCAGAGGAAATTTGTGACAAGTCATTATCATATTCTTTTCGTTGTCAAGGATGAAGAAAAATATAAGTTTAACAAAATTGAGCATTATCCCGAGGATGTCTGGATAATTAACCGGGAATACTGGACTGGTAAAGTGAAAACGCCAACGAAGCTTCCAACTGCTCTGGTAAGGAAAATTATCCTTTATGCATCTGATGAGGGGGATTTAGTTTTTGACCCTTTTCTTGGCTCCGGGCAAGTTGTAGTGGTTGCGAAAGCTTTGAACAGACATTTCTTGGGGTTTGAAATTGTGCCCCAGTATTGTGAATTTGTGCGGGAAAGGTTGAAAAGTGTGCAAGTAAACCTATTTGAATCAAATAATGAGTGATTTTAAAAAGTCGCGAGATTTATTTAGGGAACTTAAACTTAAAATTGAAAGTGGGCAATATGAGGAAATTAAAAGTGAGTTTGTTAACGCAATTGTTATGTTGCTTAAAGAATATGATACCGCGATATATGAAAATAGATTTGTTGTCGGTGGAGCGGTTGAGCATATTTTTGTCGCTTTATTAAGGGCTCTTGGATTTGAATCTTACCATGCTGGTTCAAAGGAAAGAAGAAGTGATTTAATAATTAACGGTGTTAAATTTTCAATCAAAACGAACTTTAAAGGAAGCGGTGAGATCAGGTTGATTAACAAGCTTGGTAAAGGTCAGATTTCATGGAGTGAACCCACTATCTTTCTAATTTCTGAATTAGGGCTTGTGTATGGCGATCCTGTTCTTTTAAAAGATAAAACGAAGAGCACCGATGATGCAATTGTTATTAATGTTGCGGACATTAAAAACTTTTCTAAAAACGAACCACAGTTTTTAATTCGTTTAAACATACCTATAAAAGGTGATATAGAATCACCTCAAACAGTAAGCATTGATGTTGCTCGTTTAATCTTGGAGAAAATCAAAAGCAAATTGCTAATAAATTATTTGGAGCTATGAAATTTAAACTTATCGCAATCCTTCTTTTACAACAAATTCTTCTCGCACAAATGCCTAAAGCTGATCTAATTTTTATCAATGGCAAAATTTGGACTGTTGACAAAACAAAACCAGTAGCTCAGGCGGTTGCTGTTTTAGGAGATAAAATAATCGCAGTTGGTTCAAATTCCGAAATTAAAAAGTTAGCTGGAAAAAATACCCAAATCGTTGATTTAAAAGGGAAATTAATGTTGCCTGGATTTATTGATGACCATACTCACTTTGTAAGTGGTGGGTTTCAACTTATGAGCGTTGATTTAAGAGATGCTAAGACACCTGAGGAATTCGCTTTGCGAATCAAAGAATATGCCGAAAAAAACCCAGGTAAATGGATCACAGGTGGAGATTGGGATCATGAGCTTTGGGGTGGAGAATTGCCACGGAAGGAATGGATAGACCAATATACTCAGAATACGCCGGTCTTTGTAACCAGATACGATGGACACATGGGGCTTGCAAATAGTCTGGCTTTAAAACTTGCGGGAGTGACAAAGGAAACACCGGACCCACCAGGGGGATTAATAGTTCGCGATGAGAAAGGTGAACCAACAGGTATTTTGAAAGATGAAGCGATGTCGTTGATTTATAGAATTATACCTGAGCCAAGCCTTGAGGAGAGAATAAATGCAATTAAACTTGCGCTTGAGGAGGCAAAAAAACTCGGGCTCACGGGAATACACGATATAGGAACGGTTGAGGATTTCAAGGCTTATCAAGAACTTTACAAGAAGGGAGAATTGACAATTAGAGTTTTCCTTCGCCTGCCGATCTCACAGTGGGAAGAGTTAGCGAAAGTTGGAATTCAAGTTCCATTTGGGAATGAGTATATAAGAATCGGTTCACTTAAAGCATACGCAGATGGTTCGCTTGGTTCAATGACAGCGCTTTTCTTTGACCCTTATGATGAAAATCCAAATACCAAAGGACTTGCAACCGACATCGTTATTGATGGAAGACTTGAAAAGTGGGCTATTGAAGCTGATAAAGCTAAACTGCAACTTTCAATTCATGCCATTGGTGATAGTGCAAATAGTTTGGTTCTTTCTCTATTTGAAAAAATTGTCAGAGAAAACCCGGCATGGGATAGAAGATTTAGAATAGAACACGCTCAACATATACATCCAAAGGATTTCGCAAGGTTTAAAGATTTGAATGTAATCGCTTCAATGCAACCTTATCACGCAATTGATGATGGGAGATGGGCAGAGAAAAGAATTGGGAAAGAGAGATGTAAAACAAGTTATGCTTTCAGAACTTTCATTGATAATGGGGTTAAACTTTGTTTTGGTAGCGATTGGAATGTCGCTCCGTTAAGCCCAATCCTTGGGATTTACGCAGCTGTGGCAAGACAAACTCTTGATGGAAAACATCCAGAAGGATGGTTCCCAGAGCAGAAAATCTCCGTTGCAGAAGCAGTTGAATGTTATACGATAAATAACGCTTATGCTGAATTTGCCGAAAATGAAAAAGGGAGCATAACCCCTGGTAAATTAGCTGACTTCGTTGTTTTATCGGACAATATATTTAACATACCGCCTGAAAAAATAAAAGATGTTAAGGTGCTTATGACCGTTCTCGGTGGGAAGATAATCTATAAGTCCTCTGGATTTTAATTATCTTGTAATTCTTGGCTTGCTTATTTCATAATGTGTGACTGAGACTTCAACAATTTGACCTGTTATCGTTTTACCTTGCACAATCATGCTATCTCTTGTTTTCACAGCGATTTGATATTTCGCATAGTTTGTTGATTCGGGAAAGTTAATGTAAGAAAGTTGAAAGTTTTGAAATGACCATCCACCACCCCCAAATTCAGCTGGCTTTCTAACCCATGCCTGTGCTTGTTGACCGATCCTGAGGCAATCATTAATTGTATCGTTTAGATATTGTTCCGCTATTGCCCCTGATCTTGAGATGAATATATTTATTGCAACTGCTATTGCAATTGTTACTATAATTGCCCCAAGAACCAAAAGCAATAACTGCTGTTGTCCCATTTTCTAAACTCCTTTTATTTTCTCACTTTTAAAATTACAATTATCCCACCAATTAAGAAAATTATATTTGCAAGCCAAGCTGAAATAAATGGATGCAAGATTCCAGCGTAACCAAATGATGCTGCTATCTTCATAAAGATAAAATATAGAAAAGCGATTAACAAACTAAGCCCAAACTCCATTGCAAGCCCGGCTCTTTTCTTTTGAGATGCAAGCGCAACTCCAAAAAGAACAACTATAAAATTTGAAAATGGGAAAGCCAATTTTGAATAATAATCCGTCAGCCATCTTGACGGATCATTCCCGCTTCTTATTTGATCTCGTATGAATTCTCTCATCTCATCAAGATTCATCTCGTCTGGCTTCATTTGCTTGCGTTTTATATCAATTGGTTTAAAGTTTAACTTTCCAATATCAAGTGTATCCTTCTTTTCAATTAACTCGCTATTTGAGTAAAACTTACGATAAATGCAATTAATAAGCAACCATCTATCTTTTAAGCTATCCCATTTCATCGCAGGAGCTATGTAGCGTGCCGTAATCCGTGTGACATCATCTTGATCAAAATCCTGAATATCAACCCTGTGTGCCACATTGAGCTCATCATCAAAATATCCAATTGATAACAGCCTTGTGTATGTATCCTGTATGTAAATGTTATATTTCCCCCACGACTCCAAGTGTTTACGCATATAAACTCTTTCAAGGTTTAATTTCTTCTTATTGGTCTTTGGAACGACCCAACCATTGAAATAAACCGATAAAAGACTCAACAAAAGAGATACAATCAAAAATGGCATCATGAATCTATAAAGGCTCATACCCCCAACTTTTATGGCTGTAAGTTCGTTTAAATTGGACAACCTGCCTGTTGTGAAAAGGCATGAGAGTAGAACCGCAACGGGCAAAGTAAGCTTTATAATTTCGGGTGAAAAGTAAAGGTAGTATTTTAAAATTATGGATAGGGAAACTCTTTGATCAATGAAATCATCAAGGTTTTCCATCAGGTCAACCAGAATGAAAATCAAAATGAAGGCAATAAGACCGAAAATTATCATCTGGAGAAATTGTTTCGTGACATAGATATCAATTATTTTCAATTTACCTTGCATATCTATCCGTTAAAATTTCTTCTTCCTCTGGAATGCCGAGCCATGTTTTAACCTTTTGTGGCATAATTTCCTTTATACGATACCAATCAATTATCATAGCTTCTTTCCCCATTCTTATCGTAAGATAAATTCCAAGCAATCCAACAACGAAGTTTGCAATCCACATGCTTAAAAATGGCGATAGGATATCCCTATCTGCGAGCTTTTCTCCACCGATCAAACAAGCCCAATAAAAAAGAAAGAAGAACAAACTTAAACTTGCTGCAACTCCAAAATTTCCTCTCCTTGCCATCATACCAAGCGGAGCCCCAACGAGAACAAAAACAACACATGCAAACGGAATAGCATATTTTTTATGAACCTCCACCATGTAAGCATCAATTGAACGATCATAGTATTCAATTTGCGTCAAATAGTTTTTCATAATTGCGTTCAAACTTATCAACTTTTGTATTGCGGATACAAGCGCTTCGTAATCACCAATTGAATCTCTAACAGGGGATTGATAAAACGATGAAGACATTATCAATTCACCATGAAATGGCTTTTTAAAATTTGTAGCTGCGATTGAATTTAAACTCTCATAAATTTTTTTCTGAATATTTTTCAAACTATCAACTATCCTCAACATATCTTCAGCACTTAACTCCCTGTCACCTCTTTGAAATGCGTTGTCGGGCGAGCGTTCAAAACCAAATCCTTCAACTTCCATCACGACTCTGTATTTTTCATATTTTGCAATTCGGTAAAGGTTTTTATTTTCTACATCCTGTTCGTGTATCTCCCCATTTTCAAGATCCATGATCAGCTTTTTGTAATCAGGTGTAAAGGAAATTTTACCACGCTTCGCAGTTATTATAATTTGTTTCATCGGGTCAGAATAATTGTAAATCGTCGCATCCTCAAATTCGTTTGTATGTTCGTATGTTTTCCTGACTAAAATCGCATAGCCAGAGATATCGGTTGAAAATATTCCTGGGTGTAGTGTCAATGTGGGTTTCTTTCTGTGTATATCTATCATCAAAACTTTCAATCTATGATTTGCATCAGGTAAAACCCTGTTGTTAAAAATTATAAGCAAACCCGTTATCACAAGTGAAACGAGAAAAACGGGAAACATCATCTTGTATAAACTCATTCCGCTTGATTTGATCACAGTTACTTCATTGTTTGCTGATAATCCACCAAACGCCATAAGAACCGCAACAAGAACCGACATCGGAACCGCAAGGACAACTATCCATGCAAGATTTAGGACTATTAACTCAGCTATAACCCAGAATCCAAGACCCTTCCCGATTAACTGGTCAATATATTTCATCAAAAATTGCAAAAGGAAAATTAATATCAAGGAGAAAAAGGAAAAGAAGAAAGGTCCCACATGTGCCCGAAGTATGTATCTGTATAAAATCATTTATTTAACACCCAACATTTTTCTTTGGGATAATTACTTTAAAATTTGTTCCTTTTCCAACCTCTGAGTCAATTTCAAATTCAGCACCGTAAATTTTCAAACTATGATATGTTATCGTCAACCCGAGACCGACGCCTTTTAGTTCAGTGAAGTTATTCGTGGATTTTGTTGTGAAAAATGGCTCAAAAATTTTGTCTTTTATCTCGTCTGGTATCCCGATGCCCGTATCTGTAATTTCAATATAAATGTTTTCCTCATCTTCCCATGTTTTCACGCCGAGAATTTTTTTCTCAGCGTTGAGCATTGCATCAACAGCATTTCTTAAAATATGTGAAATCGCATTTGAAAAATCAGAATAAACTGCCTCAATCACTATCGGTCTTTCACTTAACTTAATATCTTTCTCCACTTGGTGTTTATAGAACGGGTCAAACTCAAGTGTTTCAAGCTCTTTTTTTATAAGCTCGTTAAGATCAAATTTTTTCTTATTTTTGTCAACCTCTTCTTTTGTTTTGATTGAAAGATTTTCAATGATTTGGTTTATTCTTTCAACCTGTTTCATCAATTTTTCAATGTGTTCGGGTTCAACCCCCTTTCTTTTCAAAGCTTGTAGTCCAAGGTTTAACACAGCAAGTGGATTTTTAAGATTATGCGCAATTCCACCAGCAAGTCTCCCAATTGAAGCAAGCCGATATTCCTGCCAGAGTTTTGCTTCAATTTTTCTCTTCTCCTCTTGAAGTTTCCTCAACTCTGTTATATCATTTATCACAGCAATACATTTGCCAAGATTCGGATCGTTTAATCTTCCCGTGATTGAAATCAAAAGTGCTTTACCTTTGTATTCTACCTCAAATGTTTTATCAGCATACTTTGAACCGGAACTAACAAAAGAATCACGACGACATATCTCCTCAATGATTGATGAAGTTATAAACTCCCTCAGATTTTTCCCCTCAACCTTTGCCTCAAAAATTTCATTTGCCACATCACTTGCAAATAATATGTTGAGTTTTTCATCCAGAACTATAAGTCCCGCTGGGGTTAAATGAACAAACTTTCTGTATTTCTCTTCAGATTTTTTTAATTCTGAAACGAGAAGCAGGTTTTCAATTCCAAGAGCAATCTGATGCGAAAGCGTGTCAAGTAAATAAATCCCGTTTTCATCAAAAGGTATCTCCTCCTGTTTATAGGCAAGCTCAATTGAACCGATGAATTTATCCCTGACACGAAGTGCTACCTCAACAAAGATCCTGAAATCATATTCAAAGATTTCACCTCTTATCCTTGTGCTTCCTTTCGTTGGATTTTGATAGATGGTGATTTTTTGGTTTATAACTTCGGTAGCAAAATCATCTCCAAATTTCAGGGTTTTATACTTTTCAAATGGATTTATATCCCCAGTTTTTAAAAATGAGTAGAAAAGGTTCAAGGCATTATTTGGGGCATCGTAAATATAAAAGTTAACGGCATCAGCATTGAAAAGTTTTGTAATGTATTTTGAAATTTGCTTGAAAAGATGAGTTAAATCCCTTGAAGAATTTAACGCCGTGAGAATTTCATTTATTGCTCCAAGCTCTTCATTTTTGAGTTTGATTTCCTCGTATGCTTGATTAAGCTGAATTAGTTTATCTTCAAGTTTATGAACGAGTCTTGCGTTGTATTCCTCAAGATACGCAAATTCATCCAGTTTAATTTCACCGATTCCCTTTCTCGCTTCGCCTTTATGAATTATCTCTTTTATCCTTTTAAGAAATTCCTCAAACTTTATCGGTTTCACTATGTAATCATCTGCCCCAAGGTTCATCCCGAAGATTCTATCTTCATTTGAGATATAACTTCCAGTGTAAAAAACGAAGGGAATTGAGCTGATTTCGGGGTCGGATTTAACTTCGTGGCAAAGTTTAAAACCGTCCATAACTGGCATCAAAACATCTGATATTATGAGAGAAAAATTTTTTCTATTCTTTAAAATTTCAAGTGCTTGTTTCCCGTTTTCAGCTTCAGTCACGCTAAATCCAGCTTGGGTTAGAAGTTCGGCGAGGAGTTTCCTTGCTTCGGTGTTGTCATCAACCACGAGTATATTCATTTCCCTAACATTTTTTTGATTTCATCTTCTGTAAGTTTCACAAACGGTTTTTCGTCGCTAATTTTTGAGTTTTTGCCTTGTGAATTTAAAATTTTGATGAAATCTTCCGAGGAAATTCTGCCAGCGCCACAAGCTTTGGCACAATTTATTATTTCATTATCAGATGAGACGACGATGAAGTTTAATCTATCTTTCAAATTTTTGCTCATTATAATTCTTTTGATCTCATCATCTGCTTTATATGGGGGTGTGGAGAATATAACTCTTACTTTCGGAGTTGATAGGGAAGAGGGCTGGTTTAGGCTTCCATCAAAAATTACGATACATTTATCTTTTCTATTTGAAAAGAAATCGGAAAGAGTTGAAATGAGCATTTCCCTTGCAAGATGTGGGTTTTGGTGAAAAATTTTTTTCAATTTGATTGATTTGTGTATTAAATTGTAGCCATCAATTATGTAGGTTTTTTCGCTCAATCTTTTGCTTTAATTTTTTGTGAGAAGATGATGTTAAGAAGTTTATTTGTCAAAAATGCAGCTGTAAAATTCGGGTATTCAAGCCCTGTCAAGGGACAAAGTTCAACGATATCAAAACCGACGACATTTTTATTTTCGGATACTTTTTTGATTAATTCAATCGTTTCATCCCAGTATAAGCCATTTGGGACGGGTGTTCCAACTGCTGGCATAACGCTTGGGTCAAAATAATCAAGATCAAAAGTTATATAGACATTTTCGCCAAGTTCCGAAATCACAACATCGTGCCAGGTTTTTCCATCTTTATTGTATTTGCCCGATTTTATCTCCCATGCGTAAAAGGTTTTTATTTTGTTTTCTTTTATAAACTTTGCCTCTTCAACATCTTGTGCCCTTATCCCAACCTGAACGAGGTTTTTGTTAAACTCATAAACTCGTGCAAGAGCCGAGGCATGGCTGTATTTATTCCCTTGATATTCATCTCTCAAATCAGAGTGAGCATCAAAATGGAGAATTGTTAAGTTTGGATAAGCTTCGGAGTAAGCTTTAATTGCCCCGATTGCAATGGTGTGTTCACCGCCAATTGTGACGACAAATTTATCTTTTTTCAAAAGTTCAAGAACGATTTTATAGACAGCGTCAACTGCTTTTTCATCTTTTAATTCCGTAAAATCAATTGGTTCAAGTGTTGCAATTCCAACCTCCCGAAAGAGTTCAATTTGAAATTCTTCATCATAAATTTCAACTTGATGGGAGGCTTCAAGTAATTTTTCGGGTCCAAGAATTGTGCCTTTTATGTAGCTTGTCGTATGTTCATATGGTGCTGGTAGGATCACGATTTTTGAGTTTTCAAGATTTGAAAAATCTTCAGGGATAGAAAGAAAATTTTTATCTTTCCCAAGCGTTTTCATAGAATTTTTGCTTTTTGAAAAATATAAAATCTTGCTTTTTTAAAGTCAAATTTACCAAATAATGGAAGGAATGGGGGATTTTGCTGATTTTGTGGAGTGAGGGGTTGGGACTCTTGATTTTTTCTTTTTTTGATATTATATTTATAACGACCTTCCGCGGTAGCTCAATTGGCAGAGCAGCTGGCTGTTAACCAGCGGGTTGCAGGTTCGAGTCCTGCCCGCGGAGCTATTTTTATATTTTGCTTTTTCTAAATCTGTTTTTAACAAGTTTTATTGCTTGAATTTTGTTTCTATATCCTTCTCATTTATCCCAGCCTGTTTGAGAGCTTCTATAAGTTTATCTTCATATTCGTCCTTTTTTATCTCCCCATTCTCTGCAGTTATTTCCATAACTACTTCTACTTTGCTAAACTTTGACTTTAGATAATTAATTATCCTTCCAACATCTGATAATTTTCCAAATGGTACGAGAAATTTGAGATATATCCCGCTATATCCTTCCTTTAATTGAGATACTTTACTTTCTTTTTCTCCTCCTTCTGTTTTTTCTCCAACAACAGAAAGCGAAGAGGTTGGTTCTGCTATTATTTCAGCCTTGTCAGAAACTTCCTTTTTGCACAATTCAGCTTTAATAATCACCTCTCCCTCTACTATTTCTGGGGAACAATCCTCGTTAAAATAATTATAAACAGGTTTATCTTTTTCTAACCTTCCGAGTCCAAACAAACCTTGCCTTACTCCTTCTTTTACTGCATTTTTGAAAACATCTTGATTGATTATTCTGATTTCTCCTGGCGTTGCGTAGAATGATTCAAGTATATTCCTTGTGCTTACATAATCATTTTTCAAGTATTTGTCCTTAATTGTCAGGGCACTTAGTTTTTCCAGAATTTCTTCGCCTTTCAATCTATTGTAAACTTCCTCGTCCAGCAAATGTTCTTTCCCGTAAGTTGGCATACCTAAATCAATCTTTTTAAGTCCTTCTTTTGAAGGCAAAAGAATGAATCTATATAGAGTTCTAATTCTTGATCTCACATCTTCTTCGGATTTTTTAATCTTGTTTTTTACTTCCCTTTTTTGTTCTTCGGTGAGACTTAAACTTTTATCCTTCTCAATTAATTGCCAGGCAAGTTTATCTCTTATAAATTTATTAAAACTAATCCTCTCCTCATCCGGTGGGCATAAGAATATAAGAGTATTTCTATAAACTCTTGGTCTATCTCCACAGTTTTCTAAAAA
>Ga0105162_1002237_pt1 | contig 10344 bp, 8 predicted proteins | sample JNZ201metaG_FD_81532 | JGI IMG/M metagenome (GOLD analysis project Ga0105162, IMG submission 81532) | Hot spring microbial communities from Jinze hot spring, China to study Microbial Dark Matter (Phase II) - JNZ 20120812A | ecosystem: Environmental > Aquatic > Thermal springs > Hot (42-90C) >...
GACTTAATAAGAACAAGGGCGGGTTTTCAACCCGCCCTTTTTATTTTTGCGGAGCCGACGGGGCTCGAACCCGCAACTTCCAGCGTGACAGGCTGGCGTGCTAACCAATTGCACCACGGCTCCTTTTTGTAAACCGAAATAAATATAATCAACTTGGCTAAAAAATGCAAATTTTCACTCAATCTTCTTTCCAGATGCTTTTCTCAATCTATCCATAATTGCAATTCCAAGCCCAACTTCTGGAACTTCCTGTGCATAAATCACATCAACCCCGGCTTCATCAAGTCGATGAAGTGCGGAGAATAAATTGCTTGCTGCTTCAACAAGATCACCTTTTTCCGAGAGGATCTCAACATGCTTTGCTTTTACTTCAAAGTCATATTTTTTAAAAAGCAAAATTCCGGCATTTTCAATTCTCTTGTCCAGAATTTCTTCAATTGATGAGAAAATCTTAACAGGTGTTCTGGGTGAGTAATGTGTTTGAAGTTGTCCGGGGGATAGAATTTTTTCTGATTTAGTTTGAATTTTAACTTTTCCAATTACTTTTTCAATTTCTTCAATTGGAAGTCCACCGGGGCGTAATATCGTCGGTTCATCAAGTAATGAAAGAACAGTTGATTCAACTCCGATCGGGCATTTGCCACCATCAAGAATTAAATCAATTTTATCACCAAGTTGTTTTTCAACATGGTCAGCGGTTGTTGGGCTTATGTAGCCGAATGGATTTGCACTTGGTGCGGAGATTGGGGTTTCAGCGCTATCAATCAATGCAAGTGCAACAGGGTGAGATGGCATTCTAATGGCAACGCTTTTAAGTCCAGCGGTGACAATATCAGGAACAATTTCAGATTTCGGTAAAACAAGGGTAAGTGGACCTGGCCAGAATTTTTCAATTAGTTTGAGAGCTTGCTCATCAATTTTTTCTGTTAATTTTTCAAGCCAGTTGAATTTTGAAATATGAACGATGAGTGGGTCAAATTTGGGACGATTTTTTACTTCAAAAATTTTTGCCACGGCGTATGGATTAAGCGCATCAGCACCAAGCCCATAGACAGTTTCAGTCGGAAATGCGACAAGCCCACCTTTTTTTATTATTGAGCCAGCAAGTTTTATATTTTCATCATTTGCTATCACTCGCATAGGACAAAATTTCTTAAATTTGTGAAATCTTTTCAATGTTCTGACAAATTAAACAAATTTTGGGTGCAAAAGTTCAATAGGTCAAAAGTTCAAGTGATTATCTTTTAATGATTTTCTTTGGCACATGCTTTGCAATATAAATTTACAGAAAAATTTTCGCTTTTCAATCAAAAACAAAACAAGCGAGGTGAAAAATTATGGGAAAAATAGTTGGAATTGATCTTGGGACAACGAACTCTGTTGTTGCGGTTAAAATGGGAAACGATGTTGTTGTAATCCCGACATCCGAAGGACCTAGGACACTTCCTTCCGTGGTTGCATTTACAAAGACAGGAGAACGACTTGTTGGACACCCTGCAAAAAGACAAGCGATTACAAATCCTGAGAACACGATTTATTCAATAAAGAGATTTATGGGAAGATTTTATGACGAAGTAATTGAGGAAGCAAGAAGAGTTCCATACAAGGTTGTGCGGGGTCCAAATAACACAGCAAGAGTTCAAATTGGAGACAGAGTTTATTCACCACCAGAAATTTCAGCGATGATTTTGCAGAAATTGAAACAAGATGCAGAAGCATATCTTGGTGAAAAGATAACAGATGCAGTTATTACAGTTCCTGCTTATTTCAACGATGCGCAGCGTCAGGCGACGAAAGAAGCGGGTGAGATCGCTGGTTTGAATGTAAGGAGGATAATCAATGAGCCAACAGCAGCAGCTCTTGCATTTGGGCTTGATAAGAAAGGAAAACAGATGAAGATTGCGGTTTTTGACCTCGGTGGTGGAACTTTTGATATTTCAATTCTTGAAATTGGTGAAGGTGTTTTTGAAGTTAAAGGAACAAGCGGGGATACGCATCTTGGCGGTGATGATTTTGATCAGAGGATAATTGATTGGATTGCTGAGGAATTCTTGAAACAAGAAGGAGTTGATTTACGCAAAGATCCAATCGCATTGCAGAGATTAAAAGAAGCAGCTGAAAGAGCCAAGATTGAACTTTCAAGCCGACTTGAAACAGAGATAAATCTTCCATTCATAACTGCAACGAACACCGGACCAAAGCATTTACAGATGACTTTGACAAGAGCAAAATTTGAAGCTTTGATTGATGATCTTCTCCAGAAGCTCATTCCACCGTGTGAAGAAGCATTGAGAAGAGCGAAATTAACAGTTGATGATATTGATGAGGTTATACTCGTTGGCGGTTCAACGAGAATTCCAAAGGTTCAGCAAATTGTTCGTGATTTCTTCAAGAAAGAGCCAAATAAGAGCGTAAATCCAGATGAAGCAGTTGCGATAGGTGCTGCAATTCAAGCAGCAGTTCTTGCTGGTGAAGAAAAAGATATTTTACTCCTTGATGTTACACCGCTTTCACTCGGAGTTGAAACGCTCGGTGGAGTTATGACTGTTTTAATCCCGGCTAACACGACAATTCCAACAAGAAAGACAGAGATATTCACAACTGCTGCTGACAATCAAACATCGGTTGAGATTCATGTTTTGCAAGGTGAGAGACCGATGGCAAAGGATAACAGATCACTTGGAAGATTTATACTTGATGGAATTCCACCGGCACCGCGTGGAGTTCCACAGATTGAAGTTACATTTGATATTGACGCAAATGGAATTTTGCATGTGACGGCGCGTGATAAAGCAACGGGTAGAGAGCAAAGCATCAGGATAACCGCATCAAGCGGTTTGACAAAGGAAGAAATTGAAAGGATGAAACGTGAGGCACAGGAGCACGCTGAGGAGGATAGAAGGAAACGTGAAGAAGCCGAACTCAGAAATCAAGCGGATAACCTTGTTTATACAACTCGTAAGCAATTGAGAGAGATTGGCGATAAACTTCCATCCGATTTGAGAAACAAAGTTGAAATGAAAGCGAATAAACTTGAAGATTTGATAAAGACAAACGCACCTATAGCTGATGTTAAAGCTGGTATGGATGAGTTAACGCGTGCTTGGAATGAAGCTTCAAATTATCTCTATCAGCATGCGACATCTGGAACTTACAGCTCCGGTTACGCTGGTGGAACTTCGCAGGAAGAGCAGAAGAAAGATGTCAAAGATGCTGATTATGAAATCGTGGATGACAAGGATAAAAAAGAAAAGAATTAAAGTTAGATTAAAGCACCTTTTAAATCAGGGCGAGGTTTTTAACCTCGCCTTTTTTGTCAAAATTTAAAAAATTAACAAGTGGAGGTGATAGAAAATGAATTGGAATAAATTTACGATAAAATCGCAAGATGCAATTCAAAAAGCGATGCAAATCGCTGCTGAGAGAAATCATCAAGTAATTGAGCCGGAACATTTGCTTCTTGCGTTGATTGACGATGAAACTGGACTTGTAAATTCAATCATAAAGAAAATTGGCGGGAATATCGCATACATTAAAAATAGATTGAACGAGTCAATCAAAAGATTTCCTCAGGTTCAAGGAGCAGGGCTTGGGAATCAGTATATCTCGCAGAACTTGATGAAAGTTTTTGATGACGCTCTCAAAGAAGCAAATCAACTCAAAGATGAATACATAAGCGTTGAGCATCTGTTAATCGCTTTATCGGAGAATAGAAATAACGACGCCGGAAGAGTTCTCGCTGATCAAGGGATCACGAAGGATGCAATTTTGAAAGTTATGCGTGAAATTCGTGGTTCTCAAAGAGTTACGGATCAAAATCCCGAAGACAAATATCAAGCACTTAAAAAATACGGTAGAGATTTAACCGAGCTCGCACGGCTTGGGAAGCTTGATCCTGTTATTGGGAGAGATGAAGAAATAAGAAGAGTGATGCAGGTGTTAAGCAGGAGGACGAAAAATAATCCAGTGTTAATTGGTGAACCCGGCGTTGGAAAGACGGCAATTGTTGAAGGAATTGCACATAGAATTGTTCAAGGTGATGTTCCCGAGCCGTTGAAGAATAAGCGAATTTTTGCGCTTGATATTGGAGCTTTGATTGCTGGGACGAAATATCGCGGTGAGTTTGAAGATAGATTAAAAGCTGTTTTAAGAGAGATTCAAGAGTCAAATGGTGAGATAATTCTTTTCATTGATGAATTGCACACAATCGTTGGTGCTGGAGCAGCTGAGGGAGCGGTTGACGCAGCGAATATGTTGAAGCCAGCGCTTGCCCGTGGCGAACTTCACGCAATTGGTGCAACCACAATTGATGAATATAGAAAGCACATTGAGAAAGACCCGGCGCTTGAGAGAAGATTTCAACCTATACTTGTTGAAGAACCATCTGTTGAAGATACAATTTCAATTTTGCGTGGATTGAAGGAAAAATACGAAGTCCATCATGGAGTCAGAATCACGGACGCTGCAATTGTCGCAGCTGCTCAATTGAGCCATAGATATATAACTGACAGGTATCTTCCAGATAAAGCAATTGATTTGATTGATGAAGCAGCTTCAAAATTGAGAATTGAAATTGATTCAATGCCAGAAGAACTTGACGAGCTTGAAAGAAAAATTAAACAGCTTGAAATTGAGAGAGAAGCGGTGAAGCGAGAGCTGACTTCAAATTATGCAACTGATGTTGATAAAAAAGCAACGCAGAAGAAACTTGAAGAAATTGAGCAGGAACTTGCTTCACTTCGTGAGGAAAGAGATCGTTTAAGAGCTCACTGGGAAATGGAGAAGGAACTCATAAAGTCAATCCGTGAGATGAAAGAGCAAATTGAAAAAGCAAAAATTGAAGCTGAAAAAGCAGAAAGGGAAGGAGATTATGCAAGGGTTGCGGAGTTAAGGTATGGAGTTATTCATTCGCTTGAAATGAAGTTGAAAGAAACAACTCAGAAACTTGCTGAGGTTCAAAAAGATTTGAGAATGCTCAAAGAGGAAGTTGATGCGGAAGATATTGCAGAGATAGTTTCAAAATGGACTGGAATACCTGTTCAAAGAATGCTTGAAAGTGAGCGAACGAAACTTTTACATATGGAAGAAAGATTGCACGAAAGAATAGTTGATCAAGAGGAAGCGGTTAAAGCGGTCAGCAACGCCATTCGCAGAGCAAGAGCTGGACTTCAAGACGAAAGAAGACCCATTGGTTCATTTCTTTTCATCGGAAGCACAGGAGTTGGAAAAACAGAACTTGCAAAAGCACTTGCTGAACTTCTCTTTAACGATGAAAATGCGATGATAAGAATTGATATGTCGGAGTATATGGAAAGATTTTCTGTTTCAAGATTGATTGGTGCTCCACCCGGATATGTTGGTTATGAAGAAGGTGGGCAATTGACAGAGGCAGTGCGTAGAAAACCATATTCAGTTGTTTTGCTTGATGAAATTGAAAAAGCACATCCGGAAGTTTTCAACATACTTTTGCAGGTTCTTGAAGACGGAAGATTAACCGACAGCAAAGGTCATGTTGTTAACTTTAAAAACACAATCATCATAATGACATCAAACATTGGCTCGCATATAATTCAGGAAAAAATGTCAAGAATGACGGATGAAAACAGGGATAAAATTATGGAAGAATTGAGAGAGGAACTTATGCAGATTTTGAGGCAGACGATAAGACCTGAATTTTTGAATAGAATTGATGAAATAATCTTCTTCAAACCATTGACGAAAAGTGATATCTTGAAGATCGTTGATTTGCAGATTAAACAGGTTAACAAGCGACTTGAAAAGAACAATATGAAGATAGAATTAACTGACAAAGCTCGTGTATGGCTTGCGGACATTGGCTATGACCCAACATTTGGAGCAAGACCTTTGAGAAGAGTTATTCAAAAGCACATTCTTGATCCGCTTGCTGAGAAAATTCTTGCTGGTGAATTTATGAATGGAGATACTGTAATCGTTGATCTTGATTATCACAGTAAGCCAGTTTTCATAAAGAAAGTTGAAGAAGTTGAAGTTGTCTAAATTGGTTTGGGGAGCGAAAAGCTCCCCTTTTTTATTTTTGTGGGGGTTGAATTTGGCTCGTATGTTTGAAAATTTCAATTGTTAAATCTAAATTTTACATTGTAATGCAAACAAAGTGGAGTTTAAATTGATAGCGTATCTATCTGGAGGTATGGAATATGCAAGCGACGGTGGGAAAGGGTGGAGAGAAGAAATTCAGAAGTGGCTTAAAGAAAATTTATCTCACGATGTTTTTAATCCTGTCGTTGAAACGGAGAGATTTTTGAGCGAAAAATATCCAGGGATTGATTTTCGTGAGCTTAAGAGAACATCGCCTGAAAAATTTAAAGAGATAATTTCACAAATTGTTGGGAGAGATTTGGAAGCGGTAAGTTTTTGTGATTATGTTATCTGTCTCTGGGATGAAGGGGCAGAAAAAGGTGCGGGAACACAGGGTGAGATAACGCTTGCTAAATTTCTTAACAAACCAGTTTTTATTGTCACAAAATTTAACTTCTCAAGGATTCCTTCCTGGATAATTGGGTGTGCGGATGAAATTTTTGAAAATTTTGAATCATTGAAAAATTTTCTTCTAAAAAAATTTAAGTTTGCTTATGCGTCCAACGCGAGCGGAAATTAATCTCTCCGCTTTTGAATTCAACCTTAAACAGGTTAAAAAACTTGTGGGAGAGAAGACAAAAATTATGGCTGTCGTCAAAGCAAATGCTTATGGACACGGCGCAGTTGAAATATCAAAGGTTGCAATCTCCCTTGGCGTTGATTACCTTGCGGTTGCAATACCAGAAGAAGGAGTTGAATTGAGAGAAAATGATATAAAAACACCGATACTTGTCTTCACACCACCTTTTGAACATCAAATTGAGTTATTTTTCAAATATGATCTGACACCGACAATTGTTTCAATTGATACTGCAGAAAAGTTCAATTTACTTTCTGAAAAATTTGGCAAAAAAATCAGATGCCATATTAAAGTTGACACTGGAATGGGGAGAATTGGTGTAAATCATAAAGATGCAGTTGAATTTGTGAAAAAAGTCCATTCTGACTTTAAAAATCTTTACATTGAGGGGATTTACACGCATTTTGCAACTTCTGATGAGAAAGATAAAACCTACGCACGAGAACAATTTGATAAATTTATTGAAGTTATTCGCACACTTGATGATTTCGGAATCAAGATACCTTTGAAACATTGTGCAAATTCCGGCGCTATTCTTGATTTGCCCGATACATATCTTGATATGGTAAGACCTGGGATAATGCTTTACGGTTATCATCCATCACTTGAAGTTTTAAACAGAGTTGAGTTAAAACCGGTGATGACATTGAAATCAAAAGTTTCGTTTATCAAAGAAGTTGATCCGGGAACAAGCATAAGTTATGGGAGAAAATTTATTGCAAAAGAGAGGACAAAAATCGCAACAATTCCGATTGGCTACGCTGATGGATACAGAAGACATCTAACAAATCTTGGCAAAGTTGAAATAAACAAAAAAATTTTCCCTGTCGTTGGCACTGTCACAATGGATCAAATTATGGTTGATGTGGGCTTGAACACAGATGTGAAAGTTGGTGATGATGTAATTTTGTTTGGAAGTGAAAATTTAACTGCTTGGGATGTTGCTCAATTGCTTGGGACGATACCGTATGAGGTTTGTTGCAATGTTTCTTCTCGTGTTCCAAGAGTTTATTTAAGAGATTAAAAACAAAAAGGCGAAAATTTTATGACAAAAGCATTTGCTGTAATAATGGCAGGCGGGGTGGGATCAAGGTTCTGGCCAAAAAGCAGAGCAAGAAAGCCCAAACAATTTCTTAACATTCTCTCTTCAAAATCACTCATTGAGCAAACGATTGAAAGAATTAATCCTTTGATCCCTGAAAAAGATATACTCATCGTCTCAAATAAGAATCAAACTGCTGAACTTGTCCAGGTTTTGCCGAAATTTCCAATTCAAAACATAATTCTTGAACCACAATCTAAAAACACAGCACCGTGCATAGGTCTTGCAAGTTTATTTATAAAAAGACAACAACCTGACGCAGTAATGGTTGTCCTGCCTTCGGATCATCTCATCAAGGACACTGAAAAATTTCTTGATACTTTAAAAATTGGGATTGAGTCCGCTTATGAGACAAAGGGATTGATAACAATTGGAATTCAGCCAACTTATCCATCAACTGGATACGGGTATATTCAATTTGTTGAAGATGAAGAAAGTGAACTTGGATCAAAAGGGGTTTATAAAGTTAAGACATTTGCAGAGAAGCCAAATCTTGAAACAGCAAAAAAATTTATTGAAAGTGGCGATTTTCTCTGGAATAGCGGAATGTTTATCTGGAGAGTTGATGTGATACTTGAAGAAATAAAAACTTATCTTCCCGATATTTATGAAGAGTTGATGAAAATAGACGAAGCGATTGGAAAAGATGATTTTAAAAATGTTCTTGAGCAATCTTACGGCAGGATGAAAGCAATTTCAATAGACTATGGGGTGATGGAGAAAACAAACCGGGCTTATGTTATTAAGGCAAGTTTTGGTTGGAGTGATGTTGGGAGCTGGGAAGAGGTTTACAATCTTGCGCCGAAAGATGAAAATGGAAATTATGTTTCTTCAAATCCGGATAGTGTGATTTTGTTTGATGTAAAAAATTGCCTTGTTGAGGGGAATAAAACTTTAATAGCAATGATTGGGGTTGAAGATTTGATAGTTGTAAGCACGGAAGATGCAATTTTAATTTGTAAGCGAGATAGGGCGCAGGATGTGAGAAATGTTGTAAATTATCTCAAGCGAAAAAATATGGAGAAGTATTTATGAGATCTCTCAAATTTGCATTTCTTGTCGTTGTATTTTTATTTGAGTCATGCGCAAGTGCGATTCGTTATTCAACACAGGATACATCTTTCAAAAACTCTGAAAAGGTTCAAATAGGAGTTGCTTCTTATTATGGCGAGGAATTTCACGGACGAGTTACGACAAGTGGAGAACCATACAATATGAACGACTTAACAGCAGCTCATCCGACACTTCCCATTGGCACGCTTGTTAAGGTGACAAATCTTGCTAACAATAAAAGCGTAATTGTTAGAATTAACGACAGAGGACCTTTCAAAAAAAATAGAATTATTGATGTCTCATACGAAGCAGCAAAGCAGCTTGGTTTTTTGAATGACGGAACAGCGCTCGTAAAAATTGAGGTCATCAAACTTCCGCAAGATAGTTTGGAGTCAAAATGAATCTCAAACCACAAGCGCTGAAAAAAGGTGATGTAATCGGCATAATTTCACCAGCAAGTTCCCCCGATGATTTTTCAAGGATTGAGAAAGGAATTTCGTATCTTGAAAGTTTAGGTTATAAAGTTAAATTAGGGAAACACATTTACAAAAGATTTGGTTATCTTTCCGCAACTGATGATGAAAGGGCGGAAGATTTGAACAAAATGTTTGCTGATCGTGAGATCCGTGCTATTTTTTGCGTTCGTGGTGGATATGGGACGCCACGAATTCTTGATAAAATTGATTACAACATCATAAAGCGAAATCCGAAGATATTCGTCGGTTATAGCGATATAACCGCACTTCAACTTGCAATTTTCAAGAAAACAGGATTGATAACTTTTTCAGGTCCAATGCTTGCGGTTGATATGTATTCTGATTTTGATCCTTATGCAGAGGAATTTTTCTGGAAAATTTTAACAGCGAAATCTAAAAAAATTGAGATAAAAAATCCCGACGGTGTTGAACTTATCGTTTTAAGACACGGCGTTGCAACTGGAACTTTGCTTGGTGGAAATTTATCTCTTTTAGCGTCAATTATTGGGACAAGGTTTCAACCAAATTTTAAAGATTCAATTCTTGTAATTGAAGACATTGGCGAAGAACCTTATCGCATTGACAGATATCTTTCACAGTTGAAGAATGCGGGAATACTTAACAGAATAAATGGTTGCATAATTGGACAATTTACCGATTGCGTCGCAAAAGAACCTGAAAAAAGTTTAACACTTGAGCAAATTTTTAACGATTATTTTGGGAGTTTGAAAATTCCAGTGGTTTCAAATTTAAATTACGGTCACATACCCCGCAAAATTACGCTTCCAATTGGAGCAAATGTGAAAATTGACACCAAGAGAAAAAGCATAACGATAATTGAGAAAATTTTATCTTGAAATAACAATTTGTCTTCTCATCTCGTGTGATCTTTTCTCGCAAAATTTTTTACAATTCAAAGCAAGCAGAGAACTTTCAAATTTTTATTGGAGCGGATTTTTGAGATACAATTATCTGAAAAGTTCATATGAGATTTTTCTCTTTGAGCAGTTTTCTGA
>Ga0105162_1002238_pt1 | contig 10343 bp, 10 predicted proteins | sample JNZ201metaG_FD_81532 | JGI IMG/M metagenome (GOLD analysis project Ga0105162, IMG submission 81532) | Hot spring microbial communities from Jinze hot spring, China to study Microbial Dark Matter (Phase II) - JNZ 20120812A | ecosystem: Environmental > Aquatic > Thermal springs > Hot (42-90C) >...
CTCCAGAACAATTGAACGAGTTTGAAAAAATGATAAAAGAAATGGAAAAAAATGAGCGGAGGTAAAAGATGAAAAGAAAACTATTCAGAGCATTGATAATAGCGGTAATCTTAATAGCAGCTGGACTGGCGGTCGCATTCTACTTTAACAATAAAAAGTCAAACAATTTACAATTAAAAACAGCCAAAGTTGATGTCGGCGATATTGAGGTCTATGTAACTACAACCGGGACTTTGAATCCAGTCACACTTGTTCAAGTTGGAACACAGGTAAGCGGGACGATTGCAAAAATTTATGTTGATTTCAACGATGTCGTTAAAAAAGGACAGATTCTTGCACAAATTGATTCAACATTTTTAGCTGCACAAGTCAAAGATGCTGAGGCACAGGTTGAAAGGGCAAAAGCTCAGGTAAATCAAGCACAGCGTGATTTGAATAGAATAAAAGAGCTTTATTCAAAAAATCTCGTATCACAGGCGGATTACGATCAGGCGCTCACAAACTATGAAACTGCACTTGCACAGTTAAAGTCAGCTGAAGCCCAGCTTGAAAGAGCACGTGTCAATTTGAAATATTCAACGATTTATTCCCCGATAGATGGAATCGTCATTTCAAGAAACGTTGATGTAGGTCAGACGGTCGCAGCAAGTTTGCAAGCGCCGACGCTTTTTACAATTGCCAACGATTTGAGAAAGATGAGAGTTGAAGCAAATGTTGATGAAGCCGATATCGGCAAAGTAAAACCAGGACAAACTGTCTTCTTCACCGTTGATGCATATCCTGATGAAACTTTCACCGGACGTGTTGCTCAAGTCCGCCTTCAGCCGATAAACATTCAAAATGTCATAAACTACACTGTAATAATTGATGTTGAAAATACACAGTTGAAATTAAGACCTGGGATGACCGCAAATGTTAGAATTTTAATTGACAAGCGTGAGAATGTTTTGAGGATTCCAAATCAAGCGTTAAGATTTAAACCTGATCCAGAAGATAAGCGTTTTGCAAAGGCAATGGAGGAGATGCAAAAACGGCGTGAGGAATTTATGCGTAGAAGACAGCAAGAAGGCGGTGGCGCTGGTGGTTTCGGTTTCTTTGGTCAAGGACAGCCCGGACAAGGCGGTCAAAGAGCAGGAAATTTCCCCAGTGGAAACAGAGCAATTATCTGGACACTTGATGAAAATAAAAACCCAAAACCTGTTTTCGTAAGATTGGGAATAACCGATGGAAATTATACGGAAGTCGTCGGTGGAAATCTCAAAGAGGGTGATGAGGTGATAACTGGCTACGTTTTAACAACCACAAGTGGAAACAATCCTTCAACACCGCAACCATTCCAGTTCAGAGGCAGAACCCCATTTTAATTTTTTAGCCCTCACCTTTTTAAGAGGGTGAGGGCAATTTTTCAACGCTTCAAAATCAACTTCGCTCTTTCCTCGGAAAGAGTCGTATCAACAGCGACAATTTTATCCGCATCTGCAATAAAAATCATCCCCAACTTCAAATCAATGCTTCTTGGAAATTTTAAACCACCAATTCCCTCACCTTTGAAGATTTTTTCAACTTTATCGTTTGAAATTTTAACAATTGCTTTTAATCCAACATCGGCAACGAAAAGAGAGTTTGAAAGCGAATCATACTTAACATCAACAGGGGCAATAAGTTTGTCTTTAATTTTGCGCAAAAGTTTAATGCTATCTCTTTTTGGATAAACTGCAATATAACCAAGTTCTGGGTCAGCGCAATAAATGTTATATTTATCAACCGCAATTGAAGTTGGAAATTTCAAATTCGTTGGATCAGTAAATGAGTAAATCAATTTAAAATTTTTGTCAAAAATTTTCACAGCGCCATCATCAATTATGTAAAATTTTTCGCCATCCGTGTGAATGTAATTTGGATATTTCACCATAAATTGCGCAACATTTGCTGTTCTATCGGGCAAAACAATTGTTATTTTTCCAGCATCGCATATGAATAAACGTTCGTTGAAATACATCACTGCGCCAGCCCATCTTAAATATGTAAATCTATTTACTACATTTCCAGAGTTGTCAAGAACTTGAACCTGCGAATAAACATCGCTTGAAATTGCAAATGTTGAATTATCAATAATCGCAATTGAATTTATGTGATCTATCAACGGCTCTTTAAGTTTTTTCAAATCCTCAATCGTTCGGTATTTCTCACCCGATGAAATTATGAAATAATCAAACTCAACTTCGCCTTTCCCAGCCCCAAGGATTACATAACCTGATTTAAAATATGTTTTACCTTCAACAACTTTCTTGTCATTGAAATAAACTGTGTATTTCTCTGGCGAGACCTCAATCAAAATTTCCTTCATTTTATTTCGTGAAGATGGAAGAGAAACAAATTTTTCAATTTTTTCATCGCCATTAACCTCAACTACCCCAGTGTAAAGTGCGTTTCCGAAAAACTTAACATAATTACCAGATTTGAACGAGTAAATGTCATAGACATTAAACAGCACTAAGCAATTGTCTCCTGAAAAAGAAAATTTGATGTTATACCTTGAATTTGGTGGAATTAAAAAATTTAAACCCAGTTGAGATGGATTATTCGCATTCAATTTCAATCTTCCATTTTCAACTTTCCACACCCCTGACAATTCAACCCACGCATTATTTAATTTTGCGCTGTTAAAGTTGTCCGAAAACCAGATGTGTTGCGCTGTTAAGTTTGAAGCCAAGAAAATAAATAACATAAAAGATAAAAAGCCAAAAACTTTGCAATTACCAAGATGCGATTGTTCCCTTAACATTTTAAATGTTCCTTTATTTTCGTCTGAAATAAATTTGAAAAAAATTGGGACAAATTCAAGAGGTAGGTTTATCAATCAACCCGAGTTTAAGAAGAGCATCATAAGCAGCTGCTTTTTCCGCTTCCTTTTTGTTTCTGCCTTGTCCGACTCCGACAACATCATTGCCGATTAAAACTTCAACAGTGAAAGTTCTGTTATGCTCTGGACCTTCAACTTTTGCGACTCTGTAAGTTATTTCAACATTTGCTTTGTGAGAATATTCAACGAGGATGCTTTTATAATGCTCTTTCGTTGATTCGTAAAATTTAGAGTCAAATTCCCCAATTTGTTCTTTAAAAACTCGCTGTAAAAATTTTTTCGTCGTCTCATAACCCTGATCAAGATAAATTGCTCCAACTATTGCTTCAAAAGCATCAGCAAGCATAGAGTTATATCCCTGAGCCAGAGCTCTACGCGCGGAATGACTCATAAGAAGGAATTCATCAAGTTTTAAAAGATATGCATACTTTATCAAAATTCCTCTGTTTATAATCCTTGACCTCAAACGCGTCAATCTGCCTTCACTTGCAAATGGATACGCTTTATATAAAAGCTCGCCAGCAATGAGATTTAAAATTGAATCACCAAGAAATTCAAGTCGCTCGTTTGAATCAAGTTTCACTTTATACTTTTGCTTTGCTATTGCAACAAACGATCTGTGTGTTAACGCCTGAACAAAAAGTTCCCTGTTACGAATCTTAAAACCAAGAATTTTCTCAAGTTCTTTAAATTTTTCCTTGCTTATGAAATTTGAATCTTGCGGATTTAAAAGCGCCTTGAGCTTTTTTAAAATTTTAACCAAAACTATTCTTCAAACTTTTTGAAAACTATTGACACATTATGACCGCCGAAACCAAATGAGTTAGAGATAGCTGCTTTCACTTCACGTTCTATTGCTTGATTTGGAACATAAAAGAGATCGCACTCTGGATCTGGATATTCGTAATTTATGGTCGGATGAATTTTTCCAGTGGTTATTGAAAGAATTGTTGCTATTGCTTCAACTGCGCCAGCAGCACCAAGCAAATGCCCGATCATTGACTTGGTTGAATTAACAGCAAGTTTATAGGCATGATCTCCGAAGACAGTTTTAATTGCTTGTGTTTCGTTTTTGTCGTTCTCTTTGGTTGAAGTTCCGTGTGCGTTTATGTAGTCAATATCTTCGGGTTTAAGCCCAGCGTCTTTAAGTGCAAGAGCCATTGATCTTGCTGCACCTTCACCACAAGGTGCTGGTGCGGTTATGTGATAAGCATCAGCTGTGAGACCGAAGCCAGCCACTTCAGCGTAAATTTTTGCGCCACGATTTAAAGCATGTTCAAGTGATTCAAGTATCAAAGTCCCAGCGCCTTCACCCATTACGAAGCCATCACGCTGTGCGTCAAAAGGTCTGCTTGCTTTCTCAGGTTCATCATTTCTTGTTGAAAGCGCTCTCATAGCATTGAACGAACCAATTCCCATGGGACATATCGCAGATTCTGTTCCACCAGTTATGACAACATCAGCAAGCCCACGTTCAATTAGCATAACAGCATCGGTTATGGCATTTGCACCACTTGCACAGGCTGAAACAGTTGCATAATTTGGTCCTTTGAATCCATACCTTATGGAAATATATCCAGCTGCTATGTCAATTATCATCATCGGGACTGTAAATGGGCTTATATGTCTTGGGCTCCCTGTTTTAAAAAGCAATTCATGTTGAGTATGATAAGTCCACATTCCACCAATGCCTGAGGCATAAACAACCGCAACTCTTTCTTTATCTATTTTAGAATCCGAATTTAACCCAGCATCTTGAATTGCCATTTCAGTTGCTGCCATTGCAAATTGAGTGAATATGTCCATTCTTTGAGCAAGTTTTCTATCCATATAATTTGTAGGGTCAAAGTTTTTAACCTCCGCTGCAAACTTTGTGGCAAAATTTGTTGTATCAAATTTCGTTATATATCCAACCCCGCTTTTTCCTTCAAGAAGATTTTTCCAGAATTCATCAATAGTTAATCCAACGGGTGATATTACACCCATTCCAGTAACCACAACCCTTTTGCGGTTTTGCATGATTTCTATGAATTTTTGTTTTTACAAAATTAAAAGGGAGAGACAAAGCTCTCCCCGAAAAAATTTTTTACGCCTGTCCGAGTTTCTGCTTTAAATAGTTAATCGCATCTCCAACGGTTCTAATTTTTTCAGCATCCTCATCTGGAACCTGAATCCCAAATTCTTTCTCAAATTCCATAACAAGCTCAACCGTGTCAAGCGAATCAGCACCAAGATCATTGATAAAAGATGCCTCTGGCACAACTTTGTCTTCGCTCACATTAAGCTTGTTGACAATTATTTGCTTGACCTTTGCTTCAATGTCCATTTTTATCCTCCTTTTTAGTTTTGATTTTTGTTTTATGCTGTTAAGCCACCATCAACGACGATAACTTGACCTGTGATATAATCCGATTCAGACGAAGCAAGAAACTTAACAACATAAGCAATTTCCTCTGGCTTTGCAATTCTCTTTGCTGGTATCATTTCAAAAAGTCGTTTTTTCTGTTCCTCGTTCAATTTCTCCGTCATTTCCGTTTCAACATAACCAGGTGCAACGACATTTACCTGTATATTTCTTGAGGCAACTTCCTTTGCAAGTGCCTTTGTAAAGCCAATTATACCTGCTTTTGACGCTGCATAATTTGCCTGCCCAGGATTTCCAATTAATCCAACGACAGATGCAATGTTAATTATTTTGCCATAACGTTGACTTATCATATGTTTTATCACTGCTTTCGTAAAGTTAAAAACTCCTTTTAAATTTGTCTCAATCACATCGTCCCAATCGCTTTCGCTCATTCTCAAAAGAAGATTATCTCTTGTAATTCCTGCATTATTAATAAGTATATCAATTTTGCCGAAATTTTTCAAAACTTCATCAACCACTCTTTGTGCATCTTCAAACCTTGCTGAATCAGCTTGAATTGCCATCGCTTTTGAATCAAATTTTGAAATTTCATCAACAACTTCCTGCGCCTGCTGAACCGAACTTTTATAAGTTATCACAACCGAACATCCAGATAAAGCAAGAACTTTTGCAATTGCTCTGCCAATTCCTCTTGAACCACCTGTTACTATTGCAACTTTACCTTTTAAATCTGACATTTTAATTTTCCATCATTTATTTGAGTTTTCTCGTTTCCATTCTTCATAAATTTTCAAAAGCTCTGCGTATCCATCTTCACCAAGGACATATATAAATTCTTCTTTACATATCTCAATCACAGGACCAGCGTGATTATGCTTGGCGTTTGTTCCGCAATAAGGCAAATCTTCCGCATGACCATCATCATAAGTTAAAACACCTTCCCAGAAAGTCAATGGATAAATGCAACAATAAAATGGTTTTAAAGTCCATTTATGCATTCCATTTTCAACAGCGGTTATCTGCAAAACACAATATCCTTCCTTTGTCAAAAAAGCACACTTATCGTTATAAACATTTGTTCCAACACATTTGCCGGACGGAAAATCTGGGTCATCATATTCTTCTTTCTCAAACCATTGTTCAACATCTTTCGGTTGAGTCTCATCCATATATTTCAAAATCAAATCTTTATGCGCAAGAATTTTATCTCTCTCTTTAACATCAACATAAACTCCCCAATAACAACAATTTCCACGGCACACTGGGACATTGCAAAACGGGACAAATCCAGCTGTGAAGACAAGCGTATCAATTTTAAAGTTTTTAACAGAAACTATTTTTCTATTTTGAAATTCGCTCAAAGCGTCTCCGTTTGTTTCGCAGGATTGAAGTGCCTGTTCCATAGGCACTAATTCCCGGAAATTTTTTGAATATCTTCAAGTTTATCAAAACCAGATATTTCAACATCTTGGACAATTCTTTTTATCAAACCTTGAAGAACTTTCCCAGGACCTATTTCATAAAACTTTTTCGCTCCATCATTTGCCATATTCAAAACTATTTGAGCCCACAAAACAGGGTTTGTAATTTGATGATAAAGAAGATTTTTTATCTCTTCAACATCAAAAGATGGTTTCGCCGTGACATTGAAATAAACAGGGATTGATGGCTTTTTAAACTCAACCTCGTCAAGAGCTCTTTTAAGCTCTTCTTTCGCACTTTCCATAAGTGGGGAATGAAAGGCACCGCTTACGACAAGTTCCTTAACCATCTTTGCCCCGGCTTTTTGAGCAAGTTCCATAGCCTTCTTAACTGCTTCAACTTCACCAGAGATTACTATTTGACCAGGAGCGTTAAAATTAGCAGGTTGAACAATCCCATCCTTAATTTCCTCACAAATTTTTCTCACAGTTTCATCATCAAGTCCAATTATTGCGGACATCGTCCCAGGTCTTTCTTCACCTGCCTTTTGCATAAGTTCACCACGAAGTTTGACAATTCTCAATCCATCTTCAAAACTTAACACACCCGCATACACAAGTGCCGTGTATTCGCCAAGCGAATGTCCTGCGGTCATATCTGCTTTTAATTTATCATCAAGAAGTTTAGAAACAATATAACTGTGGACGAAAATTGCGGGTTGAGTTATTCTTGTCTGCTTTAATTCATCTTCTGGACCCTCAAAACAAATTTTCTTTAACTCAAATCCAAGTATTTCTTCTGCTTTATCAAAAATTTCCCTTGCAAATTGATTATTCTCATACAAATCTTTCCCCATACCGACATATTGAGATGCTTGACCGGGAAAGACGAAAGCAATTTTCATTTATTAACTTCGTTCTTTATTTTCAATTCTTCCGGTATCTCAAACCTTCTTGAGTCCATTTCTTCACAATACTTTGCTACATCAGGTCTTGGCTTGGGCGGATTTGGAAGAGACCATCTCATTAAAACCGCACCCCAGGTATAACCTGCTCCAAAAGCAGACATAACAAGCATATGTCCAGGTTTAAGTTTTCCGCATTCCCAGTATTCCGAAAGACAAAGCGGAATTGTAGCTGCTGTTGTGTTGCCATATCTATCTATGTTTATCATAACCTTTGAAAGGTCAAGCCCCATTCTCTCCGCTGTTGCGGTAATTATCCTCAAATTTGCTTGATGTGGAACAAGCCAATCAATATCATTCCCAGTTAAACCATTTCTTTTAACAATTTCATCAGAAACATCAGCCATACCAACAACCGCAACTTTAAAAACCGCTCTTCCATCTTGATAAATGTAATGCATCTTTTTATCAACTGTCTCATGTGTCGGTGGATTTAAACTTCCACCACCGGGCATGTAAAGATATTTTCCACCAGAGCCATCCATATACATTATGTGATCAAGAATTCCATAATTTGGATCATCGCTTGGTTCAAGCAAAACTGCACCAGCTCCGTCTCCAAATAAAACGCATGTGTTTCTATCGGTATAATCCACAATTGCGCTCATTTTATCAGCCCCAACGACAAGAACTTTTTTATAATTTCCTGATTCAATGAATTGTGCTCCTGTAATCAAAGCGTAAATAAATCCGGAACACGCAGCTGATAGATCAAATCCCCACGCTCTCTTTAATCCAAGTTTTTCCTGAATTACAGCAGCCGTTGATGGGAAAAACATATCTGGCGTGACTGTCGCAACGATAAGCAATTCTATTTCATCAGGAGAAACTCCGCTATTTTCAAACAATCTTTTTATAGCTTCAACCGCAAGATCGGAAGTAGCTCCCTTTTCAAGGATTCTTCTTTCACGAATTCCCGTCCTTGTCCTTATCCATTCGTCGCTTGTCTCAACCATTTTTTCAAGATCAAAATTTGAAAGAACTTTTTCCGGGACATAATGCCCGACAGCGGTGATCGTTGCTCTAATTCTTTGCCCCAACTTTACACCTCCGTTTTAGTTTTATAAAATTTTAAAGCTTCCTTTATTTTTTGATTGATCTTTTTCTGCACCGTCTCTTCCGCTCTGTAAATCATATTTTTAATTGCAATCGCAGTTGAACTTCCATGTCCAATTATTGCAACACCATTAACACCCAAGAAAGGAACCCCGCCGTATTCCTGATAATCAAACTCTTTGAGCGCTTTTCTCAAACTGCGTGCAAGCAATCCAAATGTTAACTTTCTGAATATATTTTTGAACGCATAATTTCTCAATCTTCTTTTCAAAACCCCAAGAACGCTTTCAGCAAATTTCAAAACTATATTCCCAACAAATCCATCACAAACGATTACATCCGCTTTGCCTAAAAGTATATCACGACCCTCAACATTTCCGATAAAGTTTAATTTGCTCTCCGAAAGAAGCTGATATGTCTGCAAAACGACATCTCCACCTTTCGTGCTTTCTTCACCTATATTTAAGAGTGCGACTTTCGGATTTTTCTGCCCTAAAATTGCACTTGAATAAATGCTACCCATAACAGCAAACTCAAACAAATGATGAGGTTTACAATCAACATTTGCTCCAACATCAAGCATAATACTTTTTTCACCCGTCTCAGTTGGGAAAACACTCCCAATCGTCGGTCTTGAAATTCCTTCTATGCGACCAAGTATGAAAGTTGCAGCTGTCAAAACAGCTCCGGTGTTTCCAGCGCTTGCGAATGCATCAACTTCGCCATCACTGTGTAATTTCATCCCAACAACTATTGAAGAATTTTTCTTCTTTCTCAATGCAATGGTTGGGATATCGTCCATTTCAATTACTTGTGGTGCGTCAACAATTGAAAAATCAAGCCCCGTGGTGTAATGCTTTTTCAACTCTTCTTTTATCCTTCTCTCATCTCCAACAAAAACAATTTCAAACCTATTATTTGATTCTCTAAGAGCCATTAATGCACCTTCAATAACAGTAGCAGGTGCATAATCACCACCCATTGCATCAACAGCAATGCGAATTTTTCTTGAATTTGAATTCGTCATCTTCGCTAACCTCTAAATTAAAAATTCAGACGGTATATCTGGCAAAGTTTGCGTTGTGATTATCTCTATGTCATATTTTTTCGCTTCAACAATTCCATCTGGAAAAGCAAAAGCCACAATCATAACTTTTCTCTTCGCCTTAACATTGTTCATGTATTCGTAAGCCCTGATGTTATCATAAAACTTCAAAACATCTGCCTCATTTGCACTTCCCTTTATCTCAATGAGTATAATTTCACCATCGCTTAAAACGAGATCAACTTCATATTTATCTCTTTTCGGATGTATTTCTGGGATTATCCCCTCATATTTCCATTTTGTAACCTTCCATCCAAACTCTTTTTCAATTATTGATTTCATCCCCTCTCTAAAAGCTCTTTCAGCGCTCTCACCCCATCTGTTGCCGATTATACCTAACCTAAACTCAATTGATTTTCTAAGTTCGTTAAGTTTTACATCAAAACTATCACTTAACACTTTCATATCCCGCTGAAATTCTTCACGCATTATTTTCATATCCTCTCTTATCTCCTCACGCAAAGCAAGCATCTTTTCTGTAAATTCCTTACTCATCTCCTCTCGCATAATTCGCATCTCTTCACGCAATTCCTCTCGCATCATCTTCATCTCTTCTCTTATCTCC
>Ga0105162_1002240_pt1 | contig 10340 bp, 10 predicted proteins | sample JNZ201metaG_FD_81532 | JGI IMG/M metagenome (GOLD analysis project Ga0105162, IMG submission 81532) | Hot spring microbial communities from Jinze hot spring, China to study Microbial Dark Matter (Phase II) - JNZ 20120812A | ecosystem: Environmental > Aquatic > Thermal springs > Hot (42-90C) >...
AACTTCCACCAGGTTGCCATCCGTCTTTTATATCGGTTATTAGAAAATCTGTTTTCCCATCGCCATCTTTATTTGGCGGATTCCCGAAGTACTGATGGTCAAGTGCAACTATCCCAAGGTTGGGATTTCGTGAAGCTGGTGGGGTTTGATTCTCAAGAGCATTTAAAATTGCGTTAACTTCTACCTGCGTGACATGTTGATTGTAAAGTTCTACTGTATCCACCCAAACTTGAGTTAAATTCCCAATCGCTCTTAATTCTGCGACAATATTATCAAATTGGTTTGTCACGAGATTGAGAACGAAAAAGTTTCTCCGTGTTCCAACGGTATCGGCAGTTTTTAATGGCAATGTTTTTTCAAGCATCGCCTTTTGCATCAACGCATAAACTTCAGGATTATAAATTTTTGTATTTTCAACTGCTTGTTTCGCTATTTCATCGTTAAGAAAAATTGTCGCGCATATTGGTATCCCAGGTTCATCGCTTATATTCTCAAGTGTTGCTTTATTTATTCCTTGGCTTTTAAGTGGGTTTTGCCCAAGTGAAAAGAAATTCATGAGGGCAAAAAGAGTAAAAAATAGGAAAATTTTCAATTTCATTTTGACCCTCCTTGAGTTTATTTTGATAAAATTTTAAAATCTTTAACAACTATCTTGCCTTTTTCCATTCCCTTTGTTTCTCTTTTTTCAACCTCAAGGATAACTAAAGCTCCCTGATTTTTCCAAAGCTCTTTATACACGGGTGAATTTTTTGAAATGATAAAAATTTTGCCATCATCAGTTTGAATCGCAAGCTCAACAAATGGTTCATTGCCAGTAGTATAAATTTTCCCTTTAACATTGAATCCACCTTCAGAGCGGGAAGATATCGCATAACATCCAAATATCAAAATAAGAAATGAAAAAAGAAATCGCATTTCAGCCTTTTCATCCATGTTTTTTATGTTTTACGCCAGTGCTATTTTCCACGGGAAAGAACCTTCAAGTTTAAAGTTAAGATAAAAAATAAACCTAAAAATATCAACTTTAAAATTGCAGGTGTGAGTTGTATCAAACTTAGATTGATAAGTTTGTAAAGAGCGAAGCAAATAAGGGTTGAGATACCAATTTTTGCTAAGTTTGGATATTCATATTTTACGGGATAAATTTTTTGAACTATTATGAAAAGTGAAATCGCCATCACAAAATAACTTATGAATGTTGCCCAAGCAGATCCATAAATTCCCAAAATCGGTATAAGCGTATAGTTTCCAATTATGTTTGCAACTGCGCCAAGTCCAGTGATGTAAGGAAGATATTTTGTTTTTTTCTCTATATAGATTCCCGCTATCAAATTAACATAAATTCCGTTGAAGAGATATCCGATTAAAATAATTGGCACAATCCCGAGCCCACCCCAATAATCTGGATGTATTATGTGTTTCCCCAAAATTTTCATTTTAACAAAATCATCTATGAAAAAAGAGACAAGTAAAAATAGAAATGATGCTGATAGAACAAAGTAAGTCATAACTTTTGAAAATAGAGCTTTTGCATCTGGACGGTTTGCGTTTTTCAAAAAAAATGGTCTCCAAGCATAATCAAACATTGAAACGAAAAGCATCATAAAAATACCAAGCCTGTAATTCGCTTGATAAATTCCAACCGTCATATCATTAGTTAAAGCTTTAAGAATTGGACGATCAATTACCTGAATTATCATCGCAGATAATCCTGAGGGTATATACGGCAAGCCAAATTTCAAAAGTTCAATGTAAAGATTTTTTAAAAATTTAAACGAAAAGTTTTGAAATACCACGGGTAAGAGCATACCAAATGTCAAACAGGATGAAATAAGACCACTAATGAAAATTCCGTAAATTTCAAGTTTTAACTTCAAAAGAAGAAAGATATTAAATATAACATTTACGACTATACTTACCACTTTAATGGTTGAAAAAACTAACGCTTTGCTTTCAAGTCGTAGATAAGCAAGTGGAATTATGGAAAGGGCATCAAAGAATAGAATCCAGGCCGAGTATTTTATACATATTGCATATTTTTGTGGAATATCAATTAACTTTGCAATTTCGTTTGAGAAAAGATGAATCAAAATTGAGAATAGCAGTGATGTAGAAAAAATTGATATAAAGGGTGTGCTAAAATTTTCTTTCTTACCTCCAAACTCAAGCGATGAAGCGAACCTTAAATATGCCGATTCCATGCCGTAGGAATAAATTATATTCAAAAAGGCTATATAAGCGTAAATCGTAGTAACTATCCCATATTGTTCTGGTTTTAAAACATTTGTGTAAAATGGGACAAGAATAAAATTTAAAAATCTCCCGATGATCGTGCTTACGCCATATATAGCGGTTTCTTTCCCAAGTTGTTTTATTTGGGGGAACATTAATTCAAGTTTTTACTTTCACCATATTATGTGCGATTCCGCATGGTATGAACTTCTAACAAGAGGACCTGATTCAACATATTTAAAGCCCATTTCAAGACCAATTCTTTTTAGCATTTCAAATTCTTCTGGGGTGACATATCTATCAACAGGTAGATGCATCTTTGTTGGCTGAAGATACTGTCCAAGTGTTAATATATCAACATCAATTTTTCTTAAATCTTTCATAACCTCAATAACTTCTTCAGTGGTTTCACCAAGCCCAAGCATCATGCCGGTTTTTGTGACAAGCCCATTTCTTTTACAGTAATCAAGAACTTTTAGGCTTCTTTCATATTTTGCCTGTGGGCGAACAATTTTGTAAAGTCGTGGAACTGTTTCAACATTATGGTTTAAGATATCTGGCTTTGCTTCAATCACAAGGTCAAGTGCAGATTCATCTCCTTTGAAGTCCGGAATTAAAATTTCAACTCTACACTCTGGATTAACTTTTCTTATTTGCCTTATTGTTTCCGCAAATATACCAGCACCACCATCCTTAAGGTCATCTCTATTAACCGAGGTTATAACAGCGTGTTTTATTCCCATAAGTTTAACTGCTTGGGCAACCCTTTTGGGTTCATCAAGGTCAAACCAGGTTGGTTTTCCAGTTTTAACCGCACAAAATCCACAGCTTCTCGTGCATGTGTCCCCAAGGATCATAAAAGTTGCAGTTCCCCTTGACCAGCATTCTGACATGTTTGGGCATCTCGCTTCTTCACAAACTGTGTGCAATCTATAGTTATTGACAATATTTCGCACATGTGTAAATGAGTCGTTAACCTGAAGTTTTATCTTGAGCCAGTCTGGTCGTTTCTCTTTTATTTGCATGGAACAAAGAAATTTTGTTTTCTTTTATACAAAGTTAAAAAATTTTGTTTGAGAAACGAAATTTTTAAATTCAAAATAAAAAACGCAGCCGATGAGATCACTTTCTTTAAGTGCAAATTTTTTTATGATTTTAATTGCGCTCGTTGTCTCAATTGGTATTGCTTTGATTTCATATTATCGTGTTTTTGTTCCCGATGGACGCAGGAAATTAATTTTTCTTTTTATTTTGAGAACCATTGCGATTTTTATAATCTTCCTTTTAATCTCAGAGCCAATTTTAACCTTTATTTTAAAGTCAACAAATCCACCTTCAGTTGCAATTTTAATAGATAACTCAAAAAGTATGGGTATAAAAGACAGGATAGGGGATAGAAAGAAGTTGGTTAAAGAAATCGCCGAGAAATTAAAACAAATTGAAATTCCAGGTGATAAAAGGTTTTTTATTTTCTCCAGGGATGTTGAGGAAAAGAAAAACTTTAATCCGGAGTCACTTTCATTTTCTGGTGGAGTGACGAACATCGCAGAAGCTTTGAGGAAAGTTCAAGAAATTTCAGCCCAAGAGAATATAAAAGCAATTGTTCTTGTTTCGGACGGTGTTTATAACGCTGGTGAGAATCCTGTTTATTTTTCCGAAAAGCTCGGGATGCCAGTTTTTACAATTGGGGTTGGTGACTCAAATGTTCAAAAGGATTTAAAAGTTGTTGATGTTTTGACAAATGAAATAGCTTATGCGGGGCTTGAGACCCCAGTCATCGTGAGAGTTGAGAGCTCAGAACTCGGTGGGAATGATGTTATCCTTTCTCTTTATGATGAGAAAGGTGAGGTAGCGAGGACTAAGGTAAGTTTGGGGTCCGGAATCAATGAATATGTTGTTAATCTCAAATTTATTCCCAAAGAAGAGGGTATAAAGAAATTTACAGTTAAGGTTCAACATCTTCCGGGCGAGGTAACATACCAAAACAATCAAAAGTCATTTTATATCAAAGTATTAAAGGGTAAACATAAAATTTTATTTATTAGCGGAGCCCCAAGCCCTGATCTTGCTTTCATTAAAAGGGTTATTTCTGAAAACAAAAATTATGAGGTTGTCTCATATACCGAAAAACGAGGCGTGGAATTTATAGAGGGCAATTTTGATTTTAAAAAAGCCGAAACAGCCGATGCAATTGTATTTGTTGGATACCCAGTTAAAACATCTGATATTGATATAATCAATAAATTGAAAAATGTAATTGAGTCACAGAACAAGCCGTTTCTATTCGTTATGAGTAGAACAATTGAGTTTAATAAATTAAGACTGCTTTCAGAAATTTTGCCGTTTAAGTTTTCAAGACTTTTCGGTGATGAAGATATTGTGAATTTAATTATAACTGAGGACGGAAGAAATCATGCAATTATGGATTTGAAAGACAAGAACTATGTTTGGAACATTTTGCCACCGATTTTTAAACTTCGTGGTAGTTTTAGTCCATCTGCTGGATCAATTGTTCTTGCTAAGGCGAGGTATCAAAATGTTGAAACTGATGAACCGTTGATAATTGCGAATCAACTTGACGGTAGAAAATCAGTCGCGATTCTCTGTTATGGAATCTGGCGATGGAAACTTATGACAGCACCAAATAAAGAATTTGAGGGAATTTTTGAAAACTTTGTTAATAATTTAGTTCGTTGGCTTATCGCACCTGTTGAAGAGGAATTTGTAAAATTTAAAATTGCTAAAGATTTTTTCACTGAAGATGAAAAAATAGAATTTTCAGCTCAGGTTTACAGCGAAGATTATTCGCCTATAAGTGAGGCAGAGGTCAGGGTTAAAATTTTAAATCAGTTGGATGAAGAGGTTATTCGTGAAATTAAACTTGAACAGATAAGCCCAGGGGTTTATTCTGGGGGCGTTTATCTTTCAAAAGGTGATTATAGGTATGAGGTGAATGTTTCATCAAGGAGCGGGAAAGTTTTGAAAAATTTTGTGGGTCGTTTTACAGTTGGAGAAGCTGAAATTGAGTATCTAAACACGCGAGTGGACTCAAAACTTCTCCGCGAAATTGCTTCAAAAACAGGTGGGTTTTTTTTAAACAGCGAAGAAATTGATACGTTGGGCAAATTAATAGTTTCTATACCAGATTTTAAACCAGCAATTGTTGAGAAGAAAAAAGAATATATTCTGTGGTCAAGGCTTGAACCTCTTGTGATAGTGATAATTTTGCTCTCGGTAGAGTGGTTTATGAGGAAAAGGTTAGGTTTTGTGTGAGAATTTATTCAGATCGTGGATGGGCGAGTTTATAAGTTTTCTTGAGATGCTCAACTGTAACATGAGTGTATCTTTGAGTTGTTGATAAACTTGAATGTCCGAGGAGTTCCTTCACAGCCATTATATCAGCACCATGATTCAAAAGATGTGTTGCAAATGAATGCCTTAGAACATGAGGTCCTTTTTTTTCAATGTCTGAGATCGCGGATATATATTTGCTAACGATTTGATAAACCTCAGCACTTGTGATTCTTTTTCCATTTTTTGATAAGAATAAGGCTTTTTTATCATCATTTGTTTGTTGTGATGTTGTAAAATTTCCCCTTATGTTGAGATATTCTTTTAGTGCTTCCTTTGCTTTTTTACCGAAAGGAACAAACCTAACCTTTGCTCCTTTACCGAGGACTTTGATGGTTCCATTTGTGAAGTCAACATCATCAATGTTCATTCCGCAGAGCTCACTTACCCTTACGCCTGTGCTATAAAGTGTTTCAAGAATTGCTCTGTCTCTTATTCCTTCGTTAGTTTTTAAATCGGGTAGATTCATCAGCTTTTCAATTTTGCTTTCTTCAAGGAAAACCGGCAATGATCTTTCGGTTTTGAGTGAAAATCCCACGGTTGGATTTGATGCGATGATTTTAAACCTGCTTAGGAATTTAAAGAAAGATTTGATCGCTGATAGTTTCAAAGATATGCTTGTTTTTTTTAATCCCCGGGAATGTAAGTAAGAAAGGTAATCTCTTATCAAAGCTCTGTCAATTTTTGATACATCTGCTTTTTGTTTTGTTTGATTTACGATGAAGGAGTAAAATTCGTATAAAGCATCATGATATGCTTCAATAGTTCTGTTAGAATAGTTTCGCTCTGCGTCAAGATATTCAAGGAATTTTCTTATTTCGTTTTGCACTTTTTGATGAAACTTGACTTTTATTGAGGGATGTATTATATTTATATCAGGTTAAGTTAGAATGAGTTTCCCTCACCCAGGGTATCCCCCGCCCTGGGTTCCCCCGCAGGGCAGGTTCCCCCCGCCTGCCCTTTCCTTCTTACCTTTTTATGGAATTAAAACCGCAGCTGCAACAACTGTTGTCCATAATCCTGTTTTATCAACTATCGCAGATTGAGTTATATTAAATGTCCTTACAATTTTCCCGCTCATTTTCCATACTTGTTCTCTTTCGTCCCAGCTTGTGTTCGGGTCAAATTCAAGACCAAGAGTTGTTGCGAGCATCGTTGCTGCGAGGTCTTCAGCGTATTCACCAGCTTTATCATCAGTTTGACCGAAGGCGTGATGTTCTGAAAGATATCCGAATTGTTCAGAGTCAGCTGGTATAGCAACACCAATTGAGGCTGCGATTAACCTATTTGGCTCGTTGCTTGACTCCTGGCTTATGACAACATGGACGATTTGACCCGGTTTTAAATATTCAAGCCCTTTGTTTTTAGGGATTATTTTACACCCAGGGGGAAATATGCTTGAGACGCGGACGAGATTAAATTGCGCGATTCCTGCATCTCTTAAAGCCATTTCAAAGCTTGTAAGTTTTTCCCTATGACGGCCGACCCCCTTGGTCAAAAACATTTTTGTTGGGACATACAATTTTAATCTTCCTCCTTTAATTTAGTTTTTAATTTTTGGTTTTATTCTCAGAAACTTACGTTTTCCAACTTTTATGACAAATGATTTTTCAAGTTCAACCACCGCATCAATATCGTTGATTTTACTGCCGTTAATGCTTACACCACCAAGTTGAATTAATCTTTTTGCCTCGCTTTTTGAACTTGCCAATTTTGTCTGAACAAGGAGCTCAACAACTCTAAGTTTTTGATCATTGGTTTCAAGCTCAAATTCTTCAATTTCTTCTGGGATTTCTTTTCGGACGAAAATTTTATCAAATTCTTCTTGTGCTTTGTTTGCTGATTCGGTTCCATGATACATTCTCACAAGTTCCCAAGCCAGGCGTCTTTTTAAATCTCTTGGGTTAACATTTGGATCTTGAAGTTTTTTTCGTATCTCTTCAATTTCCTTCGGTGGTAAATCTGTTGTTAGAAGAAAATAATCATAGATCAATTCGTCAGGTATTGACATGGTTTTACCATACATTTCCGAAGGTGGATCGTTTAGGGCGATATAATTGTCAAGAGACTTGCTCATTTTTTCAACACCGTCGGTGCCGAGAAGAAGCGGCATTGTTATTATCACTTGGGGCTCTTGCCCAAATTCTCTTTGGATATCTCTCCCAACAAGGAGGTTAAATTTTTGATCTGTTCCCCCAAGTTCAACGTCCGCTTCAATAGCGACTGAATCCATTGCTTGTGCAAGCGGGTATAAAAGTTCATGGATGCTTATTGGTTCGCCCGATTTATATCTTTTGCTGAAGTCGTCTCTTTCAAGCATTCGTGCGACGGTATATTTGCTGGCAAGTCGTATTACATCTTCAAAAGTCATTTTACCAAGCCATTCGGAGTTATATCTTATTTCAACTCTTTCTGGAAGTAAAATTTTTTTCGCTTGTTCAAAATAAGTTTGTCCGTTTATTCTTGTTTCTTCAAAAGATAATTGTGGTCTTGTTTTGCTTCGCCCTGATGGGTCTCCGATCATTGCGGTGAAATCGCCAATTATTAAAACTGCTATATGCCCAAGTTCTTGGAAATGTCTTAACTTTCTTAACACAACTGAGTGCCCCAGGTGAAGGTCTGGTTTTGTGGGGTCACATCCAAGCTTAACTTTAAGGGGTTTTCCAGTTTTTATTGAGTTTTCAATTTTTCTGACGAGCTCCTCCTCAGGGATTATCTCCACAGCTCCGTGTTTAATTAAATCCATTTGTTCGTTTACGCTTGGAAATTTCAACTCAACAATTTTCACATTTGTTTTTAAAATCTATTCACGATATTTATCTGCATATCTTCGTTTTAATTCCCTTTGCAAATCTCTTTCTGCTATATCTTCTTTCTTCTCATACTTTCTCTTTCCACGCACGAGGGCAAGTTCAACTTTTGCTTTTCCATTTTTAAAGTAAACCTTCAAAGGTATCAAAGTCAAGCCACGCTCTTTAACTTTGGTCGCAAGCCGTATAATTTCGTGTTTATGTAAGAGTAATTTTTTATCCCGAAGCGGGTCGTGATTATGAATGTTTCCATACTCGTATGGACTGATGTGCATATTTAAAAGCCATACCTCACCATCTTTGATTATCGCATAACTATCCTGTATACTCACTTTCCCTTGGCGAAGTGATTTAACTTCCGTTCCTTTCAAGACGATTCCAGCCTCAATTGTTTCAAGAATTTCATAATCGTGATGTGCTTTGCGATTTGTCGTTACTACTTTGATTTTTTCTTGCATTCGTAATTAGTTTTTATTCTTCGCTTTTTACCTCAATTAAAACAACCCGATACGAAATTAAAACATCAATTCCAAGAAAGCAAACACCACAGAGGACAAGTAACAATCCAACAATGAATAAATAAAGTGGAATTTCCCGAATAAATGCGGTTGAGAAAAATATATTTAACCCAATTGCAAATGATGTTAGAACAAAAAACATAGCAGCTGTTATGTGGCAAAGCATCGCATTTCTTATATACCAAATTCGCTTAACAAGTATGTCAATTTGATTTTTTATGCTCAAGAAACGGACATTTTCCGTATATTCAAGTTCACCTTGTTTTATAAGCTCTTTTATAAGTTTTCGCTTTTCGTCATTTAGCAGTCTTACCCTGTTAACAAGTGTTGAATGTCTTGCATTCAAACCTGACAGAAAGAATGCGCTTGATGATATCATAACTGCTGGTGACAGAATTGCCTGAATTGCTTGAGTCGCTGTTAAGACAAATTCGTTATTCATCACATCTCTTGTTCACTGTTATACTGAATGATTGAAAATATGTCATAATTTTTCAGGCGCTCTCGCCCATTCAAAAAGCTTAGTTCAATTAAAAAGCAAATCCCGACAACCTCGCCACCAAGTCGTTCTATTAATTTGCATGCTGCTGAGACAGTTCCACCAGTTGCAAGTAGATCATCATGGACAAGGACTTTTTCGCCAGGTTTAATCGCATCAGCATGAACTTCCATAGCATCGGTTCCATATTCAAGTTGATATTCTTGTCTTATCTTTTCAGCAGGTAGTTTTCCAGGTTTTCGTATCGGCACAAATCCAGCGCCGAGAAGATATGCAAGAATTGAACCAAAAATAAAACCTCGGGATTCAACGCTTACAACCTTGTCAATTTTTATATCTTTGTATTTTTGATAAAATGTGTCAACAGCAAGTTTAAAGGCTTCCTTATCCTTTAAAAGGGTTGTGATATCTCTGAAGACGATGCCATCCTTCGGGAAGTTTGGAACACTTCTGATTATACTTTTAAGTTTCTTGCTGACTTCGGTTAGTTGAATTTCGTTCATTTTACCATTTGATCTTTTCTTTTTTTAAAAATGCATTTATACCTTTTTTACAATCCTGCGTTAACCTTGAAATTGAATTCATCGCTTTTGCGTATTCAATCGCCTGCTGTAATCCCATAGAATATATATTTGAAAGCATCTCTTTTACAAATTTAATTGATTCAGAGCTTGTTTCAATGATAAGGTTTTCCGCAAATTTAAATGTAAAATTTCTAAGCTCTGCGTCAGGTATTGAATAGTTCGCAAGTCCGATTTTTACTGCCTCTTCTGCGTCAATTATGTTTCCGCTTAAAAGAAGTTCTCGTGCCTTTCCAGATGGAATTTTTCTTATTAAAAATGTCATCACGATTGCGGGGATGAAGCCAATTTTTGGCTCGGTATACCCAAATTTAGCGTTTTCTTTTGATGCGATCACAAAATCACAAAC
>Ga0105162_1002241_pt1 | contig 10340 bp, 4 predicted proteins | sample JNZ201metaG_FD_81532 | JGI IMG/M metagenome (GOLD analysis project Ga0105162, IMG submission 81532) | Hot spring microbial communities from Jinze hot spring, China to study Microbial Dark Matter (Phase II) - JNZ 20120812A | ecosystem: Environmental > Aquatic > Thermal springs > Hot (42-90C) >...
CCAGGCCCATGGCCCGGGTGCCCAGGCCCAGGTCGAAGAGGGAGACCTGGGCCCAGGCCCCCGCGCTCGCCATCGTCACCAAAAAAGCCAGAAAAATTCTGCGCATGGCTTACCTCCGCACCAGAATCCGGCCTATCTCCGTGCGCCGGATCTGCCCCTCGATCCTCGCGGTGACGTAGAAGAGGTAGAGCCCGTTGGGGACCAGGCGTCCCTCGCGGTCCTTGAGGTCCCAGGTGAAGGTGCCTACGGAGACGGGTTTGTCTAGAAGGACAGGACGGCCAGCTATGTCGAGGATGGTGATCTTGAGATCAGTTGCCTCTGCGGGTGCAAAGATCTGGATGCGGCACTGGTTCCCCATCACTGGGTTATCAAGGACGAGCGCTCCGAACTCTACTCCTTGTGGGTGTATTACAATTTGAATAGTACGAGCAGCACTCCATCCTGCATTATTTTGAGCTTGCACAGTTACGATAAAAACACCCGCCGTTCGATAGACATGCGTTATCGTGTTTTGCTCGGTTTCTTGAGGAGATGTGCCATCACCAAAATCCCATTTCCATTTTCTTACTGGGTCGTCAGCCGGTGCAGTAGCTGATGCGATGAACGTAACACTTTGACCAACGGCAGGATACGAAGGGCTGGCCGAAACATTGGTAATGGTGGGCACTGGACGAGTACCGACTTTAACAGTTTTTTCTTTGGTCCCTTTGGCACCTCGAGCATCGGTTACCTCTAAGCGCACGTTATAACTTCCCGCTTCAACAAAGGTTACGGTGGGCCGTTCAGCTGTAGAGATTGAAGGAGTGGCTTTAGGACCGAATTCCCAACGATAACTAAAAGGAGTATCCCTGTCAGGATCGTCAACCTGGGGGATGAAGACTACCGCCTGATTCACCAGAGGCTGTGAGGGTTCCCACGAAAAGTCAACTGTAGGAGGGTAATTTGGGCGCGGCGTTACATTGAGCGTCTTGGTTTTTGTTGAGACAAGACCTTTTTCGTCTTTTACTGTCAAAGTCACCTGGAATTCACCGCCTTCCGGATATCGATGTTGGACTGGCTGAGGTGAAGCAGTAATCACTTTTTCTGTTCTATCACCGAAATCCCACTCGAAATGGACTAACCGATCGTTATCAGGATCTGAGACTTGAGGGGTAAATGTGATCGTGTCTTGCCACGTTGGGCTTTCCGGGCTCCAGGAGAAGTCCACTACAGGGGGACGGTTGAGGCGGATGGTGAAGGAGGGGCCCTGCAGAGGCGGGGTATCACCGCTGGTTCGTCCTTCGCTGTAGGTGAAGGCGGTTTCCAAGGTCAAGGTTTTGTTGTCCTCCGTCTTTTCCGGCCCGGCCAAGGTCACCCAAATCCAAATCTCCAAAGCCCCGTCGTCCGGGACCACGTTGTGGGCGGTGGGGGTGAGGGTGAGGCCGGTCTTAAAGCCAGTGAGGTTTGTGGTTTCCACCAGCAGGGCGCCGTTTTCCCCGCCTTGCCGTACCTCCAGTTTGACGAATTGGGTGTCAGCGGCTGTCCCTGTATTCTTCACCTTCACTTTGCTCAGGGTAACTGCTTCGCTATCGGCGTCTTTATCGGCCAAGCGGATCTTTTGGGCTACGAACCGCTGGGTGGAATACACCGTGGCCCCTGCCAAGGGGAGGCTCTCCACCACCCACCCCACGGTCAGGGTTTTCGTCTTCTGTCCTTCCAACCCCTTAGCGTCCCGCACAAGAAGGGTTACCGTATACGTCCCCTCTTGAGGGAAGGAGACCGTGATTTCCTGGGGCGGGCCGTCCCGTTCAACGGGAGTGAGAACTCCACCGAAGTCCCAGCGGGAGTAGACGATGGCATCACCATCGGGGTCGCTCACCGCAGGGGTGAAGGTCACAGACTTGCCCCACATCGGAGTCTGCGGACTCCATGAGAAGTCCACTACAGGGGGACGGTTGTTTTCAAGCGTAAAAACTGAGGAACTTCTCAAAATTCGAGTAAATCCTACACCACCTTCTGTGTGGAACACAGAGACTTCTAACTGGACGGTGCGTCCGCTCACATGACGTTCAGGCCCAGCTACTGTGATCCAAAAGAACAATTCTTTTTCACTGTCATCAACAATAAGGTTATTTCGGTTAAGAGAGAGCACTACGCCGCTCGTTCGTAGGTTTCGCAAGTCCGTGGTTTGTGCCAGTACAGCGTTCTCTACGTCAGTCACTTCGAATTTGACGATATCACCTTCTGTAGCCGTTCCTAAGTTTTTGACAACTAATGGGTTAAGTAGCACATTAAATTTGTTTTGATCAAGATCGTGGAGTTTTATTTTTTGGACTAAAGCGCGTTGGCCTGAATAAACCGCATGTCCACGAGGAGTTAAATCTTCAACGATTTCCAGGCCTGCAGGGTACAAATAAATTGGTTTTGGATAGACGAAGCTTGGGCTCCAGCCAGCGACCCCGCGGGCCTCCTCGCCAAAGACTTTAACCTCCGGCCGCAAACTATGGCCTTCGACAACATCCTGAGCGATGCGATATACGATACTCACAGTAATTTCGTGATCATCTGGGATGATGAGAGAACGGCCTAGGTCAATTTGGATGCCGGTGGTGTGGAGATTCGCTAACACGTCTGGGCGATTTTCTATTGCGATGAGCCCCTGGGGACCGAAGATCTCAATCGCCGCAATTTCCCACCCCAAGGCTGTTGCGCTTGCAGAGTTTCGTATCCAAATAGAGGTTACCTCTACATCAAACAAATTGGCGTCGAAATCCTTTAAACTTATAATTTGTGTCAATATTTCCCCTGGATTTAGCACGGAAGGGGATGGGACTACAGAAATATCTTTGATTTCGTCGATGCCACCTACGCCAATCGTAAAAATACTACAACTCACCGCTGTCTGTTCAAAAAACTGTGCGTTTTCTTCTAGCTCCAAAACAAGCTTAGTACGAATTGTGCTTCCACCAACAGCCGATAAACTTGTTTGCGCTTTTACAGCAATAGATAAAACTGAATTGTCTGGTATGTCAAAACCGCGAAGAAAATCGTAGATTATACCGCTTTGTTCCCATCCTGTTAAGTCGGTAAAGCTTATTGTTTCAGTAAAGCTTCCATATGTTAGCTGAACCTCCACACGCTCAATATCTGATCCCCTTGCCGTACCCAAATTTTGAAGCTTGAGACGGCGCAGAACGAGAAATGAAGTGTTGGCATCGCTATCCTTCCACAGCGAAAGTTGAACTGTTGCGAAGTCGCCGGGGTTCAAAACGATGGCTGGTATCAATACTTCTTCGATTTCTTCAAAACCTGCTTTCAAAATCGTCTCCGGCGCAGCATCAGTGATCCACTCAGATTCCCCTTGGACATTGCCGGAAAGGAAAAAGAACTTGGTCGCAAGCTTGATGGTTTCGCCTCCCAAAACTGCACCCGTTCCGGCCACCGAAACCTGGATGTAGAGTCGCTGTGCAGCTCTTGGAGGTAGAGTTAAAGACACAGGGATTATCACACCTCCCGATTCGATTCCGATGGGGTTAACGACCGTCCCCAAGACTCGCCCACCGTCGGAAATCACCACCTGCCAAAGTTGTGTGGCTGAAGCCGTGCCAAGATTCCGCAAAGCAATAGCATAAAGGGTTAAACTTTCGTCCACATCCGCAGTGATATCTACAACTTGTACGACAATTCTTGTATCACCAGGGTTCAGAAACCCTGCGGTGTAAGCCCGATCCTGAAAGATCGGCGCGCTAAAGCCAGGAAGACCGCTCGCTATAAGTAAGCCCAACGCAATTTTTGCGGCACGCACCGTTTACCTCCTTTGCCCACCGCCATTTTAACCGTTCTAGCCTTGCTAAGCTCCATCCTTTTCCCGTTTTGGCAAGACATCTGCGAGTTTCACAGGGTACAAGGATCACCTTAAATCGCTATTCGCAAAGCAAGAAGATGAGTCTCTCCTAACCGTCCTGGCAAAAAGGCATAGTCGAGGGTGATCCAAGGGAAGGGATAAAGACCCAGGCCCAAGCACCAGGGCCCTGTGGCCAGTTCCATCCCTAAAGGCTGTTGCCAACCAAAACGTAAGGCCAACGGCCCTACCACAGCCTCAGCTCCGATCTGTGCGCGTTTGAACCCCGGTACATTAACCCCCCATTCTAAGCTACCGCACAGCAAGAGCTTTTCGTCAAGAAAACGAATGGACGCTCCAATCCTAAAAAGCCACGGAAGGTAAGCGGGAGCTCCTCCAGCGAGCCCATACCATTGGATGGCCGGAGACCCTATGTCGGTTGTGACCACCGCTACACGCACAAGGTTTGAACCAATGTGCGTATTGAGCAAGATTCCCAAATCCCAAGAAATGCCGAGGCTCCATCCCTCTAGAATACGGTCGTGAAAAACTTTAATATTAGCGCCGATACCCCAGCTTTCATCCCAACGTAGAGCAGCGGAAAAGATAAAGAGATGAGACCAAGCGTCGAATGTCCCCATCGTCCCGTCTTCGGACCAGGGAATGTTCGGGATCCAAGACGAAAACCAATTAAAAGCGAGCACAAGAGGGCGGTTCATAAACTGGAGGTGAGGGCGAGAGTCCCCAAGAGGCGGGTATCCCCCTGCTCCCAAGTACTGTAAATGAATGTCAGCGCCAAACCAATTCGTGTACATCCCTTCAACCTGAAAGTTTGTGAGATAAGCCAAGCCCGCAGGATTCCAATAAGCAGCGGTAATATCTTCGGCCACAGCTGTGAACGCTCCGCCTAAGCTAAGGGCACGGGCTCCCACACCAATGCGTGCAAAGCTTGCGGCCTCGTATCCTGGCGGAACTTGTGCCCATAGCTCACTTCTGGCCACCACTATCAATCCCACCGCTAAGAAAACCCAGGCTCGCATTCATCCCTCCCAGCAAACAACGATCCCCCAAAAAGGCCCGGAAAAGTCCAAGACTGGTCGCTGGACGGGGCGAAGCTCCTCGCGCGCCGTTTGAAGAGCGGGCACAACAGCCCACCGATAGCCCGCCTTGACCCCCAAGTTCAGGTTTAGAAAATGCAAAGCTGGCCAAGCCACGGTTAACGAGGTGTTCCACCCCCATCCTCTCCCCTCAACCAAACCTGCTGTGGTGCTCCAAATAACCCCCAGGGATAGGCTGACATGCAAGGTTTGCCCAAAGAAGATCGTTTTGATTCCCAGATCGCCCTGGAAAATGTACGCTTCCGTGGAGAGCCCCTGTTCATCTCGGCCGACAAGTCTTCCGCTTGTAGCAAGGCGAGCCACGCCAATCCCCAAAAAGGGCCAAGGCCGCAGCTGTACATCCCAGGCCAAGGCGGTTCGCATCGGGACCACGGACATACCTGCTCGTAACCCTGCTTCTTGGAGCAAATCGTTCATATAGTCCATGGAAACGAAGCCTATATCAGCGCCAGCGTTCAAGCTCCACCCAGCCCCATGTAGACCCAACGCAAACACCATTATTAATATCCCTAGTTTCATCTTCGCCATTTTTTCTTCTTCTTTGTTTTTAAATCGACTTGCCCGCATCCTTCAAGGAAGAATGTCCTAAAAAGAAGGCCCCCGGGTTCCCCGGGGGCCCTCACTTCAGGGTTTATCTGGTTCAGCGCAGGATCACGATCTTTTGAATATCTGAGACAATCCAGGTCTCACCGACTTTGACGTAGACCTTGTAAAGATAGACGCCGTTGGCGAGGTAACGACCAAAGAGATCCTGGGTGTGCCAGGTGAGCTCATTGCCGGAGGCCTCGCCTACGTAGACCAGGCGGCCAGTAAGATCATAGACCTCAACCTTGATGAGATCAGCCTCCACACCGCGGACCACGAAGGTTGTGGTGTGCACATCGCGCACGGGGTTGGGATAGTTGAACACGCTGATCTTTCCAAGTTCGCGAGGTTCACCTTCACGCTCCTCGAGGGCGAAGGCCGATAGCGGCAAGGCGTTCCCGGAAGGCGCGCTCTCGACAAGGATGTTATCCACAAGCCAGCCCGTGAACTTGTTGTAGTGCTTGTCCACGGAGTCGAACGCGAAGCGGATGAGCATGCTGGAGGCGTTGCCCGTGGCGATGGGGCCGATGGTCGCCTTGGTCCAGGCCTTCTCCGACGGATCCTTGGAGCTCTTCTTCCAAACCGTGGTCCAAGGCCCCGCGTCGAGCTTGATTTGTACCAGCGTGAGGTCGTACTCGCCCGCGGCGTAGGACTCGACCTCGCGCCAGTAGTCGAAGGTGATGAGGACGGCTGTGACGCCCGTGAGATCGATCACCGGGGACTGCAGGGTGAGGTAGCCCGTGGTGCGGTCGCCCGTCTCGTAAGTGTTCTTCCAGGTGCCGCTTTGATTGGCGTAGTAGGCCACATGGGCATGATCCGCTTCAGGCACGTTCGTAGGTCTATCAGTCTTAAGATCGCGGATGTGCCAGAGCCCGCTCATCTGCCACTTCGGGTCGCCCTCGAAGTCCTCAAAGAGGAGCACCTTCTTGTCGGTGATCTTAAGGAGACAGTCCTTTTCGGCGGAGGCAATGGGGTTATTGTTGTCGTATACGGTGACCTTGATGTGCACGGTCCACTGGCCTGGCTCGCGCGGCACACCCGTGATCTCTTCCGTAGTCGGATTGAAGCCGAGTCCGGGCGGCAGGTTCGTGACCTCCCAATCTTTGCGGCCGGAAGGCCCGCCAGAGGTCTGGAGTTTCACCTTGTAGAACTGGCCCACCGCGCCCTCCGGCAGCGGGCAGGGCGTGGTGATGGTGAGCATGGTGGTACCGGCATAGAGGGTGATCTCGTCCACGATCCAGCCCACGTACTTGTTGTTGTAAGCGTCCACGGAGTCGAAGCAGAAGCGGATCTGAACCTTGAACGGGTTCTTGGGGACCACAAGGCCTGTGTGCACGAGCTCCCAGGTCCAGGCCCGCTCCGAGGGGTCACGGGAGTCCTTGTACCACACGGTCTTCCACTCCTGGCCCTCGAAGCGGATCTCCACCCAGGTCTTATCGTAGGCGCCCTTGTCGTAGTACTCCACCTCGCGCCAGGACTTGAAGCCAAGCACGAGCTCCTCGCCCACAAATTGCGTGGGGATGGGGATCAACGGGGAGGTGAGACAACACTTCACGCGCTGCCCCGTATCGTAATTGGGGTTGTTGGGTTCGCCTTGACCGAAGTATTCCACCCTGTCGTATCCCTGGAGGATGTTCACACCGTTCACATAAATTCCCGTGCTTTCGTTCACCATGTGCCAGAGAGAGCATTCCGACCAGCCAGTCCAGTTATCGTCGGGTTTGCTTTGGCTCGTGGAGTACACCACGTTGGCGCCCGTGGGCGAGCGAATGGCGAGAGTGAAGACCTTTTCCGCGGTGTTGCAGTCGCGGCCATCGCCCCAGACCGCCCTCACCTTGATTCTGTACGTGCCCTCCGTGCCCACCTCCGGCTCGCCGGAGATCACGCCTGTTCCGGTGTCCAAGCTGAGGCGCGGGGGCAAGGGGTCAAAGCCAGCCCGCGGATCCACCACGAGCTCCCAGCGCACCCCAGGTTTATTGGCTGTAAGCGTCGCGCCATACGTCTGCTTTACCGTAGCTTGTGGTAAAACCTCCGTGAGGATCTCCAAGCATTCCGGAACCGGCGAGTGGGCTTTGTGCACGTTATCGATGAGCCAGCCCAGGTAGTTGTTGTTGTACCCGTCTACGGAGTCGAAGCAGAACCGGAACTGGATCTTTGTAGCTTTGGCCGGGATCGCGAGTGTGGGCAAGTTCACATGCGTCCACTCCCCCTCCGGAGGGTAGGAAGAGTCCTTGTACCAAAGGACGCGACCCTTGCCAGTCTTTGGATCGTACGTTACCCCCGTCGCGGGCGTGGTTCCCGGGTTCGTCTCCCAGTTTTCCCACTGCCCGTCTATATACCATCTGAACTCCACCCAAGTGCGGTCGTAAACTTGGTTGGGGTACGCTCCCTTGTATTGTTCCACGAGGCGGAAGTAGTCAAAGGAAATTTCCACGTAGCTATCCCCGGGGTTGAGGATGTTTTCCGGCGATGTCAAGCAACCGTATACGCGGATGCCCGAGCCGTTATATGAACCCTTTCCTGTGAGTGGATCGGGCACACCGAAGTATGCGGCATGGGTGGGCGAGGGGAAGTTGGTCACCACGGGAGGCTCACCGAAGAGCTCGGAATCCTTCACGATGCGCCAAAGCCCTGAGTAGGTCCAGTCATCCCACTGATCCTCGTCCTCGAAGTCGTAAACGACCGGCCAGGGACGCTCAAGCTCGTAGGTTCCGCCGCTTCCGTTCCACTTGATGACGATGTCGTCAACGATGGCTTGACCAGCGCCAATTGCCCCAGTTCCTAAGTCCCAGCCAACCACGCCCATGAGGACGCCCACGGCGCTCACCGTGGCCCCGGAAAGCTCGCTAGCTAGTTGACTCAGTGAGTTATTGCAATCCTTTGCGTCCAAGTCAAAGGAGCTTATATCGGTTCCATTCCAGGTGCTGTAACACCAAGAAGAGGGGCTGAAGATGGCGCAACTAGCCGTCTGCTGAGGAGCATCGTCACTGATGGCCAAATAGTGGACCAGCTGGCCGGTAGTAAGGTCATATTTTTCCAGGGCAAGAACCATGCGCGGCCCAGCACGGTTGTTATATTGCAAATGGTAGTAACTGAAGCTGAGCTCTGTAACTTCGTCAATGGTGAACTTGTTAGCGCAGTCCAGCCAGACCACGGCCCAATCGCCACCGAAGTAGGTGGCAAGCTCCACGGCGGAGCCGCGGATGCAGTCAAGCAAATCTTCGTCCTTCCACTCCGCCTCGCCTGAGCCGCCCGTTTGCAGTGTTACCTTTCCCACGGCCGGCAGGGCCATGAGGACCAAAAAACCGATAAAAATCTTACGCCACATTCACACCTCCTTTCTCCTTCCCCTCAAAAGCCCTCTCCAATCCTGAAGCCTTTGGCCTTTGCGCTTCCTCCGCTCACCTCCTTTCCCTCCGCCGTTTCTCGCAATTCTTTATACCCCAAGGAGCGCCCAACTGTCAAGTTATATCCATTACCTTGGATCGAGCGCATGGCCGTGCATTTACCTCGTGCAAGCAAAGGCCAGTGAATCTGGTGTAAGGAAGCTTTGCGCATATAGAGTAAATAGCGCACCATGTTTTTGTGTACATAAATTTTGCTCATCCATATTCAGCGTTCTGGTCACATTATTAGGCAAGCTGGCCTTAGGATCCGAGAGCGTGTAAGCTTTGCTCTGGGGGCGTAGCTCAGCTGGGAGAGCGCCGGCTTTGCAAGCCGGAAGTCGGCGGTTCGAGTCCGCTCGCCTCCACTTCTTCTTTTCCCCGCCATGAACGCCAAGTCCTGGGTCACCGTGGTAGGAGCGGGTCTGGCCGGGGCGGAGGCCGCCTGGACCCTGGCCCGGCTTGGCCTCCGCGTCCGCCTCTTTGAGATGCGCCCGGACAAGATGACCCCCGCCCACCGCACCGAGAACTTCGCGGAACTCGTGTGCTCCAACTCCTTGGGCGGCGAGGGTCCCGCCAACGCCAAGGGGCTGCTTCAAGCGGAACTCCGTGCTGCGGGAAGCCTCGTCATGGAAGCGGCGGACCGCTTCCGCGTTCCTGCCGGCGCAGCCCTGGCTGTGGACCGCGAGCCCTTTAGCGCCTACATCACTGAGAGGCTCTCCTCCCACCCCCACGTGGAGGTCGTGCGGGAGGAAGTCACGGATATCCCTGATCCTATCGCTATTCTGGCCACAGGCCCCCTCACCTCCGACGCTCTGGCCGAGGCCCTCCGGCGTCGTCTGGGCGAGAACTTTCTTTACTTCTACGATGCCGCCGCGCCCGTGATCCTGGGCGAAACGATCAACATGGAGAAGTGCTTCCGGGGCGGGCGCTTCGAGCAAAGCCCCGATTACATCAACTGCCCCATGACCGAAGAGGAATACCGCCGCTTCTATGAGGTGCTCACCCAGGCCCGCCAACACACCCCCCACGATTGGGAGAACCTCCGGTTTTTCGAGGGGTGCATTCCCATTGAGGAGCTCGCGCGGCGGGGGTACCTCACCCCGGTGTTTGGGCCTCTTAGGCCTGTGGGGATCATCGACCCCCGCACAGGAAAGGAACCGTTCGCCGTGGTGCAGCTCCGCCAGGAGGACCGGGAGGGAAGGCTTTGGAGCCTCGTGGGCTTCCAGACCGGGCTCAAGTGGCCGGACCAAAAGAAGGTGGTGCAAACCATCCCGGGCCTGGAGAACGCGGAGATCGTGCGCTATGGGGTCATGCACAGAAATACCTACCTCAACGCGCCCAAGCTCATCCGGGAGACCCTGGAGCTTCGGGATGTGCCGGGCGTGTTCGTGGCTGGGGTCCTGGCGGGGGTGGAGGGCTACATTGAGAGCG
>Ga0105162_1002242_pt1 | contig 10338 bp, 9 predicted proteins | sample JNZ201metaG_FD_81532 | JGI IMG/M metagenome (GOLD analysis project Ga0105162, IMG submission 81532) | Hot spring microbial communities from Jinze hot spring, China to study Microbial Dark Matter (Phase II) - JNZ 20120812A | ecosystem: Environmental > Aquatic > Thermal springs > Hot (42-90C) >...
ATATTATGAATAATCCTGTTATGAAGGCTGAGTTTGATGCAGATGTATACTTAGTTCCCCATCCCTGTAGCCACAGTCCGAGCGTGAATGCTATTCCAGCCGTTATTCCACCAACTAAGTATCTCTTTTTTACCCCATTCTTGAATAGGTAATAAAAGACGTACGGAGACAGGCCTATGAGCGCTACTGTCCCCCTCAGCCACGTATATGTAGCTTCGTCTACTATTGAGACTATAAATTTTATCGCCGGAAAAGAGGAGCCCCAAACCATTGATGTCATAATCAATGCAGATATTCCCTTTAGCCTCGAATGCAGAGATTTGCCGCTGATGGCGCCTAGACTCATCCTTAATTGTTATTCGATCTACTTGATATATAGAAATCCTCAGTAAAGCACTAGGGAATTATTTCTACTGTGTTATTGTATTGCGGATAAAGAATTTTATCCATGGATACACGCTGCTCTTTGATTATACGCATTATTTCTTGGGACCTCGACTCGACAAGATCGATTAAAGACCTAGAGGCGCTGCATATCGCCTTATCACCAACTTCTCCCCATAACTTTTCAATGTGTGTATAAAGACATCTGCCCCCACATGCTGAATAATAACTACAATTGATGCACGGCCCATCAATATGGACTTTATATTTCTTCAGTTCTGATCTATCCGTCTCTCCCAACCTGCCTACTAGTGCCCATTCCTCAGTGACAGCTATCGGGCAGCTAATTATTCTACCATCTGGAAGAATTGTAAACGAATCAACCCCGGAACCACACGGTGGAGCCGTGTCCTCATGTCTCAGGAGTCTTTTTAGAACTCCTTGAAAGGGAACAATACCAATTATCCTTCCTGACTTTAATTCTCTTAGCCACTCATTCATCAGTAGTTCCAGTCTTGGTGCATAGTTATTTCTGACCCAGCTGCATGGATCCCTCCATGCATTCTTATCGGTCCAGACGAAGTTAAGTTGCCAGTGGATGTGTTTAAAAAGCCCCAGAACAATGAGATGAGAAACATCTCTATATATGTCTGTATCCTCGTTCACCGTCATCCTAGCAACTATGTCGCCGCTATACCCCATACTATGAATCATACGAACGTTCTCGACGACTTTATCATAGACACCACGGCCCCTATACTTATCAGTTATTGAAGGGACACCATCAATGGATACTAGAATTGTATCAAAAACTTTGAGTAATTCAGGAGGTAACTCGCCCAGAAGCAGACCATTTGTCTGTAAGACGTAGGTGCGGTTACCTAAAACTTCTACTACTTTCTTAATAAATTTCTGGTTAAGAAGAGGCTCGCCTCCATAGAATGCTATTACATCGCTGCTGTCAGCTAAATCAGCGAGTAGACGTACATCATATTTCACTTCCCAAGGCACAACGTTAGGACGAAAACTACCACCACAGTACTTACATGATAAATTACACCTTCCAGTCGCGTAAATTATGAATAGCAATTAAAACAACCCGTAAATTTATACCATGTATGGACTACTTGAATCTAATTATCTGTCGCATAGCTTCCCCCGTGGCTAAATTGTCCATTGCCTCGTTAATTTCGTCAAGTGTTATGTATCTCGAGATGATGTAATCGAGGTTTATTCGTCCAGATAGATAGAGATTGACTAGGACTGGAATATCCCTAATAGGAACGGCTGATCCCATGAATGAGCCGACGAGTTGACGCTCCTCATCTATTAGCAGCGAGGAAGGAATCACTATTCTAGAGTCGGGCGAAGTCATGCCTAAACAGATAGTCATGCCTTGCTTCTTAGTCGACCTAAATGCCTGTTCCATGACGCCTGTAATACCGACCGCCTCAAATGCATAATCAACACCTTTTCCATCGGTGATTTTCTTTACCTCCTCTACGGGGTCAGTCTTTCTCGAATTAATAAGATGTGTAGCTCCAAGCTTGCTGGCAACCTCCAATTTTTCATCAAGTATATCTACAGCTATTATTGTGGCGGCTCCCGCAAGTCGGGAGGCCTGAACTATATTCAGTCCAACACCACCACACCCGAATACGGCAACGCTTGATCCAGGCTTGACCCTAGCGGTATTCATAACTGCTCCGAATCCTGTGGTTATTGCGCATCCGAATAATGCGGCCTTCTCGAGTGGCAGCTCCTGTGGCAGAGGTATGAGGGACTTATCCGAGACAACTGTATACTCAGAAAAGGCACTGACTCCCAAGTGATGACCAATCACTTCTCCATTTTTTGAAAACTTCTTAACACCATTCAACAGCGTTGCATTCCTATTTGCCTGTCTGCCCGGATCGCATAGTGCAGGCCTACCTGACTGGCAATAGATGCATCTACCACAAGACGCGACAAACGACAGCACTACGTGGTCACCGACCCTGGCTGAGGTGACTCCTTCTCCCACCTCAGTGACTATTCCAGCAGCCTCATGTCCCAGAACAACGGGGAGAGGAAACCGTCTAACACCTTCAACAGCCGCTAAGTCTGAATGACAAATCCCAGCAGAGACAACCTTTACGAGAGCTTCTCCAGGCCCAGGTTTCTCAAGTCTAACCTCGTCAACACTTAATGGCTTAGACTTAGCATAAGGACGCGGCAAACCTGCCTGTCGCAGAACTGCTGCTTTAACAAATAAAGAAGAACGGGTCATATCGATATAAGACTCAACACAACAGCCATTTAAATCTAATTATCTTAAAGTGGGCCCGGCCGGATTCGAACCGGCGACCTCTCCCGAACAATAGGGCTCAACCCATTGTTTCTCGGTTATCAGCCGAGCGCTCCAGCCAGGCTGAGCTACGGGCCCCAGATTAGAATACCTAGACACCTATTAATTAAATTTATTACGCTCCATGGATAGAGATCTTTATTTTTGTGCTTGATAGATTTTTAAACATATTATCTCCTCGAAGAACATCCGTCTGGAATTTAAGATCTCCGCCGATAACCCAAATTGATGAATTGTTTCTAGCAATTTTTCCTGGTCTCCGAGAGATGAGGAGATTAAAAATAATTCTCCTCCTCTCCTTAGAAATGGAAGAGCTTGCTTAATTATTTCTTCCGATGTCTCGACACCTGTTGGCCCACCATGTATTGTTTGGTCATGAAGAGTCTCGTCGGATGGAAGATATGGCGGATTCGATACGATCAGATCTATCTTAGCGTAATCATTAATCGGGCTCATTCCGTCAGCGATGATGATATGAATGTTCCCTAGAACATCTTTAAGGTAATCTCTCGCATCATATGCTGATTGGATGTCTTTTTCAATCGCTATGACATCTCTAGACTTTTCTGAGAGTATTTTTGTGATATATCCTGTTCCGCATCCTACTTCGACTGAGCGATTCACATCACGTATATTTCTTAATGAATCTTCGAGAAGCCATGTGTCCTCAGCTGGACGATATGGAGTATTAGTAGACATTTTTAAAATTACTAGATTTTGAAGGGGATATTTGGGTTTAAGTCTTTACGTGCTAAAGATTGTACTGGTGTCCCTTAAGCACCCCTGCAAGTCCCATAAATGCCTTCTTAAACATCTCTCCCGACTCATGCGCAGAAGAAACAAGTTCAACTTCTGTGCCTGCATCCTCAGCCTCCCTAATCAAGACGTCGATTAGAAACTCCTCAGAAGTCTTGGTTAAGGTCGCCATTCCGCAACTTGGGCATTTTTCGGCCAATCTCTGTGGAAGCTTTGAAACAAGCTCTTCACTCGTTACTGAATACTTTTCGCTGTATCCGCATGAGCTGCATTTTACCTCAACTTCATATTTGTCTAGGTCCTCGCTTATGACGAGCAAGGCTAATTGTCTGTTCCTTAATGCTTCCCTAACTTGTTTTTCACCATAGATAACTCCTCCAGCATTCGACGCCATCCAGATGATTTTATCAATCAGTCTTCTCTCCTCTACTAGTCGTAGTTCTCTTAGTTGTTCAGATGCCTTATCTATAGCTTCTCTAACTCCTTCCTCGCCTGAATATGACGTGTCAACTACGTAAATCTTATCTCGAAGAGTATAGTGCAGTAATTCGCCTTTGCTAAAGATCTCCTTTGTTGGTCCAGGACCAGCTATTATTATTGCTTTTATGTCTGGATACTTCAGGAAGATTTCATTTGCATGTTCTGCCACTCTCTTATAATACTCTGTAAGTGCTTGGTCTCTGAGCCTCTCGAATCTTCGGGCTGATTGTCCACCAGCCCTATGCTTACCAGGCACTCCTGAAGTATATGTCTGAATCTCAGTTACTGATCTTCCCTTGAGAACAGCGACGGCTGCTTCTTCATTATCGACTACTAATACGCCGTAGACGTCTTTCTCCTTAACTAGGTCTTTTAAAGGCTCGAGATGAAACTTACTGTCGCATCGATAAAGGAAAATATTTATTGGCATGGGTGGGATAACGTGATAGACCTCGATCTTCTCAGTTCCTGGACCGTTTTGTGGGATTGCTCCACTAAAAATAATCAAGCCATTTTCACCAGCATCGCTAAATAGTTTTAGGCGCTGGATGGCGCTCTCAATTGCATCCATTACATTCTTCCTGGTCGACTTAGACTTAATGTTTGATGCGGTCGCGTATTCTTGCCTAAGATAGGCAATCACTTCATCGATCCTTCTTCCAGGGGGCACGTAGATACTGACTAGCTCGGTTCCTCTGCCCTCCTTCTTCTCTAGCTCTTCTATCATGCGCTTAAATTTATAAAGCGTTACAGAATCATGCTTCATGACAATCCCGCCCCGACAGCTAGCAGCTAGTAGCAATAGGTGTTCCTATTTTCATTGTTCAACTCGCTGTATTCATTATTAATTCTGCTGTTTAATAAGTCTGACCCGACTCTGGCTAGGTTAGGTTATAATCTACTATGAATCGATAGATATGTATGTCTTTGGTGCTGAAGATAGGGGGGCACCTCTTCCACAGGGAAGAAATTAACCATAAATTTATAGAGGCGGTCGCCGATGTTGTTAGAGAAACGTTCAGTCGCTCCGATAAATGGGTAATAGTCGTTGGTGGTGGGGATGGTGCTAGACGGTTTATTGAAGCAGCGAGAAGACTAGGTGCTGACGAGACCCTGTGTGACGAGATTGCTATTCAAGTTACGAGAATACATGCAGCATTATTCATCGAGGCGCTTAAGGATATTGCGTATCCTTCAGTTCCTAAAAATATTCCTGAGCTTAAAGAGGCATTAGCCATTTCTAATTTGGCCATAGTTGGAGGATTCTGGCCAGGGCAGTCGACATTCGCGGTAGCGTCTTTATGTGCACAGGCAATTAAGGCATCCAGATTGATCGTCGCGACTGACGTGGAGGGAGTATATGACTCCGATCCAAAGATAAATCCAAACGCCAAACTCATACCCAAAATGACTTATTCAGATCTTCAAAGAATGCTCGCTGCAACGTCTCACCGTGCAGGTGAATATCGATTAATAGATTCAGTTGGGCTGAGCATGCTTGAAAGATCAAGTACGAAGCTTCTTTTCGTAGATGGTAGAAATGTTGAAAATATTAAACATGCAATTTTATATGGTAAGGCAGGAACAGTGATAGAGCCATAACAAAATCAGGATTATATTTTGGGCAGCACGATTATTTATCATTCAAGATAGAGGTATGAAGATCGCGGTAATTGGGGGTGGAGTATCGGGCTCCTATCTAGCCCAGCTACTAAAAGACAATCATGAAGTAGTTGTGTACGAGCGACAAGAGCGTGACAAGTTCTTTCCCATTTGTGCATGGGCGACGAGTCTATATGAAATGCGTCAATTAACGAGAAAAATAGGTCTAAACTTCGATGACTATGTGTATTACGTCGGAAAGAGAATGTACGTACAGGTTAAAGACGAAGTAATGGCGATAAAGCTTAAGGGGCTATGCACATTTGACAAGCTTAGATTCATCATGGATATGCATCGCGACGCCAAAGTAAATTATGGAACAAAAATTACTACTCTACCAAACGACGACTACGACATTGTTGTTGAAGCCACAGGATTTAACAGGATTATTCTTCCAAAAATAAAAAAGGACTATTTTATTCCAACAGTTGAGTATAAGGTTAAGTTTAGGGATCCGCCCTTTGATGATTTTTACATAAAGCCAATCAATAAACTATCAGGGTATCTATGGTATTTCCCGCTTGATGGCGATGTCTACCATGTAGGTGCGGGCGACTACTACAAGAACCATGAGAAGTATCTAAATGAGTTTTTACATGAACATAAAGGCGAAATAATTATGAAAATTGGAAGACCAGTTAGAATTACCCCGCCACATCTCTCTAAACCAATTATTAATGGAAACATAGTTGGTGTTGGAGAATGTATAGGAACTGTTTTTCCAATCCTTGGAGAGGGAATAATTCCAAGCATACACTGCGCAAAAATATTATACGAAAACATAGAGAATGAAAATCTAGTAAAATATCAAGAAGACGTGATGAAGTACTTTAACATATTCTACAAGTTATTTACCTTTATTCAGAAGAAATTTAGTGGAAAATTTAACTTGCTACGTGACGTTGGGCTACTCATATCTCCCATCATTTATATGAAGAGACGGGAAAAAAGATTTGGTATAGAAGTGAGGTTAAGGGACTGGCTAAAAATAGTTAGGAGTTACTGACTTATATTTACTTAAACTTATCAATATTTGGGAAGCATTTATACCTTGATTGAGATTTAATATGATGAGAAATGGGCGAGCCAGTACAAGATATTCGAATGAGCAAGGATACTGATCTGATTGAGCTTTTCCAAATGATGCGAAGGTCGGGAGGCTTCATGGCTGTGAATCTAGCAGTCGCTAAGGAGATATTAATAGAGATGTTTAGGAAGCCTGACTGTCTCAGGATACTATCGTTTACGGGTAACCTCATGGCTACTGGGCTCCGCGGAATACTGAGAGACATGGTTAGGCGTCGCCTCTTTGATCTTGTCATTACCACTTGCGCCACTCTCGATCATGACCTAGCTAGAAGCAGGGCTAATTATGAGTGTGGAACCTTCGATGCGGATGACTACGAGCTACGGAAGGAGGGAATCCATAGGCTTGGAAATGTATTAATAAGGCAATCAAGTTACGGCGAAGTTATAGAGAGAGAAATTAGAGAGTTAATGAGAAAAATTAGTGATGCTAATTACATCTCTACACATGAGTTTTGCTGGAGACTGGGTGAGCACATTAATAATGAAGAGTCTTTCCTTTATTGGTGTTGGAGGGAAAAGATTCCAGTTATTGTTCCAGGCATTATTGATGGAGCTGTAGGATTTCATGCATGGCTCAATAGTCAGCAAAGAAAGTTTTACTTCGACTTAATGAGTGATGAGGCACTGCTGAGCGATAAGTTTTGGAATGCGTCTACGGCCGGCGCATTAATAATAGGTGGAGGAATCTCAAAGCATCATACATTGTGGTGGGGGCAGTTCAGCGGTGAGGGACTTGAATATGCCGTATACATCACTACTGCAACAGAATATGACGGTAGCCTAAGCGGCGCTAGGCCAAGGGAAGCTGTGTCCTGGAAAAAACTCTCAGCCAGCGCTAGGCATGTCTTCGTTAATGCAGATGCAACAATTGCACTGCCATTTCTATATCTCGCAGTAATAAAATCACTTGATTAAGTCGTTAATCGAGTGATTATTGTGTAACAGAACTGAATATCCATGAAAGGTCTGGTCCCTTCCTTGGATATTTAACACGTTCAAGAAGTGAATGAGCAATTAGTGGCAGTGCTATGGTTGCATCGCAGAAACATTGCACATTCATGCCCTCTTTTGACTCTTTGCCCCAGCTCTTTCCTTCCTCGAGTGTCGCTCCTGATAATCCGCCCCAATGGGGACTGTCTACAGTTATCTGAATTGCATATTTATGAGGCCTAGATTGATAATAATTTCCTGAAAGTAATAAATCAACAGCTACGGCTGACAATTGTATAAAGTCCTTCGGCACACCTCCACCAATAAATATCACAGCGCTGTCCTTAACACTTGATTTAATCCTTACCAAAAGCTCATAATCCTTAAATTGATCCACCAACAAGCTGAATTCTTTATTTCTGTATCGATTGTAAATATATGCAACTCCAAATCCACTATCGACTATTGCTGGGCAGAATATTGGGACATTATTTCGACTAGCCGTAGTTACTATTCCATTCACCCCTCTCTTATCTAGCCATTTACCCAGCAAGTAAAGCAGCTCGGGAGACGTTAGTACTCTCTTATCACTGAGAGTCAACATAAAATCAGCAAGCATCTTTTCCATAGATATATAATCTGATTCTTTTACGTAGACATCGTAAAATCTATAGATTCCCCTTTTCCTGAGTACATCGTCATCAACGTATGGACTTCCTCTCCAGTATTTATGTCCCATAGCCTCTATTATGTCTTCAGTAATGTTCGCCCCAGTAGAGATTAAAACATCTATGTATCTATTCTCTATGAGCCACTTAATTATTCTCCATTGACCAGTCGTACTTAAGCTTCCAGCATAACCCATCATTATTACTACATCCTCATCTTGCAGGGCATTTACCCACGCATCAACAGCCTCGCCGAGCTTCCTACCTTGAAAACCTGTAAGACTCATTGCGGACAATAGATCAGATATTTTGCGCTCCTTCACTTCAATAGAACTTAGAGGCTTACTAAGGAATTCATTAGTTGTGTTCGGATTTTCTCCCGACATGACTTTCATTTTGTTAAGGAACTTATTGCTTTATATAGCTTGAGTCAAGCGAGAAATTTTTCAATTATTCAAAATCTCTCATCAACTAGAGATATATCTTTCATAGTTGCTAGATATAATTTGTGAAAGCTCGTCTATCGATATTTTTTTGATTTCAGAGATAATTTCAAGAGTATAGTGAATCATTGAAGAATCTAGCTGGACAGTTCGATAAACATATGGGCCGTCACTCTCTGTTAAGATTGATTCCACACTTGCTTTCTCAATTATTTTTCTTTGTTTAGGTTGTATAGTGACAGTGGGATTTACGCTAATGAAGTATCCATAATTGTTAATTTCTCTCAATAATTCTTCGGGACCGGTATACCAATGGAAAAGTACTGACTTTACATCGTGTTTAGCCACAAGAGTTAAAGCCTCTTTCCAGGCCGAGTAAGAATGTACATTTAGGGGCATTTTCTTTTCAGCAGCAATTCTACAAAATTCATCAAATATCTTTACTTGAAGATCTTTAGATGCTTTAGAAAATCTGAAGTCTAGCCCCACTTCACCTATCCCCAATGCTTTCTCATTCTCTATTAGGTGTCTTATTTGGTCGAGCTCTTTACTTGTTAAATTGTCTATGTTCCATGGATGAATACCGACGAATGGTACGATATTTGATAAACTCTTCGACAACATACATGTTTTAATGGATGAATCATAATCATCTGAAACTGCGATTATTGTGATTTTTTCGTATTTTTTATAGGCTTCTTTGGAATAGGCATGGAAGTGGCAATGAGCATCTATTATTCTCATTTTATAGAGCTATCTTCTTCAGGTTATTTATTTCCTTAACATTTCTCATCTCTGTTGAGGCACGGATTAATCCTAGGAAGACAGGATCTGGATTGCCTGGTCTCGATTTAAATTCTGGATGGAATTGAGTGGCAATAAAGTAGGGATGGTTCTGTAACTCTATTATCTCGACTCTTCTACCGTCGGGCGATTTTCCAGAGATTACTAATCCATTCTGCTGCAGGGTTTCCCAATATTTTGGATTAACCTCGTATCGATGACGGTGTCTTTGGTAAATTATGTCATTATTATATAGGCTATGGGCTATTGTCCCCCTCTTAATGTGTATTGGCAGGGCGCCAAGCCTCATTGTGCCGCCCTTCTCGGTTATCTCTTCCTGCTCGGGCATTAAATAAATGACTGGATGAGGAGTAAAGGGATCTATCTCGGTGCTGTTTGCATCTTTTAGACCTAAGACATTTCTTGAAAACTCAACAATTGCTAGTTGCATGCCGAAGCATATGCCTAAAAATGGCTTTTTATGAGTTCTAGCATATTCTATCGACATTAGCTTTCCCTCGGTGCCTCTCTTTCCAAATCCTCCAGGAACTAGAATTCCATCTACTGTATCTAGCTTTTTAATCATTGATGGTGAGTTTTCTAATTCACTTGTCTCTATCCATTCTATCTCGAGCCTAACTCCGTGATATGCCGCTGCATGGCGAAGAGCTTCTTTAATGCTTACGTATGAATCCGTGAGGCTTGTATATTTTCCACATATAGCGATCTTCACGGCTGGTTCTTTTACCCTGAAAGAGTTTACTATCTTATTCCAGTCTTCAAGGCGAGGAGCTAA
>Ga0105162_1002249_pt1 | contig 10306 bp, 10 predicted proteins | sample JNZ201metaG_FD_81532 | JGI IMG/M metagenome (GOLD analysis project Ga0105162, IMG submission 81532) | Hot spring microbial communities from Jinze hot spring, China to study Microbial Dark Matter (Phase II) - JNZ 20120812A | ecosystem: Environmental > Aquatic > Thermal springs > Hot (42-90C) >...
GCCTACCAGCTTCACAACCTACAATGTCATTATAATAGTTGAGTATGTTGAGAAAGAGAAAACAGTAAATGTCCAATTAGGATAAAATGAATAAAAAGAAAATTACGTCTCGGATAATCTTAATAACTTTGATTGGCACGCTGGCTTTACCTTACAGCTTTCAACTAACACGAGTACTCCATGTCTCAAATTTACCGATCATATTCCAAAACGATTTTTTGGGAGGGGGTCTCGGTAATTCGTTAGAGATCGAGATAAATGATAAAAACAATCATCACTTTGGTGGCAGTAGTGGAAACGATTTAAAGATGATATATGTAACGACTACAGGAACTGGAAAATGCAGGGATGCATACATTCCACGAGATATAAACCTGGATACAAGGATGAATGGAGAGGGCACCTTTACTTTCTCTGGGCAAAAACAGAACGGACAACTCGGGGATTATTGCTTCGAATTAAAGATACCCATCAATGGTACTCATCCGGAGGACGCTGAAATAAAACCCGAAACTCCGTTTGAGATGAGAATTAGTTTCACCGATTACGACCCGAAGGAACAAGTCGGTTATGGGTACTCGATAATAACAGGATCTTTCACCCTATCGTTTAAGAGAGCCCAGAAACCGGTATCTTTAAGCATCGTCAAAGCAATTGCAGATGAGGATGCTGTTGCACTTCCATCTCAACGGAAAGCCTTTTATGCAAACGGAAGATTTTGGGTATTTTACGGTGATTTTTCATATGAACTGGCTTATAGTACAAGTACGGATGGTTTATCTTGGTCATCTTCATTTATAAGAGGTTGTGAAGAGGGCCATTTCTTTTCCATCTGGTTTGATGAAACTTATCTTCACTATGCATGCGTTTCTTCCGATGGAAGAACCATTGTTTATAGGAAGGGAAAGCCAAATGCTAATGGAACAATAGCGTGGTGTGGAGACGAGCAAATAGTTGTATCTGATACTGAGTTTTGGGCTCCCTCAATCATCGTTGATTCAGAAGGCTACCCTTGGATAGGATATTCTCTGAGTAATGGCAGTGTTTGCATCACAAGATCTAGTAAAAATGACGGGATATGGGAAACGTCCCCTGGTTTTCCAATATGCTTACCCTGCAAAGGCAAATTTGGTGAGTTCACCGTTTCATTAGTCCCCCTTACTTCTGGTAAGATATTGGCAGTCTATGGAGGATTAAATACTCCTGTATACTTCATGGCATGGGATGGGGTGAAATGGTTAACTCCAGTTAATACAACGCGTATGATGCGTGGATAACCTTCAGTTACAGCTCAAGGTGATGAAGCTCATATTGTTTATTTAAGTGATGATTGTAACATTTATTACACGAAATATACTTATTTAACGAATTCTATAACTTCTGAAATGATTATCCAGTCTTCGGTCTCAGATAAATCATATCCCGTTTTAAGCATCTATGAAAATGATAAGCTGTATTGTTTCTGGTGGACGAATAACCACATATGTTATAAGAAATGTGTTGAGGGAGTATGGGATTATTCACCTACATACTGGATAGAGGAAGAATTTCCAGAAGGTGCATACCCCTCTCTATCCAGCTTTTATAAGGATTATGAAGGATATGTGGGGCTTTGCTACGTATCTGAATATAGATATAAAGGATATGCATGGTGGCATATACATTTTGTCTTCTTTAATATAGAAGCAGAGCCAAGTAACCCTCCCAAACTTACTCTCTTTGAACCTGTAATTAACAATGGAAAAGTAACCATTAATGGTGTTACTCTACCAAGAATGCCCAATTCCTCTATTGTAAAGCTTCACTGGGATTGGGGAGATGGATATTCGGAAGATTGTTGGTTTCCAGTTTCCCATATTTATGAAAATAGTGGAACATACAACATAACTGTAACTTCCTACCAAAGCGATGGATCGTCAACAATGAAAGCAATAGTTATTCCAGAATGGCTTCTTTTTAAAAGGACTGAAGTCACACAAACTCCGACATCTATGCTAGTACCTAAGATTGCTTCATCATCTTTATCCTCATTAAATAATATTGTTAATTTTAGGTTTTAGCTTAATGATTTTAACAGTTTATTATTATAAATTAAGAAAAAGAATTATTCGAAAGAAATACATACCTTCATCACCTTCTCCCTTGTCAATCGGTGTAGAAAGAGAAATTAAGAAGTATGAAAGATACCTTGAGAAGCTTGAGCAATTGAGGAAAGAGGGAAAGGTTTCTGAGAAGGTTTACGAGAAACTGAAAACAGAATATGAGAAAAAGCTGGAAGAACTAGTAGACAAGTGGAAGAAATAGAGCTTAGAAAACGGCTCTTGAGATTAATTCGTTTTACCCTATTTTTTCATTTTCCCCATCAATTCCTCAATCTTCTTTTCATATTCTTTTTTAAGCTTCTCGTAGACTTCTTGAGAAACCTTCCTCTCCTTCTTTAACTGCTCAAGCTTTTCCAAATACTCCTCATACTTCCTAATTTCCTTCTCGATTTTTGATTCAATTAACGGCCGTGATGCTGGAAGTCCACGCTTCTTTCTTGTCACCATGACGGTTGCTGGAACAATCATAGACAGGATTAGCCCAATAATTCCGGTTATTATCAAAAGTCTGTACTTAACCCACCATGGGATTGGATAGATTGTTAACTTAACATTAGTTGATCTCGTTTTTTCTCCACTCCTTCCAGTTATTGTTATAGTATAGGTAGCTGGAGCCACCATTGTGGTTGTGGATATTATGAGCTTTGATACGAGCGTTGAGCCATCGCTTACCGGGGTAACTGTTTCCGGGTTAAACGTTGAAGATATTTCACCCGTATCTGGCTCTATGGAGCTGCTCAGCTCAACTGGGAAGCTGAAGCCACTTATGGAAGCCAGGATTATAGTGAATGTGGTTGATTCACCTGAAGTGATTGTTCGAGAGAATGGAGAAGCTGAGATAAAAAAGTCTGAAGGCGGTTTTACGAGTGGATAGTGGTCTTTATTGCCCACGTCTATTACGTACGGATGATCCCATATACCATCGTTGTCGTTGTCTACGTCGGTGTAATCACTCCAGTAGTTACCGCCAGAAGGATAATTGTCATCCCAAATGTTAACACAGCCAGCCGACAAGATATACACTTGTTGGGCGTTGTTAATGAAACTGTTATGATAAATTTTGTTATTCGAGGAAGAATCGAAATCGATACCAAAATCATTGTTTGCTATGTTGTTTCTGAAGATTATGTTATTTGACGAGCGGACGAGATGGATGCCAACCTCGAATAGTTTAATGTTTGTATTTTTAATCGTAACATTTTGTACATCAGATAAATAAAATCCACATCCACCTTTCCATGCAGTGCCATAAAGCAAATGCCCAGCGCCATCGATTACTATGTCACTTCTCTTGATCACGATCGAATAACCAATAATGTTATCAGTAAAGACATATGTATTTCCATCTCTTTTTATTGCTACTGTTGGCGGATCTATGCTTCCATCAGCTCTAATGTAGATTGTTCTGAGCTCTGCTTCTACCGGTTTAATGTTAAACGCTAACAACATGGTTAAGATAATCGTTAAAACAAGTCCAGAAATTGCCTTCTTCATTTTTCCTCTTCTCAATTTAGTATCCTTTTGCTCCAACTCTTACTTATATTTTATGCTAAAGAAATTACGGAGTACCCATCTTTCTAGCTTAAAATCCAAAAATATCTTCCTTAATTGGGTTCAATCATAACTTAAATGGTTCCATAATTGCATAGTGTCCTGAGGAATGAAATGCAACATCCACCAACAATTGGTTGAAGTATTGCTGATGTTGTTAGCTACTTGCATCAGCTCTTTCCTGTCATATTTTATTATTACTGAAGGCCCCACGATAAGAGCATAATCGCCATTTGGGTTGAAAGCTACTGTCTTGTATGGCACTATAACTGGTAAAACTTTTAACTTACTACTAGTATTAAAGTCTGTAGCATTGACTCGCTGAATATTGCATACAATAGTCAGAGAAAGAAGAATTACTACATAGGTAGTGCGTCTTGTAATCAAAGCTGTATAATGGCCACTTTTATATCGGTGAAGGATGTTGAGAGAAAGATTATCTTGTATCTTCCTTGAGTGATTTTGACTGGGGTGAAGCGAATTTTTCTCCATTCTTCACTTCCTTCAGGAAGTATTCTTTTATACGATATGCTTATTCCGTTACCTAGCTCTTTTATTTCTGCTTTAATCATCTCGTATTGATTGGATTGGGAGCGTAATGTTTCTAAGAGGGATTTTTCAGCTCTGTTTTTCGATGTGAATGAAATGGTATTTTCAGCAAACTCTATGTTTTCGTCTGCAGATAGTGAGACCATTACTTCAGCGGAGGACTGAGGATTTGCGAGGCAATAGATGATAGCCTTATTGATGTGTTCTAGAGAGTAGATTCCTAAGCTTTGCATCCTGCTCATTTCTACCGTATGAATTGCAATGTTGAACGCTATGATTGCCGCCATGATAAGTACTGAGAAGAGGACGATTGCAGCAGGGACAGCCATCCCTAATTTACTTTTATCACGGCCCATAGTGTTTCACCTCTGTTTCCACTTACCATTAACATTATTCCAAATTCCTTTTTTTCTATGAAATATTCTGGTCTGATTAAAACGCTTAATTCATAATGTCCATCATCGCTTTCTGCAACGCCGTATATCACTTCTTCCAGATTCGTTTTGTTTAGGACATATACCATATACTTTACATATTTAGCTTTTCCATTACTATCTTCTAAGTTGAACTCAATATCCAACTTGTGGAGGATGGTCCCGCTTGCCATACCGAGTTCCTTAATACTGATTTTGCTTAGGTTCATGTAATAGCTTCGAGATCTCTTAAGTCTTCCTAGAATAGGATCAGTTAGATCGTATTTTAAAGTCAAGTTTAAATACGTCAAGCTGACTAAGTTTCTATCCTGTATCCTGTTTTCCTCTATGTGGTATTCTATTTTTTCTTCGCAGAACTCTTTAATGGTTATACCATAAATGCTCTTAATAAGATTACCTCCTAGTTTCTTGTCTCCTAAAAAATTGTTTTCTTTCAAACTTTTTTCCACATTTTCTAAACTTCCGGTTTCGGGGTTTTCCACATACTCTTTAAAATATTCAAAGGCCTTCCTCGTCCTATTGGCAATTTCCGATATCAATATTCCTTTTAAAACGCTTTCAAGTAACTCTGTCCTTCCGGAGATTGGAGGTTCTTCCATAAACCTTGGGGAGTAAATAAGTGCGATGATGATTGTTAACATAATTATCATGGTCGCTATAATATATGATCCTCCACGCTTATCCATCATTCCCCACCTGATATGCTTAGAACTATCACTCTAACATCTTCCTTGCCGTTAAAAGTTAGGTAAACGAAGACCTCGCTTGCCGATCTTTTCGCATCGAATTGTCTGGATACTGACCACAGCATTTCCCAATCTTTATTGTAAACGGTCAAGTTATACCCATAGGAAGGTAGTAAAATTGATTCTAAAACTTTTCTTGAGAATTCAACATTCCCGTTTCCATCTTCACCATAAATCATCCAATAAAGAACGTCTCTTTCGTCAAGCATGGTCAAAACTCTATTAGCCACATTGGACAAGTCCCTAAAGGATTTTGTACTAACCATTAAAACATTCAAGAAATTTATGATTAAGAAGCCAAGCAATAGAACAATTAATGCCAGTGATAATTCTATTAACCTTGCTTGCCCCCTCTTTTTACTCAACCCATAAATACACCTCTATCAACCATAGGACATTTTTAATCCTAGCCATATCCACTATCCTTATGGCATGACTTGAAATTTCTTTATTTCCTTTCTCTATAGCATTTACATTCTCCATGCTTTCTATTATTTCTCCAGACATTTTCCTTTTTACAACTTCGACTATAGGACTTATCTTCACATAATAAGCTACAGGAATGTCCCTATAGATAAAAACCTTTTTAAAACTTTCTTCATCCATATTTTTAATCTCATCTATGGAGTCGAATCTAGTTTCTAACCATAATTTTATGAAACTAGATATTGCATATCCTCTTTGTTTAAGAGATTCATAAAGTGCTTCTTGTGCATTTGCTAAGAAAACATCCTGCACTCTAGATGTTGTAAATGAAATAATTATGATGAACAGTGCGATTCCAACAGCGGCCTCTAGCACAGCGTTCATCCTATATTTACACCAAGCATAATTATGAACATGGAAACCAGCGAGATTAACAAGTAGATCACCACATATATAAGCCCTACGCCAATTTTATTTTCGCTAATCTTTCCAGTTAATAATCCTAAAGAAACAGCGTTTATAATCATTCCTGAAAACACTATGTCTATGAAAGAAGGGAGTTTCTCTTTTGACACTACTTGAAAGCTAAACATCATTACAGAAGCTATTCGAGTTTGAGCCATAGAAAATACTGAGCCCCACTCACTCAGTGGGATTACAATGATTCTGATAAGAATACCAATAACCAATATTAATAGCATCATTGTCATAAAGCTGAACATCTTCAATGGGGAAATGTTTTGTTTTATCACTTTATTCGTGTCGGTAATCTCCCTAGTTATATTAGTAACTTCTTCAAAGACTTCACCCTTGCCACCAAATTTAATCGCTTCTGAAAGCAATGAAAAAATGACCAGCCCATTCCATGAGAGATCATCCTTCACAGATCTGACGGCATCCTCAAAGGAAGAACCTGAGACAACTGCTCTTTCAACTTTACTTAATAATTCATCAAATTCTTTATTATATGTTTTTATTTTAACTAACGAGCTTATAGCAAGGATTGGAGAAACCCCTCTCTTAATTTCTTCAGTCATATCTCTTAAAAAGCTTGGAAGCATATTTTCTATCCTGTTTAATTTTTGAATCTTTCTGTAAAAACGAATCCCCTCGATGACTGATACTGGAAAGATAGCGAAAAACAAGGATAAGGTTATTATATACATACTAATATAATTAATTACTTCTGATAAAAGTTGAAGAACAAAAAATATTATTATTCCAGAAGTTACGGATATTGGGACATAATAGATAATTCTCTTATAAAAATTCATGAAGGATATTGGAGTTCTCGGATATAAGGAGTCGATTATCCAAATTATAAGCATGGTTAACAACGGAACAAAAACATAAGAATACGCCTGTATTTGAAGAAGACTTTCTCGAGTTGCAAACATAGAATAGAGTGTAAAGAGAACCATAGGGAGTACTCCGAATAGAACCAATATCACATCAGCCATTGTCTTCATTGTCTCTGACAGCCGAACATATGATTCCTTCAAAATCATGAAGGATGATTTCATTTTATCTCTTAACATTATATAGAGGTCTACGCCACTTCTTATTGTACCTACTATCGAGAAAATGAAATCCTGTATTGCCTCCGAACCCATTATCTCTGCCTCTTTTTTAACTGCTGTCCATTCATCCAGTGCATACAGTTGCTTAAGTTTTTCGATTCTTTTCGACATCCTGCCACTGGCAGGAAAGATATCGGAAAAGGAACCTAACTTACTTATGGCAGAAGAAGGGGGCAAACCCGCTACGCCATAAAGTGTAAGTAAGGCTGATGTGAAAGGAAGTTCTTTTTCGACTTGCTTTAACTCATTATAACCTTTTAATAATGGTTCAACAGATAGTATAAGAGTGATAACCGATGGGAAAGGCGAGAACCAGAGTAATATGTTGAAAATCATTTCGTCAGGTATTGATATTGGAAGTAGATGAGATTTGAATAAAAGCGAAATAAAAAGTAATAAGAATGAAAAAGAAAAAGCTACTAACATATTTGTCAGAAACGTTTTTTTAAACTTGCTTGGCGTTACGCCTGCTTGGGCTAAATACAAATACCTATCTATATTGAACATGATACATCACTTACGTGACCAGAATTTTCTCTTACACTCCTTTGTTTTTCTAATCTGTGGACTTCTTTTTGAAACTCCTCTAATAGATTTAATTTTCAATTGCCTTTTAGAAATTGACATCATTTTAATAGTCCTTGGTTTAGTAACATCTATATCTGTACTGTCTATTTGTTGGAGCATATTCTCCTTTTCTTTTTCTTCTCTTAGTGGTGGCAACTGCTGATCCTTATAGTATTCAGGATTTTTATAGTATTTTTTGATTTCATTCAAGAACCCTTCGGGTTCTAAAACATTTGGATCTCTATCTGCAAGGTCCTTTAACCATTGGAGGTATTCTGTTCTTTTTTTCAATTCTTCTTCAAAGTTAATGCCTGTTGTTTTTGATAGATATTCAACAGTTTTTGAATTCATTAGCTTTGCATGATCTACGGTATAAGAATCGTTGTGAATATTGTATGAGACAAAACTTTCATATTTTGTTTCACCATTCTTTAGAATTACATGGCCAATTTCAATTATTCTTCTTTTTCCCATTTCACTTATCTTACGTATGAAAATTATTCCTCCTCGTAATGCTGTTAGTTCTTCTCTTTTTATACCGAGATGTTGCATCCTTGTGCATAATTCATCGAAATTTGGTGCATGAAAAGTTGTAATTCCTCCACTACCTGCAGCTATCGCATTTATCCAGGTGGGTACATCTTCCTCGCTTCTAACTTCATTTACAACTATGTAATCAACAATTTCTCTTAATATTTGTTTTAAGAGTTCCTGCGTCGTTATCGGTCTTCCATCCGATGTAAGTGATTCTCTAGTAAAGCGTCTTAACCAACTTTCAGGTCTTACTGGAAGCTTAAATTCAGGTACATCCTCTATCGTACCTATTCTAACTGTTGGTTTAACAAAACCACATATGGCATTTGCAAGTGAAGTTTTCCCAGAATCCATTTCCCCACATACGAGCATAGGCATCTTATTCTCCATAAATATCCAAAGTATAGCAGCGATTTGCGGAGTCAGTGTATTGTTTTTCAAAAGCTTGACGGGTGTCCATCCCGTTTTAGGAAATTTCTTTATGGTAAATGTAGATGATCCTGCTATTTCTCCCATATAACTTGCGGCAAGCCTACTCCCATCGGGCAATCGAGCATTGTCTATTCTCGGGTTAGCTTTTGATATGCTTTTGCCTGCCTTATAAGCTAATCTTTGAACTAGTTGATCTAGTTCCTCAGAATCGTATTTCAAATTAGTTGTTAAGCGACCTATACCATAGTATTTCACAGTCAGAAAAGCATTTGCGCCAGTACACTCAATACTCTCTATGTTTGGATCCTGCATTAATGGGTCTATGCTAGAGTACCTATCTTCACTAATTTCTCTAATTATGAGATATTTAAGACCAGGTGTTATTTTTAATTCTTCTAATATTTTTTGGATATCTTCTTTCTTTAATTCTGAATAAATCAATTCGCCTGCTGTCTTTTCAAGTATCTCCAATTGTTCTTTAGTTATTAGTGGATCTTGAACAAGGTATACTCCCAGACCCTCTCTCTCGCCAATTATTATCTTAGTCTGAGTATTTTCTACAAAATATTCCTTTTCCTTCCTTACTCCGGTTAAATCTGCAGAGAAGATTTTTATTTTTATTTTTGGAAAGGTTTCGAATTTCTTGGATTTTTTACCTGCATCATCCTTACTTAGCTTAAGGAAAGTCATCTACTATGTTTCACCTAATATAAGTGCCGGATGTACATAAAGTTTTCTTTTTTAAAAACCAAAAAGTGTAATGTTTTATTAAATCCCGGAATCAAATAATACTGCTTTAAAGTAGCCTAAAGCCTATTTCCACATTCTATACAGAAAAGTGCACTCTCAATATTTTTCAATCCACAAGAATTACAAACTAACGATTTCTCATCCTTTCCCACTATTATATGATATTCTTGCAGAGATAAAGGTATTTCATTAACAATATGTCTGATACGATCCATTATTTTTTCTTCATTCTCCAATATATTTTTTACTGATTCTTCAAAAGACTTATCGATACGGAGTCCTGCTTTATTCATTAGTTCTCTAAATATGGTAATTTTCTTTAGTAAAATTGAATAAAATTTTTTTATATCAATGTCAACTATTAAATATTTCATTGTCTCGGCATTAACAAATTTTTGTTCTTGAAAGGCTTTTTTCAACTCCTCTAGGTGTAGCCTAGCCTCGTTATATTTTGTTTCTTTCTCCTTCATTTCATTTATTACGCTATCATTTCCTTCTATAATTGCCCTTGCGCTTAGTAATTCTAACTCTTCTCTGAGATTAGATAAAATTCTTTCCATACGTGCTATTTCTTCAGAAAAACTAAATCCACATGTAGGACAAACTTCGCTTTTTAACGGTAAAACGTTTTTACA
>Ga0105162_1002250_pt1 | contig 10298 bp, 6 predicted proteins | sample JNZ201metaG_FD_81532 | JGI IMG/M metagenome (GOLD analysis project Ga0105162, IMG submission 81532) | Hot spring microbial communities from Jinze hot spring, China to study Microbial Dark Matter (Phase II) - JNZ 20120812A | ecosystem: Environmental > Aquatic > Thermal springs > Hot (42-90C) >...
AAACCTATTCACCCACCTACCAAAACATCCAGAAACCCATAACCAAATAATACTCCAACCCCAAACATCTAATATAAAAACTATACTAGAACCTCAACACCCAACAAAACCCTACCCCTCAAAACCACAAGATACTACAAACACCAATACCAACATAAAAAGTAACAACAAAACTTATACAACCCCTTAAGTTGCCACGTCCAATAGATGAAGCATAATATTTAAAAATGTTAAAGTGGAGATTATAAAAATAAAGTGATCGAAGTGCCTACTAAAAAGGATTTAAAAACATTGCCTAAGGATTTCGAAGAAATAATAAAAGTCATCATTGGCGAACCTGCTGTGGTAATAGCAAAAATGGTATATAGTAGTCCAGGCATAACAGATATGGAAATTTCCCAAAAAAGCGATTTAAAGGTAAATATTATTAGAAAAATACTTTACTTTCTACATACTAACCAGTTAGCATATTATAAGAGAGTAAGAGATAAAGAAACTGGATGGTTCATATATCAATGGTATCTTCAACCAGATAATTTAAAGAAATTTATGGATGAAATGAAAAGACATGTGCTAAAAAAACTTCAAGAGAGGCTTGAATATGAAAAGATAAATAGCTTCTACAGATGTATTAACAGAGAACATATGCGAATGACTTTTGATGAAGCTTATGAAAATAATTTTAAATGCCAGATATGTGGAGCTGTTTTGGAATATGAAGAAAATGAGGCTATTAAGCGTGTTCTTGAAGCTATTATTGAGAGAGTTAGTAGGGATTGTTAATGGGCCCGAGGGGATTTGAACCCCTGACCTCCTGCGTGTAAGGCAGGTTTCAGGATTAAAGTCCTACCACTAGACGACGGGCCCAAGAAAAACACCAACAAAAATATATAAACCTTGAGGTTTACTTTTAGTACGTGATGATTTAGGAAACTATGTACATTATGCTGATATTAGAGTTACCGCTAGTCTTAAGCCTACATAGCCCACTAGATCCAAGCAACATCTTTCATGAATTGGGCTTAATGTTAGTATGTTTTTCTGCTATCATACATTATTATATTATTATTAGGGGCATTTATCAAGATTTCTTTTCCTTATCATAAATTTGAATCTACGGATTTTGAAATTAAGCCATGAAGCTTTCTTTTTTAATTTCATATAAAATTATGGCTGCAGTTGCAATAGGGCCTGGATCTTTATTAATCAAGAATTTTAAGAAAACAGGCTCACCTAGAGCTAACTCATTTCTACTAAATCCTAAATCTGTTCCTGGAAGTACGATCATGATATCTTCTTGATTTAATTCTTTAAGTAAATTATTTATATCAAGGGGGGCTTGGGCATATGGTTTAGCCGATAATAGATATACCTTAAAGGGTTTAATAAGATCTATAGCTTCTTTTAAATCATTAACTACTAACAATATCTTATTGCTTTTAAATATTAACTTAGAAGCTTCAGATATTCCTTGCTGAGCTGCTGAACCAACTGCTCTGCTTATTACAAGTAAGTCAACATTAAATACATCACATAGCTTAGCAATTTCAACAATCTTATATACACTATGTACATTATGAAGCGCTATTATGATCTTGCCCATAGTAACACCAATACTATTTAGGTGTCACAGTTTTTATAAAAATGTTTACAAAAACTCATAATGCATTAAAAATACTGTTTATTTAAAAATCGCATATAGTAAATTGTTTTTACAACAAGTTAAAAATAAATGTAGTATACCAGGGTTTGATATATATCCTAAGCTTTAAAGTTTATAAAGACAGTAAATAAATTAACTATGATAATATTGAAGGTGTATGGCTGTGATTCAGCAAATCATAGGTCAAGATACTGGGTTTAGTTCAATATTACAATATATCTTAAGCATTATTGCTTTTCTTCTTATCTGGATTTTAGTTGGTAATAAACTCCAGATGATCATTTGGATATGGAGCATTAAAAAAGCATTAAGAGCTTTAACTGAAATGTCAACTAAAGCAACAAGTCAAGTTGTAGAGAGAATAAGTAAAGTTGCCGGTAATAATTTTGAAGTTTCAAATAAAGTGAACATGTTTCTCGATTTTTTCGCAATATACCCAGTAGATTTAGATCCAAACGGAATCGTACGTAAACTTGAGCACTTACTTAATACTGAAAGAAAAAGAATTAGAGAATTCATATTATCATTAGTGCCAACAGCTAGTAAACAGGATATAGATAACTTTGAAAATCTTTTGGCTATAGCCCAAGTCTTAAATATAATATATAAGTATGTTAGACATAATTTTATTCTAGGTGAAAAAACTAAAAGCCCATATATATTAATGCAGCTTGAAATGATTATACCACTAATTATGAGATATGCTAGAGCATACTACAATGCGCTTACTTCATTTATTAATTTACAGCCAATAGGAGATGGAATTGGAGCGCTTGTTGCTGCTAAATTGATGTACGGTCAAAAATATGAAAAAATAGCAGAAGATACGGTAACAGCTGAAATATTCTTTGAAGGAAGAAGGCTAATTGTTGTTAAAGCTGAGGGACCAAGCGGAGTTGTTGGAAAACCTGGAGAAGCTATTTCAAAGATTATTGAAATGAGAAGTGGAAATATTGATGGGATAGTGATGGTTGATGCTGCAATGAAATTAGAGGGAGAGGAGGTAGGCAGTATTGCCGAAGGAGTTGGGGCAGCTATTGGAGATCCAGGACCTGAAAAGTACAAAATCGAAGAAGAAGCTACAAAACATAAGATTCCTATATATGCATTAGTAGTAAAGGAATCCCTAGAAGATGCCATAACTACTATGAAAAAGGAGATATTCGATGCTGCCGATAAAATTATTGAGAAAATAAGAGCTATAGTTACAAGTTATCCAAAAGGTGCAACATTAATTATAGCCGGTATTGGGAACACTATGGGGATTGGACAATAAGATTTAAAAATTTAATATAGTGAAGGCGTTTCTTTGATAAAAATAATCTAATCGCGTGGGTCTACTATTTGAATATTAACAACTAGCTTTTAAACTATTATAAATCCTTAACTCAGTCTTATAAGTTCTGTATTAGCATTAGGTAAATTGTCATTTCTTTAATAATGGATCTAGTTAGATGAATTAGCAGGATTTATTTCAACAATCGACAAACTTATAAGTTTATGATATAATATATCCTAAGGGCCAGATGGGGTGGGATTAGTAGCACTAAGCCGTGGTCTAGCTAGGTATGATGACGGGCTCCAGATAGACATATTAATAAATTAAACCATATAATGTAGGGAAACCCGTTGGGCGAGGGTTCAAATCCCTCCGGCCCCACTATTCCTTTTGGTATTTTTGCCATAAGAAACAGAGCTTTAACTATTCTTCTATTGCCTTTAGTTGCTAACCATTTGCTGTAAATAAAGTTTTTCTTTAGGCCCACATCATCACAACATATTTTACTTGTTCTAAAATTTTAATTATTTCGTCGATGTTTGTTGTTAAGTTATACTTAAAGCTTTTAGTATCGTTTCTTTACATATTTTCCCCTTTAACGATATATGCTATATTATTATAGCTAATATTTCATTCGCTAATACTATTATAGCTACTCTTATCTCTCAGTCTAACTCCTAAAAAAGGTAATCTTAAGTTTTGAGTCTATAGCTTTAGATGTTGTACGTGGTAACTTAGTAAGCTATATAAAGCTTACTATTATTTTCATGTGTTTGTCGCAACATTATTGGTATGTTTGTGTTGGTTTATATGGGTTTCAATCTTTATAGTTTATGTGTAGAGTTACTTGTAGGGTTTAGGGTTGGGCCTCTTATTAATTCATGTTTAAGGGTTATTAAGTCTTTGCATGTTTAAGTTGAAGTTAGCTAGTGGCTTAATAGATTATTATCTCACTTATCTTTAGAGCTTCTCTAACTGCTCATGGATATTCACATAAAAGCCTATAGAGATATTGGCGTATGCTTTCAGAATTAGAATAGATTTAAGGTTAGGATTGTAGCTGTAGATGAAACTAGAGCCTATGGATAGTAGAATATTCATATTATAGTTGATGTTGAATTAAGTTTATTGTTGAGGTTTACGTTAGCCTACGTAATCGTACCTAGATGTTTAAGAATAGTTAAAGCTAGGAATTGAAGTTAAATACATACATGATGGAGGGCCTTGTATAAAGGTTTTGATCGGATTAAGCAAAATAAACATGACCTTTAAGAATGTAGTTGAACAAGTATTCAAATCATTAAACATAGAATTAAAAGATTCAATAATTTCAAAGGAAATAACAAGAACAATAAGCTAGCTACATAGCTTCATATACATACACAACCTAATAACAAGCATAAACAAGGAGTAATGATAGTGTAACAAACACATTTTCATGAATGTTAGGGGCTTAGTTAGGGATCTTAGAGTTTTGAGAGGAATAAGATTCCATTAGGTTGAGATTTTTGTTAAATTTCTATATTCAGATGTTTGAGAAGGATTTTTAGAGTATTATCTGAGATTCATAGGGTTTCTGGATAGCTGCTGGTAGGTGAATATGTAGGCTTAGAAGAGATCAATGTGGGTTCATTAGAATTTCAGAGAGTTATAGCTTTAAAAGCCTTTTGATGAGAGAAGATAGTAGAATAAGATACTTCCCATTTAACAAGAACTATAGTGTTCTCAACAAGTAATGCCACAATAAACAACATCCTAAATGATGGAAGAGCAACTGGATAAACCTATTCATACTATAACTACCTAGAAAAGTAAACTTAAGTTACGCGTTCTAGATGCTGCTATTACTATTTCTTAATCTCTCTTACAGTTCAAATCGATCCACTTTAATAATTGAGCTGGAATTCAGCTACCAGATTGATGTGTTTATTAGGAATAGCTTTAGCACTTCTAGAATTGTCTAATACTATTTTAAACTCATCTTCTAATGCTGAGTATAGTGTAGTCTAATATGCATCAACAAACTCTAGCTATATCTCTACAGCTTAGGTATTTAAGCCAATTCTTCAATCACTTAAAACCCTTAAAGCTGCTAATGAGGATTTGGATTTCCCTAAAGTCTTTTACTTAAAATAGTAGCTACTAATACACATTTATGCACGTCTACGCCATAGAAAGATTGACATATCATCATCTTCTAAGCTGATATGGTAAGGAATATTTCTTTAACATGCATAATTTACCATGTGTACTTGAAGCATATTTATTAAATAATGTAGAAAAAAATAGATAGTTTATCGTTCAGTAAAATTAGAAACCTATAAACAAGACAGCTAGACATCTAATAGGAAAGAAAATCTTCCTTTATGGCTCATCTAACAACTCTTGGTTGTCTACTATTTGTTATGGACCGGGCGGGATTTGAACCCGCGGCTTCGGGTCACAATACTGAACTCCCGCTTGCAAAGCGGGCGCTCATTCCAAACTGAGCTACCGGCCCATCACTCAGCACCTTAAACTAAACCAGTGCAAGTATTTTGGAATACCTCATTTATATAAAGTTTTTTAGAATAAGACTTTATAGAAAACCTTAATTATATTTATTGTCCTCTACGTATTGTATGTTATCGTTTAACTTTTTGTTCGTTACCATAAAAGCTCTGCTTTTATAACTTATCTAAAACCATATCGTTTAGATTGACAATCAAATCTTCCTACTGACTCTCAATCCGTTTCTAGAAATTCCTCAAAAACTATAAATACGAAATTAACTATATGAAGTCCAACGTGCAAAATTCACGAATTACTATAGTATTTTATGGATTTTGCCAAATCATAGTACTAGTTTCAACATAACTCTAACAATTGTATACTTATCGAAAATTGTTTAAAATACTATATTAGTCGATTAATTCTGAAAAATTATTCAAAACACTACAGGTCCAATAAGCCTCTTGTCAACTCTATAGTCTATAATTGAAAGATCAAAGAGAGACAACATAATTCAAGTCACAAAGTAGTAATTCGGAATAAAGTATTTTAAAAATTGTTTTGCAGTTTAATTCTGAAATCCATGAATTCAAGGCTATATAAAGTATTTTAAGAAATAAATATTAAGCTATAAGCTCTAAAAACTAACTTATGGGAACTAGTTGTAAACATCTTATAGTTGTTAAGTTCATGGCTATTCTTAAGAGGATTGCATTAAAGCCTGTTATAATGTTTGATATAGATGAAATTAAACTGAAGGACTTGATAAAAATCATCATTTTAATAAACAACCAGGAATTTAATAGGAGACTTATAATTAATGGTTTACTAAGTTCAGACGTATTAGTATTTGTTAATGGGGTAGAAATAAATGTACTTAGTGGGTTAAATACTGTATTAAAACGTGGTGATGAAGTAGTATTTCTGCCCACCGTACATGGAGGAGGTTAGGATTTACTTTAAATATTACTTACAGATTACAAAAACTCTTAGCATAATACTATATATGAACATGGTTGACAAATATATTATAATTAGTTCAACTTTAAACTAATCAGTTTAGCAATGAATTCACTGTTTTAAATAGTTTGCCTATTTTTTATTCTGCCTAAATATATTCAAAATTAATGGTTAAATACATAAATTCTAATAATAATTTAATTATAAAAGATCAGCACTTACCATTGTAACTTAAGCACTAAATACAGAAGTTTAGTATAGATTTATGAACTTAGTTTACTTTCTACATAATAAACTTTTTTAAAAAAGCTTAAAATTTTTACTTATTCATTTTTCTTTATTCGTTAAAAACTTAAACTCTCTTTAAGAAAATGTACATTCATTAAAAAGACGAAGCCAGTAGGCCAAAGAAGTGAATCTTTTTCATTTTCCAAAAATTATAAGGTTTAAAAAAATTTATTTTTGGCTAAAACATCAGTAATTAATGACCAAGTGGAGACTAGAATATGAAAGAGGTATTATTAACTGTTGCTGGAGCCAAACAAAGAGATATAGATAAAGGAATAGCTAGAATTAGTGAAAAAATGATGAAAACCTTAGGTATAAAGGTTGGAGAGATAATTGAAATAGAGGGAAAAAGAAAAAGTGCAGCAAAAGCCTGGCCCGCATACCCGGAGGATGAAGAGGAAGATATTATTAGACTAGATGGTACTATTAGAATGAATGTTGGAGTTAGTATTGGTGAAAAGGTAGTTGTTAGAAAAGCAAATGTTAAACCTGCTATACAAGTTAAGCTTGCTCCATCGTCATTTACAATAAATGTTGATCAAACATTTATAGAGTTTGTAAAGAAAAAAAAACTTCTGGGATATCCAGTGTGCGATGGAGATTTTGTAAATATTCCTGTATTAGGACAAGCAATAACCTTTGTAGTTGTTTCAACAAAGCCAAACGGTATAGTTGTAGTAGTAGAGGAAACCAATTTACAGATTTTAGAAAAGCCAACAGAAGTATCTAAGTTTCCTAGAGTAACATATGAAGATATTGGTGGGTTACATGATGCTGTTGAAAAAATTAGAGAAATGGTAGAGCTGCCTTTAAAACATCCTGAATTGTTTAAAAGATTAGGCATCGATCCGCCTAAGGGAGTATTGCTTTATGGACCACCAGGATGTGGAAAAACGCTGCTAGCTAAAGCAGTAGCAAATGAAACAGACGCCTATTTCATAGCAATTAATGGCCCTGAAATAATGGGCAAGTACTATGGAGAATCTGAACAAAGACTTAGAACAGTATTTGAAGATGCCAAACAGCATGCACCAGCAATTATATTTATTGATGAAATAGATGCTATAGCACCAAAGCGTGAAGAAGTAACAGGTGAAGTTGAAAAGAGGGTTGTAGCACAGCTTTTAGCACTAATGGATGGCCTTGAAACAAGAGGACAAATAATAGTTATCGGCGCAACGAATATACCAAATGTTTTAGATCCAGCACTTAGAAGACCAGGAAGATTTGATAGAGAAGTTGAGATAGGAGTGCCGGATAAACAAAGCAGATTTGAAATATTGCAAATACATACAAGAAATATGCCATTAGCAATTGATGTTGATTTAAAAACTTTAGCTGAAATAACACATGGTTATGTTGGTGCAGATTTGGCAGCATTATGCAGGGAAGCAGCAATGAAATCCCTACGGCGATTATTGCCTGAAATAAATTTACAACAAGAGAAAATAGAACCAGAAGTCTTGGAAAAACTTGAGGTTACAATGAGAGATTTTCTCGAAGCTTACAGAGAGATAACACCAACAGCTATGAGAGAAGTATATGTTGAAGTACCTTCTGTAAAGTGGGATGATGTTGGGGGGCTTAATGAAATTAAACAAGAACTTAAGGAGGCTATTGAATGGCCAATAAGACGCCCTGATATTTTTGAAAAAATGGGTATAAGTCCGCCTAAGGGAGTATTGCTTTATGGACCGCCAGGATGTGGAAAAACGCTGCTAGCTAAAGCAGTAGCAAATGAAAGTGGAGCTAACTTCATCAGCATTAAGGGTCCAGAAATATTTAGCAAGTGGGTTGGAGAAAGTGAGAAAGCAATAAGGGAAATATTTAGAAAGGCAAGAATTGCTGCACCCTGTGTTGTATTCTTTGATGAAATTGAGTCCATAACACCGGTAAGAGGATTAGAAGGAGGAAGTAATATATATGAGAGAGTTACTGCACAACTTTTAGTAGAAATTGATGGAATTAGCAAATTGGAAGGAGTTGTTGTTCTTGGTGCAACTAATAGGCCTGACATTTTGGATCCAGCACTTCTTAGACCTGGAAGATTTGATAGGTTAATATTTGTCCCTCCACCAAATGTTAATGAAAGATTACAGATATTTCGTATTCATACAGCAAAGATGCCAATTAGTAATGATGTCAACTTGGAACATATTGCAAAAATAACTGAGGGATATAGCGGTGCAGACATAGAGGCTGTATGTAGAGAAGCTGCATTTATGGCTTTAAGAGAAAATATGAATACACCTAAAGTAAATATGAAACATTTTGAAATAGCGCTAAAGAAAATTAAACCAACTTTAACTGAAGATATTTTAAGATTCTATAAAATGTGGGAGGAAAGATTACGAAAAAGCACGTTTATACAGAGCCGTACAACTTATATATAACACTACATTATATAACCTAAGTCTAATAATAATTACGATAAAAAAATTAGAGGAAGATATTATGAGTATACGAAGTATGTGGAAAACTAGTAATATGAAAGATATAATAATTGAATTACTAAGACGAAAGAAAACAATGAAGGATTCTGAGCTTCTTAAAGCCATAAAGATGATGTACAAAGATGTATCTTCGAGAGAAATCAATAAAGCGCTTATGTCTTTGGAATTAAATGGGTTAATTAGAGTTTCACGAATGAAAAAAACAACAAGAAATATAGAGTTTGTCTCCTCATTATAGAACTTAAATAGCTCTGCGAACTTTAAAGGTTGTGTAGTTATAAGTTTACCAGAAAAGCTAGAATTATATATAAAAAGTGGCAGATTAGAGTTCCATAGGAAACTCTCGCTTCTATGGAACAACATCTGTATGCTGCTATCCTCAATTCTTTCATTTTGACATGAATATGGCAATTCTGGGAAGTTTTCTTATAGAGCAAAGCTATAATATTAAAGATAATAAGGCTTAATTGTAGGTTTTCTACAGAGCCATTAGTTTAAGTTTAAAAGACTAATATTAAATTTAGTCTCGAAATATTTAAAAGTAGGAGAATTTAAAAGTAGGAGAATTCAAGGCTAGCATCTTCCAGCAATCATGTAGACACTTAAAAGCATATTTTTACTTACAGCTAACAGTAACTATATACAGAATACTGCTAGAGAGTTCTCGATAGGCTGGTGTATGGAATAGAGTATTAAACTCCTAATACCTAATACTGAATGAGGCTGTTATAAATAGCTGTAAAAACTAGGGAAGATGTAACAAGATACGAGGAATAAGATACATATAATATTTGATGAGAGTTTACACAATATCCTAATCATAAGCCTCAGCAATACCTGGACCTATAAGCTCTACGATAAGCCTGGAGCGTGAAGACTCGCATATAGTATGGATGAAGTAGGAGTAGGTTAAGAAGTATAGTGTTAAGGAAATTATGCTTAAGACATTATAAAAAGCAATAACAAGATATGAAAGACAAAAAACAATGCTCACATATGTAACAATACACATAAGGTATGATCCGCAAAAGACTTAATATTTGAACTCATCTTAAAACTAGACTAAAATAGATTTAATTCCTTTTTCTTTGATGATGTTTTGTAGCATCCTCCTTCTTAAAGCGACATATGCTCCTTAACCTTTGGAGGGTTAGGCTTACGATCA
>Ga0105162_1002251_pt1 | contig 10292 bp, 10 predicted proteins | sample JNZ201metaG_FD_81532 | JGI IMG/M metagenome (GOLD analysis project Ga0105162, IMG submission 81532) | Hot spring microbial communities from Jinze hot spring, China to study Microbial Dark Matter (Phase II) - JNZ 20120812A | ecosystem: Environmental > Aquatic > Thermal springs > Hot (42-90C) >...
CGCCAACACCAGCCCCGGCAGCAGAACTTAAGGTTGCTATCCTGGCTCCTCTGAGCGGCGACGTGGCAACTTACGGCGAATCCACTCGCGATGGTGCTCTCTTAGCCATTGAAGAGTGGAACGCTAAAGGTGGGGTCCTTGGCCGCAAGATTGTCCCAATCGTTGAAGACAGCATGTGCGAGGCCGAGCCCGCTGTCGCTGCTGCTAACAAAGTGATTGAGCAGGATAAGGTCAAGTTCATCATCGGCGAAGTGTGCTCAAAGGCTTCAATCCCCGTCTCCGAAATAGCTGTTGCTAAGGGTGTACTTCAGATAAGCCCCACTTCCACCAACCCCAAAGTCACCATTGATGAAGCTGGGAAGGCCAAGCCCACTGTGTTCAGGGCCTGCTTCATTGACCCATTCCAGGGCCTCGTGGCTGCCAAGTTCGCTCTGGAGACCCTGAAAGTCAAGACCGCAGCTGTTCTTTTGGACCAGGGTAATGACTACGTCCGCGGTCTGGCTGAATTCTTCCGCGATGCTTTCGTGAAGGGCGGTGGGGAAGTGGTGGTCTGGGAAACCTACACCGCTGGTGACACGGATTTCTCCGCGATCCTGACCAAGGTTAAGGAAGCTAAGCCTGATCTCCTTTACCTGCCTGACTACTACTCCACGGTGAACGTGATTGCTGCTCAGGCCCGCCAGCTTGGAATCACCGCTACCATGATGGGTGGCGATGGCTGGGATTCCCCGCAGCTTGACCTTAAAGTTGTGGATGGTGGTTACTTTACCAACCACTACTCCCCGGATGACCCGCGCCCCGTTGTAAAGGAGTGGGTTGAGAAGTACAAGGCCAAATACGGTAAGGTCCCGGATGCCCTTGCCACCCTGGCTTACGACGCCGCTAACATCCTCTTTGAAGCCATTCAGGCCGCTGGGACTGATGACCCCATCCAGGTGGCCAAGACCATGGAGAAGATGAAGTTCACCGTGGTCTCGGGTGAGGTAGCTTTTGACGACCAGCACAACCCTCGCAAGCCTGCTGCCATACTCCAGGTCAAGGAAGGGAAGGTCAACTTCGTAACCATCGTTTCTCCGTAAAGGCCTGAAGGCTAAAAGGGGCCGGGGGGAATTCCCCCCGGCCTTTAATTCTAAGGAGGTGAAGGATGATTTACAGCGGTTTTGAAGAGAGGGGGAGGCTTGCTTTACGTAAAAGGTATAATGGTGCGATTTTAAACCGAATAACTAACGTTATAATGGCCATTATAGCTGGAATATTTTTGATTTTTTTCCTTCGCCCCATTATAGCCAACCCTGCAATTTTTTTGCAGCAGATCCTTAACGGGATCCAATTAGGCTTCCTTTATGCACTTATCGCTCTTGGTTATACTATGGTTTATGGGATCATAAAACTGATAAACTTTGCCCACGGTGATGTTTTCATGGTGGGGGCAATGACCAGCTACTTTGCTATTTCTACCATGGAACTTCACCGCTGGCCTTTTAAACTTTGGCCGGGAATCAATAGCACCTTCGGAACTTTGTTGGGCTCTGTTACAGTCATAGCACTTTCCATGGTTGCTTGTTCTCTCCTGGCGGTAACTATGGAAAGGTTTGCTTACCGGCCCTTGAGGGCTATGCCGAGAATTGCTGCTCTCATTACCGCAATAGGCGTCTCTTTCTTCCTTGAGTACTTCGGAGCTCTGCCCTTTGTTTATACCAATAACTACATTACATACCCTCGTCCTTTTGAGCTCACAGTCCTTAGGGCTAAGGATATTCCTCCCTGGGCTGTAGGGCTTGTGGGTGGAATGTTCCTGGCAAGCGTCGCTACTTATTCTGCTTTAAACGGGCTAAGCAATAAAGGAAATTCCAAGGCCGCCCTGTGGCGCAATCACCCAATCATACAATTTTTCCTTTACTTGGGTGGCCTTTTAACTTTAATAATGGGCCTGGTGGTAGTTCTCCCCTCTCTTGGAATTATCAAATGGGACCTGACAGTTTCCAACGTTATGCTTGTTATCATGAGCATTTCGGTGCTCCTGGTGGTGGCCCTTCAGTACATAGTTACCAGAACAAAAGTGGGTAAAGCCATGAGGGCCTCAGCTTACGATAAACCCACTTCCCGATTGATGGGCATAAATGTTGATTATGTTATAGCAATAACTTTTGCTATAGGGGGAGCTCTGGCAGGAGCAGGGGGTGTCCTTTACGCCATCGCCTTCAAGCGAATCCACCACCTTATGGGAATATTACCAGGTCTTAAAGCCTTCATCTCCGCTGTTCTTGGAGGAATAGGCAGCATACCAGGAGCTCTGGTGGGTTCCCTCATAATAGGCATGGCTGAGGTCCTAAGCGCAGGCTTAATTTCAAGCCCCATGCGGGATGCGGTGGCTTTCTCCATCCTGATAATCATCCTGCTTATAAGGCCTCAGGGTATCTTCGGAGAAGCTCCAGGAGAAAAGGTGTAAGGAGGCAAGAATGGTCCAGAAGCTCAAAAATCCGGCTGTTTTCTTCATGGGCGGTTCCCTCTTAATATTTGCCATAATTCAGTTCCTCATAGAAACAGGCAGGCTTAATGCTTACTGGCAGACCATCCTGTTCTGGGGCGCCGCTATGACAATGGTGAGCCTCGGCCTCAACCTCATTTATGGATTTAACGGGCAATTCTCTCTGGGCCAATTCGGATTTTATGCCCTTGGGGCTTATACTTCCGCCGATATCACCTGGCGGTGGGTGAGAGGTGATCCTTCCGGATTAATAGTGGTAATTGGTGGTTCAGTTTTGGCTTTGCTTCTTATGTGGGGTGTAGCCAGTTTCCTCAAGCGCTTTTACGGGGTAAGTGTATTTACCGAGTTCGTTTTCCACTCCGTTGCCACTATTGCCGGGTTTGCCATGGCCCTTAAGTTCCTCCGTCCTTTACTCGGGCCCGTTATTTATTCCCTGATACAGGCTCTCCCTGAACCGGTGGGGAGACAGATTGTATTCTTCCTGGCCTTAGTGGGAGGAGCAACTATTGCTGGAATTGTAAGCTTCCTTTTTGGGATCCCGGTCCTTACCCTTGGGTCTGACTACTTCGGAATTGCAACGCTGGGCTTTACCATTATCGTGAAGGTCCTTCTGGATAACTCTGACACAATACTGCCTTTCCCTGAAATGAAGGGGGCCAGAGGAATGGTTGGAATACCAAAGTGGACCACGTGGCCGTGGGTTTTTGCCTGCTTTATGTTTGTATTGCTTTTCATGCGAAACCTCCTCCACTCCAGTGTGGGCAGAGCCATAGTGTCAGTCAGGGAGGATGAAAGAGCTGCCTCCCTTATGGGTATAGATATAGCACGCACTAAAATCCTGGCCTTTGTAATTGGGAGCATATTCGCCGGGCTGGCCGGTGGCATAAGGGCCCACGACCTTGGCTTCCTGCACCCAACCATGTTTGGTTTCCTTCCCTCCTTTAACCCCCTTATTATAGTGGTATTCGGTGGCCTTGGGAGCATGACCGGTACTATAATTACGGGGTTCTTCTGGGTGTTCCTGCTGGAGGGAGTGCTGAGGCTTGTTCTCCCCACAGGTTTTGAGAACTGGCGTTATGTCATTTACCCCCTTGTCCTGCTTCTCCTTATGCTCCTGAGGCCTCAGGGGCTAATGGGACGTTACGAAATCCCGTTCCTGCGCCAGACTTATCCTCCTGTCCGCAAACCTGGGGAGGTTAAAGCATGAGCGAGGAAAGGCCAGTAATCCTTGAAATTAAGGGTCTGACCCATTATTTTGACAGCCTTAAAGCTGTAAGCGATTTCTCCATTACCCTCAGGGAGGGGGAGCTGGTAGGCCTTATAGGCCCTAACGGAGCAGGTAAGACCACCGTCTTCAACTTGATTACAGGGGTATACAGGCCTACAGCGGGTAGCATTCGTTTCAGGGGAGTGGAGCTGGTAGGCCTTCCCCCGCATGAAATAATCAGGCTTGGGATAGCCAGGACTTTCCAGAACATAAGGCTCTTCCCCAACTTAACGGTCCTGGACAATGTGCGTATTGCCCACCACTACCTTGTCAATTATGGGGTTTTTGATTCTTTCCTCCGTTCCCCGAGGTTCAGTAAGGGGGAAAAGGAAATAACAGAGTTAGCTCAGGAACTCCTGGAAATCTTCGGCCTGGCCGATAGGCAGAATGATATTGCCGGAAGTTTGCCTTACGGAATGCAAAGGAAATTGGAAATCGCCAGAGCCCTGGCTACCAAACCTCAACTCCTGCTCCTGGATGAACCTGCAGCTGGGATGAACCCCAGAGAGATTGACCAGTTAATGGAACTGATTCACTTCATCAGGGATAAGTTCAACCTTACAATCTTCCTGGTGGAACACAGGATGCGCCTTATAATGAACATTTGCGAGTGGATCACGGTCATGGACTTCGGGGAAATTATAGCCAGAGGCAAGCCTGAGGAAGTGCGTAACAACCCGAAAGTAATTGAAGCTTATCTGGGTCGCCTGGCAATCCGTTAGGGGGTGAAAGGTATGGAACCACTTCTCAGGGTAGAAGACTTGCATGTCTCTTACGGGGCGATAAAAGCCCTGCATGGCATTTCTTTCCATGTGAACGAGGGGGAAATTGTCACCCTTCTCGGGGCCAACGGTGCTGGGAAATCCACCACCTTGCGCACAATTTCCGGCCTTCTCACCCCTGATAAAGGCCGGATCCTTTACGATGGAGTGGACCTTACCACCTTGCCGGCCGATGCTATTGTAAGGAAGGGGATAATTCACGTTCCGGAAGGGCGGAAAATCTTCGCTAACCTTACGGTCTTGGAAAATCTGGAGATGGGAGCTTATACCCTGAAAGATCGCAGAGAGATAGAAGAGAACTTGGAGAGGGTTTTCAAGCTCTTCCCAAGGTTAAAAGAAAGGGCTTATCAAATGGGTGGAACCCTCTCGGGTGGAGAGCAGCAGATGTTGGCCTTAGGAAGGGCATTAATGGCTCGTCCACGTCTCCTCCTCATGGATGAGCCTTCCATGGGGTTAGCCCCCATCCTCATCGAGGAAATTTACGAGACTATAAAGGAGATCAACCGCCAGGGGGTTACCATTCTCCTGGTGGAGCAGAACGCTCACATGGCTCTATCAGTCGCTCACAGGGGTTATGTTCTTGAGGCAGGCATCATAACCATTGAAGGGACCGCGCAAGAGCTCCGGGAAAACCCGCAAGTTAAGGTAGCTTACCTGGGAGGAGAATAAACCTTGGCTTTAGCACAATCCATCACAAGGAGAGGGGTCGTGAAAGGAAGACTGTTGTGGCTTGTCAGCGTTCTTGTATTGCAAGCAATCTCTCTCTTCCTCTATCCCCCAAGAATGTTCAAGGAGATTTCAATAGCTGTGCTTCCCATTGGCCTTTTCGTCCTTTTCCTCTTAGCCCTCCTGGGATTGAATACAGGGGTCTTAAACCCTCTGGCTGGCAGGAACCTTCTGGTGTTTGTGCAAGGGTTGAACATTGTAATGCGGCTTTTGATGCTCATGCCCGGGGCTCGCTCCTCAGGAAGCTCAGGGTGGAACGTCCTTTTCATTGTGCTCTCCATATTAGCCATAGCTATGTCCTGGGCTTCAATAGTAATAATGGAAAGGCGTCCACCGCGCTACCTCCTTTTCCGCCTTCGTTAAAGGGCTTTGGTAGCCCCCAAAGTGCCCATAGCGCGAGGTTCACCTGGCTATTGATAACGAAAGTAGTCCAGGCATGAGGTAAACACAGTCGCCACGCCTGAAAAGTGGCCGCTCTTTGGCAGAGCAAGTAGCGAGGAAACCTTCCGCCTCTCACAAACGTCTACTTTGAATGGAGGCGATAAATGCGGTGGTCTCTTTTTTTAATCGCTATACTCTGGCTGACTGCTTGCACATCTGCTCTCCCTATTTCTCGCACTCAGGGGGCTTCCCCGCTGGCTTCACCCCCCTCTACCGGTACATGGACCCCAGGCAGTTTGGAAGGGGTGGTGATTGTCTTTGAGCGAAGTGGCGGACTGGCAGGCATCCATGAGGTATGGCGTTTCTACGAAGATGGCCGCGTGATCAAGACGGAGCCTCGTAGGAGTGTAACAAAGGAAACACAACTACCGCGAGGTGCTGTGCAGGAGGCAGTGGAACGCGTCATAAAAGCTGGATTCCTGGACCTGACCAACGAGTATATGCCGGCCAACCGCTGTTGCGATCGCTTCACTTACCGGCTTACCATTGTGTATAAGGGCTCGGTGAAAACTGTTACCACAATGGATGGCGCAGAACAGCCGCCCGCGCTGGCAAGGGCACTGGAAGTGGTGAACGCCCTGATTGATCAGATAACATCCAAGCCATAGAGGGGGCTTCCATCTCCTGACCCTTCTCGCAGACAAACTTTGCACCAACCTTTTAAAACCCTTTGGCTTGCTATCTGGGCAAGGGTTAAGCTTTGTGCAGGCCTTGATGTATAATTTTAAAAGGATATGGAGCGGAAAATTTGTCTCTTTATCAGTTCCAGCCGGGAACTGGAAGAGGAAAGGGAAATAATTGGACAGGTGGTGGCGGAATTGCCCATATCCAGGGGGTGGGAGATCCGCCATACTGCCCATGGTGGAGAATCTTTTGAATCGCTTAAGGGGGCTATTGAGAGATCAGACCTTTACCTTATAATTTTAGGGCAAGATGCTACGGCCCCAATTGGCTTAGAGTGGGAGTTCGCCCACCGCCTTAAAAAGCCTATCCTTGCCTATCGCAAGGATGTAAACTATAGCCCTTCAGCTCAGTATTTCATGAGGGTGAGCAAAATTGAATGGAAAGTTTTCAAAGAAGCGGAAGAGTTGCGAAAGGACCTGGCAAAAGCTCTCGCGCAGGAATTGCTGGACCTCAAGAACCGGTATGGTCTTTTCCCGGAGGATGTGGAAAAGTTAATCAACTTTCTGGAAGAAAAGGAAGAGAAGAGAAAAGAAAAAGCCCCCCTCAAAGGCCGCGGAGCAGGGGAGAGCGGGGTTATTCTCGGACGTTAGTGGCTCCTTAAAGCCTCAAGCACTGCCCCAGCCACATCAGTTATAGCTTGGCATCGGGAGAAAAATGATGCCTTCGGACCCATTACCAGGAGGGGAACAGGATTCGCCGTATGGATTTTGGTGGTGTCGTCTTCAACATTGCCGTGATCGCTGGAGAGGACAAGGGTAAAAGAAGGAGGTGTTTCCAGCACTCCCGAAAGGAAGCGGTCAAAAAGGTTCAAAGTCTCCTCCACGCTCCAGGGCAACTTCTGATGCCCCGCCAGGTCTAAGAGGAAGGTTTCAAAGAGCACCAAGTCATATTCATCCATTAAGCGGGCGAGGTTACGTCCGGCTTCCTCGGGTTCAATCTTCGCTATACCTGGAATTTTGAGGTAGTTTACGATGTATTCATGCACTATGTCCCAGTAAACGGCTTTGCCCGCCTTTAGCTCCTCCAAAGTGCGGAAAGGTATATCAGCTGAGATAGTAAGCCAGCTGGTAGCTGAGTGAGGCCTTTTTCCGCTTTCTACCAATTCAAAGTAAAAGGGGGTATAGGCGTTGGCAAAAGTGACTTTAAAACCTTCTTCTTTTGCTTTCCTCAGGAAATTTTGCTCCTTGAGGATTTCTACCAGCACCCCTGTGGGCCAGGCGTGAAGGTGAGCATTAACCAGAGCTGGGGCATTGACTCCGGTGAACAAAGCTGTTTGTCCCGTAGCTGATTGGGGAATGCCTTCAACTCCAAGCTGGGCATCAAGGGCCTTGAGCACAAGTTCTTCCCTTTCCTGCACCCTTTCCAAGGTGAACGGTCCGCCAAGAAGTTTCCTCAGGAAAGGGGTAGAAGCCTTAGAAAAAGGATTATGTTCCCCGTCCGGGGCAAGCCCGAGGCCATCTACAAAAATGAAAAGGATTTTGCCCATTAAAATTTGTAACCTATCCGACGCAGGAAAGCTTTACGCTCTTCTATATCTTTCTCCGTTTCAACGCCTTTGCTCTTGAGGCCATCTATAACTCCAAGGATACCCCGACCCTGCTCTGTCTCAGCAATGATGACTTCAACATCGTTAGCTGTGGCGCAAAAGATGCGGCATACTTCTGGCACATTTTTTATGGCATTGAGGACGTTTATCGGATAAAAACCGGGGGCAAGACAGACTATGAAACTATGGCCGGCACTCAGGGCAAGGGCGTTCTTTTTGGCAAGTTCTATCATTTCCTCGTCGGTGCCGGCGTAACGGACAAGAGCAGGACCCGAGGACTCGCAAAAAGCCACTCCAAACTTTATCCCGGGGACAGTGTTGACCATGGCTTCGTAGATGTCTTCAACGGTCTTTATAAAGTGACTCATGCCCAGGATTATGTTAACGTTGGCGGGCTTCTCAATTTTAACTACTTTGAGCTCCATAGGTCCCTCCTTACAGGTGATCGCTTTCTTCAGTGCCCCATATCAATTCTCTTGCTTCGGCCCAGGAGGGCTTCTGGAAAGAGGAATAAAATTCGGGAGTTCCGTAATCTCTGACTCTCATCGGAACAGGCATGGGGACCGCATGCCCCAGTATGAGGGCTTGCTGACGGGTCTCCAGCCTGGAGAGCACATCCCTGAGATTGTTGGCCCCCGGTATCCCGCTTAACACGGCTTTTATATCCGCCTCGTTATCCAGCAGACATGTTATACGGGTGGCGATCTGGCTCATAACCTCCTCATCTATGCCGCTCGGGCGCTGATCCACCACGAGAAGAGTAACATTGTATTTGCGCATCTCCCTGGCAATGGTCCCGAAGATGGTCTGACGAGCTACCATGGGGTCCAAGAACTTGTGAGCTTCCTCAATAACGATTACCAGTTGTGGGGGTTCAGGGCCGAACCCTCCAAGGGCTCTCTCTTTCAAGCGGACGAATTCTTCGTGAATGCGCCTGGTTATATAGTTAGCCACGATGATATAAGCCCTTAAGTCTCGCCCGAATCGGCCAAACTCCAGCACAACACTCCGGCCCCTCAAGATGTAGTCTAGCATAACCTCAACGGAATCTTCCTCTATATCAGTACAGAAGAACGGGAGATCCTGAAGTCGGAAAAGCTTCCGGTGCAAAGCATTTATTGTTTGAGGGCTCTGGCGGTGTTTGTCCACCAGGTCATCAAAATCTTCATCTTCCAAATTAAAGAAGCGTTCCAGCCAACCCTCACCCCACACCCTTTTCATTGTATATATAGCCCCGATCCCCGCCTCAGAGATGTCCAGTATGCCTTGAAGGGTGATTATGTCTTCTGGTTCAATGGACCTCCATGGGATGCGGACCACGGCATCGGGCCTTATCCCTCTTCTGGCGGAGGATTCTGGATCTAAGGTGAAGATAGCGACTTTATCCCCGAATAGCTGACGCAGGCCTTTGACCCTTAGCCCCCCTTCTCCCTCAGCTTCCCAGCCGTACTCACTGTGCATATCAAATATCAGGCACGTAGCAACATTTTCCCTCAAAATTCCTGTCAGGAGCAAACGGGTGAGGAAAGTCTTTCCCGTCCCCGATTTCCCGAATATGCCGCTGGAGCGTTCCACCAGTTTCGCCATATCTACCGTGAGCTTTATCCCTTCCATATCAATGGGTTCGCCGATGTAGAAGAAATGTCGCCCTGGAAGTCCTTCTTTCCCGAAGACCCTTTCCACATCCTCCGGGGTAGCATAGTAAACGGGGGAGAAGTGGGCTGGTATTGTCCTGGCTGGCTTCGGTTCCCTGGCATTTTCTTCCAGAACCAAATGAACTGAAACATTGAGTTTGCCGAAAACCCCTGTCCCGGAGATTACTTCGGAAATGAAGGGGTCGGAAACATCAGGAGGGCTCTTTTCCAGGAAAGGGTTGGTGCTGTCAAGGGATATATCAGTAATGATGCCGAAGAACCGTCTTGTTTGCCCTTTTACTATGATGTATCTACCTACTGCTACCCCTTCTATAACAGCCCGGGGGTCAAGCTTAACGATTAAACCGCTGGATAGCGAGCCCCCTACCACTATGCCAAGCTTTCTGTCTTCTAAGGAAAGTTTTTCCCTCTCCATTTCTCACCTTCTTTTGAAAGTATATCACAGCGGACTGGAGGAAGCAACCTCGCACCTCGCCCAGTGCCCGCCATATGGTAAATGGTGGTAGAGAAGGCATAGCCCCCTGGCAAGGGGCTTGGGGGATGTGCCCCCAAAAATCTTCAAAAAGGGGGCAAACCGCCAGCATTAGCAATTAGCCCCCGAGTGGGACCTAAAACCGTGGCAAACCCTGAGCCCACGAGGGTGGGGGAAAATGGGAATGCAGGGGGCTTTGGCCTCCTGCCAGGGGGTTTTGGGTATGTGCCC
>Ga0105162_1002252_pt1 | contig 10283 bp, 10 predicted proteins | sample JNZ201metaG_FD_81532 | JGI IMG/M metagenome (GOLD analysis project Ga0105162, IMG submission 81532) | Hot spring microbial communities from Jinze hot spring, China to study Microbial Dark Matter (Phase II) - JNZ 20120812A | ecosystem: Environmental > Aquatic > Thermal springs > Hot (42-90C) >...
AAGGAAGAGGAGAAGAAGGAAGAGGTAGCGGAGGAAAGCATCGAAGAGGGTCTCTCCGCACTCTTCGGCTTCTAGGGCTAGCTCGCCGATGCTGTATGGGCACTGATTTGTTATTTCTCGCTGATTTAGCTAGGCGCGCAGTTGTTGCTGGAGTCTTGCTGCTCTCTGGCTGGAGCGATTACAGGACTCGCGAGGTTAGCGACTCCTACTGGGTAGCTGGGGCAGCCGCAGCGGGCCCTCTGCTCGCCTACCTCTACGTTCACCGCTACTATTACTGGCAGCTCCACTTACTCTCCATCCTGTTTGCCGCGCTGCTATCCGCGGCCGTTTGGAGGCTGAGAATCACCGGTGAAGCGGATGCTCTTGCCTTCATCTTCATAGGGGTTTTCGAGCCGCCTACATGCTATCACCCACTCACGCTATTCCCCCTTGCCTCCACGGTTCTCTTCTCAGGAGCTGCAGCGCTCGCGATATCTCTCTACAATGCTATCGAGAATGTGAGCCGTGGAGCGCTACACGAGCTTAGAGGGTACTCGGTCTTCAGCAAGGCTGCCTTCCTCCTGGCGCTGCGGTACGTCACAAGAGAGGAGTTCGAGAAGAAGTCCTACATGTTCATCCCGTCTACCAACGAGAAGGGGGAGCCGCAGCTCACGCTGACGACAGAGCCTGCACCCCCTCCCCCCGGCCTAGAGAAGTTCTGGGCTTCAGTGCTCCTACCCTACGTTAGCCTGCTCGCGATCGGCTTTCTCGCGTACATGCTCCCCGCCCTCCTCCTCTGCCCTTAGCCCGTAGTCCTCCGGCTCGAGGTAGAACCTGTTCCTCCCGGTTTGCCAGTCTCTCAGCAGGATCCTCGCAGCCTCCTCCACCTGCGGAACCCCGCCCTTACCCAGCAGCCCACGCTTAACCGCAAGCTCCTCGATGAACTTGTAGAGGCTGCCGCTGTCCGAGCTTGAGGGAGCAAAGCCGTAAAGCTCGACTAGAACCTCGGGCCGCTTGCGGGCAACGATTTCGAGGAAGCGCATCGCCGCCGGGACAGGATCTTCGAGCGCTTCAGGCCTCAACGCGCTGCGAAGCGCTAACTCCTCCTCGCTCAGCCTCGGCACGATCCCTGGAGTGTCTACGACGCGAAGCCACCGAGAAGCTCTGACTCTCTTCGGGCTAGTCGTGAAGCCGGGAATCGGTGAGGTGCCCTCACTGTGCCGTCCCCGCCGGTAGTTGATGATAGTTGACTTGCCGACATTAGGCAAGCCCACCACCGCGACGGTGACGGGGCGTTTTCGCGTTGCTCTTCTGATCTCAACCCAGAGCTTCCTGGTCCCCATCCTCTCCCTGGCGCTTAGAAACACAGTCCTCCTCTCTCGCCTCAGGAGCTTGGCCCAGCGCTCTAGGATAGCTCTCGGAACTAGATCTGCCTTGTTGACTACGATCACCAGCGGTTTTCCCAACTTATCTGCCAGCTTCTCTACCTCCTTCACTCTGGTCCCCCAAGGGTCTCGTGCGTCGACAACCTCCAGGATCACGTCGGCGCTCTCGATGATAGAGCGCACTTGGCCCCACTTCTCGCTCATACACGCTACGCTCCAGTCAAAAGCGGATAAAAAGAAGCTCTTTCCCCAGACAGGAGGCTAAATTACCTTCACTTTATCCAGCGGGCGCACCGAGAGCACTTCCTTGTTGACCAGCGCGGGCGGCATCTCTCCCTTAAGGACGGCGACGATGTTTCTCGCCGCGAGCTCCGCCATCCTCTGCCTGGCCTCGATAGTCGCGCTAGCGATGTGAGGTGCAAGCACGACATTGTCGAGCTTGGTGAGCGGGTGGTCTTTCGGCAGCGGCTCTTGCTCGAACACGTCCAGCGCAGCTCCCGCGATCCAACCTTCCTTCAGCGCCTTAACGAGAGCTTCCGTGTCGACCACAGCACCTCTTGCAGTGTTAATCAAGTATGCGGTTCTCTTCATCTTCTTCAATCTCTCCTCGTTGATCAGGTGGTAGGTCTCCTTCGTGAGCGGAGTGTGAAGCGAGACTATGTCAGACTCCTTGAGGACCGTGTCGAGGTCAGCATACTGGATATTCAGCACAGTCTCCACGTCCCATCTCCTCTCGATGTCGTAGTAGAGGATTCTCACGTCGAAGGATGAAAGCCTCTTCGCTACAGCCACTCCGATGCGCCCAAGCCCAACAAGGCCTATGGTCTTACCTTTGAGCTCTGGCCCCGTGAGGAAGTACGGGTGCCAGGGTTTGTCCCAGCCCCCTGACCGGATGAGCTTGTCGGCTTCCACGATCCTGCGCGTGATCGCGAGGATAAGCCCCACGGTGAACTCAGCAACGGCGTCGGTGAGGACTCCAGGCGTGTGCGTCACGTAGATGCCTCTTCGCGTAGCTTCGTTCACGTCGATGTGGTCGAACCCCACGCTGTACGTGCTGACAACCTTCAAGTTAGGTGCAGCATCGAAAAGCTCCCTATCGATCTTGTCGGTCAGCAAGCAGAGCAGGCCATCCTTATCCTTAACTTTCTCGAGCAGCTCCTGCCTGCTCGGCGGGAACTCCCTAGAGGGGTGAACCTCCACGTCACAGCACTCCTTAAGAATCGAGAGGCCGGGCTCGGGGATCACTCTAGTCACGTAGACTTTAGGCCGAGGCATCGGGGTAAAACGGCAGAAGATAATAAAATTTTTTCCTCTATTTACCAGTTTATAAAATTCTTAGTATTTAAAGTCTCCCGGGTTAGGCCAGACCTGAGGTACAACGCCCGGCGGGTACGTCCTGTGAAGCCAGTCCACGAACTCGACCAGCCTCTGAATGGCCGTCTCAACGATTACCTCGCCCTTCTCCCTACTGGCCTTGCTCGGGTAGCCAACGCTCCCCTTCGGGTAATGGTGTATCTCCATGTAAGCGCTCACGTCGTACCAAGCTAGCGGCCTGTTGTAGACGTTCCCAGCCCTATCGATCCACTTGTCCGGGATTACGCCGACCATCCTCTCCGCGTCAGACTCTTTCAGCTTCGTCGGGTCTACGAGCTTAGGTGCAACGTACCAGAGCACGCTCCCCTCAACTTCATCAGCGTGGATGAAGGGGGTTTCGATGAACAAGCCGGGTTTCAGCTCAGTACCGACCTGCAGCTTGTCGACAGCCCAGCGCCACCAGCTGGTAACCAGTATGAGAGCTTTTACCCCCTCCTCGATGATCGCCTTGTCTTTAACTATCGGGAGCACGTACTCCTGGCCGTGGCTGTTGAAGAGAATGATCTTCTTGAAGCCAGCGTTGCTCAGCCACTTAACAACGCTCGTAACGTAATCGATGTACGCCTCCTTCTTCACGGGAATCGTGCCCGGCATCCCGTAGTGGTGGCTAGGGTGGCTGCCGTAGTAGATAGGTGGAGCGACCGTCACGCCAGTCTCGAAGGCCACGCGCTCCGCGATGTACGTTCCGATTATCGTGTCCTCGCCTATAGCCTGTGCCAGGCCGTGCGACTCTGTGGAGCCGCAGGGAACCATCACGATATCGTTCTTCTTCACCCTCTCAAAGAGCTCAGCCATCGTCATCTGATCGAGGTAGATTTTCTCGCCGAACTTGTTGTAGACGGGACGCGCGAACCGGGACTCGTACTCGACCATGATTTTTCCCACCTATTACGTTGTCAAGTCTAACTTATAGTTTTCTTTTCATGGCTTAATAGTTATCTTTCCATCAATCCTCTGGTGCGCTCTCTCGAAAGCCTTGTAGACGTCGTCCAAGCTGAACCGGGAGGTTATCACCTGGGTCATATCTATCCTGCCTGCAGCCATGAGCCTGATCACGTTTCTGAAATTCCCGAAGCCCGAGTGGCCCTGGCTCCCGAAGAGCTGGCTCCTCCGCACCTGGAAGACCTCGAGGTAGATAGGCACTTCTTTCGGAGCCCTACCGATCCAAGCGATCTTACCATCTATAGCGAGGCTTTTCTGCATCTGCGGCAGAGTGTGCTCCGGTGCTCCAGCGGCCTCGACGTGCATCTCCGCACCGGAGCCCCCCGTAACCTCCATGATCTTCTCCCAGGGTTCTACGCCATTCTTTCTGAGCTCAACAGGGTTGAAAACGTAGTCGGCACCCACCTTCTTCGCCAGTTCTCTTCTCACCGGGCTCACCTCGAAGACAATGATCTTACCGGAACCTGCGGCTTTCGCCAGCGCGATAGCCGCCAGACCGATGGGGCCAGCCCCCCAAACCACCACGTAGGCGCCCGGCTTGAACCCTCCGGCTCTCGTGAACATTGCGTGGTAAGCTACGCTCGTCGGCTCCACGAGGCTCCCTGCCTCGAACGCTTTGTCTTCGCTGCCGTACCTCTCGAGGAGCGTGTCTATCTTCCAAACGTACTTCGCCTTAACGACCACGTAGTCGGCCATAGCGCCATCGTGCGTAAACCCGAGCTCCCCGAACTCCAGGTCAGCCGGGTCGTTCAGGCGGGTGCAGTGGTTGAAGTCCACGCTGCGGCACGCGTCGCACTCTCCACACCAGAACATCTCCTCGGAAGTCACCATGTCGCCAGGCTTCAGCGTCTTCACGTTCGTTCCCACTTTCTCTACTACCCCGCTGAACTCGTGGCCGATCACTACGGGGAACTTCGTCAGCCCCGGGTAGAGAATGTACCCGTCCTCGTCAGTCTCCAGGAAGTGAACATCGCTGCCGCAGATCCCGACAGCTTTAACTCTGATCAGAACCTCGTCAGGTCGAGGCTCGGGGATAGGGTAGTCCGTCCTCAGAACGAGTTTCGGGTTCTTCCACACCATGCTGCCTTCTCTGACTTTCCTAGTCCTTAGCTCATCCTGGCTGAGCTTGTAACCTGGTCTGGGAGCAAAGTCAGCGCTAACTAAAGCGGCTCTCATACTTGCCATTCGGGTCAACTACCTTGGGCTTATCACTACCTATAAGTAAGCCGCATAAAGCTTAAATTTAGAGCCCGAAAGGGGTTAAGCACCTCCGTTAATAATCTCCGCCTTTATGGGGATACACCTGTGTGTGAGCGATGATTGGGCCTTTCAAAGTCTCAATGGTAGCGACGCCGGCGAGGGCGAAGTTCGAGGCTGTGGTTCAGGAGACGTTCGCCAGAGTAGTTGACCTCCTGAAAGAGCTCCAGTTCGACGGTGTTGAAGTATCTGTACTCGAGCCTGAGGAGCTCTTGGAGGCGGCGAAGCTCGCGCGCGATAGAGGCTTAGAGATCCCCGCCGTAGGAACGGGTCTCAACTTCCTGCACTACGGCCTAAGCCTAACGCATCCCGACCCCGGCGTCCGGGAGAAGGCTCTCGCCAAGCTGAAAAAACTAGTCGATGCTGCTTCATCGGCAGAGGCTGGAGGAGTTATCGTAGGCCTGATCAGGGGCAAGGGGGAGGAAGCCCCGAGCTTGGAGAAAGCTCGAGAACTGCTCCACGCCTCACTGCAGGACCTTTGCAGGTACGCTGCGCTGACCGGGGTGAAGATCTTCCTGGAACCGCTCAACCGCTACGAGAGCAAGCTGGTCAACACTGTTGCAGAAGGTCTAGCGGTGATCGAGGAAGTGGGTTGCGAGAACCTGCTCCTCCTACTCGATACTTTCCACATGAACATCGAGGAGAGAGTTATCGAGGACTCTATCAGGCTGGCGGGCGGCAAGATAGGCCACTTCCACATCGCGGACAGCAACCGCCTAGCACCCGGCCTCGGTCATCTGGACTTCGCCGGCATCCTGCACGCGCTGAGCGACACAGGCTACGCTGGCTACGTGTCGGCTGAAGTCGTAGTGAAACCCGATTTCGAAACCGCGGCACGCCTCACGATAAACACCGTGCGTATCGCCGCCGTAGGCTTAACGGTTTACCTCGACCACGCCTAGACCCGCCGAGCCCTTTTCAGCTGGTGGCGAAGAACTCTAGCAGGCTCTTCTGGGCTCTGAGGCTTCTGAGCAGCACGCTTCGGCTGAGTATCTCGCTGAGAGGAGTGAGTGTGAGCTGACCCACCTCTTGCAGCGCCTCCTCGAGGGTGCGCGCCCTCAGGGGGCTGCCCCTCAGCGCGTTTCTCACCCCCTCTCTGATCTGCCAGTTTCCGACCGGAGCGAAGTACTCGGGTGTGATCTCCCTTATGGCTAAGCACACTGCCTGCTTTCCCCTCCTCGCGAGGTTCTCGAGGACTGCGAATCTGATCGCCTGGTAGCCGCCATCCTCCCCCGAAGCCCTTCCGTCGCTCCACTCGTGAATCGCGTAAATGTGGGCTCTCTCGCTCGGCACCCACACGCTGTGCGGCATCCAGACTTCCACCATCTCCATTGCCCAGCTCCCCGGCATCAGGAGGATTACGTACCTGTTCCCGACGTAGCTGGAGTGGTAAACCTCGTACTCCGAGATTTCGGGGTAGCCTCTGACTCTTCCGAGGAGGTAGTCGCCCAGGGTTTTATCAACAGCAGTGATCGCCCACCTCGTCGGTACCAGCCTCTTCTCAACCCCCAGGAGCCCTGAAGTGAGGAGGCGCTGAAGGTAGTACACGTCGAAGCCGTAGCTGTAAAGCTCGATTAGAGCTCGCCTCGCCTTCACGCGGTCCTCGGCGAGCGAGTCCACGCGCCTGGGTATGGAAGGGTTACTAGCGAGCTGCAGCTTCTCGACATGCCCCGAAAGTCCTACGGGCTTCAGGAGAGGGTCGAACCGCAGCCTGAACACGGGAGGCTTCCGGAAGAAAGCCTCCGAGTCCACGGGCTTCACCGACGCAGCCGCCTCCCGGACAGCTTCCAGAGCTGCTGCCGCCGCGCTGCCCACGTGAACCACTTCGTACGAGAAGACGAGCTTCGCCCTGAGCCTGACGATCTCGTAGAGGCTTAGCTTACCCCACCACGAGCTGGGATCCTCGAAGAGGGCTGGCTCACTTTCGTCCGAGAGGGGTAGGTTCGCGCCCACCCGCACGTGAGGGTAGCCGTGCTCCCCGACGAGAACGGAGGGCGGGGTTGCCGACTGCAGCTCTCTCAGCCCCTGCAGCTTCTCGAGCTTGAGCTGCTCCCGTATCTTCACGAGGATGGGGCACTCGGGTAGGCCGCAGAGCCTCCTAGACCCTTTGCAGGACGTGCACAGCTCTGGGGACCTCCGGGTTAACACAGCCTCCGCTGCTCTCTGCTCTCTCCCCCGCAAATACATAACGCCGTTTACAGCGAAAAGATGCGATGAAGCCGATCTACCGCTGCCGCAGGTGCGGTGTCCTCACAGAGGAGGAGTTGCACTGCAGAACTCCAGCCGAGCTAGTTCTCGAGGGGGACAGGCGGGAGAGACTGAGCAAGCTTATGAGCGGCGCGCTCAGGCACTTCCCCAAGGCGCTGGGGCTCCACATCGACGAGGAGGGTTTCACAGCCGTGAGCCAGCTCGCCGCCGCACTGAGGAGCGTAAAAGGCTTTGAGTGGGTGACTGAGAACCACGTGCGAGCTGTAGCTGCGATGGACCCTAAAGGGCGCTTCGAGCTAGCCGGCGAGGCGATACGAGCCCGATACGGGCACTCTCTTCGCGTCAGGATAAGGTACGCAGAGGAGTACCCCTCCACCCCCCTCTTCCACGGAACCTCGAGGTCTAAGCTCGCCAGCATCCTGAAGAGAGGGCTCCTGCCGATGCGCAGACTCTTCGTCCACCTCACGGTAGCATACGAGGATGCGCTGGCGAGGGCGCTGGCCCACCCGGACCCTGTAGTGCTCGCTGTGAACCCTGACTGCATGAAAGGAAGGGTGAAGCTCTTCCGAGCGAGCAAGACGGTCTACGTAGCTCCCTACGTGCCGAGCGAGTGTATCAGCATCGCAAGCGGGGATCGAGAGCTATCCCTGCCGGAGCGCGCCGGCGAGAGCTAAGCGGGAAGCCGCCTGAACTGCTCGGAGATCAGCCGCCAGTCCTCATCGCTGAGTCGCCAGCCGGCAGAGCCTATGTTCTCCTCGAGGTGCCAGATGCTTCCAGCCTTCGGTATCGGCACGACGGAGGGGAACCTCAGCAGCCAGTTGAGAGCTACCTGAGCGGCTGTCTTACGGTACTTCGCGCCGATCTGAGCCAGGAAACGGTTCTTGGCCAGCTCCCCCTCCTCTAGCGGGGAGTAGGCGATGTAGAGCATCCCCTCCCTCTCCGTGTAGGGTACAACGGTTTCCTCGTCGCCTCTATCAAGGAGGCTGAACTTGTTCTCGACAGCCGCAACATCCTCCCTGCTCAGGCAGGCCCTCGCCTCCTCGATAAGCTCTAGGCTGAAGTTGCTCACACCGATAAACCTCGCGATACCTCTCGCCACGACAGCTTCGAGAGCGCGCATTGTCTCGCAGAGAGGAGTATCCGTAGGCGGCCAGTGAATCAGGTAGAGGTCGATGTGCGTTCCGAGGCGCTTCATGCTCGCCTCAGCGCTCTTAAGCACATCGTCGTACCTCGCGTGAGTTGGCCAGACTTTCGTCACGATGAAGACTTCCTCCCTGGGGAAAGCCTTCACAGCCTCGCCCACAAGCTCCTCCGAGTGCCCTCCTCCGTACATCTCGGCAGTGTCTATCAGAGACGCCCCCAGCTCGATCCCCCTCCTCAGGATAGCGATCCACTCCTCGTCCCTGCTCCTATCAGGGCTCCAGAACCCTCCTCCGATACCCCACGTCCCCATTCCGAGAGCCGGGAGGCTCATCCCGAGCTTCGGGAAGTACTTCTTTTCCACAAGCCTCGGCTATGCCAGCCGGATAAATATCTGCTTTCCTTCGTAGTATGAAGGTAGTTTCGTCGAACTTGCACGCATTCATAAAAACGCGCGCTCGCGCGGTGAAGAGCAGGGATGCGCAAAGACGTTGCCTTCATCAACCCCGAGTCCAACGTCGCTGTGGTTACTCTTTGGACTAAGAAGGAGGTGGTTCTGGAGAAGCTTCGCGAGCTCGGCGTGGAGGAGCGTGTTCACGCGGTAGGCACGCTGTACACCGCCTACGGGGTGAACTACCTCCTGCACTCGCTAGCGCGCAACCCGAGGATCGACACGCTAGTTGTTTTCGGGGCAGACCTCTCGGATAGCGGTGACGCTCTAGTGGGCCTCTTCCAGGGGAGGCCCCCGCCCTCCCTGAAGCTCATGTGGCCTCTCGAGGTGCTGAAACCTCTCCTGGAAGCGGTTCGCGTGGTGGACCTCAGGGAAGCTTTCAAGCGCGGTGACTGGGCTGCACTGCGCGAGGCCGTGCTCGAGAGCTATAAGCCGGGCGCCTCCAGGCATGTGCTCGGCCTGGAGCTTGAGGAAGTTAAAGTGGATTCTTGGCCTCTGCAGGCGGCCGGGGTTTACGTCGTGGAGAGCGACCTGCTGAGGGCCTGGGTGAAGCTCCTCGACTCGGTAATGCGATGGGGCCGGGTCAAGCCGTCCGAGTACGGTGAGAGGCAGAAGCAGCTACTGGGCGCCCTGGCCGTCCTCAGGGCTGAGGAGGCGCTGCGCAGCGCCGTGAGGCTTCAAGCCTACATACCTGCTGAGGAGCTGGAGAGGCATGCGCGCAGCCTGCTGGAGGGGGCTCGCGGTGCATCTTACTCCTACGGGGATAGGCTGAGGGCGCACAGGGAGGCTGGCGACCAGCTGTCCACTTTCATCGCGAAGCTTTCCTCGAGCCCGGCCACCCGCCGCGCAGTGATGCTGACATGGGATTTCGCAGCCGACCCGGCCTCTCCTGACCCCCCGTGCCTGCTGCTCGTCCAGGGGGATCTCACAGACCGCGTGTACAGCCAGGTCGCGTACTTCAGGAGCCATGACGCGTTTGGCGCTTGGCCGCTGAACGCCTACGCTCTCCTGCGGCTAATGGAGGAAGTGAAGATGAAGCTAGAGTCGGAAACCGGCGAGAGCATCCGGCTGGGGAACTTGCTGATTTTTAGCGCCAGCTTGCACGTCTATGAGCACGACTGGCCGAGGGCTAGGGATCTGCTCGAGAAGAACCTCGAGGCAGCGCTCCACGCTTTCGTCAGAGACGATAAGGGCGACTTCCTCGTGAGGGTGGAGGGCGGCGAGATAGTACTCGAGCTCAGAGATCCTAGTGGAGCTCTCGCCTTCTCCGCGAAAGGGTGCAGCGCGAGGGATGTGCTGAAAAAGATCAACCTAACCCCCTTGATGCCCAGCCACGCAGCCTACCTCGGACGCGAGTTGGCGAGAGCCGAGCACGCTCTGAAGCATGGGCTCGCATACAATCAGGACGAGGTCTAGCTGCGCACGAGCTTGAGGATCTTCTCCAGCGTGGCCTGGAAAGTGTCAACCTCCTCGAGAGTGTTGTAAAGGTAGAAGCTCGCCCTAACGGTTCCGAGGGGCGCCCCAAGGCGCTTAACAAGGGGTAGAGC
>Ga0105162_1002253_pt1 | contig 10281 bp, 9 predicted proteins | sample JNZ201metaG_FD_81532 | JGI IMG/M metagenome (GOLD analysis project Ga0105162, IMG submission 81532) | Hot spring microbial communities from Jinze hot spring, China to study Microbial Dark Matter (Phase II) - JNZ 20120812A | ecosystem: Environmental > Aquatic > Thermal springs > Hot (42-90C) >...
GCCTATTCGGCTTACGCCCCGCCTGTGGAGTTCTTTGTCGTCCATGTAGAAGTCTCCATGATAGTAGTCGCGGTAACACCTCGCCAAATCGTGATCTAAAGTGCCGCATGTCGTGATCATAACGTGAAACCATTTCTGTTTAACCATTTCTCGGATTACACCGCGGGTTCCGGTGGCAACAATGCACGCTGGGAAAGATAGGAAGTTGATGATGTCTTTTTCTTTCAACATGGTTTCGAGGATGTCTACGGCGATGGCGAGGTTTTTGGCTGTGAAGCCTCCGCTTGCAAGCATCTGTCGTACAAGAGAGCCGGCGGAAACACCTTTCGAAAGTTCGAAGTCTCTTACTTTCTCCATTTCGCTGCGCCGAAACCTTATTCCAAACCATTAAACAGCCAAGACAAGTCTGGAACCTTCTCTCTTTTCTCAACTTTTTCCGCTAGGGCGTGGACAACTATTGGAAAGGCTATTGTCGCATCGCAGTAGCATTGCACATTGCGTCCCTCTTTGGCTTCCTTTCCCCAGCTAATAGCTTCCTCGAAGGTACATCCAGACAAGCCGCCCCAGTGAGGGGCGTCGGTGGTTATTTGTATGGCGTATTTGTGGGGGTAAATCCGCTCGTATTTTCTGGATTCCGTGAGACTTCTACCGACGGTGGTTAATTGGATGAAGTCTTTTGGCACACCACCGCCAATATATATTACACCGCTTTCGGGAGCCGCCTTAGCCTTTATATCCACAAGTTGTTCGAAGTCCCTCATCTGGTCAATGGTTATGTCGAAGTTGCGGTCAGCCTTCCTGTTAAGCAGGTAAGCAATCCCATAGCCGCTGTCGACAATTGCTGGGCAAAAGACCGGCACCTTATTTTCATAGGCCGTTGCAACTATGCTCCTAATCCCCATCTGGGAAAGCTCTTTTCCGAAAAGATAGAGAAACTCAGCTGAAGAATACTTACGGTTTGGATTCAACTTTTTCATGAAATCAGCGATGAGACGCTCCATTTGACGATACTCAAGCTCGTCGGCAAAAACGTCATAAAACCTGTCAATTTTGTACTGCAGAAGCTTATCGTCATCAACCAAGTGGTGGCCTTGCCAGTAGGTTCCACCCATAGCCTCTAGAATATCCTCTGAAATATTCGCGCCCGTGGAAACAATTACGTCTACAAAGCGATGCTTAATGAGCCAATTTACAATTTTCCACTGTCCAGTGGTACTCATGGAGCCGGCAAACCCGAAAAAGATTACTACATCATCTTTAAGCATATCCTCCCAGACTTCAACCACTTCGCCAAGTTTTCTGCCTTGAAATCCAGTTTTAGCCATTTCAGCAAGCAGCTCAGAAATTTTCTTTGGAATTTTAACTTCTATCGACTCAAGCTTATTTTTAAAGAAAGGAGTTTGCCTTTTCTCCCTAATCACCGTCTTTCAACTCCACACAACTTGGAATGCATATTTTCAAAAACCTCGCTTTTAAATCTTTACTTTTCACGCAGCAACGTGCTTACGATCAAGCCTAAAACGTGTAGAGGTTCCCAACACTGTTCCAGACGAAGGCTTTAGGCATCGCTTCCGCAATGGCGAAGGAAGCCCTCCAACCAGTGCAATGCATGGGCACAACGATGTCCGGGCTAAACTGTTTAAGCATCTCCACAGTTTTGCCTATTCGCTCCTCGCAGTTTTTTCCAGATAAATGGAAACCGCCCACCATAGCGTATATTTTCGATACACCGGTGACTTGTCTGGCATAAAGAACCGTGTTAATGATTCCAGCATGAGCACAACCGGATATAACCACAAGCCCCTTGCCTCTAACGTTCACTGCTAAGGCCCTGTCATCCCAAATCCAAGGGTCAGGTTGCCAGACACCGTTTATAAGAGCGCGTTGCTGCGTATAGCCCTTTTCAAAGTCTGTTTGGCGGGGAATTTCGCCCGTAACAAGTATTGTTTTCTCCGCCAGCAAGTGTGGATTTTTTGTTTTCACATAAACTGCTGGTTTTATTTGGCTTTCAGATGGAAAGTTTGGATGTTTTCTTACGCTACCATCCTTTTCGGCTACCCCGCGAGTTTTGAACATGTCTTCGTGCACTATTATTGGCAAACCTTTCTTACCTACAGCCTTAGCAAAATTTGACAAGCCACCCCAGTGATCGTAATGCCCATGCGACAGAACTATGGCTTCCACATCTTTAAGGTTCACACCCATGCGCTTGGCGTTTAAAACCGCCCCATTTGAGCTTATCCCCGTGTCGAAAACAACAGTGTGCGACTCACCATTGCGAAACACTTTGACAAGCATGGATAGGCCGTGCTCCGCTATCGGCGGACGAAAATTTCTGTTAACCCACTCTCTGCCCATGCGTTTTTCAACCCAGCTTCTGACACCTTGAACCTCCCCACGATCAATAGATGACATAAGATCGATGCAGTTATCCATGAGGCAAACTATCTCTAAACAGTCAACACTACTAAGTTTGACGGTATCTCCGTCCACAAGAATGCCCCCTTAAATGAAAAGATCTTTATCTTTTGGTCTAACAAGCTCTGTTGCCCTAGCATCCTCGGACTTTACAAACTTATATCCACGAATAATTGCCGCAGGAATCCCCTCGTCCGCTTGCCCTATTACTAGTTCAGCTGCCGAAGCCAGCTCATCCGCAACGGCCGTTTGTTTAACCCTTAAAACATACCCGAACAAGTCCTTTTCGCCTCTACGGTCTCTTATGGGCTTGATTCCCGAAACCCCGACTGCAACGTTTATCTCACCTTCCCTAAAGGGGCGACCATGCGTGTCAGAAATTATCACAGCCACGTCACAACCAGTCAACCGTTTAATTTCTGATCTAATCTTTCTGGCCGAAGCGTCTGGGTCTTCTGGCAAAAGGGTTACGCAGTTCTCTCCCGGCACGTTGGATTTATCTACACCAGAATTGGCGCAAATAAAACCCTGCCGTGTCTCGGTTATTATTTTGCCGTCAACCATCCGCCTGATGCTTTTAGCCTCCCTTAAAACCACTTCAACCAAAGCCGGATCCTTGCCATAAAGCTCGGCTATATTCTTTGCAAAGGCTGAAGGCACAATTTCATTCAAATTCACAATGCGCCCCTCAGCCCTAGATACAACCACATGGGTTACCACTATTATGTCGCCCTCCTGTATTGGAGTGCCCTGCTTTTCCGCAGCCTTGCAGATTAGTTCAGCAATATTGTCTCCGGGCTTAACGATGGGTATGCCTTCAATCCCTATTACTTGAACAACATTCATAACATAGCCCACAAAAGGGTAAAAATAAACACACATGTTTCTAACGGTTTCGCCTTGAAGTTTCAATAAACTTGGCAAGCAAAACTTTAATTTCGACAGTTCAAACTCTTAGAGGCAAGAGATGATGCTTAATGAAAATACTGCACGAGTTTGTTCCAACCCGCAAGTTCTTGAAGCTTGCCGAAGAGGTAAAAGACCTAGTTGATGGATGGAACGTAACAGATAGCGCCGCAGGCATGCCAGCACCTAGCGGAACAGCAGTAGGATGCGTGCTCAAGACCAAATATCCAGAAAAAATAGTAATACCAATCTTCATATTACATTATAAGGGACCAGTTGAGGTTGGAGGTTTAGCCCTAGCCGCTGACGCTGTTGGTCTTGACGGACTTGTCTTAACTATGGGGGACATACCGAAGTACGGTGAGCCAATAAAAATGTTCAAGTCTTCTGAAGAAGCCCGAGACTTCCTGCGCAACACGGTACGTCTAAAAAACGTTAGGCTGGGATGTTTGCTCACCGCCCGCAAAACAGTTGAGGAAACAATAACCCGTGTCAGAGAGCCATGGGACTTCGTCTTCTTCATGAGGCTCGAAGATAAAACATTTCCAATACTGGAACAAGTGGCCAAAGAATGCAAACGTCTAAACAAGCCAGTATACACATACTTCCTCATCGGGACAGCGAAAAATGCTGAAATGATCAAAATGATAGGTTGGCCAACCACAGCCACCATGGAAAAAGTCGAAGAAGTCGCCAGCAAACTTGATGGGTTGGTGGACGGAGTAATAGCCACATGTGCCGGAGACTATGAAGGCGACAAAGAGCTCCTAAAAAAACTTCAAAAATTCAGAAGCTGAACAAATCATATCCCCATTTTCATTTTATCTCTCCTCGAATAAACTTGAGCAAACGGAGCTTCTAGCAGAAATGGGGAGGTTATATTTCGCGGATTTCACATCTTAGTTTCTTGATGACTTCTTCAGCCTTTGACGGGTCAACTTTTAGCGTGTAGAGCATTTTTGGTGTACGGAGTTTCAGTTTTACAACATTTTTTAAGCGTTTTACCGCGCAATATTCTGCTCTTTCGCTAATCTCAACAAATTTGTCTACGTCGAAGATTTCGGTTGGCACCGCGGAACATCTCCAGCTTTTGTTGTTTCTTTTAGGAGCCTAACTTTTATTTGTTTTGGTTTTCCATTTGCCCCTCAGCTTATCGCAGAATTTTATGAGCTGTTCGCGGGTGGGATGTTCTGCTTTAGGATTCGAAATATAGTAGGCGGCAGCGGCATTCGCCAACGTCAACCTAACATGATTTGGAAGACCATAAGCGTCGCCAAATATGTTTCCAGCGTTCCAAGCGTCGCCAGCTCCGGTGGCTCTTAAAACTGAAACATTGAAAGCCGGAACCATTGTTAGGGTTTCACCCGCAAAAGTTGCGGAAAAATTCGTAGTGTGCAAGTCTATTCTCGCATTTAGGTGTTTAGCCAGCGTTCTGGCGGACTCTAAAGCTAATTCTTCAAAGCTAAGTTTTTGTCTAAGGCTTTTCACACTCGGGTCTAGGAGGGAAGCATAGAAGACTGCTTCGTTCTCGTTTAGGCTTAAAATGTCGATTAGACTTGCCTGCAAAACCTTCCTCATCAAGTCTGGCGCTTTTTTCTTGTTTGTAGTTGGATCAGCGGTATCGAAATAGGTTTTACCCCTACCTTTCGTTTTAACATGTTGGAAGACTGTTTGAGCCAAGGCTGTTCCAAATTTTCTTGTTCCAGCCCAGTTGAAAACGCAAACGTAATCGGCTTTTCTAATAACCTCAAAGTCTTCGTAGCAGAGGTTTTCTGGTCCAAATTCAGCTAGCGAGCCAACATCCCTCAACATAACGTTTATCCTACCACTGTTACTTCGGAACTCTAAGGCTGTAGTTATAGAGGGCTTTTCAACTATTTTGACGTGAGATAAATTGATTCTTGGTGAGTTCAGGTAAAACTTTAGGAGCTGAAAACCAAACTCGTCTGTGCATATTATTGGAGTGACCTCCGCGCCTAGACGGGATAGGGCTGAAGCGGTGTTCGCAGCGTTTCCGCCTCGAAAGTCCCTTTGGACTATTCCATCAATGCTTCCGCCCTTCCGTCCAATAACATTGGCAACGGCTTCTGTAAAAGCCCCTAAGTTAAAATTTAAACTCACAAACCTATCTAAGAAAAAATCCGGCATAACAACGACGTTGAATATTCTTTTGACGTTTAGCTTTTTCAGGAAAGTTTTAACCTCTTCTAGATATTCGTCCAACAATTCAGTCTACCATACAAGCAACTTGAAGCTCGGCGAATTAATATTTTACCGACTTTCATCCTAGGAAAAAGCGAACCATGCTCCATACCATATCACCATATAGAAGCGCAACCACAAGCCCAACCGTGATAAATATAAGAATCGGCAAACCAGGAGTTGCCCAGACTTTTTCTGGGATTTCACCGTTTTTGACGGCTTCTTCTAGCCTCTCAATTATGACGCTTCGGCTTTCATCCCTTGGAAAAATCACAAGCTTCCTTTTAATTCCACCATCGGTTTTCTCCACATCTTCTAGGGGGTAAATGTGCCATTTCTCCTTAACCCTCCAGAATGAAACCTTGTAACCAGTCAAAAGCACCAAGATTTTCTTGCCAACAGACTCGCTTCTCTGCTCGTCTTCAAATAGAGATTTGCCAGTTTTCCACCACCACGTCAAGTTGTAGACGAGAAAATAAACAGACGTTAAAGCTGCAAGGATTATGGCATTGCTGAAAACTGTAAATGGGAAAAACATCTGCATAATAGGTGAAACTTCACCAGAACAAGGCGAAAAAAGCTTCTCCGGATAAAAAGGCAAAGCTAAAGCGAAACACGTCGAAGCCTTGGCGTCGGCACCGCCGAAACCACCGGCATAAAACAGTATTATAGCGAAAGCTGCCGTCAAAACAAAACATAAACCGAAAAGGGACAAAGCGGAAAAATCGAAAAGAAAGAGTTCAGCAAAGGTTAAGGCAAACGCTGGTGGGGCGAAGAGAATCCAAACATTGTCACTGACCTCACGGGTTTTATAGTCGCTCCAAGAAGCATAAAGAGAAGCAATAAAAGACAAGCAAACTTTCACAGCCTCAATAAACACCTGCATTTCGAGCCATCCGCATTAACGATAGCCATTTACCACTTTTAACATTTTTTAAGCTCAATTCGCCCGTGGACTAGAACCGCCGCAAAATTAGACTTAGAGTTAAAAGAGAAAATTGTTTTTAAATGAGCACTGAATGCTATGGTGCTTGTCTGTTGAACTCTAATGGCGCTCCTGTTTTCGGGGAAACCTTGAAGTAGTAAGTTACTCCACGATTCCACGTGTAATTTATCGTAACCTCTGCTGTTCCTCCATTTGCCGTGACATGTGTGTTTAGATTTCTCCCTACTTGGGTAAGGTTTGTAGCCGATGTGCCTATGTACACCGCGTCTATTACGGCGTCTGATGTTCCCACGTTTCTTATGTAAAGCTTTATGGTGGTGTTGTTAGGCCAGCTTACTGTGTCGAGGGTAAGTTGTACGCCTGCTTGGTGTCCGGCGCTGCTCATGTAGGTCATTATCCAAGCGTAGGTTACAACTATGGCTGCTACGGCTATTACGATTAGTAGGAGTGTGGCGAGGATTGGGGATATACCCATCCTAGACTTTAGCAGAGTTTTGGCGTTCATGAGTGCCACCTTTTCACGTTAGTTAGGAATTTTGGCGATTGCTTATTTAACTCATATGAACTTGAAATCCACATTCAAAATCAGCCTTCAGTAGCAACGCTTATGATAGGCGGATACTCCACGAGAACCCACAAACCCGACGGAACACCGTTAACTACGTAATATATGGGCGTGGTGCTGTCAAAAGTAACCACAGCACCGTGCCAGCAGATGTCCAAACTGGACGCGAAATTGGAGACTTGAAAACGCTTGACTGGTGAGAACTCGATGGTTTTGCTAGAACTCGAAACTAAGACACTTAAACAACCTGTCTTATCACCCACAAACGGATCGAAATAATAAAGCTTAACATTAGAATCGTCTGGAAACATTATTCCAAACCCCCTCGTTAAGGAAGAATTCAACTGGCTCCAGTGATGTTGCCAAACGTTTGAGGCGTTATAGAAAGTACCGGGCGTTATAGAAACAATCGGGTAGCCATCTGTCGCTACTCCATTTTCTGTTAGCGTAGAAAAGGTACCTGTTGAAGTTTTTGTTATTTTTATTGGACACAAGTCCCAAATATTTCTTGAGGGATACGTGGAGGGCATAAAAATTAGGCGCAGTTGGTACGTATAGTATGTAGCATTCGCTGGAAGCGCTAATACAATATGGGCGTAAACATTTGGACAGTTGGGAATGCCATCTGGCCATTCGACTTCGTGATGTAAAATAGCTCTTACGGGACCGTTTAAAACAGAGTACATAGGTTTAGAATGTCCATAATGAGCAGTTCTGTTGTTGATGCGCATAAATACTGCTGTAACAGAAAATGTATTTACCCTTGATATCACTTTAAACGAATTCACGTTATCGAGCCTTGAGAAGTCGATTGTTAAGTTCAGAATTCCGTTGCTTATAGTTATGGGTATTGTGTCGTTGACGAATCTATACCTGAAGTATTTGTTTGTATATGCGAGAGGTGTTTGAACTGCTTTATCCTCTCCATTCCACCAAATTGTAATCTTTGAAACGTTTGGATTAATTAGAAAAACTAACATGTGTCTATTGTTGAAAACACTCATATTGCTTGCCAAGCCCAACGGTATTCTGTAGTCAGAAACCCAATCCTCTATCTGAAATGGAACCTCACAGTTTACGCCATTTATTGTCTGGTTAACGTGTATCGACTTAATGGGAATCGGCGGGATCGGTTTAACCTTAGTTGTTACTTTAAGGTTTTGACCCAACCATCTTAACGTGCCATTTTGCAGCAATTCAACAACCACTGTTGCGTCTCTAAGGTACGAATAAAGCTCTTTTTCAATCAAAACTGTTATATATATTGCGTCAACATAGGCATTCGTGTTAAGCATGTTCCTGAATTGAATGACAGTTTTGTTGAGGTCGCTCCACGTCCATTGAGGCCACAGTGCTGTAGCATTAAAAGAAGCGATTTTTGGAGACGTTGCACTACCACCTTGTTCTAACGCGCCCATGTCATACCAAGTGCCATTGGGCAGTTGACAAAGCCATCTTAATTCGCCATTACCTGAACCGTAATAGATAATTTTAAAGAAAACTTGCTTGATTATTCCAGTTCCGTTCTGATATTTGCTCACCTGGCAATTACTATTTTTTGTTATGGTGGCATATGCTCCATCAGGAGGCCCAATAATAAGGTTGGAGTCACCAATTACAGCGTATTTTGTCTCTACACTTTCAGGGTTCCATTTAACTGAAAATGAATAGCGGTTAAAGGATGAAGCTATAACTTTTATGCCCCTTGGGTCTTCTACTTGAACCATGAAATAGTCGGGATCTACTCCAGGAGGCAAGTTAATGAAGTACGTTCCTTTGGATGTTACTTCTGGTTCATTTGTTGGGCTGACCAGTTCCCATGATAATTTATCGTAGTTGTATTTGTAGAATTTGAAGTTGCTTTTTCCTAGGTTTAGTAGCGGTTCGTTTTCATCCTTTGTTATGTTTAAAACTGCCTTGTTATCTACAGCGCCAATTACATTTATGTTTGATTTGCATGTAACTTCATAGGATATCCCATAAATTCCTAAACCTGTTAAGTCATAACTTACTTTTAGGTTACCCATGCTGTAGCTTGTTCTTTCGAACCAACGAGCTTGCAAGTCCATGGTTTCTACATTAAATGATACGCCCCAGTCTGGGTGCATGTTTGCTATGTTGGCAAGTCCACTGTAGAGGTAGTTTTCAGCTAGGATTTTTGCGTAAGTGGTGTTGCCTGTTACCTGTAGCACTGACCCGTAATAGCCTATTGTGAAGCCTAAAACCTGTTTAAGAGCAAAGTTGGTTTCATCTATGGCGCTTAAAACTTGCGGTATGTCTGAAACTGGGCTACTTCGAATAGCGGAATAGGTGATTATAACAGTTGCAATGAGTACAACAGCGACAAGCAAGGCGGCAATAAGCGAAAATTGGCCTTTATGGTTAATGGCTATACACCTCCTACTTGTCCAAGCTGCAAAACAACAAGTCTAGTAGCATTAACGGCGGTGTAATCTAATGGGTGAAGTCTAGGCTTGTAATAAGAAAGAACCCCAATAGCAGTCAGCCGAATATCGGGCGTTCTTGTTAAACCTAGCGCTAATAATGACCCCGCAATTCTGCCACCACTCCTGTAGTTGAAAAGGGCACCAGGATAACAATTGTTTTTTTCATCGAATATAAGTAAGCCAACAACAAGGTTAGGATAATCTGTCAATACTGATTTTGATATAGCCCTTGTTGAGGTTTGACTGTAAGAGGGATAAATCCCATAATAATTGCAGTAATATCTAGTGTTTTTATTAAGGTATACTTCGCCAACGTCATATGCGAGTCGACTGCTGTTATATTGATAATTTCTATTGGTTAATCCTTGGAGAAAAGCTCTTAGCCCAGATTGACCGCCATATACATCATTTGATCGACCGACCCTTTTCATTCCATAAATTCCATACCTATTATGGTCATATAATCCTGTAAAATATTCTGTATTTGTCACGTAATAGAAGGGGTAGCCTACTATACTGACCCAAGTCCAATTGTACTCGCGGACTTTTTGGCCTAGAAAATGACAATAAAATGCGTATGTATCAGTGGAATATGGAGATCCACAGTATTCCGTTGGTATTGGTACAGCTTCTCCGAAAGTGTTTATTATTACTGCGCCTTGCACTATTTCGCCTTGAAGGGAGGTCCCGCTCAGTATTTTTGCGAGTTGGGTTGTGTTTTGCACCATTATTGTTTTTCGGAAGTAGGGCGATAGTAGATTGTATAGGTCTTGGGCTAGGGTGTGGGCTGTATAGCC
>Ga0105162_1002255_pt1 | contig 10280 bp, 8 predicted proteins | sample JNZ201metaG_FD_81532 | JGI IMG/M metagenome (GOLD analysis project Ga0105162, IMG submission 81532) | Hot spring microbial communities from Jinze hot spring, China to study Microbial Dark Matter (Phase II) - JNZ 20120812A | ecosystem: Environmental > Aquatic > Thermal springs > Hot (42-90C) >...
TACATTGGCTGTATAATTCGTGCCTGTTCTGGCACACTTTCAGGCATAGAGAAAAACGCAATTGTCTGAAGTACTACAGCAACTAATATCAATACTGCCCCTACTAGGATTATTAAAAGTGCTGCACCTATCAAGTAAAGTAATGCAGCGGTGCTGAAAAGCCTTATGTTAAGCCTAAGTGATATTGTTGTAAAGCTCCTCCGTATAAAAATTGCTGAAAGAATGCAGAAGACCCAAATAATGATTAAGGCAATAAATATTCCGACTAATATTCTTGTTAAGCTTTCTAAATTTAGTGCTTGGAGATTAAACCACTCATAGAAGTTAGGCGGCATCCCGAAGGATTTTGTAAATATGGTAAGGACACTAACTGCACCAACAATTATTCCTGCTACTACTCCTATAATTCCAATTAAGACTGAGATAAGCATGTTATTGAAAATTCTCCTATCGCCAACAGCGTCTGCTACATACTTAACCGCAATGATTACAAGTATAACACCGATGATTCCTAATATGCCTCCTACCGACGGTACAAATGAAAGCAGCATCAAAATCGATCCAACCCCACCCAATATCCTAGCTTGAGATAGCTCAGACACGCCGATACTAAAAATAAATAATGACATAATAAGCTTTTTGGGCTCGACTTTGTTACCTTAATTTCCTCAAAGATTAAATTGGATAATTAGACGTATATTCCTTTATCTAAAAATCGAGACCTATAGCATTATACTTAGAGAAAATTTTGAATGCGTATATTATGATGTTTTAAAGTTGTGGTTTATAAAATTACGTCAACTTCTTATTCAAGTTACTGCTTAAAATTAATGGTCTTATCGTTGAATAATTTATGTTAATTATCTAGCTATGTTTATGGTTGATGCCTATATAGGCTAAGGCGCATTCATTTTTCATGATTTCTCTTAATAATGCTGTAGCATATGAGCCTCTTGGAAGTGATAACATTAGATCTACAGTGTCATCAAGTACCTGAACTAATTTTATTAAATAACGTTGGATGGAAATACATCTAACGCTACCTATTGTTCCTGCTTCGGGGAGCTTCTTAACATAAAAATTCCACAATTCTATTGATTCTTCATCTAGGACAGATTTAAGCGCATCTCCTCTAGGCCCTCGCGGCAATTTTGATGAATAGCCTGGCTGAGGAATTACAATTGCTACCTCGCCGCTTTTTACTCGTTTCTCAATATCCTCAATATTCCAATTATTTACCTCGTAAATTTTTCCTGTCGGATATCCATACATGTCAAGCCTTACTACAAGGTCTCCTATATATGGTTCATAAAGATTAGAAGAATCTTTAATGGAAATCGAGAGTGCCTTATTAAATATATATGATGAGTATGCCTCAACGATGAGTCTTCTTAATCGAAGCGGAATTTTTCTAAATGCGCCTACGAAATCATCTTTATTTTCCAACAAATGCCTAGCCAAAGTTCTTTCATATCTCAACTGAAGCGGAAAATTATCTATCACGTATTTATAATCAATAGTATCCATGAAATATTGTCTCATTTCTCGAATACTCGGTTTCTCTAAGTTGCTCGAAGCACCTATGAAGACCTTTAACGCTGAGCCTAGATCATTCTTAACAATTAATGACCCAATAATATGTGTTACTGGACGTATAATTCCGAATCTCTGATGACCAAAAAAATTTGGTACACCATTTATTTTTAGCATCTCTAGACTCTCATTAATCATTTCGGCCGATGGATGTTCTGTTTCCCTAATTTTTATTTCAAAATTATTTCTAATTAATGATTTTGAAGAAAGGGTGTCGATGCTGCCGATGGGTCTTACCCATGCATTATGAAGCACGACCTCCTCGACTATCTGCGGGTTATAAGGTACAGATAGGAATTGCCAAGTAACTGCTCTCCTATCTTTTATCCCACATACAGAAACATGTGAAGGAATAATCTTAAGAAAAGAAGATAGGTCGGAGATTGCCTTTATTGTTTCTCTATTGAATTTTCTCATTAGAAGTAGCATATTTTTCATTCCAATAACCGGTAAAGATGCATTTTTCATCCAAATATCCCGAGCGTCTAACCCACCCTCGATTATTTCCCAAACCTGAAAATCTTCCGGCAATTTTTTAATAATACCCCTAATGCCAGGAGTTTGAGAAACGTATCCATTTATTCCAATAAATTCCTCAATATCGACACATCTTAAACTTTTTAATGTTTCAAGAGATAGCTTTTTCATTCCTACTAAATTTATTCATGCATAACCTATATATTGACTCTACAATTAATGATGCTGCACCAATGTATTCATGATATGTCTTTGGAATAATTTCGTCAGGATTTATTCCCGTGCTTTCAATTATTCCTTTAACATCTTCTAAATACTTATCAGGACTGAGAGGTTCAAGTCTCCTTAATTCGTTGACCAAATTTTTCCCTAATAAGCGCATCCTTATTTGTATGGCTTCGCTCAAAATCTCCGGATGCTCCTCGAGATCCCGCTTCATCAACTCTCTATTAAACTCGATCCGCATCAGAAAGCTACGCAAATTCTTTATTCCAATAATCAGGTGAGCCATTGCTACACCATAATTCCTCTTAAGGGTAGAGTCTGAGAGGTCTCTTTGGAGCCTTGAGACAAGTAGGCGATTAGACAAAAAGTTAAGTAAGTTTGAAGAATATTCTAAGTTTCCTTCAGCATTCTCTATTTCTATAGGGTTGACCTTTTGAGGCATAGTTGAAGAACCTACACCAACTCTCTTAATTAGGACGTATCCCATCATAGTTAAAAGCCATAAATCTCTACAGAGATCTATGAGGCACCCTGCAAGTAGGGATAAGGAATGCAGGTATCTTGAAATAACATCATGAGGTAAAACCTGTTTGGTCGCTATCCAAGGTTCTAATCCAAGTTTTCTAATAAACTTTTCAAGTATATTAATCGTGTCTTTACCAAAAACCTCCATTAATGCAGCATACGTCCCTACTGCACCTGATATCTTTCCTGGGAATAGATATGTTTCCAAGAATTCATACTGTTTCATAATTCTATAGACATGAACTATTAGTTCTTTTCCAAGCGTTGTCGGCAAAGCTGGAAGCCCATGTGTTCTACCTAACATTATTGTATTTTTTTCATTCATAGCAACTTTTGCCAACTCGGTTACAAATTCCTTAATAAGGGGAAGTAAGACTTCCGCGTTAAAATCTTTAAGTATCAATGAATAAGCAAGGTTTGATACATCCTCAGATGTGAGTCCAAGATGGACAAGATTTGCTTGATCACTTAGGCCATATTCGCTTAATCTTTCCTTAACATATCTAACTAAGGCCTCAACATCATGCCTGGTCTCTTTTTCTATTTGTTTAATACGCCTTGCCTCATCGATTGAAAACTCCTTAAATATTTTATCAGTAATAATTGAGATTTTATCTTCCTGTATAGGTCTCAGTACATTTGTTAATAGTTTTAAGTATTCTAGTTCGATTCTTAATCTATACATCATTAATGCATATTCTGAAAAATATCTCCTTAGTTCATCTACGATGTCAGAGTATCTTCCATCTATAGGTGATATAGCTAATAGCTCATCAGTCATCTTTCTATCACATCTTGAATTCGGGGTCCTATACTTATCAATTTTACAGGTATTTTTAATGAATCCTCTACGAATTCAATATATTTTCTCATTGGTCTTGGCAGGGCTCCATATCCCTCCTTTACTATTTTGTCAACTTGTTCTCGAGTAAGTGCATCCCATCCTTCAAGCTCTGCATAAATTGGCGAGACCCTCGATAATCTATTGACTGTCTCTGGAAACTCTTGGACTTTTTCACCATCAAGCTCATATCCAACACATACCTTTAGCTTAGTAAGTCCGGACAATGTATCTAAGTGCGTAATTATGAGCTTGTCGACACCGTTGAGTCTAGCCGCATAATTTAATTGGAAAAGGTCGAGCCACCCTATTCTTCTCGGACGACCAGTAGTAGCGCCAAATTCTTTTCCTTTAATTCTGATCTCTTCTGCGAGTTTTCCAGAGATTTCAGTCGGTAGTGGGCCTTCACCGACACGCGTAGTGTACGCTTTAATGATACCTATTACTTCGCTCAATTCCTTTAAGCTTATCCCTACTCCGTGTGCTGCAGCCGATGCTAAAGTAGTACTAGAAGTCACATAGGGATATGTTCCATGATCGAGATCAAGCATCGTACCTTGAGCTCCCTCAAAAATCACTGTTTGTCCATTCTGAAGTTCACTTCTAATGACATTAGAAACATTACCTACATATCTTCTTATTTTGTCTATTTCGGATCTTAGTTCTCTCACTTCTTCAACATATTTGTACTCTGAGTATTTCCACCCCATGAGAGATGAAATGAATCTTAAGTTATCATTACTAATGTTGTTTTCTATGATATCAATTATTCTTAAACCGATCCTTCCATACTTAAACATGGCAGCAGGACCTATTCCCCTCCTCGTCGTGCCTATTCCTTTTCCACCCCTAATATCCTCTAAATAACCATCAAGTTCCCTATGTATTCCAAGAACAATATGTGCTCTGGGACTAATTGTTAATTCGATTTCACCAATTATTTCTTGGACGATTTTTATTTCATCGATGAGAGTGCGTATGTCTAAGTAGACACCTGACCCTATTGCAGCTTTTCTGCAAGAGACGACCCCGGCCGGCAATAAATGTAGTCGAAGTTCAGTATTACCTAAAGGTACCGTATGTCCTGCATTCGCGCCCCCATTAAATCTAACAACTAGTCTAGCGTTACGGCAAAGATATGCTGATATCTTTCCCTTGCCTTCGTCTCCCCATTGAAGCCCAATTATAACCTTTCCTGGCATATCTCAGGTTACTCTGTCAACATCATGTGGTAAGCCTTCTTTATAGCCTGCTTCTGTAATTCTTATGAATATCGCGTTCTTTCTGAGTTCTTCGAGATTCCTAGCACCGACGTAGCTCATCCCAGACCTCAACCCACTTATCAGCTGTTTAATGACGTCATAGACAGATCCTTTGTAGTCGACGTAAGCCTCTATCCCCTCAGCAATGTACGAGAACTCTGAGGCATCATCAAACTGTACATCACCTTTCTCCTTTAACTCTCTGCTGAGCATTGCGTAGAAGGATGCCATTCCCCTATAGATTTTATATTTCCTTCCATTACGGGTCACAATTGCGCCTGGACTTTCATCAGTACCGGCGAACAACATGCCTATCATAACTGTCGAAGCCCCTGCAGCCAGTGCCTTTACTAGATCTGCTGAGCTTCTTATACCACCATCAGCCATCAATGGTATTCCTAACTTCTCCGCTACCTCGCTGCATGAGATTATTGCTGAGAGCTGCGGTACACCTACTCCTGCAACTATTCTTGTCGTGCATACTGCCCCTGGGCCTATCCCGACCTTTACGCAGTCGGCTTCGGCCGCTAGGTCTTCAAAACCTTCTGGGGTAGCTACGTTGCCTGCTATTATCTGTATACCGTCTCCTAGCTCCCTTCTGAGTTCCTTTAAGCACTTTAACATACTTTTTGTATGTCCATGAGCAACGTCTACTACTATTACGTCAGTCTCTGCCTCCTGAAGTGCCTTTGCTCTCTCAATATAATCTCCCCTAACACCTATCGCAGCTCCAACCATCATTCTACCTTTAGAATCTCTTGATGAGTGTGGGTAAAGGCCGCGAGCCTTTATGTCCTTTGCGGTTATTAATCCAACAACTCTGTCATTATCATCGATCACTGGTATCTTTTCAACCTTATGAGTCCTGATGAGACTTATCGCTTCCTCTATCGTAACTCCTGGCTTAGCGGTAACTAATCTTGACCTTGGAGTCATGACTTCATCAATTACAGCATCGTCAGGCTCAAACGCAATATCCCTACTTGTTACGATTCCCTTCAAGCGATGTTCTTTATCTACTACGAGAAGCCCTGAAACTCCAAGCCTCTTCATCTCGATCCTGGCTACTCCTACTTTTGTTCCTTGCATTATTGTATAGGGGTCCTCGATAATGATGCTTTCTGCTCTCTTTACTTTATGTACCTCAGCCACTTGTTGTTCAATAGGCATAAATCTATGAATAACTCCGATTCCTCCTTCCCTCGCCATGGCTATAGCCATATTGCTCTCCGTCACCGTATCCATTGCGGCAGATATCAGTGGGATATTCAGCTTGATTTTCCTAGTCAACCAAGTCTCAACGCTCGTTTCTCGCCTTGAGACGATCTCAGAATATCTAGGAACTAGGAGTACATCATCAAATGCTATTCCTATACTTTCTAAAAACCTTGCCACTCCTTTCCCTTTATAATTAACAACTCTCTCCATATTTTATATATTTACTTATTCTCTCAGAACATCACTTTAATAGTTATTGAATTCTACGAATCTGTAAGGTGAGGGCTTGGACAGATTAAGCTTGGCGGTTTACGCAAGCCATTCAGCAATCCAGATCCTATTGGGAGCACGAGAAGAGGGCCTTTTAACAACTATTTTTGGACCACCTGAGTCACTGAGACTATACAGTCGATTTCCTGGCTTGGTAAATAAAGCATTAGAATATTCTGGAGTCGATTGTCTTAGCATTCTAAAAGACGAGGGACACGTGTTAATTCCGAGCGGGAGCATTGTTGAGTATGTCGGATATGACGCAATAGTAAAGTCTGGCATACCCTACTTTGGGCTGAAAGAGCTCATCAAGTGGGAGTCAGAATGGGACTTAAAGCTAAAATTGCTCAACGAAGCAGGCATTCCCATTCCTAAGACCTTTAAGGACCCCTCCCAAGTGGATACAATAGTAATTGTAAAGCTCCCAGGAGCGAAGGGTGGAAAAGACTTCTTTATTTCCAAGACACCAAGAGAAATAGAGGTTAATTTAGAAAAGTTAAAGGAAAATGGGAAAATTAAATCGTTTAAAGATGTATGTATTCAGGAATATGTGGTAGGAACGACAATGTATGCTCATTATTTTTACAGTCCAATCTTTGATAGACTCGAAATAACGGGATTCGATATTCGCTATGAGACAAATGTAGATGGTATGAAAAGATTGCCACCAACACTCACCAAGAACATCCAACCGTCCTTTATAGTATGTGGCAACATACCTGTTTATCCGCGTGAAAAGCTACTTGAAACATTTATTGAATATGGTGAAAGATTTGTTAAAACTACTAAACGATTGATACCTCCTGGAATTATTGGCCCATTCTGCCTAGAATGCGTCATAAATGAAGACCTAGAACCAATAGTCTTCGAATTTTCTGGAAGAATTGTTGCAGGAACCAATATCTACATGAATGGGAGCCCTTATCTCAAACTTTACTGGGGGACTGAAATGAGTGTAGGTAGAAGGATAGCTAAAGAAATAAGAATTGCAAAAGATACAGAAAGACTCACCGAAATTTTAACATGATTGAACTAATATCAAGGTAAATTAAAAAATCTTATAATAACTTCAGCGACCCAGTTACTTGATCGACCATCTCGCTCGGAGCTGGACCAATGCCAAGCGCTGTAATGGTGCCTGGCTCAAGCTCTGTCAATCCAGCATCAGATATAAGTGCGCAAGGCAGTTCAAGCTTTTCAGCATGTCCCCTTAAAGTAAGCAATTCATCAACGTTTTCGACCTTTAATACTACCTTCTTCTGCCCCTCGTCTATCCAATTTTCAGCCCATTCCCTTCTTTTATCATAAGCGATCAAAAATGAAGATACAGCTGCGTGGGCTACTTGGACAGCTAGCTTTCCAATACTCATCTTTACGTCCGCCCTGACAACAATTACTTGTTTATACCTAAAGCCAGACATTTAAAAACGCCCTCATGAAGTATCCTATGTGGCATTAGTTAATTTAATTTTTGATCCCGTAGCAGGAGTATTGTTTACAGATTTGACAATGATTTTTCCTTCATATCGACTCATCGCTCTACATACTTCTTCGAGTTTGTTGTCTGTCGTTAGGGAAGCAAATGAGGGCCCTGTGCCTGATACGCTGCAGGCCAACGCACCGGCTCTCAGGGCGTCAATGATTATCTCTGTAGGTAGGGAAAGGGCCGATGCATGTATAAGTCCATTAATAGTCATGGCTCTAAAATAATTTCCCTCTACCGCTAGCCTAAATGCCTCTTCTACTAATCCCTTAATGGGTTCTAGTAAATTTCTTCTGAAATCCTTAGTAAATTGTTTTTCTGGAGGCACGAGTATGACGGCCCGCAAGTAAGTCGGAGCATCTATGCGTCTTATCAAGACATCTTTTTTATTATTGGTTATTACTATACCACCAAGTGCACAACTTGATGCATCGTCAATTGCTCCAGTAATCGATGTCCCTGATCGACGTGACGCCTCAGCTACTATTGTTAGAAATTCTCTAACACTAAGCTTTACGTCAAGTGCGTCTAGGATTGCTAGCGTTATAGCAACTGCTGCTGAACTAGAGCTCTTAAGCCCGACGGCTATTGGGATGTTTGACCTAGTCGTTATTCTGCATCCGAAGGACTCGAGATTCAGTCTTTCGACAAGTACATCTACTATAGCTTTTGCCAAAAGATCATCGCCTATCTCTTCTTTGTTGACAAGAGTAACTTTTCCATCATCTGTCAGCTCTACTTCTGCATCTGTCTCGAAATCCACTCCGATTGCTGCTCCTCTCCAAATAGATATGGCATTGATTATCGTCACGGCGCCATACGCCCTTGCCCACCCTCTCCCTTGACTCCTCATTCTGGCTAGAGTCAATAAAAAGTAACCTTTAAATTAGACCTTTCCTACGCAAAATGCAAGAGCAGGGGGAATAGGCGTGGGGAGCAAAAACTTCAAATTAATAGGATTTGCGACCTACGCCTATTTCTATGCCTGGATTAGTTAGGTTTCTCCCTCCCTGCCCCCTGCTCTTGAGGTGGTTGGTAATGTCTATAGTTAATGTGTGGTGTTTTAGACGGAGGTGTGATTCATGAAAAGAGTAAAGGCCGCGGTTCTAGGCGCTACTGGAATGGTTGGACAACTGTATGTCGAGTTATTGGCTAAGAATCCATGGTTCGAAATATCAGCCGTTACAGGCAAGTCAAACGTTGGGAAAACACTCGCTGAAGCCTACAGAGGAAGAGGAAACACACCTGAAATATACAAAGACCTTGAAGTGTTACCCTCAGATCCTGGCAGGATAGACGCAGATATAGTCTTTAGCTGCCTGCCAACAAGTGCTGCGCGAGAAGTCGAGCCGAGATTCGCCGAGGCTGGATTTCCTGTCATAAGCGATGCGTCTGCTCATAGGACGTGGCCCGATGTGCCTCTCATTGTGCCGGAGATTAATCCAGAACATCTAGATCTGATTGATGTGCAGAGGAAAAATAGGAAGTGGGACGGATTCATTGTGACGACGCCCAACTGCACGACAGTTGGATTTGTAATGCCTTTGAAAGCATTGATGGACCAGTTTGGTTTAAAGTATGCTAGCTTAGTTTCTATGCAGGCAATATCAGGTGCTGGATATAACGGAGTGCCATCCATGGCAATCCTCGGAAACATAATTCCCTACATAGAAGGCGAAGAACCTAAAGTCATAGAGGAGCCCAGAAAGATCCTTGGAAAATTAAATGATGGTAAGATAATCCCAGCTGAAATAGCAATTGATGCTACCTGTACTCGATCACCCACAATTTTTGGGCATTTAGAAGTTATACAGGTCGAACTCAATGAAGATGCGGAAATTGATGAAGTTAAAGAGACATTAAGCACATACTCTGGATTACCACAGATGTTAGAGCTTCCCTCTGCCCCAAGAAGACCTATTTATGTATTCGAAGAACCAGATAGGCCTCAACCTAGACTTGATGTTGATTTCGGAGACGTGAAGGGAATGACAATTACTATTGGTAGACTTAGGAAATCAAGCAGGCCTCGGCATTACTCGTTTGTATCATTGAGCCATAATTTGATTAGAGGAGCAGCGGGGACAGCTATACTTACAGCAGAACTTTTAATTGCGACTAGGAGGTTGAACTATTGATGGTCTCAGGTAAGCAGGTTCATATAAATCGACTTACTGAGAGGGGAAGAATGCTATGTATTCCGATGGATCATGGCATTACTGCCGGACCAATGAAGGGTTTAGACACAATCTACCAGACGATTGAAAAAATTGAAGAAGGAGGGGCGACAGCTTTCCTTGTACAGAAAGGAATAATTAAACATATGAAGAGAGTACCAAGAATTGGCTTTATTGTCCATGTCTCCGCTAGTACTTCGATATGCCCA
>Ga0105162_1002258_pt1 | contig 10263 bp, 8 predicted proteins | sample JNZ201metaG_FD_81532 | JGI IMG/M metagenome (GOLD analysis project Ga0105162, IMG submission 81532) | Hot spring microbial communities from Jinze hot spring, China to study Microbial Dark Matter (Phase II) - JNZ 20120812A | ecosystem: Environmental > Aquatic > Thermal springs > Hot (42-90C) >...
TTCATTTTACTCCAGCTAATTTCATTGGTCAATCTATACAGAACCTCAACTGTATCTATAATAGGAGGAGACACCTCTACCCGTATCAATGCTTTCGAACCTGCCTCTAGATATGGCCAGGCAACACTTATTGAGATGCTTGGTCTAACCCTTTCAACAGCCACTGTAACTACGTTGCTTAGTGCTGGATAGAATAGCTGTGACTCTAATACCCTAGCCCTAATATAGTATATATTGGGTAGCGTAGATCTCCAAGTGTAGTTGAATCTGTATGCAGTCTCCAGCCTACCCATCTCGCTCCAGTTAACACCATCTGTACTCACCTCAAGCTGAATAATCTTTAGATCTCTAGTTCTCGGCTCTATAGATCCTGAAATAAGTACAGCCCCACCAACGTATGTAAATGTTGTATTTGAGGATATCGATAGGCTAGGTCTACCCTTTGCTATAAACACAGCCATAGCGCTATCTTTTTTACGCACTGTATACGATGCTGTATAGATGGTCTCCACCTCAACTACATATACACCCATCCTTGTTGGTATATAGTCTGCTCTAATAGATCTTTCACTATCCAAAACATCTATCCTTAAACTCTTGATAAGAGATCTGTTAACATATACATACACTTCGACATCTGTAAAGGATTCGTGTGTGGGATTCTTTAACTCAACATATATAGCTACACTAGAGTTCACCTCTACCAAGTCCGGCTCAATCTGCACCACGGTCTCTAACGATGTGTTAGATGCTGATAGAATAAACCAGATAGGTATGGTGTACGAGCACCTCAGTTCTATAAAGAAGAGGCTGAGCTGTGCCTGTTTAACCTCCCTAGCACCACCTTGAATCTGGAAGAGTGCTGGTACTAGCGATATATTTACCGATGAATGGAGCACCTCCTGAGGCTTTAGATAGCCTAGGAATCTGGATACGGATAGCCTATCTATAGATATGGTTGCACTAATACGTGTAGTAGGTAGAGGATCGATAGCTCTGATACTTATATCTACACTATTGCTGTAGCCCACCATCCAGACCATATAGGATGTAACATTTATTTCAAAGAGATATGTATTGTTACATAGGAATGTGTGTATCTGTGTAATTACCCCATTAATGGGTTCACGTACACCATGCGTAGCTGTGGGTGCGGCAATACATATTAGAATGGCTAGTACTGCAGTAACATACGCTCTACCTCTTCTCACCATGCATCACCTTCCTGATCTCTGTTACTGCAAGGGCTATCGCAACTATTGAGACCAGTAGTGAGAGTGAGGAGAAGAGAATATTTGTTTTATCCACATAGCTTGGTGGTTGGAGCGTCTCACGTCTAACCTCGTACTCTAGCTGCTGAAGTCTTCTCTCTAAATAGCTTACTCTCTCAATTAACTCCTTAGATCCGCTAAAATCCCTAGCCAGATCGATTACTATTTCTCTATCACCTTCACCTACTCTAGTTCGAAGCTGCACCAACCCTATTTCTGTTGAATTGATTAGAATTGTAATAAGCGAGTCTGGTGGTACCGTAAAAACCGCCCTTCCCATATTATCCGTTATAGATGTAATCGAGTACCTCATACCGAGCCCTATAACATCCATATAGATCGGCCTCCCCTCTAGAGCTACACCATTGTATAGTACGGTAACCTCTAGTGCTATAGGTGCTGGAGAATCCATCTCTATAGTGATGGTGCTGGTCCCATGGGGCAGGCTGTCTAGTGGGATTGAATTGATATCTATGTAAACACCATTTAGCTTGATACTCTTTATACGGTTTCCCCAGCCACTATACTTTATAACAACCTCCCTACCTCTGATAGAAATCCTCATGCCCAACTCATCGAGCATTTTGGGAATGGAGGGCTTTAGCCTAAGCTCATTATCTGCAATATCTATACCTGCTATACTCTTTAGCACAGCGTAGTCTATACATGGATAGGATAGAACAGTTAGCGGAAATGCTGATAGCACCTCATGTACATATGGCTTGTCCAACCGTAGTGCTTCTGCAAAGGCTAGGCAACCCCAAGGATTAGTAGGTTTGATGTCTCTTAATGTCACTGGCCTTACAATTTTAACTGGCTCTAGTCTTGATAGTGCAAGCATATCTACCATCGATAGTCCTACAGTATCTGGAGAAGCACTCTGACTATACATCTCCTCTCCGCACATCCCTTCAACTCTATCGATAATAAAGAGATCCGGAGCCTCTCCACCAACCATAGCCATGTGTGGAACCGTACTACAGATCTCTACAATTCTATCTCTATCTCCAATGAATTTGGCAAGCTCAAGATATATAAAGGCTTCACGAAGCGTTGTGGGTCTCATCCTATTAAGTACAGCCTGTGCTACGATCCTAGCAATGGTGGTATTGAATGGAAGTACCATATCTATAGACATCCAGTATGCAATAAGCGTATCAAATGCTGGTAAGCCGTATATATGTGGATAGAGCATGGTATTCAGTCTATTGTAGAGAGCATTATAGTAGAGATCACTTAACTGCTTTATACTACTTTCAATAACTGGAAACATGGAGATATATACACTGTATATATATCTGCTTTCCTCAAGATATTCATAGCATTTCTCCAGGGATAATCTACCCAATACATCAAGTACTTCAGATAGACTATCTACGGCAAACCCTACGAGTGAAAGGCAGGAGTAGTGAGATCTCATCAACACCCTAGTACCATCCTCAGTAACTTCAACTTCCACGGTAGCAGAAGCATTATGTAGTGCGAGAGTTAGGAAAGTATCCCGGAATGCTATAATGATCGGCTTGAGCCTGGACGAATTAGCCTCATCTATTCGAATAGCTGAACCATTGAAAAAGGTGAGGATGAGGGTAAAACTGCTGTGGAGGCATAGAGTATGTAGAAGAATCTTATGGCCTTGTAGCACAGCTGTCTGTAAAGATACTGAGGGATCTATAGATACCTTCAATGAGTATCCACTAAACTCGTAGAGAGCTCTATCCATAGATATGCTGGGCACTAGTTCCTCCTCCAAAGTAATTCTCGATATAGAGTGCTGCGTAGCTATAACAACCTCACTTAGTCTACCTTCAGAGACTCTCACACCAAATAGCTTACCTTCTCTAAACATTGTATCTACATCACCTAGAAATACAGAATAGCCACTACCGTAGAAGGTAGCCGCATAGATATTACTATGGCTACTACCCATTAATTGAATAGGTACAGATGTGGATATGGTTAAGAGGAGGAGCAGGCATGTAATACCTAACCGCTTCACTAGCTATAGCCCCTTTAATACTCTACGGAGAAAAAACTGGAATAAAAGAGATATGTATTTCTGTTTAAAGCGACCTGTAGGCGAAATAAAACCTTAAACACTGCTACATAGACTTGAATATCTGCTGAGATAGCATATATGACAGTATATTAGGTACACCCTTTCTCATATGAGAGACTTCTACGACAGTACTAGCTTGGCGCTGAGGTTTCAGACGCACTCCTTCGTCTAGCTCTTAAATAGGTTAGAATTGATGCTGATAGTATGTGGACTCCTATAACTAGAAGAACAAATCCTCCGAAGGTCATGGCAATCCATAGTGGAACTGATGGTGTTTCCTGACCTAGGAATAGAAGCAGTGTACCTAGAGAGACGAATACTATGCTCAGCATAGCTACAGCTACTACTCCCTGTTTTACACTCACGATGGTTCGACCATCGAAGCCGCTTCTAAGCATACCACATTTAAACCCCTATTTATATCTATGGGGCTAGCTGAAACAGCTCATCTATCTCTAATGCTTCGTATATGGTTTTAACCAGACTTGAGGATGCTAGCGACACCACTGAGCTTATCAGTATGAAGGCCGAGGCATGCAACCAGAACGTCTGTATATAGCCTCCCTCAGAGACCTTTATTGCGATCGCATTAATTATTGACATAGATAGAAGGAGCGTAATCCTCATAATGGTCAGCACACCAACATCGATGGCTTCTGCTGGAAATGGCAGAATACCTGTTCCAGCAACTGCTTGAAGAGCACTATGCATTATGGTTGTCATTGTTATTATGAATTCTAGTAGGATTACCATAATCACATGCAGTGTATATACGACTCCTTGAAAAGATCTCGCTATCTGGCTCCTCATCTCACGAAGGTTTGTAAGCTTTAGCAGAGTCTCGCTAAGCAGTATACCTGTCTTCGAGATATCACCTCCAGAATCTATTGTATCGTATAGTACATCAACGGATCTCCTAATATTTTCACTACCACATTCGCCCGCAAAGTACATCCATGCAATTTTTTTGTCTATTCCATTTGATAGTCTTGTGTAAAGCTTCTTCACACTCTGTGTTAATGGCCCTAGATCTACCCTTAGTATACTTCTAAGAGCTACAGTATGGCTTCTAACAACGGCATATGTAAGCCCATAGCTTCTTATAAACGCTTGGAAAAACGATTCTGTTCTCTTGATATTACCCTCAAAACGGTGGGCTAGGAAACCCGGAGGTATCAGGAAGACACTCATTGCAATGAGTATATAGTTTATATCCCTAAGGATGCTGTATAGGGTCAGCCATGCAACAACGCTCATGATTAGCGAAACAAGCATTGTGTAGGCAACGATCTTCCTCCACCTCGGCTGTATCTTCATGTCATGGAGAAGCCTATCCTTTGGTGAAAGCTTGTAGATAGCATATACAAGAAACGACATTGCTGATATAGATGCTAAGAGGGAGACCAGCGCCACTTGAGGAGATCCCCACATTATCATGGATATTATCAGCATGTTTATGTTTATAAATATTATCGATGATATTGTTGCCACGTATATCCCCAGTAGAATCCTTAGAATCTCTAGGGATCTGTGGTATCTAGCCTCATAGTTAGCAATAGCAATATTCCTCTCAGCCTCTAGAATAAGAGATTCATCCTCCCCCATATTAAGAGCTTCAGCAAATCTGGCTAGAAAATCCCTAAACGCCTGATCTCTAACCCTTCTAAGGTAGTATCTTATAGCCTGGATATAGCTGTAGCCCCACTTTTTTGCAAGAGAACTCACCTCATCTAGAATCCTAGAATAGATACCATAGGCCTGGCCAGTGACACTGTATAGCTCAAAGAGTTTGTGCCTAGGTGGCCTTCCTGTTGCTACAGAGGCCATATGTGTAATTAGAAAGAGGTAGTCCGTATCAGCCCCACCTACGAATATCCTCCTAATATTTACCACTATGTAGTTGACTAGCGGTGGTAGAGGTATGGAGAAGAATAGAAGAAGTCTATTTAAATCTAGAGGTAGAAGGAACGCTATAGAAGTCAGAATAATGGAGGCTACAAACCCTGGTAGTAGTTTTAAGAGCTGCCTCCTATTCATATACCTCTATCCCTAGCTATAGAAGGGTGCCTTTCTGAAGCTTTTCAAGCGCTCTCTCAACCCCCATCTCATATGCCTTTACAATAGCCTTCCACACATCAAAATAGTTCATCACCTTTCTATTTACAAGCTCCCTTAGAAACCTCGCTCTAGCATTCAGCTCCTCGTATATTCTATTCATATTAATTCTCGATATACCCCTCATCGGTGCTATCTTATTCTCTAGAAGATGGCTGGCCCCCCTTCCCCTAAACATAAACACATCCCTTATAGGATCCCATACAAATATAGGGAAATAGACTATCGAATCGCTCTTCGGATCATAGCCAACTATCTCATTTATACTTGTAATCCTTCTAACCATCAGCCCCTTAACCCATACAGCATTTTGAAAGACAGCAAAGTTTAGATTATCCATAAATGTTTTAGGAATTCTTATAGGATCTCCCGAAAGCCTCTGTATCAAGCTCTGCACATTGGCTGCATGGAATGTTGAAAGGACGGGGTGTCCTGTTTGCATAGCCTGGAATGCTATTGCTGCCTCCTGCCCCCTAATTTCACCAACTATAATATAATTGGGTCTCTGTCTAAGGGCTGCCCTAAGTAGGTCGAACATCGATATGGAGGATTCCTTGACGCCCGTATCCCTAGTAAGCTCTCTTACCCAGTTGGGATGCGGTAGCTGAACCTCTGCTGTATCCTCAATTGTTATAATCTTATACGTAGGTGGTATAAAAACAGAGATAGCGTTTAGCGTTGTTGTCTTTCCAGAGGCTGTCTCTCCACATACAAAGCCACTCATATTATGGTTTAGAAGAATCCACAGATATGCGGCGATATACTCGTCCATGGTACCCCATGCTATGATCTGAGTCACGCTTACAGGTATCTTTGAGAACCTTCTAATTGTAAAGTTGCTTCCGTGGAGGCTTACATCCTCTCCGAATACTATATTGAGTCTAGATCCATCTGGAAGCGTAGCATCGACAATGGCTCTAGCATGGGATACAGGCTTACCTATTCTCTCAGTCAACCTTATTAGAAATATATCGAGCTCCTCCTTTGTCCTAAACTCTATACTTGTCTCTAGTGGTCCAAAGATTTTGTGGACAGTATATACATAGCCGAGGCCCTTGCAGGTTATGTCCTCTAGCCAGGGATCTGAGAGAAAGGGCTCTAGAACACCGAGGCCAACCTTATCGCGAATAACATAGTACTTTACATGCTCAAGCTCACCAGCATAGATGGGTATTTTACCGCCTCCATTCACTCTACCATAGTCAACTCTTTCACTAACTACTTTAATTATTCTATCGAGCTTACTCAGTATAATCTTCTTCTTCGCCTCAACATCTTCAGATACATCCTCCTCTGTCAGTATCTCAGCAAGCTTTCTATCAATAAGCTCCAGAAGCTTTGGATCTGGCCGTGGAGGCTCTATAACAATATACTTCCTATAGCCAGAGACAGTCCCTGTAGGAGGCATATAGATGTGGATAAATACACCCTTTGATACAGGGTATAGTATATTGACGTTTCTCTCCTTCTTGAGATCATAGCTCAGCTCATACGTGTCGTAGAAGACCGGGGCTCCTACACTTCTCGAGATACCCTTCAGATACTCCCCCAGATACGAGTACTGTCTAATACTTTGTAGAAGCCTTGGGTCAAGCTGCTGTACATTCATCTGTTTTAAGACCTGCATGGGCATCACGTTCTTGCAAAGGATATTGGGAGAATCTTTATACCAAATGCAGGATCTACATCAAAAACTATGGTTGAATCTACAGGGCCCAGCGCTCCCCTTAGCTTAACCACCTCCATAACCTTAACCATTCTCCCACCAAAGTCTGTAACCCTCAACCTTATATATCCATCGCATACGGCCCTAGCCCTAATCATAGCATCCTCCCCCATGCTGTTTGGATGGACTGTCAAGATGATGACCTTATTGCTTGATGTGATCTGTTTAAACCTTGTCAGCACATCCATAACACCCTCAACAGAAGCAAAGACAGCGAGAACACTAAATGAATCGACTACAAATAGATCCCACTCATCTGCCGTTGCCATAGCGAATTTCCCTAGAATAGGGAGCATCTTAGAGGCCGTCTCCCTTGTCCATCTAGCTCCCTCAAGATGTATCGGATACACCTTGAGCATGCCCTTGATGAATGGCTGTGAGAGATCTAGGCTAACCCTTCTACTCTGTAGGATAAACTCTCTAACAGTAGCCTCTGTAGTTACATAGAATACCCTTAGACTACTCTTTAGAGCACCATAAACTATCTGCTGGGCAACAACACTCTTACCAGAACCATGGTCACCCTCAATCATTATCAGAGATGGTATAGGTACGCCACCCCCAAGCCTCATATCAAGCTCCTCATTACCTGTGGGTATGGCCTGTATCATAAAGATCACCCTATTACAGCAAATGCTCTCTCAGCCCTATATCCAGTTGGGGTAACAACAACCATGTATCCCCAACCTCCTGGAGTCAGCTGAATTGGTAATAAGGCCTTTACCAGAGCCACCTCACCAGGCTTTAAAAATGTATGGAGGTGGTAGGGAAAGCACGTAGTGATACCCTCAACACAGATCTCATCAACCCACCAGCACCCAGGGAAAGGCTGTAGATCAAATCTCAGTAGGTATGATATCTGCTGACCAGATGGATCAAGGTATGAGACGACTATATCCAGCTCCGACACCCTCTCTATCGCGGAACCCCCTATATTTGCTATCGATACCACTATGGAGCCGTTGCTGTACGCCATAATATTTCGTATGGCAATTATCTGCTCAGCTCTCCTTGACGTCTTGATAAGCTGTGCAAAGGTAGCTATAGATGAAGATAGTAGATGGATAGAGTATACCGTGAGGGTGAGTATCGCCATGGCTATCAAGAGCCCTGGAAGCACACTGGAAATAGCTCTACGGGCTAGAGAGACTCTCATGGCCAACACCATTGGGTAGGACAATCCTTGTACAGATGGGGGGTTTTATAGCCGTAGAGTTGAATACCCTTACTATAAGTGTTTCACCAGGGCTCCACACATTATCTCCATTGGAATCAACTATGGTGAAGCTCCATCTATTCTGTGTTGGCTCCGGTGAATAGAGATACATACCGCTACACATCTCGCTACCGATATAGATATCTGATTTAGATATCTCCTCCTGTGCTATGCCTCTGGAACCGATATTCTTGATAAATATAAGTAGATAGCCGCCATCCACTGAGCTGTTAACCGCTACATGGACTATCCTAACCTCGGTCCTAATTCTATCTTCAGAAATCCTTGAGGCTATGCGCACCGCTGAGCTCATTAGAGAGGCCTGACTATATATTGCAGAGACTATTGCTGTAGCTACTATAACCCCTGCTACAATCAATATTGCTGTAGATACTGCTTCAGAGGCCATCCCTAACACCACCAGGTTGACTATACCTACCCTCTTCAATAATCATCTTCAGTATCTCGCCATCGGCCTCCCTATCCTCAATACCAAGCATCTTAACAACTGTATACAACATTATCAGCTGCTCCCTAATCCTAATACCTCTCCTCCTCATATTCTCAACAAAACTTATTGCAGAGATGAGAAGACCTCTCTCCTTTTCACCAATTAAGCCAGAGGCTACTGCAAAGGCTGTAAGCTCATCGATAATCTCTCTGGGAATGCCGGTGAGGTGCTCATCAACCCACTTGATAAGCCTTAGAATCCTTGCAAAAGGGCTTGGCTGCCGTGGAGAAGCCCTCTGCTGTGCTAGGATTGATGAGAGGAGCATCCTAACATCATCACTCAGTGGAAGTTGGGAGGCTAGTGGAGCAAGCAGATTGGGGGAAACCTGCTGAGAGGATGTAGACTGTGTATTTTGCTGTCCTAGCAGTTGTAGCAGTTTACCACTATCATCAACAATCTCAGCATATTTTCTCATAAAGTTAAAGGGGTTGGCAAGCTCTGAAACAGCAGACCTAACCTCAATAATAGCATTTCTAAGCTCCTCAGCAACACCACTAAAACTACTCTTAACACCCTCCAACTCCCTCTCAACACCATCAATCCTTGAAGAAACCCTCCTATCAACCTCCTCAACAACCCTAGAGACAATAGCGTCAACATCTACACTCCTCTGGCCAGAGCCCTCCACACCAACAGAGCTAGAAATGGGCTGCTGAGTAACAGTAGGTGAAACCTCTTCAGACACTTCATTATCGCCCTCCCTGTCTGTTCCAGTAAATCTTCTAAAAATAGGTAGAGCCAATACTCTACACAGGGCACACCCACATATCCACTCAATCTTCCCACCATTCCTATTAAAATTCAACAGAGCTAGCTGTTGCTGTTCAGCCATAGATACTCTCTCCAGAAAATATAGAAAGCAGTACAGCTAGGCAAAAACACAGATAAAAAATAAAATTGAGCTAAGGCTGTCTACTGCCAGACACACCAAATCCCATCACTAACCTAAATCTAACACGCTATTGGTTAGTGATGCTGGTACAGTTCTCTCAACAGTTAACGCAGCACCTATCGGAGGCTTAATCTCCACCTTAACAATATCGTATGGATCTAGACCTCCTGTAATTTTATCACTACCTAGACTGTCAAATTTTACGACGACTATTGCTTTCTCACCTGCATCAAGAACAGTATCTTTATTTGACCCTGGCGCCCATATAATAGCAACACCATCATTATCTTGTGCAGTATCGCATAGCGATGAAATATCATAGTCATTATTATCTGGATCGCTTACGGCCTGGCCCTGTTTTGTATAGAGGTTGGTGAAGGCATCTTTATTTATAACCCATAGGGCTATCTGAGTTTTATTGGGTGTTAGATCTACCGGCTTCTGTCCCGCTGACAATCTTATAGGTATAGCAA